>Ga0209488_10004619_pt1 | contig 10711 bp, 13 predicted proteins | sample Rivendell_Oct201_8_FD_188349 | JGI IMG/M metagenome (GOLD analysis project Ga0209488, IMG submission 188349) | Vadose zone soil microbial communities from the Eel River Critical Zone Observatory, Northern California, USA -... | ecosystem: Environmental > Terrestrial > Soil > Vadose zone >... | reverse complement strand
CCCCCCGTGTGCGTGCCCGTCCCCGCTCCTGCATTGCCCAACCCCACAACCGGACCGCGAGAAATAGGAGAGCCGTGCAAGCCGTCGTTCGGAGTGGGCAAAATAGGACAGCCGGCTCATCGGCATTGCTGCGTCAGCACCGACCAGCCACCGTCGGAGCGCGAGAAATGGGAGAGAGCCGCTCCCGCGCCTGCACCCGCGCAAGCCAACCCCCCGGGTCATCGGCATCGGTTTGTCAGCACAACCCGCAATAGGAGAGCGGGAGCAAGCCCCCACTGCAAACATTTGCAAAAACACCAGAGAAGGAAGAACCAATGAGAGGGCAGAAAACGCCTCGGGAGCCAATGAGAAACGCCCGCAACGTGGGCCAATCGCAAGCGGGAAAAAATCGTAGACGATTATAATATAGAATAGGATGTAACTCGACTTGCTGTTGAAAAGCTTACCTTTTTACGACCCACAAACCACATGTCGCCTGACTCCTCTGCCCCTGAATCCTCTTTTGTTCTGCCTCCGTCCCCAACAACAACCGAGCCTGCACCGGAGCCCGCACCACCAACCGAGTCATCCCTGGTCACAATGGTACCAAAATATTTTGCTGACCACAAGCAGATCGATGTCCAAAGGTTTGCCTATGATGAGGGCAAGCACAAGAGAACGGAGATCAGGGGTTCAAAGGAATTCTTTGCGTTCCTACATGTCAATGTTGATTCTCTCCTATCAAACCTGAGGGCAGATCGCAGGAAATTCACCAAAGCTGGAGACTTTCTTGATTCAGCCAATGCTGTGGCCGAATCTGTAAGGCTTGATCGTGAGTGTCTTCACCCTTTGCACCTGGCCTTTCTCGTTGACATTTAGTCATAACGTGTAGACTTTGCCAATCACCATTTACTTCAATTCAAGTTGACCAGAAATAAGGCCCACTCTGGCCATGTCACCGACACAGAGTGTAAACCAGATTACACCGCCGCTTTCGAGGATCATTGGAAGGGTGAGAAGTTGGATACCACACTTTGGCCGTGTATTCAGCTTGTCGGTGAAGCGGCGTCTGCGGGAAAGACCTACAGACAGCAATTTAACCAAGCCATAATGTATATTCATTACCTCCTAGAGGCGAGACCCGACCTTCATGTTGTGCAAGGGGTATTTACTTCCCACTCTGACATCACATTTCTATTTGGGATTGGGGGTCAGGCATACACACCTATGCTGTCCGTTGGGGAAACAAGAACCTTTACAGGTTGATGTACGTCTTCGTTTATCGGCTCTATGACCCAGGTCCTTTTGCGGATTCAGCATATCAAGAGATGGTCCCTGACCTGATGAAGAATTGCGTCACGTACAATGTGCGGGTCCAAGGCAATGACGGTGAACAAATTATCTGCCCCGGTTTCTGCCCCATATTCGCCAGCAATCCATTCGGGACTCGCACCCACATCCTTTCGAACCCCGATTCCAAAGTCAAGATTAATGGTAGCCCCTTGGTCGTGCTCAAAGACCAGCTATGCCGAACTGGAACTTGGTTTTATGAGCATGAGACCCTCATGCAGGTGCACAGCCCGGAGAAGGTGCCAGGAGTGGTAGAGGCGGTCTGCCATGTCTCAGTTGAGACCCCCTTTTGCAAATCGAGAGTGAAGCACCGCATGGGATTGCAGCAATTCGGACGGCCTTTCACAAGCGCCTCAACACCTCAACAGGCGTTGGAGATCGTTTTTGACACCCTGGAAGGTATTTATTCATATTATTGACCGTATCCTGTGCACCCACATCTTCACAGTGTTACAGTATTTGCGTTTCCAGCGCTTTGTCCTTCATCGTGACATAAGCAGTGGCAACGTTCTCTATACCGAGCACTCATCTAGTGCTACTTTGAACGCTCCGTTTGGTGGAGTGAACAAGACCGCCGAGTCAAAGGAAGTTCCTCTTTGCTTCATAAAGTATCTCCTTGGCCAGAGGTATGTAGAAAGGCTGGGGAATTGAGTACATACTAATATTCCACCAAATCAAGTGACGATCCCCGAAAAACCTCGGCATTACTCATCGATTTTAACCACTCGGAAGACCTGAAAGAGAAGGCGGGTTCCGAGTACAAGCGGACTTCCCGAACTGTACGTCGCATCCCATATTCATGAGCTGCTCTCATTTGCACCATTAGGGAACACCTATTTTCATCGCTCGAGCTATTCAACAGCGAGGACCCATAATCCCTGGCAATCGTCACATCCCTGAAGTGCCCCAGACTCCCGAACCCTACGCTTTTCACCACCCTATTCGCACCAGTACATTTCACCATGCAGGTGAGGGGCTCATCAAAATGCCTTCGGACGAGGCAGTTGAACATGGAAAACGCCTTTTCAGGCATGAGCTTGATCACGACACAGAGTCAATGTTCTGGCTCCTTCTTTACTGGGCTGTAGGTGCACATCCTGAGGGAAAAGAGGAGGAGCCCATCGATACTGGGATCTGGTCAGGTTTATCGGGATCGGTCGAGACCCGTACACTTTTGGTCGGCGGTGGTCCGATAAGTCATGCCACCCATTCATTCTACAAGCCCGTCGGGCTTTTGCTCACCAAACTCGCTGCGATCCTTACTGTTGACAGACTTTGGGTGGCATCATCTGACCCGCGAAGTCAGCTTGGATATACCACTGAAGCATTCCAGCACTTGATCCTTGAGTTCCTCCTCTCCAATCAGGGCCAGGAATTCATGATGCACAAAGTTGCGTCTAACCGTCGTTATCCGAACATGATGCCAGAAAACCTAGGCCTGGCTCTTCCATCAAACTGGAGGATGAGCGTTGAAGAAATGGATAGCAGTGGGATGACACAAATGGCAAGGTAAGTCATCGCTGTGCTCAATGGGATTCCTGTCTGTTCTTAGCGATGTGTTTTCAGAAGCGATAATTCACCTATGGATGAAGAGTAGTTGGTGTGGATGGATTGTATGTACAGAGAGGCGGTCTATAGCTTTTGGTATTCTCGCATGGGATTTTTTATTCGCACCCAGATCGTTTCCTTCTTGTATCGCATTGCAACTTGGCTCGTTCAAAGCATGATCTTTAATCTCTATCTTACATGAGCGATACTCGTTGACCCACGCCACTCGCGTCGGGGGGAACGGGCTTGTCGGGAACCGAACTCATGGTATCATTCACTACTTGCCGAAAGTCCAGCTCGAACTCTCAGGCTCTCGGTTGACTGCAAAGTGTCCACGAAACATTGGCGTCAGTCACCGCAAACAAATTCACATTCCGGACGAGCCAGTAATGCTGGCCTTGAGGTCATACATATCCTACCCAGACCGTCGTTAGTTTATAACCAATCGTTAGAAATCTGAGGGTGAAGTTGCTGAGAGATCAAGATCGAAAGCACAATTTGGCCAAGAGGTATGGCAGAGACCAGGGGTTCAGAAGATGGTACATTTTTTGTAATGTTGACTCTTCCCTTCCCCAATAGTCGCAGGGACAGCGGATCTGACGATCAATTCGGAGCACTTGTAGCAAAAATGTCTTATGGCGAGGTCTTTGCGTGAGAGTTCCATGCACCAGTCTCAAATAGTAGTACTCACGAGTTGCATCCGGGAGAAATACACTGAAAGATAGGAATACGAAGGCTCAGCTCAACCGTAACAATCCTGCATAGTGTTACACATCCCACTTACGGATATGAAATTACACCCTGCAATCTTTTCGCATGGCGTACTGCACGCTGCACATACGCCACTTCTCAGACACGATGACGAGGAGAACGTATGAACTTACTGGGGCAGTACTTCCAGCCTTGTTGCTGGGCCAGATGCTTCAACTCCGAAGAGCCGTCACATGAATGCTCCGGCCCATCGGGAATAATCTCTTGCTGGCATCCCTTGCACCACGCGTAATTACAATCTGTGAAGGGGCACGTCAAGTCCCGTGCCTCATTGAACTCCTCTCTGTCGATGAAACTCGAATGGCCGCCCCTGTCAGACAACGTAAGATGCAAGTCATGGGAAAGTTGGCTCGATGGCGCTTACTTGGGACATTGCAAGCGAACAAAGAACTCTGACATTTCCAGCTCAACCCAAGCTTCGTATTGTTCCTCCGTGATGCCAACCTCGAACACCAGTTCCCGCGTAACCTCTACGACGGAGCCTAGTTAGTCAAACATTAACCAATGTGACAACACCTACTCCCGATCGATTCAGAGTTGTTTGCTTTCCCTGCCGTACACGTCGGGCACAGGACGGGAAAACGGCGCGACCGTATTTGTGTTGCAATGAATTCACGGACGCATTCCCTGCAGAACGAGTGTCCGCATGGCTCGATGCGTGCAATCGAATCTTCCGGAAGTGTGTCCATGCACACTCCGCAGTCGAACACGTGTTGCGCAGCAGCGGTAAGTCCTGCACGCTCTGCGGCCAACAGGCGGTCTTCTTCATCGAATTGGAGTTGCAGCAATGCGGCCAACTCGCGACTCGAGACTGCATCACTCGGTGAGGACGATGTAGGACCACCCTAGACTTAGTGGGTCAGTTGAATCGCAAGTTGCGTGAAGTTGGTGAAGTCACCGATTTCGTTCCAGACGTCCACGACTTCGGGTTGAATGATTGACGGAAGGCCCAGGCCAGTGGTGGTGTAATGGCGGGTGGAGATCCCGCAAGGTCAAAGCTCATATCGGATGGGGATAGCGTGAAGGCCATGGCTACCAATTATCAAGGATAGCGTTTCGATGGGGAACAGCAGAGACGGGTTGGTTCTAGTTGTGCCATCGCATGGGTATATAAGTGCTCAGGGAGACGCGATCGACTGCGGCAGGTCAAGATGCCAAGCTGTGCGTGGCCAGGTCAAGCAAGCTTGCGACCCCACGCATCACAAGGTTATGTTGGTCCGTCCGAGTCAGGGCTGGATAAGACGGTCACGTACGGATGGTACTTGACTATCACAGAACTTCACAGAATCCATGCTGTGCTGTCAGGGTGCCCTACTGCCGTATAAAATGCGGTGTGGAGTGGAGCTCCGATCAAATAGCTCAGGTGTGTCCGAGAACCTGCATAGCGATGGGCATGTCTCATGACAGGCCGAGAGTGATTTCACATACATGGTGAGGGCACCATGCGGCAGGGCTACTGGGTTTGGGCGACTGCGGGGCTGTCGTCATGCCGTGAGCACGTCAAGAGATAACATAACTGCGCCCATGAGTACAATTACCAGAAGGCATTGTCAGGGTGTTCCAAGGGACAAGATGCCGCAGAGCGAGAATCAACAGCAAGGACGTGGATGACCGCTCGAAAGTACCCCTAAACGGGTGTCTATGTGGAAGAAGCGCCCATAGGCGTCTAAATGCGATCGTGGCAGTATTTTAAATTTGTTTTGCAAAGCAAACAGCCCTCCATACCATAATGCGTATCCGAAGGCTACGCCGACATAAGTGATGACACAGACTCTCACCGGGAATAAGATCAAGGTGTAATAAGGGAGCGCGTCCGTCACGGTGGAGTTGCTATGCTTGTGAAAACCACATCCTCATGGAAGGACGAGGCACGAGGGAAGCTTGTAAATACGTAGGCGCCTTGGTCGGTTCCCTAGATTATGAATTACGTGTAAGGGGTCAGGGTACAGGGGGATCAGACGGCCCTCTGATTGTAGGAAGTCCGTTCTTCTCAGGAAAATGAAGCGCGCCGGCCAGATCAACGTTCTGCCGGGCGCTGCGCCTCGACCCCTTGACCATGTGAACAGCGATGTGGTGACACTGACACTTAAAATGAAGGGGACAACCAACGGCAATACAGACCTTCACGCACTTGTACTCGTACTGAACTCTCTCTCTTCTGCGTGAGCCCCTGCAAGCACAAACTTGTTGGACTGGTGCTTGGGCATTAAGTGCTAGCCCTTATCACCCACGCAAGCTAGCGCCTTTCCCTTGTCTCCAGAGATGGAAGAACCGCGCGGATTTCTCTTTCGTTTTCTAAGCACGGTTCGAGCAGTGGAGGCTATTCCTCAGCATCGTCCCAGTACCGTTTTCAGTGCGACACCTCAAACGCCGAGAATGTCTCCTGCTACGCGATCCAAAGCGTGCTGCTCTCCGGCATGCACAGCACCACGCCATCGCCGACACTGAACTAGAACCTGACCAAGATCACCGTGATCGTATCAATCGTCTCGCAGCCTGTCACGAGAGCCTACCAACAGGCCAGGCTCGACAGCGGCGACATTCTGCGCGAGTTAGACGAACATGGACCAAATTGATAGAGATGCAGGCTGCCCGAGGTGAGGAAGAAGAGTCGGCAGGGGATGGCCAAGTCAGGCTTCACGAACAAGATGAAGGCGTTGCAGATCTTTATTGTAGTCACCATGATGCGGGAGATTAGAGTGCCGGAACAGAGACGGGGCGTCGGGCGGGTATGTACATATGGAGAGGTGGTCTATAACTTTTGGTATTCTCGCATGGGATTCTTTATACGCACCCAGATCGTTTCCTTCTTGTATCGCATTGCAACTTGGCTCGTTCAAAGCACGATCTTTAATCTCTATCTTACATGAGCGATACTCGTTGACCCATGCCACTCGCGTCGGGGGGAACGGGCAGTTCGCCGCTGCGATCTGAGACGAATGCGGCATAACTAGAGACATAAGGTGGTCCCAGAAGGTCAGTAGCGTTTTGAAGATCAACCTATAAACGCACATCCTCGTCAAGCGAGCAATCTCGTCAGGGGAAACGGACGGTCTCGTCTTCTTCAACACGTGTCGGAGGTGTTCGTCGCGGATCTCGTGCTGTCGTTCGGGGCCAAAAAACATCAGAGCTCTGGGACCGCTGCAAGGGCTGACAAATAAAGGGGAGGATACGACAATCTTCATTACCTTTGGGCGATCCTCGACTAACTCGCTCGTATTTGTTCGCGAGCCACGGCCCTGTGACGAAGCCACAATCCGGCGCAGCTAAAAAAAAACCAGGAAAGAGGCGACTTTGAGTCCAGTGTTCCCTAGGAAACAACTTGTCTTCTTACCCGACGTTGTGCGGCCATCTGGTCCGCGCGCGACATGACAGTATTCTGGGGAGGCCCCCCAAACGACAAGTACTCGATCGGTGTATCATCAGCGCGGTCCTCGCTGCCGCTGCCGCTACTTGACGCCACTGAAGTCGAGACTTCGCCCACCATTGCGTGCACGACCTCGAGATGTGCGTTGTACAACAACGCTTGGAGATCCGCACCCGAGAACCCCTCCGTGGTATCTGCGATGTGATCGAAGTTGACATCAGTCGATATAGGGAGCTTTCGCGTGTGCGCTTGTAAAATCTGGATCAAAGAGAAAATCGAAAAACAAGGACACTGTGAGTTCAGAAAGGGCTCATAGGAAGGTGAGTCGACCCACCTCTTTGCGTTCTTCTTTCGTGGGCATGTTGCACAGCAATGACTTGTCAAGCCGCCCTGGTCGAAGAAGAGCAGAATCGATAAGGTCGGGGCGACTAGAAGACAGCGGAGTAGCGAATGAGCTAAAGAAACAGATGTTAAAACACCCTGACCTGGTAGCGGCGAGGATATAAACCCCATCGAGACCCTCCGCACCATCCATCAATGTCAGAAGCTGATTGACAACTCGATCAGTAACTCCGGTGCTGTCATGTCCACTTTATTCAGAAGGAACATGTCCCCGTCAGATTCAGCGATGGAAGACGAAAGAAAGGCAGTTCACACCGTTTGGGTGCAATCGAGTCAAACTCGTCGAAGAATAGCACACAGGGTTTGGCGGCACTAGCTCTCTCGAATATATCCCGCACAGACTTTTCACTCGCGCCGATGTATTTGTTCAACAACTCCGGGCCTTTGATGCTGATGAAGTTCAAGCCACATTCCTTCGCAACTGCCGAGGCGAGCAGCGTCTTCCCACAACCAGGGTATCCGTAAAGCAGAAGCCTGTGAACGGCCGGGCTCGATGACCGAATGGCATAAAAGACAACTACGTACCCAGAACGCAGTCGCAACGGCGATTGGGCGAAGATCGCAGCGTATTTCGTTGGCCACTCTAAGGTCTCACGTAGCATCCGCCGCGTCTCGACCAAACCTAGAGAGCACGGTCATTCTGTGGTTCGACACGCGTCGGTTTTCCCCGCACCTCCTATGTCGGCCCATTCCACTGTAGACTTTTGTAACGGAACATCCCTCAACGAGAGGGGCACGAAGTCAACTTGAGCAGCCTTGAAGTCCGCAGCGGTCAGAGTCACCTAGTTACATCATTATTAAGACGCCAGCATCACAAGTAGCTTGCGGGAACTTCACCTTGTCATTGTCGCCAGATGACCTGACCAGCGCCTCGTGGACAGCACGCGCGACCAGGTCTTGTAAGTCAGTAGCAGAGTATCCCTCCGTTTCTGTCGCCAATGCTACAAAATTAAGCGGACTTTCGGCGTCGGTCTCGAGGTTCGCCGCCGCCTCCATCCTCCGCTGCACCACCTGCGAAAGGATCTGCTTGCGCGCGTTCTTGTCCGGAGGTTGAAGACGCACGACTTGTTTAAATAGGTGTGAGGCGCTGAGGAGAGGGTGCAAGGCAGACTGCGACTCAGCAGTTGCGATAAGGACGATACCAGACAGGTCAAGCGCAAGTTCGTGGACAGAAGCAGAAGAGAATATCGACAGGAAAGTCTCGGCGAGGTGTCGTGTGCGGAAAGAGTCTGCGTGCTATCAATCGCAAGTCAGCACGCAGAAGACAAGTGGAATGTGGCGAGCACCTCCAGCTCCGTTCCTAACAACTTATCAAGGTTATCGAATGCAAGGACACTAGGTCGATGCCACATCGCCTTGTCTAGCCAAAACTGAAACTGCGTGCGCAGGGTCTGGACGGGTTTTTCCGTGTAACGAGAAAGGTCGACATAAATCATGTCTACAGAGTGTCATCAGACAGCCGGCCAGTTGCAATGCACGCTCAACATACAGGCATGCACGTGGGCATCCCATTGTAATGCTTTTGAAGTTGCCTGCACGACGGAGGTCTTTCCCGCCCCCGCTCGGCCTGTTACGAGGAGACCCGAAACTGCAATCTCAGGTCAGATGCAGTCTACGCCGCAGAAAAAATGGGTGACATACGCCCGGCTACCACTCTAGCTTCGTACAGCGCAAACATTCGTCTACCGAAGTCGTGGCATTTGGTGAGTAGATCATCTACCCCAGCCAGAGCATGAGCAGGCAGAGACGGCCTAGGTTTACTGTGACAGATAAGTGCAGGCAAGAAGCTGGGTTATACCACAATACCACCCACATAGACGTGTTAAGAGGAGGTATGTCTTGAGTGACCTTCGTTGATTTTGAGTCAGCAGAGATGGTTAACCTATACAGGTGGTCATGAATTCTTATTGCCGTCCATTTTCCTATCCAAAAGACGTACTGGGCCACATCCCAATCCTCCACTCGATCCGCCTCTCCGACGATAATCATCTGACCTTCTGGAACACCGTCCAATCCTATGACGCTGGCATGACCAGACTCTGATAGCTCTTCCCTGACGTCTTCCTGTTTGATAGCATCGCTGGGATTAAGCACCTTGGATACTGCGGGTATGTCTGATGAGTGTGGATTCGGGACGCCGGCTGGGTCTGTAGGAGGACCAAGGCGCTTAACGTGACCAATGAGGGTAGCGTTTGGGTCAGGTGGGAGTAAACCTTCCAAACGCGCAACGCCGAGAACCTGTTCGGACACACAAATAACGGACGCGAAATTTGATGAACTAGGAAGGTGGCGCGAGAACACCGAAGCAGGGAGTACGCGAAGCAAGACGTTGTGAGAAAGTTTTCTAGAGGTGGCAGACTTCGTTACTGGATCGGACTGCATCACTGGAGTTTCTCCATCCACAAAATGCTTCTTCTCGAAATTTTGCTGACGAGTCTTTGGGGCGACCGAGAGCTCGGTGTCATTGGCAAGCAAGACAGCCTTCGCAGAGGATGGTTCAAACGAAACTGGGACGGCTTCAGAGAGTCGGGACGAGGAGGATACGCAACCACGTACGGACGCGCAAACGAATGCGAGTGCGACCGAGTACCCAAACATCCACTTCCTGGTTTGACGGAGCGACGCGAACTTGAGATAAAAGGGTAGACTCTACGTGTTCTGCATGCAATTCCTGAAAGAGAACGTGAGTGAGGTGATTATATGCTATGCCGTGCACACGCACCAGTATTTCCCAGTCATCCGTGGTAAGAGGTTCCGTGGCCACGGACTTGGCTATGGGTAAGTCATAGAGCAGCCCCACTTCGACCTTGCGAGTCTTAGCGACAAGAAAAAGGAAAGAGAGGGGTGTGTACATACCACATCCCCCTGCTTGAAACCAAGACCCTCCGCATACTGTGGATCAATTTCAACTGTCTCGAGAGACTTGTCCGAAGAAGTGGAATTGAAGTGGGCCAAGGATGAAGCAGACACCATGCCTGTCCACCCAACATATGCATTGGGCCTCCTTCCATCTAATCCAGGAGATAGTGCAGTAGCCGTGAGAAGGATGGCAACATGTTGTGGACGCTAATCATGCGACTTGGTTAGTGTGTAATCGAGAAAGACGGAACAACGGACTTGCGATATTGCGTTCGAGCAGAGGACCGAATAATGAAACCGGGAGGTTTACCAGGGAAGATTTAAGGGAGACAAAGTGAATACGTGCTTGTCTGGGCATTCTACTCGTGGCCGTACTTTGCACATGACTGTTCGTCTATCTATCGGTTATTCCGGTCCGTCTTCCCTTCAACTGAA
>Ga0209488_10004618_pt1 | contig 10711 bp, 7 predicted proteins | sample Rivendell_Oct201_8_FD_188349 | JGI IMG/M metagenome (GOLD analysis project Ga0209488, IMG submission 188349) | Vadose zone soil microbial communities from the Eel River Critical Zone Observatory, Northern California, USA -... | ecosystem: Environmental > Terrestrial > Soil > Vadose zone >... | reverse complement strand
GTAGCGGATGAGCACGCGTCCCTGTCCCTCGACTCGCGCCTCGATCCGCTTGATGACCTCGTCCACCGGGGGCACCGTGGTCAGATCGACTTTCTCGCGCACGCGGACATTCAGCAGCACCTGCGGATAGTTCGTGAGCTCCGCGGCGAGGTCGGCCAGCGTCCGCCCGGTCATCGCGATCGTGCGGAGGACGTTGAGCGCCGTGCACAGGCCGTCGCCGGTGTAGAGGTAGTCGGAGAAGATGACGTGGCCCGACTGCTCGCCGCCGAGGGTCGCGCGGCGCTTCAGCATTTCTTCCATCACGTACTTGTCGCCGACGCTGGTTCGCACCATGTCGATGCCCGACTCGCGGCACGCGAGCTCGAGGCCGATGTTGCTCATCACGGTCGCCACGACGGTGTTGCCGGCCAGCCGGCCTTCGCGCTGCAGTTGCCGCGCGCACAGCAGGAGGACGGCGTCGCCGTTGACCACCTGGCCGCGGTGATCGACGAAGATGGCGCGGTCGCCGTCGCCGTCAAACGCGACGCCCATGTCGCATTCACGCTCGATGACGGCCCGCGCGAGCGGCTCGGGATGCGTGGACCCGCACTGCAGGTTGATGTTGTGGCCGTCGGGTTCGTCGGCCATGACGACGAGCTCGATGCCGAGGCCCATGAACAACTGCGGCGCCACCGGCGTCGTCGCGCCGTTCGCGCAGTCGATCGCCAGCTTGAAGGGACCAAGCGCCGCGACCTCGGGAAACACGATGCGCAGGTGATCGAGGTACGGCTCGACGCGCTGCCGGGCCTCCGGTGATCGCGCTTCACCGGCTGGAGTCGGCCAGGACGCGTCGGCGATGATGCCCTCGACGTGCCGCTCGACGTCCTCGGTGAACTTCTCGCCCTTCCCCGAGAACACCTTGATGCCGTTGTCCTCGAACGGATTGTGCGACGCGGAGATCACGATGCCGAGGTCGTAGCCGGCCGACCGCGTGAGATAGGCGACGGCCGGTGTCGGCACCACGCCGGCCGAGGTCACGGTCGCGCCTTCGCCGGCGGCGCCTTGCGTGAGCTCGGCTTCGATCCACGTTCCCGACTCGCGCGTGTCACGGCCGACCAGAATCTTCGGTGACGCAGCGCCGCGCGGCAGCGCCCGCACGAGGGCGGCGCCCAGCCGTCTCACCGTTGGAGGATCGAGTGGATAGTGACCGGCCTTGCTGCGGACACCGTCGGTGCCGAAGAGGCGCTTAGTTTTTGACACTGACGATCTGCACCTGGATGGTTGAGGGTTCGACGCGCGTGACGCCGGCCCGCTCGGGCGCGTCGGCGTGGATGGCGAGCATGTACTGGCCTGCGCCGAGTCCGTTGAGGTCCACATACGCCGTCACGTCGCCTGCGCCGACCTTGTTGATGACGTCCTTCGTGCCGCGGACGGCGACGTCGGCGACCGCCGGCACGACCTGCGCGGACAACTGCGGGCCGAGATTGCGAAACCGGATAGGCAGGCCGCGGAGCGTGCGCTCCACGGGCGCCGGTGCGATCTTCACCGCCACGGTGACCGTCCGCTGGGTTTTGAGCCGGAGCGACGGATCGAGCAGGCCGACCGTGAGGTCTTCGCGCAGCGAGTCGTGCACGCCTTCGACCGAGATGGTCTCCGTCACGGCTTCGATGGCGCGCTTGACCGCGGTCTCGGGTCCGACAATTTCGACGCGATCGGGTGTCACCACGGGCTTCCCGACGACGACATAGCCGGCGGCGGGCGCGCCTTCGACCGACAGCGTCACGGGCACCTCACGCGTCAGGGAGTTTTCGAGCGCGAGCGCGATGGTGGACGGCGTGACCTGCACGACCTCGACGCCGTAGGGCGAGCGCACCTGTTCGGGCGTCATCGCGAACAGGCGATTGCCGGCGCGAACCGCGTGCAGGTCGAGCACGGCGACGATGTCTCCGGCGTTGACGCGGCTGAGCGCGCCGGCCGTGCCTCGAACGCGGACGTCCACGGTCGAGGGCGCGTCGCCGGAAATCTCGAGCCCGGCGGGAAACTGCTGAAGCTCGAGCGGCGCGCGCAGCCCGCGCTCGACGGTCTCCTCGCCGGAAACGGAGATCCACAACAAGGTGCCGATGCCGACCGACAGCAGCTTCAGCCCGAAATTCCTGAACGGCCAGGGCGCCTTCATGTGAGCTCGGCCCTGGTGGCGGGCACGGCGACGCGGGCCCGCCGATGGAGAATCAGGGCGCGCAGCCGGGCGCGCAGCGTGCTCACGTCGAATCCACGCTCAATCTGTCCGTCGACGACCACCGAGATCGTGCCGCTCTCTTCGGAGATGACAATCGCGACGGCGTCGTTCTCTTCCGTGATGCCGATGGCCGCGCGATGCCGCGAGCCGAGCTCCTTGGCGAGTTTCGGATTAATGGTCAGCGGCAGAAAGCAGGCAGCGGCCGCGAGGCGATCGTTCTGCACGATCGCCGCGCCGTCATGGAGCGGCGACTTCGGCTGAAACACGGCGAGCAGTAGATCGTAGGTGAGGACGGCGTCGAGCGAAATGCCGCCGTCGATGTAGTTGCGCATACCCACCTGGCGCTCGATCACGATAATGGCGCCGATCCGCTGCGCCGACAGCATGCTCGCGGCGACGACCATTTCCTCGATCGACTCCTCGCGCGACTCTTCCTTCGCGAACCATCGAAAAAACGGCAGGCGGCCCAGGTGCGCCAGCGCGCGCCGGATGTCGGCCTGGAACAGCACGATGATCGAGAAGACGATGGACCCGAGAAAGTTTCTGACGAGCCAGTTAACGGTGTCGAGGCGAATCCATCGCGATCCGTAGAGGACCGCGGCCAGAAATCCCGCGCCCACCGCCATCTGCACCGCGCGCGTGCCCCGAATGAGTTTCAGGACCTCGTAGATGAGAATCGACACCACGAGGATGTCGGCGATATCCCACCAGCCGAACGGCGCGCGGCGAAACAGAGCGGTCAACGCGTTGTTCATCGGGCCTGGTAAATCTCTTCGGCGGCTCGCACCACCTGAACCATCGGGGCGACGGCGTGCACGCGGACGATGTGGGCGCCGCCGAGCACGGCGGCCGTCACGGCCGCGGCCGTCGGCCAGTCGCGGTCGGTCGCGTCCGCGCCGCCGGCAGCCTCCCGCAGGAACGACTTGCGTGACGGCCCGACGAGCATCGGCAGGCCAAGCGCCGCGCCAATCTCGGGCAGCCTCGCCAGCACACCATAACTATGCCCGGCGCGTTTGGCAAACCCCAGGCCGGGATCGACGATGAGGGCCGCGCGGGGGACGCCGGCGGCCTGCGCGGCGTCGACGCGCGTTCGCAGCTCGGCCACCACGTCGGCCGCGACGTCCGCGTAATCGGCGTCGCCGTACATGTCCTTGGATCGGCCGCGCGTGTGCATCAGCACCAGCGCCGCACCCTTCCGCGCGACCACACCGGCCAGCGGCGGATCGTACAGAAGGCCGCTGACGTCGTTGACGAGATGCGCGCCGGCGTCGATGGCCTCAGCGGCGACGGCGGCCTTGTACGTGTCCACGGACACGGGAATCCGCAGGCGCCCGCGCAGGCCCTCGAGGACCGGCATGATGCGCTTGAGCTCCGTCTGCGCGTCCACGGACTCGGCGCCGGGCCGGGTGGACTCGCCGCCGATGTCGATGAGATCCGCGCCTTCCGCTTCGATCGCGAGCGCGCGGTCGATGGCCTCGCGCGGATCGAGCGGCCGGGCCTCAGCAAAGGAATCTGGCGTGACGTTCAGAATCCCCATGACCAGCGGCCGCCTGCCCAGTTCGAGCGTCCGGCCGCCGGCAAGGGGAATAACAAAGGACGGGCGAGCGATCACTCCTGCGGGAGCGGCTTGTTCAGGGCGGGGACGATCGGCGCGCGTTCTTTTTTCTGCGGCTTCGCTTCGTCCTCCTCCACCGGCGACGCGGCGGCGCGCGGCACCGCCGGCTGCTGTTCTTCGAGCGGGAGGCCGGCGACAATGCGCTTCACCTGATCGGCGTCGAGCACTTCGCGCGCGAGCAGCTCGTCGGCCATCTTGATGAGCGTCGCCTTGTTTTCCGTCAGGAGCTTGAACGAGCGATCGTAGGCGCCGGTGACGAAGTGCTTCACTTCCTGATCGATCTTGAGCGCGGTGTCTTCGCTGTAGTCCTGGTGCTGCGCAATTTCGCGGCCGAGGAAGATCTGCTCTTCCTTCTTGCCGAACGTGAGCGGGCCCATCGCGTCGGACATGCCCCACTCGCACACCATCCGGCGCGCGAGCTCCGTCGCACGTTCGAGATCGTTGCCGGCGCCGGTCGTCAGGCTGTCCATCGTGATCTGCTCGGCGATGCGGCCGCCGAGGAGAATCGCGATCTGATCGTTCAGGTAGTCGCGCGAGTAGTTGTGCTTTTCGTCGGCCGGCAGCTGCTGGGTCAGGCCGAGCGCCATGCCCCGCGGAATGATGGTCACCTTGTGGATCGGATCGGCCTGCGGCAGCAGGCACGTCAACAGCGCGTGGCCGGCCTCGTGAATCGCCGTGACTCTCTTCTCATCGTCGCTGATGATCATCGAGCGGCGCTCGGATCCCATCAGGACCTTGTCCTTCGCGAATTCGAAGTCGAACATCCGCACGGTCTTCTGGTTGACGCGCGCGGCGTTGAGCGCCGCCTCGTTGACCAGGTTCGCGAGATCGGCGCCGGAGAAGCCCGCCGTGCCGCGCGCAATCGTCGGCAACTCGACGTCGTCGGCCATCGGAATCTTGCGCGTGTGGACCGAGAGGATGCCTTCACGGCCCTTCACGTCCGGCCGGTTCACGACGATGCGGCGGTCGAAGCGGCCGGGACGAAGGAGCGCGGGGTCGAGCACGTCGGGACGGTTCGTCGCGGCGACGAGGATCACGCCTTCATTCGACTCGAACCCGTCCATCTCGACGAGGAGTTGGTTGAGCGTCTGCTCGCGCTCGTCGTGTCCGCCGCCGAGGCCCGCTCCGCGGTGCCGGCCGACCGCGTCGATTTCGTCGATGAAGACGATGCACGGCGCGTTCTTCTTGCCCTGCTCGAAGAGGTCGCGTACGCGGCTCGCGCCGACGCCGACAAACATCTCGACGAAGTCTGATCCGCTGATCGAGAAGAACGGCACGTTGGCTTCGCCGGCGACGGCGCGCGCGAGCAGCGTCTTGCCGGTGCCCGGCGAGCCCATCAGCAGGACGCCTTTCGGGATTCTGCCGCCGAGCTTCTGGAATTTCTGAGGCTCCTTGAGGAACTCGATGATTTCCTGGAGCTCTTCCTTCGCTTCGTCGACGCCCGCGACGTCCTTGAACGTCACTTTCTTCTGCGAACTCGACGACAGCTTTGCCTTGCTCTTGCCGAAGCTCAACGCCTTGTTGCCGCCGCTCTGCATCTGGCGCATGAAGAACAGCCAGAAGCCGACGATGAGCAGCGTCGGCGCCCAGCCGAGCAGCAGCGAGGCCCACGGGCTGGCGGTCGGCTCCTTCGAACTGACCTGCACCTGGCTCGCCATCAGCTTGTTGACGAGGCCCTCATACTGCGTCGGCGCGTAGGTGTAGAACACCTCGTTGGCTTTGGTGACGCCCTTGACGTCCTGACCGACGATCTCGACTTTCGCGACGCTGCCGGAATCGACCCACTGCATGAACTCGCTGAAGCTGACATGGCGCTCCGGCCGCTGCAGTTTCGTCGACACGTTCCAGATCAGAACGCCGATGACGAAGAGGACGGTCCAGAACAACAAACTCTTCAACGTCGAGTTCACTCGCACCCTCCAAATACTGCCCAGACAGGCACTTGCTACACCTGCCTGAGGGTCAAGAGTAGCACGGCCCGCGCGGCGTCCGTAACCCGAAACGCCTCGTCGATTTCGTAACCCGCGACCCATAAAATCCGGTCGTTTTCGTCCACAACCAGCGGCACGCGGTCGCGGTCCGCACGTGCCACTTTTCGATCCACCAGGAAGTCCTGCAGCTTCTTCTGGCCGTCCAGCCCGAACGGCCGGAACCGGTCGCCGGGACGCCGATTCCTGACCGCCAGCGGCGCCGTCCAGCCATTGGCCGCGAGGACGGCCGTGGCGGGATTGCGCACGGTTGCGCGAAGCGCGTCGGCGCCGGTTTCGGCGGCCGCCAGCTCGGCCGAGACGACATAACCGTGTTCCAGCAGCGCGACCTCTCCTGGGATAGACAGCGGGTAGCGGAAAAAGTCCGATCCGGCGCCGTGGGCGTCATCCGATCGCCCTGCTCTTAAGACGACACGATCGCCCACACGTTCCACGACGTGGCCCGGGGCGTCCACCGACCCGCCGGGGCCCGCCGACTCGAGCAGTTCGAGCACCGCGTCCACATGCTCAATGGAGACCGTGCGCCCGGCCGCCGCTTCGGTCATCGCCTGCCAGAGCGCCAGGCGCCGCAGCGCCAGCGGCGCCGCCAGTAACTCCGCCGCACTTCTAACTTCTAACTTCTTACTTCTAACCTCTCCCACCATCCAGTTCCAGTCGTCGCGGGCGAGTGCCGCCTGGTTGGCGAGCGCGTCCACGACGGACGGATTGAACCGCTGCTCGAGCAGCGGCAGGAGTTCGGCCCGCACGCGGTTGCGCGGAATACTCACATCCGCGTTCGTCTCGTCGTCCACAAACGCAATGGCGCGCCCGGCGAGATAGGCACGCAGCTCGGCGCGCCGGCACTCGAGCAGCGGACGGATGAGGCGGCCGTTCTTCGGGTGCATCGCCGACAGGCCGCGCGGCCCGGCGCCGCGCAGCAGCCGCAGCAGAAACGTCTCGGCCTGATCGTCGCGGGTGTGGCCGAACGCCACGGCGTCGGCGGAGAAATGCGCGCGCGCGCTCTCGAGGAATTCAAGGCGGGCGGCGCGCGCCGCGTCCTCGATCGAGCGGCGCTCGCGCGCGGCCCGCGCGCGAACATCTTCACGCCCGGCGAGAAACGGCCAGGCGAGCGTGCCCGCGAGCGAGCGGCAGAGCGCCTCGTCGCGGTCGGCCGTGTCTCTGAGCTGATGGTTGAAATGCGCCACCCCCGCAACCGCAAGCTCTCCGGCCTCGTGCAGCTCGCGCAGCAGGTACGCAAGGGCCACCGAATCGCCTCCGCCCGACAGCGCGACGACGAGGCGCGTGCCCGTGGAAGCGAGATCGTGCCGCCGGATCGTGCGCCGGATGCGATCTAGCAACATGAAGGCTGGACGGGCAGGATAGGCAGGATAGGCAGGATGGAAAGGACAAAGTTCTGTCCTCCCCGTCCCGCCCCTCCTGCCCATCCCGCCCAGTTAGTCGCGGTTTTTAGTGCCGGGGGACGGATTCGAACCGTCGACCCCGCGCTTATGAGACGCGTGCTCTCACCAACTGAGCTACCCCGGCAGGGGAAACCGTGATTTTATCAGGTAATGAGCATGGCGTCGCCATAGCTGTAGAAACGATACCGCCGGGCGACGGCATCCGCGTAAGCGTCCATCACCCCCTCTTTCCCGCCGAATGCGGCGACCAGCATGAGGAGCGAAGAGGCCGGCAGGTGGAAATTGGTCAGCAGGCCCGAGACGACGCAGAATTCGAAGCCGGGATGAATGAAGAGATCGGTCGCCCCGGCCCCCGCAGCCACCCGCCCGCCGTTGGCCAGGGCCACGGCTTCGAGCGTCCTCGTGGTCGTCGTCCCCACGGCGACCACGCGCCGGCCGGCCTGCCGGGCTCGCTCGATGACCGCTGCGGCGCCGGCCGACACCTCGTAGCGCTCGGCCTCGAGACGATGGTCCTCGACCAGGTCCACGCGCACGGGCTGGAACGTGCCGTACCCGACGTGCAGCGTGATTTCCGCACGCTGCACGCCTCGCGCCGTCAGCGCGGCGAGAAGTTGCGGCGTAAAGTGCAGACCCGCTGTGGGCGCGGCGATCGATCCCCGCGCGCGCGCGAAGACGGTCTGATAGCGCTCCCGGTCGTCCGCCGAATCGTCGCGCTTGATGTACGGCGGCAGCGGCACGTGCCCGATGGCATCGACGACGTCGTCAATCGCGCGGCCATCCTCGGTCCACAGCCGAATCGATCGCCGGCCATGAAAATGGCGCTTGATCACTTCTCCGTACAGCACTGCGCCCCCGCCCCTGAACTCGACGCGTGCGCCCACCGCGAGCTTCTGTCCCGGATGCATCAGCGCCTGCCAGACCTCCTCGGAGGCCGACCGGCTCGAGCCGGACTCGACCGCGGCCGGCTCTGATTCACGGCTCATCAGCAGACACTCGACGGCGCCGCCGCTCGGCACGCGGTGTCCGAGCAGGCGCGCGGGAAACACCCGTGTGTCGTTGACGACGACGACATCGCCGGGCTCGAGCACGTCAGCGATGTGATCAACCGTGGTGTGGTGACGATGGCCGGTGCGCCGATCGAGCTGCAGCAGCCGCGCCGCGCCGCGGGATGCCGGCGGTTCCTGGGCGATAAGTTCGGGGGGCAGGGCAAAAAAAAACTCGCGGACATTCATCCGCGAGTCATGTTACTCGGTCAGGTTGACCGGCCCCAGGGCCGGCCAACGCTTAGTGAACGATGAGGGATGTACGGACGGTTCTGATTTCGCTCCAGGTGGACGCGAGGATCGTCCAGTAGGCCTGATCCATGTAGACGCCGTTGCGCAGGAACGATCCGCGAAGCACCGCTTCCTGCACGGCGCCGAGCTTGAGCAGCGCGCCGTTGCCGCGGCCGTTCTTCACCGCCGCTTTGGCTTCCATGCGGCGAACGCCGAGGACGTCGAACGCGAAGTCGAGCACGAGCTGCGCGCCATCCATGAAGATCCCGGTGCCCCAGTAGTCGGAGCCGAGCGCGAAGCCCCATTCAGCGGTATCGAAGCTGCTCGTCAGCGAGCGGACCTGGAAGAGGCCGATCACCGTGTCCGAGCCCTTCAGCGTCACGCCGTAGGCCATCGACTTGCCGGCCTCGCGCTGACGGTTGGTCCACGCGATGAACTTCTCGAAGCCGTCGGCCGTGGGCGGAGGCGGCGAAATCAGGCGCGTCACCTCGGCCGTGCCGAGTGCCGCGAACAGGTCGTTCGCATCGCTGGCGCGCAGTTCGCGCAGCGTAATCATCGAGCCCGTCAGCACCGGAAGACCGCTGCGCCAATCGCTGCGCGGCGTGACCGGAACGGGGGCCGGGAAAGTCATCATTGCAACAGTGCTCATGGTGGCCATGTTAGTTACGGCCTCCTTTCAGCGCGTTCAGAGTGCCCCAGATGATGTTGTCGACATCATTGGTGGTGCCCCAAATGATGTTGTCGCCGTCGTCGGTGCCCCAGATGATGTTGTCGTCTGAGGTGCCCCAGATAATGTTGTCGTCTGAGGCGGTGCCCCAGATGATGTTGTCGCCGGCCTTGCTCTTGAGGGCGCTCTTGACGATCCTGCCGAGCGCCGAGGACGTGCCCCAGATGATGTTGTCATCCGCGGCCGACGTGCCCCAGATGATGTTGTCGTCGGCGGTCGTTCCCCAGATGATGTTGTCGCCATCGCCCGACCACGTGCCCCAGATGATGTTGTCGCCATCATCGGTGCCCCAGATGATGTTGTCGGCGTCGAGCGTGCCCCAGATGATGTTGTCGCCGTCGTCGGTGTTCCAGGCGATCTTGTTGCCGACACGCTCGCCGACGATGCGGAAGTCGGTCAGCTTCGCCTGCGTGCCCCAGATGATGTTGTCGGCGTCCTTGCCGAAGACAACGTTCTTCTTGATCACCTGGAAATCGGTGCCCCAGATGATGTTGTCAGCGAGCTTGCGGGCCCGGATGCTCTTCACCAGCAGGTCGCCGCGGAAGACGCCCGTGCCCCAGATGATGTTGTCGTCGAACGCGAGGTTCTTGTAGAAGACCAGGCGCCCACCGAGCACGCTCGTGCCCCAGATGATGTTCTGCGCCCAGCTGTAGCTGGCGCCGCCGATCAGCGAGTAGGGGTTGACGCCCGTCTGCAGCCACCACGCGCCCACCGAGACCGTCGTGTTGACCGCGGCGGCGAGCTGAATCGCGCCGGCAGCGTTGACCTCGCCGGCGCCCTGCGTCAGCACGTCGGTCGTGGCCAGCTTGATTGCGGTGTACTCGAGCATCGCCTTCGCCGCGTTCGGCGTCAGCGGCGCGTTCGTCTGATGCGCGTTCGCGTCGAGCTCGAGCGCGACGACACCGGTCGCCACGGCCGCGGCCATGCTCGTGCCGCTCAGGTCGAGCAGCACCGTGCCGTCAACCGTCTGAACCGGATAGAGCCCGCCGGTGACCAGCGTCGAGCCCGCGGCGGCGTTCGAGAAAAGATTGACGCCCGGCGCGACGACGTCCGGCTTGGCGAGGCCGTCGTACCACGTCGGACCCTTCGAGCTGAAGGACGGCACGTAGTCGTCCTTGAGCGACACGGTCGTCTTGCCGTCGGACGCACCCACCGTGATGGCCGACGGCGAGTTGCCCGGCGAGTTGACGCTGCCGTAGCCCGGACCGTCGTTGCCCGCAGCGACGACGACGGCGATGTTGTGGCGAACCGCGTCCTCAACCGCCTGCACGAGCGGGTCGAACTTCGCGGGCGCCGTCACCGGATGACCGAGCGAGAGGTTGATGACATCGGCCAGCTTGTTCTGGACGACGTACTCAATCGCCGCAATGACTTTGCTCGTCGAGCTTGCGCCGTTCTGGTCGAGCACCTTCACCACGACGAGGCTCGCGTTCGGCGCGATGCCTTGGAACATGTAGCTCGGGGCCGAGCCAGCGCTGGCGATCAGGCCGGC
>Ga0209488_10004617_pt1 | contig 10716 bp, 8 predicted proteins | sample Rivendell_Oct201_8_FD_188349 | JGI IMG/M metagenome (GOLD analysis project Ga0209488, IMG submission 188349) | Vadose zone soil microbial communities from the Eel River Critical Zone Observatory, Northern California, USA -... | ecosystem: Environmental > Terrestrial > Soil > Vadose zone >... | reverse complement strand
AAGTGCGGCTAATGCAGAAGAACTGGATCGGTCGGTCGGAAGGGCTATTGATTCGTTTCGCGCTCGATCCGGAAAGAGTACCTACCGCTGAGAGCGAGCTGGAGGTCTTCACCACGCGGCCAGACACTTTGTTTGGCGCGAGATTCATGGCGGTCGCACCAAATCATATACTTGCCCTCGCGGCCGCGACGAAAAATGAAAAAGTGGCTGAATTCATCGCCGAGTGCATGCGCCGGGGCACCGCGCAGGAGGTAGTCGAAACCGCTGAAAAGAAAGGCATTGATACCGGTATCCGCGCGATTCACCCGTTTGATCCGAACTGGCAGTTGCCAGTCTATGTGGCAAATTTCATTCTGATGGAGTACGGCACGGGCGCCATCTTCGGCTGCCCCGCGCACGATCAGCGCGACCTCGACTTCGTAAACAAATACGGTCTGGGCAACACACCGGTGGTTTGCCCACCGGGCCAAGATCCGAAAAGCTTCGTCATCACCGACACTGCCTATGAGGGCGATGGCCGCATGATCAACTCGCGGTTTCTTGACGGCATGACGATCGCGGAAGCGAAGGAGGAAGTCGCGCGACGATTGGAGCACGAAAGCGCGGGCAACCGTCCCGTGGCTCAGCGTCAGGTCAATTTTCGCCTGCGCGACTGGGGCATTTCGCGGCAGCGTTATTGGGGTTGTCCGATCCCGATCGTTCATTGCAAGAACTGTGGCATTGTCCCGGTGCCACAAACGGATCTGCCGGTGACGCTGCCGGAAGACGTCACGTTCGACCGCCCCGGTAATCCGCTCGACCATCACCCGACCTGGAAGCACGTCCACTGCCCGAGCTGTGGCGGCAACGCCACCCGGGAAACCGACACCATGGACACCTTCGTTGATTCGTCCTGGTATTTCGCTCGATTCACCGATCCTTGGCTTGAATCGCGACCCACCGACCGCAGCGTGGTCGATGCGTGGTTGCCAGTCGACCAGTATATCGGCGGCATCGAACATGCGATTCTTCATCTGCTCTACAGCCGCTTCTTTAGCCGCGCCATGCATGCGACCGGCCATGCCGGGATTGATGAACCGTTCGCAGGCCTGTTCACCCAAGGCATGGTCGTGCACGAGACCTACCGCACCTTAAACGGCGCCCTGGCGGCGCCCGCCGAAGTGAAAATCGAGGGGGCTGGCGATGCGCGTCGAGCGACCCTGGCGGCAACCGGCGAGCCCATCGCGATCGGTCCGATCGAGAAGATGTCGAAATCAAAACGCAATACCGTCGACCCGGACGACATCATCGGCACGTTTGGGGCCGATACGGCGCGATGGTTCATGCTCTCCGATTCGCCGCCGGAACGCGATGTGATCTGGACCGAAGAAGGGGTTCAAGGCGCCTGGCGTTTTGTTCAGAGACTCTGGCGGCTCGTCAACGAGGCGGCTCAGTTTTCGCATGACGCACCGACGACCCGGCCAACGGCGTTTTCGGAGGCGGCTCTGCAAATCCGCAAAACTGCCCACCGAGCGCTGGCGAGGGTGTCTGAGGATGTCGAAAGGTTGCGTTTCAACGTATGCGTGGCTCACATTTATGAATTTGCGCGTTCGCTGCAGGCGGTTGTGACGGATTCCCCAAAACCGATCGCACCCGACCTCAAATTTGCCGTACGCGAGGCGGCAGAAATTATCGTGCAGCTTTTCCATCCGATGATGCCGCACCTGGCCGAGGCGTGTTGGGCGGCGTTGGGCCATAAGGCCCTGCTGGCCACCCAAGACTGGCCGGCGGTTGAAACCGATCTCCTCGTGGAGGACACCGTTACGCTTCCGGTTCAAGTGAATGGCAAGAAACGCGCAGACGTGACCGTTGCGCGCAACGCCCCAAACGTCGATATTGAGGCCTCCGTCCTGGCGCTCGATGCGATCAAGCGGGCGCTGGACGGCAAGGCGCCAAGGAAAGTGATCATTGTTCCGCAAAGGATCGTCAATGTGGTGGCTTGAACAAGATCGGATTCGCCGCTTTGCGTGCCGACTGGCTTGCATCGCCTGCCTTGGCGGCTTGGCGGCTGGTTGTTTCCAGCCGCTTTACGGTGAGCACTCCTTGACGAATTCGCCAGCCATCGGTCCCGCGCTGGCGGGAGTGGACGTTGCCCAAATCGCCGCGCCGAGCGGCTCGTCGGAAGCGCGGGTCGCTGTCGAGGTTCGAAATCAATTGCTATTCGACCTGACCGGCGGTGCAGCGCCACCGCCTCCGACGCATCGGCTCGCTGTCAGGATGTCAACGACCCGCCTTTCGGTCATTGTGGACATCACCAGCGGCCGACCGGATGTCGAGGATTATGGTCTCAACGTCTACTACACCCTGACGGAAATCAAGACCGGCAAGCCTACAGTTACCGGCACCACTTTTGCCCGTGTGTCCTATGACATTCCCGGGCAGGCTCAACGGTTTGCCCGCGCGCGAGGGCTTCGCGACGCGGAAAATCGAGCAGCCAAGTTGATCGCCGACAATGTGAAGGCACGACTTGCCTCCTATTTTGTCGCCGGGACCTGAGCGGCGCAGCAAGGCCACCGCCAGAAAAACCAACGCCATGGTCGCGTTCAAGGCCGCCGAAGTCGAAGGATTTATGGCGCGGCCGGATCCCGACAAGCCTATCGTCTTGGTTTTTGGACCCGACGCGGGCTTGGTACGCGAACGTGCGGTCGCGCTTGTTCGCTCGTGCGTGGATGATCCGAGCGATCCCTTCGGGCTTGCTATCCTGGAGGGCGACACTCTAGCGGAATTGCCCGAAAGGCTCGTTGAGGAAGCCTACACTGTGCCGTTGTTCGGCGGCCGCCGCGCGATCCTGGTCAAGGCTGGCGGGCGGAATTTCTCTACCGCGGTGGAGCGCCTGGTGGCCGCGCCGCCAGGGATCGATTGTCGAATCATCATCGAGGCCGGTGATCTGAAACGGGGCGCGCCGTTGCGCACGCTGTGTGAGCGCGCACCGATGGTCGCCGCGTTGCCGTGTTATGCGGATTCCGCTCGCGATCTCGTTCGCCTGATCGATGAAGAGATGCGCCGCGCCGGAACGTCGATAACGCCCAATGCCCGCGCATTGTTGGCGTCCCTGATCGGGGGTGATCGCGGCGCCTCTCGTTCGGAGATCGAAAAGCTCACGCTTTATGCTCTGGGCGAGAACCGCATCGACGTGCCGGATGTGATGGCGGTGGTGGCTGACGCCACCACTCCGGCTATAGATAGCCTCATCGATGCGGCGTTCGCCGGTTGGGCGAGCGACGTCGAGATCAATTTTGGCAAAGTCCAATCAAGTGGCGTTTCGGCCGGCACCATCGCCGCAGCCCTCGTTCGACAAACAGCGGCGCTCCATTTGTTCCGGCTCACCGTTGAATCTGGAACGTCGATCGACGACCTCTTCAGACGGACGACGCCCGCGATACACTTCAGTCGCGTGAAGGCCGTGAGAGCGGCGTTAGAGATTTGGGCCTCCAACAGGCTTGAACGACTAATCGCGCAACTCGGCGAAATGTCGCTGGAGGTACGCAAGAATTCAAAGTTAGCCTACCCGATCGTACAGCGGGCGCTGATATCGATCGCGATGGCGGCGCGGCGCAAGGAGTGACCGGAGGGTCCGTTTTTAACCACATCTCGTCCAAGGTCATTGCCCGGGCTTGACCCGCGGGTGATGAGCAAATGGGCAGATCACCAAGTCCGAGACACGCGCCTACGGCGCCCGCACCAGCCTTCGCACAATATCGCGGAGCTGATCGAGGTTGCGATACTTGATGTGAACCGCCCCGCCGCTGTTGCGATGATCGACCGTGACGGCGAGACCAAGCGCATCCGACACGTGTTTTTCCATCGCGATCGTGTCGGCTTCCTTTTTGCGCGGCTGGCGTTCCTGGGCCTTGCCCTGATTGCGAGCCAGTGCCTCCACTTGGCGCACATTCAGCCCGCGCTCGATGATCTGGCGGGCGATCCGCTCCGGCTCCGGCTGTCCGATCAGCGCCCTCGCGTGGCCTGCGGAAAGCTCTCCCGAGCGGATGGCGGACTTCACGAACTCCGGAAGCTTCAGCAGGCGCAATATATTGGCCACGTGGCTGCGGCTCTTGCCCACGACCTTCGCGATTTCGTCCTGATGGTATTTGAACTCGTCGATGAGCGATTGATAGCCTGTGGCCTCCTCGAGCGGATTGAGATCCTCGCGCTGCACGTTTTCCACAATGGCGAGCTCGAGGGCCTCGACGTCGCTGACGTCGAGAACAACGACCGGAACATCATGTAACCCGGCGCGCTGCGCGGCCTGCCACCGCCGCTCGCCGGCGATGATTTCATAGGCATCGCTGGCGCCCCGCACCGGTCGAACGGCAATTGGCTGAATGATGCCGCGTTCCCTGATTGAACTGGCGAGCTCATCAAGCTGCGCGCCGGAAAAATCACGGCGCGGATTGCGCGGATTGGGGCGAAGAAACTCGATCGGCACCCGTCGCTGACTGCGCACGCGCTCGGAGGCGGCCGTGTTGGTCTCGGCCCCCATATCGCCGATCAGGGATGCCAGGCCGCGCCCCAGCCGCGACCGCGTCGACTCTTCCGCCATGGCGGATTCTCCTGCGAAATCGTTCACGTCGTTCGTCTCATCCCTTCACAATTGCTGCCCCCTCCCAACCCCCCGCTCGCGGGGGAGGGTTGGGAGGGGGCCTCGAATCAGTCCGGTGAAGCGGCCGTCAATTCCCGCTCACGCTTGATGATCTCGGTGGCGAGACGCAGATAGGCCTCGCTGCCCACACATTTGAGGTCATAGACCAGCACCGGCTTGCCGTAGGACGGCGCCTCCGATATCCGGACGTTGCGCGGGATGATCGTATCGTAGACCTTCTTGCCCATAAACTCGCGTACGTCTGCCACGACTTGTCCTGACAGGTTGTTGCGGGCATCAAACATGGTCAGAACGATGCCGTGGATGGTCAGTCCCGGATTGAGCGTCTGCTTGACCTGCTCCACTGTTTTCAAAAGCTGCGACAATCCTTCCAGTGCGAAGAACTCGCATTGGAGCGGCACCAGGATGGCATTCGCGGCCGCCATGGCGTTGACGGTCAGCAGATTCAATGACGGCGGACAGTCGACCAGAATGTAGCTGAATCCAGCCTCGTCCGGGTTGGGTGACGCAAATGCCGCCAGTGCATTGCGAAGCCGGAATGCGCGATCTCGCGCGTGCCCGACTTCCAACTCGAAGCCGGACAGATCGAGCGTAGAGCATGCAATGGACAGCCTCGGAACCGAGGTCTGCATCACGGCCGACCGCAGCGCTGTTTCGCCGGTCAGCACGTCATAGGTCGAGAAGCGCCGGTTGGCGCGATCGATGCCAAGGCCGGTCGAAGCGTTGCCTTGCGGATCGAGATCCACGATCAGCACGTTTTCTCCAACCGCTGCGAGCGCTGTTCCTAGATTAATCGCCGTAGTTGTCTTGCCAACGCCTCCCTTCTGATTCGCAATCGCCAAAACGCGTGGCGTACGGCGAACGTCATGCGAGGGTTCGGCGGAAGCAATGCTGGCTGGTTCGGACATGATAACTATCCCTCCTTGCGGTGCTCGCCAAATTCAGGTGCGCTTTGACAGGGCGTGGACGATCAAGATTCGCCCGGCTCTACTTGTCTTGCTGGGTACGCTTTCAGCTTCAATACTCCAACGTTTAGTGGCCCTGGTCAATTCAATATCTAAATCTTGTCCCTTCGGCAAAAGGGCTTTTGCACCTTTTTTTAGGAACGGTGCGATCATTTCAAGTAAATCTGGCAGCGGCGCCAACGCTCGGGCCGTGACATAGTCTGCTACGGCGCCAAGCGCGGGGACCAGCGTCTCGATTCGATCGGCGTGCACAATGCCCGGGACTTTCGTTTCGCGAACCGCCTCGCGCAAGAAGGCAGCCTTCTTCATATTGCTTTCGATCAGATGAATCCGAGTGCCCGGAGCGTCCGCGAGTGCGCAGGCAATCACGATCCCCGGAAATCCACCTCCCGAACCAAGATCAAGCCAAACGCCCCCTTCCCTCATAGGCGTTAGGTCAGGGCTCGACGATGCCGCGAACTCCTCCCCTCCCCCTTGTGGGGAGGGGTCGGGGGTCGAGCCAGTTTGCACTCTTGTGCCCCCCAGCACGACCCCCCACCCCGACCCTCCCCCACAAGGGGAGAGGGAGTCCGCGCCCCTTAACCTAGCGCCCATGCCACCTTCCCTACCCTCCCCCGCATTCGGGAGAGGGTGCGGAGCGGGAGTCTGGACCAGCTCGACGAGTTGCAACGAGTCTGCAACGTGCCGTGTCCACAGCGACGGAATTGTCGAAGGCGCGATGAGATTTGTTCGACGCTGCCAAGCCAGCAGCAGCTCGACAAACCGGTCGAGGCGCGCCACTGTTTCACGTGAAACATCGAACATCGCCAGCGCCTTTTCGCGATCTCCGCTGAGGCCGATTGTGTGAGGCATCCGGCTCATTGCCAGAATTCCGCAACAGGGAAAAGCTCTGACGGTCTCGACGTGATCATGGCCGGGCTTGTCCCCGCCATCCCGATGGTCGGCGCGTTGTGCCCCGCGCCCCAGCGATGACGGCGGACGCGCGGACCCGGCTCACCTCTCGCAAGCCACTCTCGCAAAATGGCCCCGCCGCACGAACGCCGCCAACAGCACCAAGGCTGCCGGAGTAATCCCGTCGAGACGGCTCGCTTGGCCAATCGTTCGCGGTCGCGCCGCCGACAGCTTTTGCCGCACTTCATTGGAAAGCCCGGGCACGGCGGCGTAGTCGATCCCGTCGGGGATTTCGAAAGCCTCGTCGCGCTTGAACGCTGCCACCTCGGCGGCCTGCCGCTCCAGGTAAACTGCATATTTGGCGTCGATTTCAAGCTGAATGGCGATGCCGGCTGGAACACCGAGGAGCTCTGGCCAGATCCGAGCAACATCGGCGAGGGCGATATCCGGATATGATAGAAGGTCAAACGCCGTTCTTCGTTGCCCATCCCGATTCAGCGCGAAGCCGAATTGTTCCGCTTCGCCTGGGGTCACGGTCAGGCTCCGGGCCATGTTCCTTGCGGCCGTGAGGGCAGCCATTTTCTCGCGATAGAGATCTCGGCGGACCGCCCCAACGCAGCCGATCTCGATTCCGAGGCCAGTCAGGCGCTGGTCCGCGTTATCAGCTCGCAAGGACAGACGAAACTCCGCCCGCGACGTGAACATCCGGTACGGCTCAGTGACGCCGCGGCTGACGAGGTCATCAATCATCACTCCCAAATAGGATTGAGACCGATCGAATATGATTGCTGCCGAGCCGCGGACCCGGGCTGCCGCATTGAGGCCCGCTACCAATCCCTGTCCGGCTGCCTCTTCATATCCGGTCGTGCCATTGATCTGACCCGCAAGGAACAGGCCCCGAAGACGCTTCGTCTCCAGGGTGGGATGCAATTCCCGTGGGTCCACATGATCGTATTCGATGGCATAGCCGGGTCGCGTGATCGTGGCGCGTTCCAGTCCCGGAATGCTGGCGACGAAGGCCTGCTGTACGTCAACGGGCAGCGACGTGGAGATGCCATTGGGATAGACGATTGGGTCATCGAGGCCCTCGGGTTCCAGAAATATCTGGTGTCCGTCGCGCTCTCCAAACCGCACGATCTTGTCCTCGATGGATGGACAATACCGCGGCCCACGACTTTGGATCTGTCCGGAATACATCGGCGAGCGATGCACGTTGGCCCGGATAATTGCGTGCGTGGCTTCGGCGGTGCGGGTGAGGCCGCATTGTATTTGCCGATTTTCGATTCGGCTGGTCAGAACTGAAAAAGGCTCGGGCGGATCGTCTCCGGGCTGCATTTCCAACTGGCCCCAGTCGATCGTGCGGCCGTCGAGCCGCGGCGGCGTGCCGGTCTTCAGCCTTCCCAAGCTCAAGCCGATCCGCTCCAACGTGCCGGAAAGACCGACCGCCGGCGCCTCGCCCACGCGCCCGGCGGGCGTGGACTGATCGCCAATGTGGATGAGCCCACGAAGGAATGTTCCCGTCGTCAGAATTACGGCCCCGGTCGTGCAAACTCGGCCGTCGCCGAGCGCCACGCTGGTCACCATCCCGTCCCGGGCCAACACATCTTCGGCCTCCCCGACGATAACTGTCAGATTGGGATGGTGTCGAATCGCCTGTTGCATGGCGGCCGCGTATAGCCGTCGGTCAGACTGCGCCCGGGGACCGCGAACCGCGGGACCCTTTCGGCGATTAAGCACGCGAAACTGGATCCCTCCCAAATCGGCGACCCGGCCCATCAGGCCGTCGAGGGCGTCGATCTCGCGGACCAGATGTCCCTTTCCAAGGCCGCCGATGGCCGGATTGCAAGACATCGCCCCGATCGTATCGAACCGATGGGTAATCAGCGCCGTGTTTGCCCCCATCCGGGCAGCGGCGGAAGCGGCCTCGCAGCCCGCGTGGCCACCCCCTATGACGACAACATCGTACCGCATGACCGCGTGCGTCCGCATATCCGCTCCTTGCTTACTCTTGCCGTAGCGATTCGTACGAGGGTAAAACTCGCGGCGCTTCCTATTCGGGTCATGGCCGGGCTTGTCCGGCCAACTCGATAATCGGCGCGCCGCGCCCTCCTGATCGAGATCGCCGGGACAAGCCCGGCGATGACGCGTGGGCTGCCACGACTTTGCTCCTCTTACATGTTTCACGTGAAACATTCTATTTGCCGATACAAAAATCTCGGAAAATCACGTCAAGAATATTCTCCACATCCACCCGCCCAATCAACCGCCCCAACGCTCGCGCAGCGAGGCGAAGTTCTTCTGCGATAATGTCCTCGCGTCCCGACGCATCCTCTGCGCAAGCCCGCCTAAGCGCATCTGCACATTCTACCAATGCGGCGCGGTGCCGTTGCCGTGTGACAAGCGCCGATTCCGTCCCCCCTAAAAAAAACCGCCTCGCATAGTCGGCGAGCCCACCGACGAGGTCGTCAAAACACGCCCCGGTCAGTGCTGACACTCGATAGTGCTCCCGGTTCCCATGCAGGGCCGCATGTCCTTCTGAGGCCCTATCCGGTTCTTTCCCATGGGCTAGATCGCACTTGTTCGACAGGACCCAGACTGGCCGGCCGTCTGGCCTCATCAGGTCCGCCGGCGGTGGTAACGAATCTCCAAGCGTCGGATCAGTCACCCAGAGCACAAGATCCGAAGCTTCGGCGCGCGCAAGCGCGCGGCGCACCCCCTCCTCCTCAACTGGGTCCCCAGTTTCGCGCATCCCCGCCGTATCAAGGACCGTGACCGGAAACCCGCCAAGATCGAGATGAACCTCAATTATATCCCGCGTGGTCCCTGCATGCGGAGATACGATCGCCGCCGGCCGCTTCGCCAACCGGTTCACAATGCTCGACTTTCCCACATTTACCGGACCCGCAACCGCAACTGTCAGCCCCTCCCGCAACCGCTCGCCACGATGGGAATCCGCCAGAAGATCACGAATCTCCCGGTCAAGCTCCTTCGCCATGGCTAGTGCTGGCTGGATCACTTTCTCCGACACCACGTCTTCGTCCGGGAAATCGATCAATGCCTCGACGAGAGCCAGTGCCTCCGTTAGCTGCTGTCGCCAACGTTCAGCCCGATCGCCCAACAGTCCTTTGAGCTGCTGAAGAGCCTGGCGTCGCTGTGCTTCCGTTTCCGCCCCTATCAGATCCGCCAAGCCCTCCGCTCTTGTGAGATCGAGTTTTCCATTCTCGAAAGCCCGCCGCGTGAATTCGCCCGGCGCGGCCGGCCGGAGTCCGTCGACTGTACCGAGCGCCGAGAGCACCGCTGCAATTACGGCATACCCCCCATGAAGCTGGAATTCAGCCGTATCCTCGCCGGTCTCGCTTCGCGGGCCTGGAAACCACAAGACCAGAGCGTCATCGATCGGTTCGCACACGGAATCCGAAGCCCGACTGCTCCCGTCCCCGCATGGACTCTTGAGCCGTAGCAGCGTCGCCTGTCGCGGTTGCGGCACTCGACCGGCCAACGCCATAATGGCGTTTCTCGCCCCCGGGCCACTGACTCGCACGACCGCAATTGCGGCCGGCGGCCGCCCGGATGACAGTGCAAAAATCGTATCGCGCCAGTTGGACATTGCCGATCGTGACGGTTTGATCGAAACTTGGTTCCTTGGGAAGCTCGTCGCCCCACTTTTATGTTTGCACTTAGCCCAACGAGTGCCGACATTCCAATTGGCAGATCTCGGCATCCAACGGAACCCATGACAGCCGTGGCTTTCCATCCGCACCAAAACCGCCTCGCCCATGAGACGAGTCCATATCTGCTGCAGCACAAGACTAATCCGGTCGACTGGTGGCCCTGGGGTCCGGACGCGCTCCGCGAGGCCAAGCAAAACAACAAGCCGATCCTACTCTCGATAGGCTATGCGGCGTGCCACTGGTGCCATGTCATGGCGCACGAAAGTTTCGAAGACCAACAGGTCGCCGCCGTCATGAACGAGTTGTTCGTCAACGTCAAAGTCGACCGCGAGGAGCGACCCGACATCGACCAGATCTACATGGCGGCCCTGCACCATCTTGGCGAGCACGGCGGCTGGCCGCTGACCATGTTTCTCAACTGCGATGGCGAGCCGGTCTGGGGGGGCACTTACTTCCCCAAGACCGCGCGTTACGGTCGACCGGGTTTTCTGGACGTGCTGCGAGAAGTCGCTCGTCTGTTTCGTGACGAGCCCCAACGCATCGAACATAA
>Ga0209488_10004616_pt1 | contig 10717 bp, 9 predicted proteins | sample Rivendell_Oct201_8_FD_188349 | JGI IMG/M metagenome (GOLD analysis project Ga0209488, IMG submission 188349) | Vadose zone soil microbial communities from the Eel River Critical Zone Observatory, Northern California, USA -... | ecosystem: Environmental > Terrestrial > Soil > Vadose zone >... | reverse complement strand
TGCCACACATGAAGATGTTGAGCTCAAATCACGTCGATACCGGACATTCGTGCGCTCCGCAGGAATGTCTGGGGAGGATGTCCGAAGGCACGCCGGAACGAGCGCCTCATGCGTTCTGGATCGCCGAAGCCGCACTCGCGCGCAATGAGTTTGAGACTGTTCGGGGTCGTTTCAAACATCAATCGGGCTGCTTCCACCCGCAGCCGCTCAACGGCCTTGGCCGGCGGTACCCCGGTCTCTTCCCGGAACACTCGAGTGAACTGCCGCGGACTCAATTGTGCAACCTCAGCCAGCACCGCTACGGACAGTGCGTCCTTGAGGTTCTCCTTCGCGAAGGCGAGCGCCGTCTGGATGCGATCCGATCCGGATCCCATTTGGGGCAGCGCGTAGAATTGCGACGGGCCGTATCTACGTTGATGGTAAAGCACGAGTTTTCTCCCAATGTCATTGGCAACCTCAGAACCGTGATCCTGTCCGACCAGCGCGGGTACGAGATCGATACCAGCACTCATCCCCGCGGATGTGTATCCGCGAAGACAGGCTGATGAGACTAGATCACTGCACTGGGAAGGTCGTCATCCTGAAGCGTACTATTTCTCGTACTGAGGCGTACTAGCCGAGCGGTTGGGCACAGCACCGGGACATCAAGTCCCCTCGATGATCGCATGACTTTTTTTGCTGCTTGACGACACTCGACACCACCGTAGAATAACGTTCGTTATGTAGCGATCTGGATTTTACGTCGAGGATCGTCAGACTTTGGCCGCAAGCTGGCGCAACTGTCAAGTTCGTATCTGACGAACACAGCAACTCTTAACGCGACATCGTTGCGGCTTCCACCACCATAATTGCGGGCTTTCGTGATGAGCGTCTCATGGCAATCGAGTGTTCCCGGAGCGTGTTCCCCGACGTGCCCGGTGCCATCGGGGTACTCGGCTGACATGGATGTCCAATGTGACTCGGAAGAGGTGGCGCGGGCCTTCGGACCGTACCGGCTCCTTCCTGGCAAGCGATTGCTCCTGCGCGGCACTGAGCCAATGCGGATCGGCAGTCGTGTTCTCGAAATTCTCGTAACGCTGGTGGAGAGCGCGGGGAAGACTGTCGAAAAAAGGGAGCTCATCGCACGGGTGTGGCCGACGATGGCCGTGGAGGAGGGCGCGCTGCGGGTACACGTGGCTGCCTTGCGTAAATCCTCCGGGCAGCCGTTTGGGGGCTGGCTGTGGTGACTAATTCTTCGGACGGCTACGCCACCGGCTGATATGTGGCCAGCGTGATGCGATTTGTCTCCATCACTCGCAATCCTTCAGGAATCCGCCATGGACATTGAATTCGTCTACGACTATCGCAGCCCTTACGCCTACCTGGCCAACACGCAACTCGGCACGCTCGGAGCCGGCATCGTCTACGAGCCGGTCAACATCCTTGCGGTGATGAAAGCCGTTAACAACCAGCCCTCGCCCCTGTGTCCGCCGAAGGCGCGATACGCCGGGATAGATGCAGCCCGGTGGGCGAAGCACTACGGCGTCGCGTTCTCGCCAAACCGGGCGCTTCTGCAGGCGATGGCAGCGAGCCAATTCGACGGGACGCTGTTGTCGCGTGCGGCCCTGGCCGCCCAACAGCTCGGGGTGTTCGCGAACGCCCACAAGGCGCTTTTCGAGGCCGTCTGGGCCAGCGACGCAGACCTGGTGAGCGTGGACGGCCGCAAAGCCTTTTTCACTGGGCGCGGCGTCGCGGCCCATGAGGTTTGGCGACTCGCATTGGATGCGAGCATCGCCGAGCTATTGGCCAACGCTGACCGGAAGGCGGTCGAACGCGGCGTCTTCGGTGTGCCGACCTTTGTGGTGGGCGGGGAGCTGTTCTTCGGTAACGACCGCCTGAATTTTGTCAAGGCGCGCGCGCTGGGCCGCGATTCTCGCCTTTAGCTCTATTAGAGCCAAATTCTGCCTGTCGCTGTGACAGTATGCGTCAATTGCGAACTTCAGGAGTGGGATCATCGGTGTAGATCAGGCGGGCCCGGGGCCATAGTTGATGGGGGCTACCTGCGCGTTCTGTTCGCTGGGAACTGCCAAGGCGTCGTTGTCGTTCGCCACGGTTGGCTTCACTCGATACCAAATCGAGTAGAGAGCGGGCAGAAAAAGGAGGATCAGCGCGGTCCCAGCGGCGGTTCCGCCGATGAGCGTGTAGGCGAGTGCGCCCCAGAATACTGACTGAGTCAGAGGTGTGAAGGCGAGAACAGCTGCGAGAGCGGTCAAAACGACCGGACGAGAGCGCTGCACCGTGGCTTCGACCACGGCGTGATAGGGGTCAAGTCCATTGGCCCGATTGGTGTGGATCTGACCAATCAGGATCAGCGTGTTGCGCATCAGGATTCCGGAAAGGCCGAGTAGTCCCAGAATGGCATTGAACCCGAAGGGCTGGTGGAAGATCAGCAAAATCGGCACGGCTCCAACCAGCCCGAGCGGCGCTGTGAGGAACACCATGAACATCGCTGAAAGAGAGCGCACCTGGATCACCAGCACCAGCAGCGTGAGAACCAGCATGATGGGGAAAATCCGCGCCAGAGCGACGTTGGCCTTGGCCGAGTCCTCTATATTGCCGCCCGTTTCGATGTGATACCCCGCGGGCAGCGCCGCGACGATCGGTTTGAGCGCGGCTTCAACCTCTGCGGATACCTGCGGAGGCTGCGATCCCTCGTCGATATCGCTCTGAACGGTGATCGTCGGGATGCGATCCCGACGCCGGAGGATCGGATCTTCCGAGCGAAACTCGATACGGCCTATCTGACTGACGGGGATGATTGCACCGTTGCGGTTCGTCAGAGTGAGGTCCCCCAGCCGGGCAGGGTCCAGGCGTTCAGGCCCACCGCTTCGCGCGACGAGATCCACGGTACGGATGTCTTCACGGACCTGCGAGACCGTCACACCGGTGAGCAGGAATTGCAACTGCTGCGCTGCCTCGGCGGGTGTAAGACCAATCAGCTGCAGACGCTGCTGGTCGAGGGCAAAGTGCAGGGTCGCCGCGCGCTCGCCGGAGTCCTGGTTCACCTGGCGCGTGTGAGCGTTGGCGCGCATGACCGTCTGAACCTGAGCGGCGATGCTCCGAAGTACGTCATAATCCGGTCCCATGACGCGGAAGGCGACGGGGAAGTGTTCATACGGTCCGAACACGAGCTGTGACACCCGGAGCTTCGCCTCCGGTGCCAGCCCTTGAGCGATGCGCTCACGCAATCGCAGCTTCAGCCGGTCTCTCGCTAGGGCATTTTCCGTCAGTACGATGATTTTCGCGAAGGAGGGATCGGGAAGTTCCGGGGAGTAGGAGATGAAGAACCGGGGAGAGCCGCCGCCGACGTAGGTCGTAACGATCTTTGACTCCGGTTGCGCACGGAGCCATGTCTCCATGTTCTTGGCGACAGCGTCCGTTGTCTCGATGCTCGTACCCTCGGGCATCTGGACTTCTGCCAGCAGCTCTGGACGGTCGGTGTTGGGGAAAAACTGCTGCTTCACCGCGAGCATGCCGACACCTGCGAGCAAGAACAGCCCGACAACGGCACCGGCCACGCGGAACTTATGCACAACGGCCCAGGCCACGAGGCGACGGAATTGGTTATAACGCGGTGTCGCGTAAATATGCTCATACGCGTGATCGACCTTTTTGAACTCCGGCAGGAGCACCACGCCGAGATAGGGCGTGAAGATCACAGCGACAAGCCATGAAGTGATCAAGGCATAGCCGACGATCCAGAATATGTTGCCGGCGTACTCACCGGCAGTGGACTTGGCGAATCCGACCGGCATGAAGCCGATGATGGTCACGAGCGTCCCCGCCAGCATGGGCGCTGCGGTGTGTGACCAAGCGTAGGAGGCGGCGGCAATCCGATCGAATCCTTGTTCCATTTTCACGGTCATGGTCTCGATTGCGATGATGGCGTCATCGACCAGCAAGCCCAGAGCTACGATCAGAGCACCCAGGGTGATGCGATCGAACACACGGCCCGTGAACAGCATGATGACCAACACGGTAGCGAGCGTCAGCGGTACGGCAGCGGCGACGACAATGCCTTCGCGCCAGCCCAGGCTGATCAGGCTGACCACCATCACGACGCCGAGCGCGACGAAGAACTTCAGCATGAATTCGTCCACCGACTCACGGATGTTGACCGCTTGATCGGTGATCTTGGTGAGCGTGACGCCGGCCGGGAGCTGTGCGCCCATGGCTTTGTCTGCGGCATCGAGCGAGCGACCGAGCTCAAGCCCGTTCCACCCGTCCTGCATGACGACGGCCAGCACGAGTGTCGGTTCGCCGTTGTGGCGGATGAGAAACGACGCGGGATCCTCGTATCCACGCTCCACTTGAGCGATGTCCGAGAGCTTGAGCAGCCGACCGCCCGCGACGATCGGCGTGTCCCGGATTTTCTGCAGGTCATCGAGTGCGCCGGCAAGCCGCACAAATACCTGCGGCCCGGTCGTATCGATCGATCCGGCAGGGGTGATGGCGTTCTGGCTTTGGAGGGCGGCGAACACGTCGCGGGCGCTTACGCCGAGATTGGCGAGCCTTGCGTAGGAGAAGTTGACGAAGATGCGTTCCGGCCGTTCGCCCAGAATCGTGACCTTCTTTACACCGGCTACATGCAGTAGCCGCTCACGCAGCGATTCGGCTTGCCGCACGAGAAGCCGCGCGGGCATGTTATGGGCCTCGACCGCGTACACAGCGAATTCGATATCGGAATATTCATCGTTGACGAAGGGGCCGAGGGCGCCGAGAGGAAGATTGTGCGCCTCGTCGCCGAGCTTCTTGCGGGCCTGGTAGAACTGTTCGGGGACTTCGCTGGGAGGCGTCTGATCCTTCAGATTGAGCATCATTTGCACGACGCCCGGTCGTGTAAAAGTTTCGACGCGATCGTACCAATGCAGTTCCTGCAGCCGCTTCTCCAACGGATCTGCGACGAGATCTTGCATTTCCTGCGCGGTGGCGCCCGGCCATACCGCGGTGACGGTGAGAGTCTTGATCGTGAAGGGCGGATCCTCAGCGCGGCCCAGACTCACGAAGGCATAGATGCCGGCCAACGTGAGCGCGATGATCAGGAACAGCGTGATGGCACGCTCGCGGACGGCGAGCGCGGACAGATTGACTCCCCTCATTGCATCGCCGTTCGGGCGGTTACGAGTTGCACGCGCTCGGCCTCGTGCAGGAAGTGCCCTCCCGCCGCGACGATTTGCTCTCCGAGGCGGGCGCCCTCGCTCAGCACTGCCGTTTCTTCACCTAATGTGCGCACCCGGACCAACCGAAAGTGGACCTCGGAAGTCTTCGGGTCGATGATCCAGATGCCAGGACCTTTGCCTTCATCGTCGATGGCGCCGAGAGGCACTTGGGTGGCGCCGTTGCCTTCAACGCTGTCGAGACGAAGCGACACAGTCGCCCCGAGCGGAGCGGCTGCACCGTCGCCTTCCAGTACGTAACGTGCCTCGAAGGTGCGCGTCCGAGGATCAGCCGCGTCGGATAGCTGTCGCAGATGCGCGGGCACAGTGAGCGAATCGGCGTAGAGACTCGCGCGCGCTCGAGCCCCGAGCTTCGGTCGCTCCGTTTCCGGTAGATTCACGGAGGCCTCGCGTGGACCTGCGTGCGCCAGGCGAAGAACGGGCTGACCCGGGGATACGACTTGGCCCGGTTCGGCCAATGTCTCCACGACGGTGGCATCCGCATCGGCAAGCAGCGTCGAGTAGCCCCCTTGATCGCGAGCGACCTTCTCCTGAGCTTCCGCCGCCGACAGCAGCGCTTGTGCACTGTCGGCCGCTGCTTTCGCCTGATCGTAGGTCAGTTGCGATATGGCCCCGGATTCCGCCAACCCGCGATACCGCTGCTCATCCGCCGCCGCCTGGGCCCACCGTGCGCGCGCGGCAGCGACATCACCTGTCTGCACCGTGATCGCGTGGGTGTAGTCCGTGGCATCCATGAGCATGAGGCGCTGGCCGCGCCGCACGAGTTGGCCGGTGTCGACCAGCCTCTCGATGATCTTCCCCGGGACGCGGAAGCCGAGGTCGCTCTGAACTCTGGCGGCCACCACACCCGTATAGGAGTGTTCGGCATCGGCCGCCGCGCGGACTTCCGCGACCTCAACCAGTCGAACCGCTGTCCGCGGGTCAGCATCCTCTCTCGACTTGCAGGCCGAAAGGCTCAGTACCGTAAGAACGGCGACTGCGACGAGAGCAGTGCAGCGTGCGCGTGACATACCAGGGCTCCAAAGGGACAGGAGCGCCCAGAGTCTTATCAAGTAACGAAATTGTCAAGTCGTCACTCGTGATATGCCTATAACTGGAGCCTATTGGGCGAGGCTACGCAGAACGAGATTGGCCACCGTAGCCGCGTCTTCCTCGATCACGTCGAGTCGCTGCTCCAGCAGAACGGGATTGTTGATGGGCTCTAGCGCCAGAAAGATGGCTCGACAGGTTTCATCGAGCGGCGTTTTTCGCTCGAACTCGCCGGCCTCGCGACCGTCCTGCACGATCCGTCGGACGATTGACATCAGCGTCGCCTCATGGCTTTTACACGATTGCCATTTCTCCACCAGGGCCGCGGCGACAATGTCGTGCATCTTGCGGTTCTGGAAGTACAACGCTGCGCCTTGGCGCGCGAGCTCGATAAATACGCGTCGCAGGCGCTCGGAGGCTGGCTTCGGCTCCTCTGCCACCGACCTCACGGCCTGCGCGATGTCACCTAGACAGAGGCCGCACGCCGCCTCGCCGATTGCCTTCTTGGAGTCGAAGAACTTGTAGATGTAGGCGGTAGACAGGCCGATAGCCTTGGCCAGATCGGCCACGGTGGTCTTGTTGTAGCCGTAGTGACGAAAGTGTTCGCGGGCGGCGGAAATAATCTGGTCGCGCCGCTCGTGCTCGGTTGGACCGCGCTGACCGCTTGGGGAACTAGACATCGCCTGCTCTCGAAGGGGAAGTGAAATTGCCGTCAAACGTACTCTCCTGGCTGCAGATTGACAACGAGTGATTACTTTGTGTATACGTCACTCATGACTAGTATCGCACATTCTTCGGCGGTAGGGGCGGATCTATGGTGGAAGTAATCACAGGTTCGAGGTCGCCTGGCGAGCCAAAGCAGCGACGCCGGAAGCCTCTTTCGGGTGGTAGCGGGTTGCTCGGCATGGGCTGCACTCTAGTGATGGCGTTAACGGCGTGTGCGGTAGGCCCGAACTACCATCCGACCACGCCAACCTTAGCGAGCTTCCACAACGCCCCTGTTGGCAGCACAACCGCAGGGAAACCGACCCGCTTGGACGAATGGTGGCTAGCCTTCAATGACCCGAACCTCACACGCATAGTCCAGCGAGCGCTCGACCAGAACCTCGATCTGGCAGCGTCGCTGGCTCGGGTCACTCAGGCGAGGGCGGCTGCGTCGGCGGCTGGCGCCAATCTCCTTCCTGCGGCCGACCTCAACGCCCAGGCGGCGGCGCTGCGTCAGTCCCTGGATAGCCCGATCGGAGAAATCGCGAAGAATTTCCCGGGATACAGTCGGGATCAAAGGCTGTATGACGTCGGTGCGCAAGCCAGTTGGGAAATCGATCTCTTCGGCGGATTGCGCCGTACCGCGCAGGCGGCTCGCGCCGAGGCGCAGGCCGCCGAGGCGGAGCGGCTGGGCACGCGCATCAGTGTGAGCGCCGATTCGGCCGATGCCTATCTCCAAGTCCGAGGGGATCAGGCGCGCCTGATCGTTGCCGAGAAACAGATCGACGTCGATTCGAGGTTACTCGATCTAGTGCGGCAGCGCCGCGCGCGCGGCGTCGCGTCAGATCGAGAAGTCGCCCAGGCGGACGCGCTCCTGCAACAGGCGCGCACCACGATCCCCTTGCTGCGCATTGATTTGGAGGCGGAGCTCAACCGCCTCGACGTGCTGATGGGCGCCCAACCTGGCACCTACGCAAAAGAGCTCGCAACGGCCGCCGATGTACCGGCCATTCCAGTAATTTCTAGCGGCGATCGACCCTTGGACGTGCTGCGAAGGCGCCCCGACGTCATCGCTGCCGAGCGGCAGGTTGCGGCGGCCAATGCGCGCATCGGCGTAGCCATCTCAGACTACTATCCCAAGATCTCACTGTCCGGCGTGCTGGGATTTGAGAGCCTGACAGGTAGTGATTTGTTCAGCTCCCGGGCCTTCCAACCCGTCGGCGCCGGCGCCTTGCGGTGGCGACTATTCGATTTCGGCAAAGTAAGCGCCGAGGTTGTCGCGGCGCGCGGCGCCGATGCCGAAGCCCTGGCGCGCTACCGACAATCGGTACTGCGAGCCGCCGAAGACGTTGAAGACGCATTTGTCACGTTGGTGCAGACGGAGCTACGAACGCGCGAACTGGAAGATGAAGTGGCGTCGTTGACTCGCGCTCGTGATCTATCCCAGCAGTCCTACGTGGCGGGAGTCATTCCACTCACCGATGTCCTAGATTCGGACCGTCAACTGCTGGCTGCACGCGATGATCTCGCACACACCCAAGCGGACGCAGCACGCGCCGCAGTACGTACCTTTCGGGCGCTCGGGGGCGGATGGTCGAGCGAGTCTCTGCCATATCTATCCGAGGATAAGAGATAGTTAGATCCACAAAGGCGTCCGACGTCTGCGATCAACGACATCTATTCGGGTAAGTGCAAGTTCCGTATAACGCGTACCGATGTCAGCGACAAGCATGGTTGCTTGTAAGCGAGTTCCGCAATCCAAGGATGCAGACATCAGTTGAAGGCGGCGCCCAGCGCCACCACCTTTGTCAAGATTCATTTTTCGAGGAGCTAAAACTGCATATGCAAAATCGCTCATTTTCGTTGCTTGCCCTAACGCTTTCCGCTCAGCTTGCGCTCATCGTTTTTTCAGCGACAACCTCGAGCTCTGCGGCACGCGCGACTAGCGTCGCCGCTAAAGGCGATGTGTCCCTGTCGCATTCAAACTACAGCGTGGCAGATTCGGCCGGATCCATCACCCTTACCGCGCAGCGTTTCGGTGGAACGCAAGGCGCGTTATCGGTCTCGTACACGACCATTGACGAAACGGCCGTCGCGGGCGTTCAATTTACGGCGGCCACGGGTACGTTGACGTGGGCCAATGGCGATGGTGCAGACAAGTCGATTACCATCCCCATTTCGAATTCCGAGACCTTCACCGGCACTAAGTATTTCGGGGTGCAACTGAATGCGGGGCCCGGAACGCAACTCGGATCGGACACCAGTGCGACCGTCAACATCGTCGGCGGAGCTTCCTCCGCGTCCACCAAGTCAATCCGCGACTTTGTAAGCTGCGATGAGGCGGTCGACGAGTCGGCCCATTTGGAGCAGGCGCTTCTCTCCGCGGCAAACGATGCCTTTACCTTGGTCATCGACTGCCCCGTACGCTTCCACACTGGAAATGAAGCACGACGCAGCATTGCCGTACCGGAGGGAGTGACCCTCGCGTTTCAAGGCGCGGGTGAATTCTTGGTCGCGGATAACGGTGTTCCGGCGCTGACGATAGCTGACCCGGAGCAAAAACCGTCGGATGCGACTTTTCTCGATTGGAATATCACTGATCTTTGAGATGTAGGAACAATTAGCGCGACGACTGATAAGGCTCTCGCGTTTGGGATCGATGATGGCCGGTAGACCAGTTTGTTGCACCGCCTTTGCCTAGGCCGCCGACCCTTTTTTATCCGACGCGGTACGGGCTGGCGTGACAGTCCTGCAACCTTACCCACGTAATCTTGAGAGGTTCTCGCTATGGATTTAGTGCACAAAGCGCATCGTTTGCTTCTTCGCGGCATTGCACCGCTTCTGCTGATCGTGTCCTTGCCGCTCGCCGCGTTTGCGGTGCCGCTGGCGGCGGCTCAGCACGGCTACTACGTTAATACTTTTTCTTCGAATTTCACCGGCCATACCGTCGACATGAACCGCACCCAAAATCGCGGCTACAAGTGGTATCTCTTTGACCTGTTCGGCAGGGATTCGAACCCCGCGGGCGTCAGGATCAATTCGGACGGTTCCGTAACGCTGCTGGGCGATTACACCGGTGCTGTCGGCGAACTGGCGAGCATGACGCCTTACCACGACACCAATGCGTGGGTCGGCCAGGCGTTCGGCGGTGGCATGTATGTCGAAGCGGTAATGAGCTATTACCCGGCTCAGGTCACCGCGACGCACATCGGCCGAAGGTATCCTTATCCCTCATTCTGGAGCCTGCCCATGGAGGGCAACGTCTTTCTGGGCGCGGATCATTGGCCAGGTCAGCCCCCCGGCTATGTGCACAATGTGGAAGTCGATTTCTTCGAAGCCGATTACCCGACTGCGCCCACGAGATACGGCGTCGGCATACACGACTGGTATGGCATAAAAGGCATTACTTGCCCTCCCGGATTGTGCAAGGTGTCCCCGCCTCCCCCTGCCGTAACGCCCCCGCCGGCGGGTACCAACTTCACGCAGTACCATACCTACGGATTTCTGTGGGTGCCGGCCACCCCGACCACGAAGGGACACATCGACGCTTACTTCGACGGCCACCATGCATACACATATCCGTGGACCCAATACACGAATCAGGCGCCGACGCCGGTGGGCAAGACCTGGGCATTCGGACGCCTGGATCAGCAGCATATGTTCTTCATTCTGGGAACCGGCGTGGGCGAACGCTTCAACATCAAGTCGGTGAACGTGTGGCAAAGGAATGCCTACTCCAATCTGAAGAACTGAGGACACCCCAACGG
>Ga0209488_10004615_pt1 | contig 10720 bp, 7 predicted proteins | sample Rivendell_Oct201_8_FD_188349 | JGI IMG/M metagenome (GOLD analysis project Ga0209488, IMG submission 188349) | Vadose zone soil microbial communities from the Eel River Critical Zone Observatory, Northern California, USA -... | ecosystem: Environmental > Terrestrial > Soil > Vadose zone >... | reverse complement strand
CGAACGACGATTTTATGCCTGATGTCACTTTAAATGTCGACGGAAAGAAGCTCACGGCTCCGGCCGGGACGCTGCTGATCGAAGCCTGCAAGAGTGCAGGCATTGAAGTTCCTTCTTTTTGTTACTACCCGAACTTATCTTTGCAGGGCGCTTGCCGCATGTGCGTCGTCAAAGTCGAGAAGATGCCCAAACTCCAGACGGCCTGTACTACCGTCGTTGCTGAGGGCATGGTCGTCGCGACTGACAGTGATGAAGTGCGCCAGGCTCGCAAGGCGATGGTCGAACTGTTGCTCGGCAATCATCCGCTCGACTGTCCGGTCTGCGATGCCGGCGGCGAATGTGAACTTCAGGACATGACATTCTCCTACGGCGCCGCCGAGTCGAAGTTCATGGAAGCAAAGAACCACAAGGAAGAACAGCAGTGGTCTCCAGTGGTGTACTTCGACCGTCCGCGCTGCATCCTGTGTTATCGCTGCGTGCGCGTCTGCGGCGAGGCCATGGACGTCTGGGCATTGGGCGTGCAGAATCGCGGCGTCGGCTCGGTCATTGCGCCCAATCAGGACGATCACCTCGAGTGCGAAGAGTGCGGCATGTGCATTGACATCTGCCCGGTCGGCGCCCTCACGTCCGGCGCATACCGCTACAAGACCCGTCCGTGGGAGATGAATCACATCGGCACCGTCTGCACGCATTGCGGCGACGGCTGCAAGACCACTCTCGGCGTGCGCCGTTCCGATACCGGCATGGAAATCGTTCGTGGCGATAACCGGGACAAGGGGGGTATCAACAACGATTTCCTGTGTATCAAGGGCCGCTACGCTTTCGACTTTGCGCACAGCAAAGAACGCCTTACGCAGCCTCTGATCCGCAAGAACGGGAAACTGACTCCGTCGACATGGGAAGATGCCTTCGCATTGATCGGTAGGCGTTTTACTGAAGTCCGCGACCAGGACGGCGGTTCGGCGATCGGCGTCATTGGATCCAACCGAACCACCAACGAAGAAAATTACTTACTCTCAAAGTTGGCGCGCGTGGTCCTCAAGACGAACAACGTGGATCATCACCGTACTGCGGATTACGCCGCATTCGCGGGCGCTCTGCACGGCAAGCCAGGGATCACCGCCTCGATGCGCGAAGTGTTCGACGCACCGGCCGTTCTGCTGATCGGCAACGATCCGACCAACCAGCATCCGCTGCTCGCCTACCAGATTCGCAACAACGTCAGGCTTCATCGCTCGCGGCTCTACGTGATTAATTCCGCGCCTATCAAATTGCGTCGGCAATCAAGTGGATTCGGTCTCGTTCCCGCTGGAGCGGAAGGAAAAGCTGTCGGGTTCCTGTCCGGCGATGATTCGCTGCTCGATGCGCTCGTCACCGACTTGACCGCCCGCGATGCCTGGACAAGCCTGCGCGATAAAGTCCGCGGCGAGCAAAGCCTGGTCATCGCGTTCGGATCAGAGCTCCGCGGAGCAGACATCCAGAAACTATTGGCTTTTGCCTCGTCAATACCGGGAACGAAGCTGATTTGTTTGGGCGATTACGCCAATTCACGCGGAGCCGCTGACATGGGACTCTATCCGGATCTGTTGCCGGGCTACCAACCGGTTGCTGATCCTGCACAGTTCCGCGAGGATTGGGGCAACGTCCCGCAACAAAAAGGGCTGAGCTTGCCGGAGATGATGGAAGCAGCGGCGGCCGGCAAATTGAAGGCTCTCTATGTAATTGGATCCAATCCGGTCGGTCGCCTGGGCATCGATCCTTCGTCGTTATCGAAGACCTTTGTGGTCGTTCAAGAAATGTTCCTCACCGAAACCGCCAGCGTAGCCGATGTGGTTTTGCCCGCTGCCAATGCCTACGAGAAAGAAGGCACGGTAACCAATACCTGCGGAGACGTACAACTCGCGAAAAAAGCTGGTGACGTAAGCGGGACAAAGCCCGATTTTGAAATGATCGTCCGCATTGCAGATGCCATGGGATTCCATCTGCCTAACCTTGTGCCGTTCGGCTGCGGAACGCGCGCCGACATGGGACAGACTCGCGGAGCGCAATCCGGTGAGGCCGACCGTCATGCCGTCTGGCTCGAAGCGCATAACCTCGAGCCCCGGCTGACACCATTTGATCCAATTGCAATTCTTGATGAGATTCAGCGAGTCGTTCCCGGATACGATGTCTCGCGAATCAATTTGCTGGCTGGCAACGATCAGCACACCGAGATTGCAAACAGCGGGCCGAGCGCGTTGCACGATCCGTCTCTGATCGTTCCAGCGAACGATGATCTGTTTAGTTCCGGAACGCTGGGACGGTACTCGCATACCCTGAATTCAGTCATCGAAAACAAGCCTGCCGAGACGGAAGTTGCGGCGGACTAATAATTAACTGGCAAAGGCACGCGGGCGAGGGCGCCCGCGCCACACGAATACCTACGGACACTTCGTTTGAGCATACTCACCTTCGCGATCATCTCGATCATAAAGTCGGTAGCGGTGGTTTTTGTTCTGCTCACGGCCGTCGCTTACAGCGTCTGGCTGGAGCGCAAGGTATCGGCGCGCATCCAGAACCGCTGGGGTCCCACCAAAGTCGGGCCCTTTGGCCTGTTGCAGCCGCTCGCGGACGGTGTCAAGTTCATCTTTAAAGAAGATCTCACGCAGCCGTACGTGTACAAGACGTTGTATATCGCTTCGCCGATCATCGCGGTGGTGTTCGCTATCACTGCCATTTCCGTGATCCCGTTTGGAAACTCGATTACGATCGGGCCGATTACCACCCAACTCCAGATTACGGACCTGAACATCGGACTCCTGGTTGTGCTCGGTATTACGTCGATGGGCGTGTACGGCGTCGCCCTGGCTGGTTGGTCTTCGAACAGCAAGTACTCTTTGCTGGGCGGACTCCGCGCCAGCGCCCAGATGATCAGCTACGAAGTTTCGCTCGGGCTTTCCCTGATCCCGGTGCTGATTCTGGCGGGAAGCTTCAGCCTGCGGGAGATTGTGAACAAGCAGCAACACCTGCACTGGAATTTTTTCTATCTCCCGTTTGGGACAATCGCTTTTTTCATATATCTGATTTCCGCATACGCGGAAACCAATCGCACACCCTTTGATCTTCCGGAAGCGGAGTCCGAACTGGTAGCCGGCTATCACACCGAATACAGTGCGATGAAATTTGCGATGTTTTTCATGGCGGAATATTCCAACATGGTGACAGTCGCCTGCCTCTCGACGCTGCTCTTTTTCGGCGGTTGGCTCGGGCCGGTTTTCGGTCCGCCCATCCTGCAATCGCTATTGCCCGTGATGTGGTTCTGTCTGAAAGTTTTCTTTTTTATGTTTCTGTACGTCTGGGTGCGTTGGACTCTTCCCCGCTTCCGCTATGACCAGCTCATGGCGTTTGGATGGAAGTTCTTGCTGCCGGCGGCAATTGTGAATCTAGTGCTGACAGCGCTGGTCGTGGCATGGAAGCCGGAAATTTGGCTCGTTCACTGAAATGCATCTGATCCTATTTCTATTTTTCGGCGGAATCTGCGTGGCTGGGGCGGTCAACCTGCTGCTGCAGCGCCATCCCATCAACAGCGCTCTGTCGCTGGTGGTGGTGATGGCCTCGCTGGCGGGCGAGTACCTTCTGCTGGGCGCGGAATTTGTTGCTGCAATCCAGGTAATTGTCTATGCCGGCGCGATCATGGTGCTCTTCATCTTCACCATCATGTTGCTGAACGCTGGCGAGGAAGAGCGCACCGGCAAGAGTCGCGTCGCAATCATGCTTGGTGTACCTGGAGTCGCGATCGCTAGCGTCCTGGTTGCCTGGGTTTTGCTGCGGCACTCCGGCACGGGCGATGTGGCGCTATTCGCGCTGCCCGGTGTTCCGCATGACATTGCGCAGCTTTTGTTTCACGATTTTCTGCTGCCGTTTGAAATCACCTCGATTCTGATTCTGATTGCCATCATGGGAGCAGTGGTGCTGGCCAGCAAACCGGAGTCGATAGCGAAACCAAGCGCGGCGGAACCCGCGGAACAAGAAGCCCGCGAACTGGTTGCGTCCGGGAGGGAGCGCTGATGATTCCTCTTTTCTTTTACCTCGGGTTGAGTGGAATCCTGTTCGTGTGCGGCGTTTTGGGATTCCTCATCAAGCGCAATATCATCACGATTTTTATGTCGATTGAGCTGATGCTCAACGGCGTAAACCTGTCATTTGTCGCTTTCGCCGCGCATTGGCATGCGCTGAGCGGACAGATTTTTGTATTCTTCGTGATGGTCGTCGCCGCTGCGGAAGCAGCGGTAGGACTCGCGATCATTATCGCCGTCTACCGTACGCGTGAAACTCTAAATGTGGACCAGGTGAACCTGCTCAAGCTATGACGCCGAACCCTTATTTGCCGATCGACTCCGGACCCATAGCCGACTTGTGGCTCATCCCGGTCCTGCCGCTGGCGGGAGCGGCGATCAATGGCATGTTCGGACGCCGTTCCTCGAAGACGGCGATCACTACGATCGCGCTCGTCTTCCCCGGCGTGGCCTTCGCATTGGCGCTGTGGCTCGCCTCCGGATTTTCCTCTGCATCCGCTCCGTATGTTTTCGATAAAAGCGTTCACTGGATTCGCGCCGGCAATTTCCAGGCCGACTTTGCCTTTTATCTCGATCAACTCTCGCTGGTCATGCTGCTGGTCGTCACCGGCGTCGGCTTTCTGATCCACATCTATTCCGTCGGCTACATGACGGAGGACGACGGATACTACCGTTTCATGTCATACCTGAACCTGTTCATGTTCTTCATGCTCACGCTAGTACTGGCGAAGAACTACCTGCTCATGTTCATCGGATGGGAGGGCGTAGGTCTGGCGTCGTATTTGCTGATCGGGTTCTGGTTCACGAAAGATTCGGCGGCCGCAGCGGGCAAGAAAGCATTCATCGTCAACCGCATCGGCGACTTCGGATTTTTGATTGCGCTGTTTCTCATCATCCAACATTTCCATTCGCTCGATTTCACGGCGGTCTTCGAGCAAGTCGCAGCCAAGCCCACTGAAACAGCGGGCGTCGGGGTGCTGACATCGATCGGCTTGCTCCTGATGGTAGGAGCAGCGGGCAAGTCGGCACAGATTCCTCTCTATGTCTGGCTGCCTGATGCGATGGAAGGCCCGACACCCGTCTCTGCCCTGATCCACGCGGCGACGATGGTGACCGCAGGCGTCTACATGGTGGCGCGGTCCCACATAATCTTTGAACGCGCGCCCGGCGCTCTCACCGTAGTCGCGGTCATCGGTACGCTAACTGCGCTTTTTGCCGCGACCATTGGTATCGCGCAGACTGACATCAAGAAAGTTCTTGCCTACTCGACCGTCTCCCAGCTCGGATACATGTTCATGGCTTGCGGCGTGGCGGCATTTTCCGCGGGCATCTTCCACTTGATGACCCACGCCTTCTTCAAAGGCCTGCTCTTCCTCGCGGCAGGCTCCGTGATTCACGGAGTCGGCGGCGAGCAGGACATGCGGAAGATGGGCGGACTCCGCAAGTACATGCCGTGGACGTTCTGGACGATGACCATCGCAACCTTTGCGATTGCCGGCATTCCTCCGCTGGCCGGCTTCTTCTCGAAAGATGAAATCCTTTGGATGGCCTACATCAGTCCGCATGGAAGCCGGGTCTTCTGGCTGATCGGCGTGATCACCGCCTTCATAACATCCTTCTACATGTTCCGCCTCTGGTTCATGACGTTCTTTGGTGAATACCGCGGAGGTCCAGCAACCCATGACGTCACGCATCAGTCCGCGGACGCCCACGCCATGCACGACAAACATGACCAGCACGGTCATGGACACGGGGAGCCGCACGAAAGTCCGTGGGTTATGCTCGGCCCACTTGTAGTTCTTGCGATCCTCTCTTTTGTGGGCGGCTGGGTCGGGATCCACCGAGGTTTCGATCGTTTCCTGGCCCCTGTATTCCACTCGCAGGAAGTAGCACACGGCTCGCTCGCGACCGCCGATGAAGAGGCCGCGATTGCGGCCCTTGAGAAGCAAGAACTGATATTGACTGGAGTCTCGGTTGCAGCCGGTGTTTTGGGTCTATACCTGGCATGGCTCCTGTATTACAGACGTCGCGATCTCCCGGACAAGATCGCCGCCCGCCTCAATGGACTCTACGACGCAGTCGTCAATAAGTATTACGTCGACGAACTCTACGCTTCCCTCTTCGTTAAACCGTTGGTTGAAGGTTCCAGCGTAATCCTTTGGAAGGGCGTTGACCAAAGGATGATTGATGCCACTGTCAACAACGCAGCCCGCGAGGCGCGTCATGTTTCGGACAACGTGCGCCACATGCAGTCCGGCAATTTGCGGTCGTACGCTGGTTGGGTAGCCGCCGGGGGAGCGGCCGTCATCGGCTACATGGTATGGATGGGGGTGCGATGAATACCGCGAGCCTCAATCCCTACATTCTCTCGCTAGTGACATTCATCCCGTTGGCGGGAAGTTTGCTGCTGCTGATCATCCCCCGGCGCGACCGCGATATCAAGCTCTTCGCCCTTGCCATTTCGCTGTTGGCGTTCGTGGCCTCGCTGCACTTGCCGGTGCACCTACACCGTAACGCGGCTGGCTTCCAGTTCGAGATCAACAAGCAGTGGATCACGACTCCGAACATCCACTACCACATGGGAATCGACGGCATCTCGGTGTGGCTGGTGGTGTTGACGACATTCCTCACGCCGCTGTGCGTGCTGATCTCGTGGACTTCGACTCACGAGCGCGTAAAAGAATTTTTCATTCTACTGCTGATTCTCGAAACTGCGCTGATCGGCGTCTTCACGTCGCTCGATCTGTTCCTGTTCTACTTCTTCTGGGAAGCCACGCTGATCCCGATGGCACTGCTCATCGGCATGTACGGCCACGGGCGCCGTGTCTATGCAGCGGTGAAATATTTCCTGTTTACGATGATCGCGTCAGTATTCATGCTGGCCGCAATCATCTGGTTGTATAGCAAGACCGGCAGTTTCGATTTCGTCGAGATCCAGAACGCGATCCGCGGCGGTCATGTCGAGAGCTTTGCCGCTGCAGCGCAGTGGCTCTTCCTCGGATTCTTCATCGCGTTTGCCGTGAAGGTGCCGCTCTTCCCTCTTCATACTTGGCTGCCGGATGCGCACGTGGAAGCACCCACCGCCGGCTCCGTCCTGCTGGCAGGCGTTCTTCTTAAGATGGGTACTTACGGCTTAGTCCGTTTCAACCTCGGATTGTTCCCAGAGCAATCACGGCAAAATGCCTGGTGGATCGTGACGCTCGCGCTGATCGGCATCATTTACGGCGCGCTCGTTTCGCTGGTCCAGCCGAACATGAAAAAACTGATCGCTTACTCTTCGGTCAGCCACCTGGGATTTGTTGTGCTAGGCACATTCAGCTTCACGCAAGCCGGGCTGGATGGCGCCATCTTCATCATGCTGGCGCACGGTATCGCAACCGGAGGACTCTTCATGCTGGCGGGCATCTTGTATGAGCGCCGCCATACCTATGAGATTTCCGAGTTTGGTGGACTCGCTACACCGATGCCGAAGTACGCTTCGTACTTCCTGTTTGTTGTGCTGGCGTCGGTCGGACTGCCGCTGCTTAACGGCTTCATTGGAGAATTTCTGGTTCTCAGTGGAGCCTTTCAAGCGCGACCCATCTATGGAATCCTGGGTGCCACTGGCGTGATTTGGAGCGCAGGCTACCTTCTGTGGATGTATCAGCGAGTCTTCTTTGGTGTCGTGAAGCACGACGTGAATAAGACGCTGCCTGATCTCAACCTGCGCGAGAAAGCTGCTCTTTTGCCGGCTGCGGCGATGGCGCTGATCATGGGAGTGGCTCCGATCTTGTGGCTTAGTTCGATTGACCCCGCGGTGCGCTCAGCGTTGACAGCCATTCCACAAAGTATCGCCAAGGTGGTGGGCCAGTGATCATAACCGCGCTCACTCATCAGTTGCCGTCGCTGCTCGCGCAGGCGCAGGCATTCACTCCACCGACGGGATCAGAGTACATGCGCATTCTGCCGGAGCTCATACTCTCGCTTTTCGGCATGATCGTGATGGTCGTGGACCCTTTGCTCGACGAAGAACGCAGCCAGAAGCCCCTCGGCGCGATTGGACTCATCGGCGCGCTGGCAGCGCTTGCCTCCACGTACGTCATGGCGCAATACCCGGGCGCCGGTTTCTGGAACATGGTTCGCGTCGACGGGTTCAGTGTCTTCTTTCACGTCCTTGTGATCGCGATCGCAGCCGTGGCCATTCTCAGCTCCTATGAGTACATGTCAGTACAGCGTATTCGCGCCGGAGAATACTACGGGCTGATCCTGTTCGGAACGGTCGGCATGTGCTTGATGTCCTCCGCGATTGAACTGGTATTGATTTTCATCGCGCTGGAAATTTCGTCGATCTCCACCTACATTCTGGCCGGTTTCCGGCGCCGCGAAGCTGCCAGCAGCGAATCGTCGCTCAAGTATTTTCTACTGGGATCGTTTGCCACCGCGTTCTTCCTGTACGGGGTGGCGATGATGTTTGGCGCCACTGGTTCCACCAACATCGATGCCATCACGCATGCTCTTGCGTCGGGTGCCATCGCGCCGCTCGTGTACGTTGCCGTCGCGCTGATGTTTATCGGCATCGGATTCAAGATTGCGGCGGCTCCATTCCATATCTGGACGCCTGATGTGTACGAAGGAGCGCCCGCGCCTATCGTTGGATTGATGTCCACCGGCCCCAAAGCCGCTGCATTCGCAGTGCTATTGCGCGTCCTCTTTGAGATCAACGCACCCGGCCGCTTCTGGCTCGTCTGGGTTTCAGCGGCGCTCTCGATGACCTTGGGCAATGTCGGAGCACTAGTGCAGGACAATATCAAGCGTCTGCTCGCCTATTCCTCCATCGCGCATGCCGGATATATGCTCGTTGCCTTTGCCGCTCAACCGGAACTGGGCACGTCGGCGGTCATGTTCTACACCGCCGCCTATGCGGCTATGAACGTGGGTGCATTTGCCGTCGTCAGCCACTTCGCCAATGCGGGGGAGAAGTACCTCACGCTCGAGGACTACGCGGGCCTTGGCCGCCGGTCGCCCATGCTTGCCGCCACGCTTACGTTTTTCATGATGTCGCTGATCGGCATTCCGATTACCGGCGGCTTCTTCGGCAAATTTTATATTTTCAGCGCGGCCCTGAAGGCGAACCTGGTTGGCCTGACCGTCATTGGACTGATCAACAGCGCAGTGGGCGCTTACTACTATCTCCGCGTGGTGGTCGCGATGTACATGCGGGAGCCTCGCGGAGAAGTTCCGGTCACGCCTGTGCCCTTCGCCACTGGATTGGCTATCGCAGCGTGTGTCCTGGCAACCCTCTACCTCGGAGTGGTTCCCGGGCGCGTGTTGGACTATGCTACTCAATCTGCCCGGGATTTAGTCAGCCGAGATGGACGCGTTGCCCGTGTGGTCGCTTTGCAATAGTCCGCCGGTGAGTTACTCTGTCGCCACTGACAGATCCTTGGCCCCGAAAATCCACGCGGCTATCAGCCAGAACAGCGCCGTTTCTGTCCAACCCAATAAAACCATTCCAAAGCTGGCGTGCCACGTTTCGCCGAAATCCGCTCTGATTAGTGGCTCCAGCAATCCGTGCACCGGAATTATGTATTTGGAAAATGCATCGCCGCGCAGCGATAATAGCGCCGGGATTCCTGCGAGCGTGCCAGCGCCAATCGCTGCAAACAGTGGCGGCATGAAAGTCGACAACGTCAACGTCAACGACGCGGTGAGCAGACATGCTGACCACAACGCCAGCATTCCGAACCACATCGCGCCCACGCTGAAGCCAAATCGTCCCAGCAACCAGCTCGCGGTGAATCCCATGCACAGGCAGAACACGCCGAGCACTAGCGCGATTCCCGTGAGCAATCCGAATATGTACTGCCGTCGCGAAATCCCCTTTGACAGCACTGCCAAAATACGGCGTGACCGCTGGTCTGCCTGGATAGCCGAACTTCCGAAAAAAACACCGAACGTCACGGAATACACCGCGAGCTGACGGAAGATCATCAAGGCGTCATCAGGACCAGAGCGTGGGTCTTCGAAGATTCCAAACAAAGCCCAGCCCACAACCCAAAGCAACAGAAAGAACAGTGGCCAGCGTTGATCGCGCGCGAAATTTTCCGCAATCAGGACTACAGGCCTCATATCACTTTCCCATTCCGCGCAACTCGCTCAGCGCCGCTGGGTCTGAAGCTGTCAATTCCAAAAACAACTCCTCGAGCGATCGTCGCAGGGGATTCACACTGACCACTTCCCCTCCCGCGGCCCACACGCGTTCGATCGCCGCGCGTTCCTGGCCCTTCAAAACAACAAAGCGCGTTCGGTCGCCCTCAACGATGGAGCTGGCAAAAAGCGTGGGCGGAATTCTCTTTGCCACGATCTCGATCTGATCGCTTGTCTCCAGCATCGAGTTCAGCGTTCCAGTCCGGACTACGCGCCCTCGACTGAGAATCGCGACTCGGTCGCACACCAATTCAACTTCCGAGAGCAGATGCGAACTGAGAAAGATTGTCTTGCCCCGGTTGCGATACGTCAGGAGTAATTCGCGTATCGCAACGCGAGCTGCCGGATCGAGCGCCGAGGTCGGCTCGTCGAGAATAAGTAACTCAGGGTCATTCACTAGCGCCTGGGCCAACCCCACGCGTTGCAACATGCCGCGCGAAAACTGAGCGAGATTCCGGCCCGACTCCGATTGCAGATCG
>Ga0209488_10004614_pt1 | contig 10720 bp, 6 predicted proteins | sample Rivendell_Oct201_8_FD_188349 | JGI IMG/M metagenome (GOLD analysis project Ga0209488, IMG submission 188349) | Vadose zone soil microbial communities from the Eel River Critical Zone Observatory, Northern California, USA -... | ecosystem: Environmental > Terrestrial > Soil > Vadose zone >... | reverse complement strand
CCGGGATATGCTGTTCGACAACCCGTGGCGCGACCCCCAATTGCCCTCCTGGGTGGCCGAGGAGGACGGCCGCATCACCGGCTTCCAGGCAGTGCTGCCGCGACGGATGCTGCTGCGCGGGCGCCCGATTCGCGTCGCCGTGGGTTGCCAGTTCATGGTGGACCCGGACCGGCGCCACAGCCTCACCGCGCTACAGCTGATGAAGGCGTGGATCTCGGGGCCGCAGGATCTTGCGCTCGCCGACGGAGCAAACGATCTGTCTCGGCGGATGTGGACCGGGCTCGGCGGGGCGGCACCATTGCTCTACAACCTCCATTGGACCCGGCCGCTCCGGCCCGCCCGCTACGTGCTGTCGCTTCTGGAAGAGCGTTCCGCATTCTCTTCGTACTGGATACGCGCAGCGCGCCCGCTGGGCGTCCTGGCCGACGCGCTGGCCGCGCGGTTGCGCCCGAACCGGTTCCATCGGAAAGAGGCCGAGCTCACCGAAGACGTGCTGGATGCGGCCGTGATGCTGGCTCATCTGCCCGAGGTTCTGAACGGCAACTCCCTGCATCCGGTGTACGACGCGCGCGCGCTCGCCTGGCTGCTCGAGCAGACGGCCCGCAAGACGCGCCATGGGACACTGCGCGCGCGTGCCGTTTTCAACGGAAAGCAGCGGCTGATCGGATGGTACCTCTACTATGTAAAGTCGGGGGGAGTGAGTGAAGTCGTGCAGATTGCGGCCCGGGACGACTCTTTCGGCTCCGTGCTGCAGCGGCTCCTGGCCGACGCCTGGCGGCACGGCGCGACCGCGGTGCGCGGACGCCTCGACCCGCACTTCGCTCAGGAGCTTTCGGACCGGCATTGCTGGCTGCGAACGGAGGGCACATGGACCCTGGTCCATTCCCGTCGCGCCGACGTCATGGCCGCCATCCAGCGAGGAGAAGCTTTTCTCAGCCGCCTCGAGGGCGAATGGTGGCTGCGGTTCGTGGGTGGATGAGGCGGCGAGCGGTCAAATATCCACCCGCCTGTTTTTGAAATGCTTGAGAACCGCCAGCAGCTAGGCGCTTTGTCGAATCCAGGTCGCGCCCGGGTCGGGCGATTCGACCCAAAAGCCGTAGTCCCCGCAGCGCCTGGTTGCGTAGGTGAACGAGTGGCCGCCCGCGCGGAGCATGTACACCTCGCCGAAGATCCGGTAGCCCATGCGTGTCACGGAGTTCAGGGAAGCGAAGTTATTGGAAGCTACGCACGAGATCAGTCCCTTCTTACCTTCCTCCGTGAACGCCCGCAAAGCCCGGCACATCCCCACGGCGTGCAGCCGTTTTCCTCGGTAAGCCGGCACCGTGTAGCCGTTGTACATGTACGTCCAAGCGCGGTCGAAACGGAGCACGAAGTGTTCGTCGATCGGGGTGGGGAGATCGGAGTACCAGCCATAGGCAGCGAGCTTTTCGCCCTCGAAGAGCGCATAGCAACGATCGCCGCGCGCGCGGGCCTTGCGCAAAAAATCGACGGAAACCTGGTGGATGCCGTCATGAGCGAACTTTGCGAGCTCGTCCTCGCCGACGAATCGCGCATCGAGCCCCTGCGCTTCGAAGAAACGAGCGGCATTCACGTCCTGCAGCCGAACGGTCATTCCCTTCAATATCTGGAAATGCGCAATTTTGTTGACCACTCGGCACTCGAGGTCGTGCAGCGTGGCAGCCGCGCCGTACTTACGGACGCTTTCACGGAGATAGTTGACGATCTTCCGCACTTGGCTCGCCCCTGAGAAACGGATCCCGGCGGCAACTTACCCGACCGTGACAGCGATCCGAACGGAGATAAGCGTACAAATCGAGTCTTTCGCCACTAGAGCGGCCGCGTGGTCCGAACGGACTACAAAAAAACGCCCCATGGGCCTGATTGGTGCCGAAGTGCGCAAATAAAATCCACGAGTAGTGCGTTGCGCGTTTTCATATTGAGACTTAGCAATGATTGAAATCAGCCATGTGCGGAATCGCCGGCTTTTGGTTCAAGGACAGTGCTCCGGAAAGTGCGGGAAAGTGGCTTAGAGACAGCGCCACGAGCCTTCATCATAGGGGGCCGGACGATAGCGGCCTATGGCTCGACGGTGCTGTCGGACTTGGTCATACCCGACTGTCGATTCTCGACCTCTCACCCCTCGGACGCCAACCGATGGCTTCCCGGGATGGCCGTTGGGTCATGGCGTTCAATGGAGAGGTCTATAACTTTCGCGAAATCCGCAAGGACCTCGAACGGTTGAACCACCGTTTTGTCGGGACCAGCGACTCGGAGGTCGTCATCGAGGCGTTCGCCGAGTGGGGACCTGCGGCGGTACGCCGCTTCATCGGCATGTTCGCCATGGCGCTCTGGTCAAAAACCGACAGGAAACTGTATCTGCTGCGCGACCGTCTAGGGGTCAAGCCTCTTTACTACGGCTGGAACGGGGATTCGCTTTGGTTCGGTTCCGAACTCAAGGCGCTGCGGGCATTCAGGCACTGGGCTCCCCGGCTCGACCCTGCGGCCATGGCCGATTACTTCCGGTACGGTTATGTCGCCGAGCCTCGATCCATTTATCAAGGCATCTTCAAACTTCGCGCCGGACACTGGCTGGAACTGGGACCGGACGGCGTGCACAAGGTCGAACCCTACTGGAGCGTGCTTCGTTCGGATCTGAATCCGCGGCAGGCCGGCGAAAACGAGCTGGCTGATGAGCTGGAAGCGCTCATGATCGATGCTTTCCGCTACCGGATGATCTCGGATGTCCCGGTCGGAGTCTTCCTCTCCGGCGGCTTCGATTCCTCGATCGTCGCCGCAATCCTGCAGCGCCACGGGGGCCAGCGAATCAGGACCTTCACGATCGGTTTCGACGAAGCGGCATACGACGAGTCCCCGTTTGCCGCAAGGGTGGCCCAGCACTTGGGCACCGAGCATACCAATCGCATTCTCAAAGTCTCCGAAGCAATGCAGATCCTGCCGAGGTGGGGAGACCTGTACGATGAGCCCTTCGGCGATAGCTCGGGCATTCCGACCCTGCTTGTGTCTCAAGTTGCGTCCGAATCAGTGAAGGTCGTGCTTTCCGCCGACGGCGGTGACGAGTTGTTCAGCGGTTACAACAGTTACACGGGGGCGCTGGCGCAAAGACACAGGCTCGCCGCCCTCCCCCCGTGGCTGAGACTCACGGTTGCGGCCGCAATGCGAACGCTGCCGCTCGATCAAATCGAAAGTCTGTGTGCCTCGCAGCTCGGGCCGGCGGGTGTCGGTCCTTGCATGTATCGCGTTACCGAGCGCCTCGCAAAGATCCGCGACCGCCTCCAGACGCGAACCATCGGCGAGATGTTCGACGAAAACTCGGCATATTGGTCGCAAGAGGACCTGCGGCGCCTGCTCGGATGGGATGGACGACCGACCCGGTCAAATTGCGATATCTACCCCGGCGAGGATGGGGAGAAGCTTTGCCTGTGGGATCTGCACCATTACCTGCCCGGAGACATCCTGACCAAAGTCGATCGCGCAACCATGGCCGTCAGCATCGAGGGGCGAGAGCCCCTCCTCGACCACCGACTCGTCGAATTCGCCTTTGCACTCCCGTTCCGGCTGCGGCGCGGCGCACGCGGGCCCAAGCACCTCTTGCGCCAGGTGCTCTACAAATATGTTCCCCGCGATCATGTCGATCGCCCGAAGCAGGGCTTTGGCATCCCCTTGCACCACTGGTTGACGGGGGACATGCGGATACTGATCGATCAATACCTTGAACCCGGCGTGATCGCCTCTCAGGGTGTGTTCGATCCCGGGGTTGTCCAGCGGTTGCTGGCGCTCTTCCGCGCAGGAAGTCGCGCGGCGGTGCAAAAGGTATGGCTGCTGCTGGCGTTCCAGATGTGGCACGCTCGCTGGATGAGCGTCTGAGACTGCGAGCTTGCTTGCGGGTCCTACGCGGGAGCGGTGCGCCTGGAATGGGTCACGCTGAACGACAATCGGGGAAAGCCGGTTCGCACGAACGATTTCCATGAACCTCGCTCGCCTGTGCTTTGTCGCCCCGGCCGCCTATCCGGTTCTGGCGGGAAGCCGCTTGTTCCCCGTGGTCGGCGGGGCCGAGGTTCAACAGAGCTACCTTGCCCGCGAGTTTGTCCGTCGCGGTTACGCGGTATCGATGATCTGCATGGATTACGGCCAGCCCGATCCCTGCGCGGTGGACGGCATTACCGTGCATCGCATGCATGCGCCGGCGGCGGGCCTGCCGGTCGTCCGTTTTCTGCATCCGCGCTTGACCAGTCTTTGGGCGGCGATGGGCCGCGCCGACGCGGACATCTACTATCAGCGCGCGCAAGGCGCTCTCACCGCATTCGTCGCAGCCTTCTGCCGATCACGGGGCCGGTTCAGTGTGTACGCCTCCGCCAGCGACGCGGATTTCAACCCGAGGGCACCCTTCATCCGCTTCGGACGCGACCGGGTGCTGTACCGCTGGGGCCTGCGCCATGTTTGCGGAATCGCGGCACAAAGCGAGCGACAGCGCCAAACGCTCGCGCGGCACTATGGACGCGATGCAACGATCGTTCCCAGTGGCTACGACCACACGGGCACGCCTTCGCGTCCCGGCGGGGTGATCCTTTGGGTGGGGACCATCAAGCGAATCAAAAGTCCGGAACTGTTCATCGACCTTGCGCGACGCTGTCCGAATTACCGGTTTCGGCTCGTGGGAGGCGGCGCGCCCGACGAAAGCAAGCTTTTTGATTGTATTTGCAGGAAGGCAGGAACCCTGCCCAACGTCGAGAGGACGGGTTTTGTCCCCTTGGTCGAAGTGGAGAAACACTTCGACGAGGGGAGTCTTCTGGTCAACACGTCGGAAACAGAGGGCTTTCCGAATACATTCCTGCAGGCCTGGTCTCGCGGCATGCCAACCGTATCTTTTTTCGATCCGGGCGCGCGGTGGCGTGAACACAAGGTTGGAGAGGTCGCGAGTTCGCTTGACGACATGGCCAATCGAGTTCGCTCGCTCATGCAGGATGAACTGCGTTGGAGGCGTGCCGGCTCGATCTGTCATGAATACTTTTCCGGTCATCACTCCGTCGGTCGCGCCGCAGATGCGTACGAAGCGCTCTTTGACCGCCTGCAGTCGTCGGCGATGGCGAGAACAAGAAATGAACGGACACGGTCTTTACCAGGCGGCACTTAAAACCATGCGCCCGATATCTATTGGCATCCTGCTGGATGGGAGGATCCAGGAGCGTTGGGTGCTCGAATGCGTGAGACAGGCCCTGACCGTGCCCGGGGTAAGGTTGACGGCTTTGGCGCTTGCTGGCCCGAGTCCCCTCCGATCATTCGCCGCACGCCTCCATAGTCTCTTTGACCTCCTCGACGAGCGCCTGCGTTGCCGGGGCGAGCGGCTTCTTGCCCCGACCGACGTAGTCAACGAAGTCGCGTTGCCGCCCCTGCAGGTTAACGCCAGCCACAAAAACGGACGGTGGGGTCTGCACGAGACGGGGATCGACGCGCTGCGACGCTGCGAGGTGGATCTATGGCTGTGTTTCGCCGCCGCCCCGCCGCACCGACTTCCGCGTTCCGTTTCCCGTCTGGGCGCCTGGGGCGTCGAGGTCGGTCGCGGCGTATCGGCGACCAGCGCGTGGGCCGGAGCCATGGAGGTGGGCTCTAGCAGCCCGGTGACGATGGTCAGTATCGTCGATTACGCGGCGGACGGAGATGGCTTGCTGTACCGGTCATTTGGCGCGACGGCCGGGAATTCACCTCGTCGCAACCGCTTGCGCGCCGTGCGCAAGGCCGTAAACTTCTTCAGGCGGTTGCTCGAACGCCTCATGCGTGGCCAGGATATCCTTTGTTCCGCCCGACCGGCAACCCTGTCTGTGCCTGCAGACTATCCGGCGCTGTCGACGCCAACGGTTCCTGCGTTGACACGGCTGTCCTGGCACTTGGCGTCGAACTGGGTGACCCACCGGCTGCCTTCAAAACGCGCGCTCGAACAATGGCAGGTCGCCTATTATTTTTCGGACGAGAACGAGTCCGGCTGCCGCTTCGAGCGATTGCGCTACCTGGTCCCTCCCGAGGACCGCTTCTGGGCCGACCCGTTCGCCGTCGAATACCAGGGCCGATACTTCATCTTCTTCGAGGAACTGCCTTATCGCACCAGAAAGGGCCACCTCATGGCGATGGAAGTCTTCGACAACGCGGAGCCGAGCGAAGCGCAAGTCATCCTCGAACAACCCTATCACCTCTCGTATCCGTTCGTTTTCGACTGGGAGGGCGCGCTGTACATGATTCCGGAGACGGCGGAAAACCGGACGGTGGAGCTGTACCGCTGCGAAGCGTTTCCGCATCGCTGGCGCCTTCATGAGACTCTCCTCCGTGACGTCGACGCGGTAGACACCACTTTATGGAGGGAAGGAAATCGATGGTGGATGTTCGTCAACATCGCGGAGCCCGGTGTAGACAGCACCGATGAGCTCCATCTTTATTGGAGCGGCACGCCTTTCGGACCTTGGGTGGCCCATCCCGGCAACCCGGTGATCTCCGACGTGCGCTGCGCCCGTCCCGCGGGGCCCTTGTTCTTACGCGATCGAATTCTCTTTCGGCCGAGCCAGGACTGCTCCTTGGGCTACGGCCACTCGGTGTTGATCAATCGGGTGCAGGTCCTGAGCGAGGACGCCTATAAGGAGACAGCGGTTGACCGGATCGCGCCGCGCTGGCGGAGGGATGTCCAGCGCGTCCATACGGTCGGGGGCAACAAGCGGCTGCGGGTTATCGATTGCATGACGAGGCGATAACAAGGTGAATTTCGTGCTGCCGTCTTTCACGTAATGTTCGGGAAATCCGGGCTCGAATGATCCGCATCAACAGCCGGGGCGCCGTCTACGGGGAAGTTTGGTACGACGAGGAACCGCCCAGCGATTGCGGAGTGGATGTCGTTTTGCACCGCCAGAGAGCGACTCCCATCGCAGCTGCCCAAGTTGTCCCGTTTCTCTCGTTGGTAAGCGATCTTTCAGTCAACGAAGACGCGATCGCGGACCGCTTCGGAGAAACTTGCCGCTACCAGGTCAGACGCGCCGAAACGAAGGATAGACTCAGCATGGAGTTCATCGTTGATCCGGAAAGCAGGCTCGACGAATTCCGTGCGTTCTTCGACGCGTTCGCAAGGCAAAAGTCACTCGCTCCCGCCGACCCTCGATGGCTTATCGCCGCCTGCAAGGCCCGCCAGCTCGCACTGGCATCGGCCTCCCGAAACGGCGAGACATTGGTCTGGCACGCCTACGTCATGTCCGGAACGACCGCCCGGCTCCAGCACTCGGGCTCCTATTTCAGGAACAAGGAAAACGATTACCGGGCCCTGGTCGGGCGGGCGAATCGCTGGCTTCATTGGAGAACCCTGCTGCGGTTCAAGGAGATGGGCATGGAACGCTACGACTGGGGAGGCCTCTTCGAGGACGAATCCGTTCCCGAACGCGCCGGAATCAACAACTTCAAGAGAAGCTTCGGAGGACAGCAAGAACGGACTTACGACTGCACGCTGCCGGTGACCTTCAAAGGCCGCATTTATCTCCCCCTTCGCGATGCCTGGCGCCGCCGGAAGTCGATCCTGGATTTACCGTGGAGAGGCCCCTGGCCGCGTGTTACTGAACGCTGATACCGGCGCCGCTGATTGTCACGGTCCGGTTGCCCACGGACACGGTCCAGACGCCGTTCGTGTTGCTGGCGCTCGCCGCAGTCTGCGCACACCCCACGCGCAGGAGCGCGATGAACTCCACCGCGGCCGAAGGCTGGGCGCTGGCGAACTTGCCGTGGTACTGCGCAGGCGCGTTGGGAGCTAACGGAGCGGCGCTGGTAACGCCGTCATCGGCGGTGCCCCACGAGCCATAGTCTTGCGCGTTTACCGGCATGAATGAGCCCCCCGGACCGGCGAGCGCGTCGACGCACAGCGGTTGCGCGCCCTGGGTGATCTGGATGCGGCTGCTGCCGTCGATGACTGAAATCGGGTTGAGCGCGTGGATGTTCCATTCCCAGGTGCGCGGGGTGCCGGAGGCGAGATTCTCGTACACCAGGATGTTGCTCGGGCGCAGGTATACGAGCGAGCGCACGGCCTTGGTGAGGGTCCCGTTGTAGGCGTCGGTCGCGTCACCGGTAACAACGTCGTAATCGGCCGTGCTCTGCTGCTGCACGATCGAACCGTAATGAGCGTTCGCGAGCTGGTAGGGATTCGGCAGTTGCTCCCAGGCGATCTGTCCCCGGCCGCCATCGAAAGTGATGGCGTTCTTGGACTTGGTCCGCTTGACCCACCATTGCCAATGATTGGTGTTGTAGCCGTCGTAGTCAGCGTAGTAGCCCGATTCGATCGCCAGCCGCTCGCCGCCCGCGTTGATGACGAAAGCGTTCTGGTCGGCGGACTGGTGGTTATACGCGCCGAACGGCGGCGGGCTCGATTTGAAATATACGGAGGTGCGGGTGAGGTCGGACAGGCCGCTGTGCATCGCCATCCAGCCGATGGAGGGCAAGTAGAGCGAGCTGGACGTTCCGGGCGGGAAAACGGGCGTCGGGTCGCACGTATTCGGCGGTGACATCAGGTACTCGATGCGGGTGTAATCTTCGCCGACCAGTTTCGAGGCGTACCAGCAGCCCAGCGCGCTCGGCGCAAAGTACGTATAGCCCTTGCCATAGCGCGCGCGTTCCTCGAACAGCTGAGAATCCGCGAACCCGTCGCCGAAGAGGCCGATCGGGGTTCCGGGGTCGGTTGTCGGAGTACTGGGATCGCCTGTTTTTGCGGTGGGTGGCACGAAGTACGCGAGGAACCTTCCGTAGTTCCGCACCCATGCCTTTTGCGCGAGATCGATGCAGGTTTGTGGACTGCCGCACGTGGCCCAGCGCAGCGCGTACCATGCGCTCAGCATCGTGCCCACGTCCCAAAGGCTGTAAGCGGTGCCGTTGGCATGGCCGCCTTCCTCGCCGCTCCAGGGATTGGTCACGTTAAGCGCGAACGGCAGCAGGTTTTGCACCCAAGTGTTGGCCGCCGGAAGATCGCCGACAAGCAGCGCGGATATCATCGCCACCATGGCGGCGTCCGCGTTGCGGTGGGAATCCCGCGGCTGCTGCCAGAGGGCCGGCAGCACAAGGGACGAGCTGTACGGCCACCCGTTGGCGCCGGTGACCCAGCCGTAGAGATCGCCGATCCGCGTGCTCAGCATCGAAAGCACCTGGCTCTGGTCGGAGGGGGTCAGCGCCGATGCCAGCCAGTCGTAGCCGAGGGTGACGACCCACGCGACGAAGCGCGATTCCTGGTCGTCGACCGCAGTCGGGCCGCGTGGGTCCCATGAAGCAAGATTAAGGACGCGGCGTTTCGCATCCTGCTTGTAGCTGCCCGTCCCTTGGTACACGTACGCCATGAGCGACTTCAGCGCCTTATCCCCATATAGATATCCGTCCCCCTGCGCTCCGGCGTTCGGCAGCGTCTCGTTCAGATTGCTGTTGACCTGGCCCTCCAGCGCGCCAAGCGCGGTGCCTCTTTGGGCGGCCATCGTCGCCAGCGTGGCCGGGTCCGGCAGCCCGCGCGGATGCGCCTTGGCGAGGAGCCGGTCGACGACGCTCGTCATATCAGGAACGCGGAACGGCACTGCATTGGCGCCGACGGTGAACTGGCGCACGTTGCTGGATAGGGTTCCCGCCTGCACTTGCCACGAGTAGTTTCCGGCCGGCAGAACTTCGTCCCAGTTGATCCAGTTCTGCGGCGCAGAAAGAGTTTTGGTGTGGCCGTCGGGATACGTCAGAGCGACCTGGTACTGCGCAGCGCCGCTCAAGTGGGGCCAGCTGAAATCGGGCGGGCTCTGCCCGACCAGTTGGCAGTCGCCGGGCCGCACTGCGGCCGCACCCGGATTGTAGAGCGCGGATACGCCGTTCAGCAGGGTGTTCACCATCCAGTCGGCGTTCTGGCTCGGAACGCAGGTCTGGGCCTGGGCCGCGGATGGAAAACCCGTGACCAGGAGAAATACAAACGCAGCGGCGCGAATCATGGTGTGCTCTCGCCTCTTGTACTTCAATTATTTTTAGTTCTCTCCCCTGCCCAATGCGCCAATCGGACTACTGTCATTACATGGCGCTATCGATTTCCGGTTCTGGAAACCCCTTGCAGCGGTGTCAGTGAGACCTCCGTCTGCGCGGTGCCGCGGATGACCCGGTCGTGGACCACCGATGAAGCTTTGCCGGTCGCGGTGTGGTAGTTGGCCAGCTTCAGATAGCACCCCTGACCCGCATAGAGCGTCGCTCCTACGAAATCCAGCTTCTTCACCCCGTTCATCCACGCCTGCATGAAGCCGTCGCCGTTCGAAGACCACCTCACGTGGTAGACGAAGTCGTACCAGACGTTCTTCACCACCGGGCCGATTACCGCTCCGTACTTGCCGGTGTCGTTTCCGTAGGCGCCGTCGTTGACCGTCGCCCCGCCGAAGCCGCGCAAGCGCAGCAGCGCCGCAGAGCCCGGAAGGTCGTTCTCCACGACGACCATGAAATTTGCCTGCCCGGTGCTGCCGGTGTGGTGGAAATCGAAGAGGACGGTCCAATTCCAGTCGGCATCCGTAGGACGAACCGGGACGTCATAGTCGTCGGGCAGCAGGACCGAGTGGGCCCACCACTGCTCCATCCCCTCCCCGTAGATTTGACCCAATGACAGATCGTCGCGCTCGGAGGTGCCGCTGCCGGCGACGTTGGCGTCGCCCGGCTCGGTGTGAAGCCGCAGGCTCTTTCCCCC
>Ga0209488_10004613_pt1 | contig 10721 bp, 9 predicted proteins | sample Rivendell_Oct201_8_FD_188349 | JGI IMG/M metagenome (GOLD analysis project Ga0209488, IMG submission 188349) | Vadose zone soil microbial communities from the Eel River Critical Zone Observatory, Northern California, USA -... | ecosystem: Environmental > Terrestrial > Soil > Vadose zone >... | reverse complement strand
GCCGCCGAGGATCTCGGCAACATCGTCATGCTCGAACACGTCAACCTGCAGATCCCGGATCAGGCGAAGGGGACGCTGTTCTACATCACCGGGCTCGGGTTGACGCGCGACCCCTATATGAACACCGGCCTCGCCAATATGTGGATCAATGTCGGCAAGAGCCAGTTTCACCTGCCCACCGGCGATCCCTGGGTGTTGCGCGGCGCGATCGGCCTGGTGACGCCGGACCGCGAGGCATTGCTGAAGCGTCTCGACGGCGTCAAGAAGCAGCTGGCCGGCACCAAATTCAAGGTCGCCGAAAACAATGATTACGTCGCGGTGACCTGCCCGTGGGGTAACCGCTTCAATATGCACAGCCCGGATGTCGAGCGGTTCGGCGCGATCAACCTCGGCATGCCCTACCTCGAATTCGACGTGCCGGCCGGGGCCGCCAAGGGGATCGAGAAGTTTTACAAGAAGCTGTTCGGCGCCCAGACCAAGCTGGAGGGCAACGGCTCGGGGCGTACCGCCCGGGTCAGCGTCGGCCATGACCAGGAGCTCCGCTTCCGCGAGACCGAGCGGAAGATACCGGCCTATGACGGGCACCACATCCAGGTCTATGTCCGCGACTTCTCCGGTCCCTACAAGGAGCTGAAGAAGCGGGAATTGATGACCGAGGAGAGCAACGCCTACCAGTACCGCTGGGAGAACATCGTCGATCTCGACACCAACGAGACAGTGTTCGAGATCGAGCACGAGATCCGCAGCATGACGCACCCGCTTTATGCGCGGCCATTGGTCAACCGCAACCCGTCGCAGAGCCAGCAGTACTACCAGATGGGCGGCGACGCGTGGGATTGGGAATTGCCGCGCAAGAACGAGCGTCTGGCGGATGTCCCGCCGCCGACCGGGCCGAGCGCCGCGGCATACGCAAAGCGCCGCGCCACCCGCATGGCGCGGGCGATGTAGCGGCCGGTGTGAATACCGCGATTACGATGGCCAAGCGGCCAGGATAGTCGCGGTTTCCACCGTCTCGATCTGCTGGGAGAAGCGCTCCCGGTAGAGCGTCATCAGCGCGTCGTGGGTTTCATCGGATGAACTGCACAGCGCGTCGCTCGCCAGAACGACTCGGTAGCCAAGATCGACCGCATCCAACACCGCCGCGAGGACGCACACATCGGTCTCGGCCCCGGTGATAACTAGGCTTCCGATGCCGCGTTTGCGCAACAACGCGTGCAAGGACGGTTCGGCAAACGGCGAGTAGAGGCGCTTATCGATGACGGCGGCGGGCGGCGCGAGGCGGGCCAGCAGCGGCACCACTTCCAGCAGCCGCCTGTCGATCCGTTCCAGCGTCAGGTCGGGCCAGCGCCGATAGTATCGCCGCCAGCTGCCCGGCAATTCGTCGGGATGACGCGCTGGGATGAACCGGGTGAAGATGGTTTGCTCGGGATGCCGTTCCGCGATCTCGATCACCGCCGGCAGCACCCGTTTCATCCACGGCGTATGCCAGGGCGTGTCCTCGGCGAACAAATTCTGCATGTCGATGCAGAGATGCGCGGTCCGCCGGTCGAGCGGTCCGAATGGAAGAGGGCTCGAAAGGGTCATATCGAGCCTAACGAATGTCGCCGGCCCTTCGGTTCCGGTGCGTGTTTTCTCTCTCCCGCACCGCGGGAGAGGGCTTTGTCACGAGGATGCAAAGAAAAACCCCTCCCCCGTCAGTGCGGGAGAGGGGTTTTTGCGTGCCGAACCTTACGCCGGGTGGAACACCAGCGAGCGCAGCTCGATGCTCTCGCGCGGCGCCGCGTCGGGCGGGGTCGTCGGGTCGGTGAAGCCGGTATGCGGCATGAAGCGCGCGCGGTCGGTCAGGGTGTCGCAGCACTTCAACAGCAATGCTTCGTCGCGCCGCATCTCGGGTACGTAGTACCAACGATGCTCCGGGTTGTATTTCACCGAATAGGTCTCGCCGACCCGGTCGCGATACACCAGATCGGACGGCACCAGATCGGTGAAATCGACGCTGCGCGCGTCACAGACCGCGAGCGGCGAGTCGCGCAACGGCTCGGGCAGGATCGGCCGCCACAGATTGATCACCTGCACCCTGCCGCGCAGCAACTCGTCGGCGTCGTCGCCGAGCAGGTCGCGAACCCGCTGCGGACCGGAGCGGGCGGTGTGATCGACATGCACCCGGGTCGCCGGCTGGCGCGGCATGCCGGCCTGGCGGCGGTCGACGCCATCGACGCGGCGGCGCTGGACATGGTCGAAGATGAAGACGCGGCTGGCGCCCATGACGTCGGCGATGAAGCGCTCGGCTTCCGGATAGTAGACTTGGCGGACCTCGTCATCGTCCCAGAAATCGCGCACCGCGCTGCGCTGCTCGACCAGCGCAAAGCCTTGGTTGTCGAGCCCGATTTCGTGCGAGATCGGCCGCATGTCGTGGATCCGCATCACATGCGGCTCGTGGACCATGTTCGGCGGCGCGTCGCCGGGGCCGGGCTCGTAGGCGTAATAGCGCGGCCGCTCGGGCATCGGCACGATGTAGTTCAGCTCGGCTTCGACATAAGGCAGACGATCGGGGGTGCTCATGTGGTGCTCCTCAGGATTGCAGCGGTCGCGGGGTTAAAATAACGGGAATCTGAAGACTTCCGGCGGCACCTCGCGCCCGCTCGTCGCCACGCGTGCGACGGCGGATGAGACCGTCCGGAAGAATACCCCAAAAAGGTGTCGCGTTGCTCGGCCCAAAATGCCGATGCGCGAGATTTCGCCCGGGGTGGTGACCGTGTGCAGCAGGCTCATCTGCGTCACTCCTTCCAGAACGGCTTGTCGCTGAGACGCAGCGCCTCGGCGCGGGTGATGCCGATATCCTTCAGCAGGCGGTCGTCCATTCGGCTGAGCTGGTCGCGCTCGCGCAGGCGGCGACGCCAGACCCGCAGCGTGGCGACAAATGATTGCGCCGCGTCGCCGAGGTCGTCCAACGCCGTACGGGTGCGGGTCGCGGCAACCGCCGCAGCCGACCGGGGTGCCGGGAAATGGGTCGTTGTCATATGAACTCTCCTAAATCGGCTCGGCGGCACGGCGATCCCGCGGCCTAGCCTGTTCCGTTGAAATTGAGCGCACCAGCACCATTCTACAAACGAGAAGTTTTCAGCGACGCGTTAGAAATCCTCATCTCAGATGAATGGCCACCTGCCGCCGCTCAGCGCCCTCCGCGCCTTCGAAGCGGCCGCCCGGCTGAAGAGCTTCAGCAAGGCCGCCGAGGAGCTCAGCGTCACCCCGGCCGCGATCAGCCATCAGATCCACGCGCTGGAGCAGGATCTCGGGGTACAGCTGTTTCGCCGGCTCAACCGCGCGGTCGAACTGACCGCCTCGGCGCGGGTGCTGTTGCCAGGGCTGTCGGACGCCTTCGCAGGCATCCAGGCATCGGTGCGGCGGCTGCGGGCGCATAACGACACCGGCACCTTGACGGTGACCGCCTCACCTTCCTTCGCCGCTAAATGGCTCGTCGTGCGGCTGCATCGTTTCCAGGAGCGCTGGCCGGAGATCGATGTGCGGATTTCCGCCACCGACAATGTGATCGATCTGACGAGTGGCGATTTCGACATCGCGATCCGCTACGGCAGCGGGCGCTATCCCGGGTTGCACGTCGAACCGCTGATGAAGAACGAGGTGTTTCCGGCCTGCAGCCCGCGGCTGCTGGAAGCCGGACCGCCATTGCGGACGCCGGACGATCTGCGCCGGCATGCGCTGATACACGATCAGGCGGTCGACCGCGACCCGCTGGCGCCAAGCTGGCCGATGTGGCTGAAGGCGGCCGGCGTCACCGATTTCAGCGGCACCTCCGGAATCACCTATAACGCCAGCTATCTGGCGCTCGACGCGGCGATCGCCGGACACGGGGTCGTGCTCGCAACCAGCACGATCGCCGCCGCCGATCTCGCGGCCGGACGCCTGGTGCGGCTGTTCTCGTTGGCGCTGCCCGACCTCTTCGCCTACTACGTCGTCAGCGCGCCAGCCGCGCTCGAACGCGCCAAGGTCAAGGCCTTCCGCGACTGGCTGCGGCAGGAAGCGGACGGCTAGGCGCGGGCCCGCCTGCCCCACAGGCGATCGGTGGCGATTGCCGCGCCTTCGGCGAGGGCGGCCAGCTTGGCCCAGACGACCGACGGCACGACCGGATTGGTCTGGCCGGCGAAGGTCGCGAAACCGCAATCGGTGCCGGCGACGACGCGCTCGCGCCCGACGAGATCGGCGTAATGCCCGATGCGCTGCGCGATGAGCCGCGGGTGCTCGACGAAATTGGTCGTCGAGTCGATGCAGCCCGGCATCAGAATTTTGTCGTCCGGGATCTTCGCGGCTTGCAGATCTTCCCACTCATGCGCGTGGCGCGGGTTGGCGGCCTCGAACAGCAATGCCGCGGGCCGCGCCCGCATGCAGGTGTCGAACACCTTGGCGAGCGGGATATCGTGGGTGTGCGGGCCCTCGTAATTGCCCCAGCAGATGTGAAGACGCATCGCTTCCGGCGGGATGTTGCGGGTCGCGTGGTTGACGGCGGCAATGTTGCGCTCGGCGATACGCAGGAATTCCTTGTCGGACAAATGCTGGTATTGGTTGTGCCGGGCCGAGCCGAGATCGGGCGCGTCGATCTGCAATATGAAGCCGGCCCGGGTGATCGTTTCGTATTCCTGCTGCAATGCCTCGGCCAGGGCTTCGACGTAGGAGTCTTCGTTCTTATAGTAGGTGTCGGGGACGAATTTGGTCAGCACGCCCGGCGAGGCGGCGTTCATGAAGGCTTCGCCCGGATGCGCCGCGGCGCAGGCGGCGGCGAGGTTCTTCAGATCGGTGTCGAGCGGATGGCGGTCGCGATACGTCACCGGGCCGATGCAGCACGGCACCGCCTCTCGGGCGAACCACGAAGTCCCGCCGCGCCCCTGGATCAGCCGCTCGGCGGCGTCGGGATGATCGAGGAGATCGCGATGCGCGCCGGTCTGCGGCGGCTTGTCGACCTCGGCACCGCGGAACGCACCGATGCCCGCGAGCCGGTGACGGACATAAAAGGTGTAGGAGATCTTGCTCTGCTCGCCGTCACAGACGCTGTCGATGCCGCAAGCGATCTGCTTCTCGACGATGTCGCGCACCGCGGCGGCGAGCCGCGCCTCGAACGCCGCCTCGTCGAAGCCCTGCCCGGCTTCGCGCGCTTCGAGCATCGCCAGCAGGTCCGGCGGGCGCGGCAGGCTGCCGACATGGGTGGTCAGAATATGGTCGGTGCTGAGCTTCATCGGCATCCTCCCCCTTCTCGGCTTACGAGCGACTGTGCCCGACCGTCGGGAGGCCCGCAAGGCGACCTTGCCGGCCCGGGCGCTAGGAGGCATGGTCAGCCTCTGATCCGCGCGCGAGGCCAGCGATGACCGAATACCGCTTCTGCACCGTCGCCGATGAGGGGCGGTTGCGCATCGTCACGATCAATCGGCCCGAGGTCATGAATGCGCTGCACAGCGAGGCGCATTGGGAATTCGACCGGATGTGGAACGAGTTCGCCGCCGATCCCGAGCTGTGGGTGGGCATCATCACCGGCGCCGGCGAGCGCGCTTTCTCCGCCGGCAACGACCTCAAGGTGCAGGCCGCCGGGCGGCGCGGACCGCGTCCGGCGACCGGTTTTGCCGGGTTGTCGCAGCGCTTCGATCTCGACAAGCCGCTGATCGCAGCGGTCAATGGGGTTGCAATGGGCGGCGGCTTCGAGACGGCGCTGGCCTGCGACATTATCATTGCAGCCGAGAATGCGGTCTTCGCCTTGCCGGAACCGCGGGTCGGCCTGATCGCGGGCAGCGGCGTTCATCGGCTGCCGCGCATGATCCCACAGAAACAGGCGCTCGGGATGATCCTGACCGGGCGACGGGTATCAGCCGCCGAGGGCAAGGACCTCGGCTTTATCAACGAGGTCGTGCCAGAGGGGCAGGCGCTGGAAGCGGCGAAGCGGTGGGCGGCACAGATCCTCGAATGCTCGCCGATGGCGATCCGCGCCTCGAAGCAGTCGGTTTATCGCAGTCTCGACGAGCCGACCTTGCAGGCGGCGATGACGACGACCTATCCGGCGGTGAAGGCCAATCTGGAAAGCCAGGACTACATCGAAGGCCCGCGCGCCTTCGCCGAACGGCGCAAGCCGAATTGGCAGAATAGGTAGGGCCATTACCCCTCTCCCGCACTGCGGGAGAGGGAGGGACCCGCGCCGAAGGCGTCGGAGGGTGAGGGTCTGTACAGCCGCAAACACCCTACCCGGCCGTCGCTGAAGCGACGGCCACCCTCTCCCGCGGTGCGGGAGAGGGACTCGGCACTATAGCGCGTCGGCGATGGCGGCGTGGTAGCGGCGCAAGGCGCCGATGTGGTCGGACAGGGTGTGGCCGCTGATGCGTTTGTGATGGCGGCGGTTGAAGGTCGTCGTCAGGCAGAGATGCGAGGCGCCGGCCTGTTTCCAGAACCGTGCGTCCTTGGCCCATTCCGCCTCGTTGCCGGAACCCATCGAGACCCACACCTCGATGCCGATCTGGGCCGGGTCGCGGCCGGCCTGTTCGGTCTGGCGGCGCAGCTCGCCAAAGATGTCGAGCGCGGTCTGATCCGCCGGATAGGCGTTCGGCATCCAGCCATCGCCGAATTTGGCGATGCGCTCGATGGTTCGTTCGTGATGGCCGCCGAACCACACCGGCACCTTGCCGGAAGCGGGGCGCGGGTTGATGCCGGCATCCTCGAGCGTATGCCAACGGCCCTTGAAAGCGACGTGCGGCGCGGCCCACAGCTTCTGCATGACCTGCACCTGCTCCTCGGAGCGGCGGCCGCGATTATGGAAATTCTCGTTGAGCCCAACGAATTCGACCTCGTTCCAGCCGACGCCGATGCCGAGCCGGAAGCGGCCGCCGCACAGGGCATCGAGGCAGGCGGCCTGCTTGGCGACCAGCGCGGTCTGGCGTTGCGGCAGGATCAACACGCCGGTCGAGAAGCCGAGCTTTGGCGTCACGCCGGTCAGATAGCCGAACAAAACGAACGGGTCGTGATACAGGCCGGCCCCGGTGCGCTCCGCCTCGGGAGCGCTGGCCGGGTTGGCGCCCAGCACATGGTCGGGCGCCTCGATAAAGTCGTAGCCGATCGACTCGGCGGCCTGCGCGTATTCCCGCAGCACGGCCGGATCGCCGCCGATATCGCCCAGGGGCAGCAAGCTTCCCAATTCCATCGTTTATCTCCTGCGGCTGGTTAGTCTTACTGAGTCAGAAAGTCGCAAGATTTAGCGTGAGTGGCTGAGGTACCCTCAAGAGTTGGTGTTTGAGGGGAAACGGCGCCATGAGCGAGGACCGGCAAGAGAGGTTCGCGGCCTATGTCGAGGCGATGGTCGGGGTGATCGGGCATGCGGATCGGGCGGAGCCACTGCACGACTATTGCCGGGGCTTGTTGATGCCGGGAGAGCGCAAGAGTGTCGAGCCGATCGCGGCGGTGACGGCGCCGGCACGGGTCTCGGCCAAGCACCAGTCGTTGCTGCATTTCGTCGCCAACGCGGCGTGGTCGGACGAGCGGGTTCTGGCCAGGGTGCACGAACTGACCCTGCCGATCATCGAACGCAGCGGCGCGATCGAAGCCTGGATCATCGACGACACCGGATTTCCGAAGAAAGGCCGTCACTCGGTCGGCGTGGCGCGTCAGTATTGCGGTCAGCTTGGCAAGCAGGACAACTGCCAGATTGCGGTCAGCCTGTCGCTGGCCAATCACGAGGCGAGCCTACCGATCGCCTGGCGCCTGTATCTGCCGCTGGAGTGGACGGCCGACGCTGAGCGCCGCGTCATGGCCGGCATCCCTGAGACGGCCGGCTTTCTGACCAAGCCGCAGATTGCGCTGGAGCAGATCCAGGCGGCCTGCGCGGCCGACCTGCCGCGAGGGGTCGTGCTGATGGATGCTGCCTATGGAACCGACACCTCGCTGCGCGATGCGATTGGCGCTCTGGGGCTCGCCTATATTGCCGGCATCCAGCCGCAGACCTCGGTGTGGGCGCCGGGAACGGCGCCGCTGCCGCCGCGGCCGAGGTCGGGGCGCGGCCGCCCACCCAAGCTCACGCGCCGCGATGCAGAGCACCGTCCGGTCAGCGTCAAGGCGCTCGCGCTCGACCTACCCGCGGCAAGCTGGCAGATGATTTCCTGGCGCGAAGGAACGGCGGGACCGCTGGCGTCGCGCTTTGCCCGGGTTCGGGTGCGGGCAGCGCATCGCGATTATTGGCGGGCCGAGCCGCGTGGCGAGGAATGGCTGCTGATCGAATGGCCAGAGGCCGACGCCGCACCCGCCAAATACTGGCTGGCCACCGTCCCGCAGGATACCCCGTTCGACCGATTGGTCGATCTGGCCAAGCTGCGCTGGCGCATCGAGCGCGATTACCAAGAGCTGAAACAGGAACTCGGTCTTGCACATTACGAGGGGCGGGGCTGGCGCGGCTTTCACCATCACGCCACGCTGTGCATCGCGGCCTATGCCTTCCTGATCGCCGAGCGGGCGAGGATTCCCCCCTCAGCCTGCGGCGGCGCCGCTAAATTCCCGGTACCTGGCGTTCCCGAAAATTACACGCCCCGATGCGCCGCCAATCCGTCCCGAACGGCATGTGCCAAACTCGATCGCAACGATGCGACGACACCTGACCGTCGCCCTCGCAGGCACCCTCGCGCGATGTCCATGCTGCAACGCACCGCGCAAAACCACCCACACCAATTATATGACGCAGTAAGACTAGGGCGGTTAACGTCCCAGATCTGCGTCGTGGCATCGGTCACAAATTCGAGAGCGCCCCCTTTAGGGACCGAAGCGAGGCCTCCTGTTGCAGCGGGGCGGGAGCGCGCGGCGCCTCAGCCGCAGGACGAGACAACTCGCCCGAAAGCGGGTGGCTCGGCCTGAAAGGCGCTCAAACGGGCAAAAGATCCACGATCTCTTCGGTACCACGCGCCCGTGCAACCGTGCAACCAGAGCTTCGAATGCACGGCAAATTTCCTCGCCCGCTCAAGCTGACTGCCCTACACCTCTGGCCGCGCTATAATGGGGTTGTGACCCAGTTCAACGCTCAGCCCGCAATGGGTGGTTGCCCGCCCTAGTTGGTTGGCATGGCTTTGGGGTAGGCCGCCGCGTTGAGAGATTTAACTATCCCTGCGAGTGAGTGTGTCCCGATGGAAAGCGCGACCGATTCTAGCGGGGTGACGCGTCTTTACGAGCAACTCCGCGATTGTATCCGTGCCAACAATCAAGCAGGTGTCGAACGGATATGTCGCGAGCTGGTCCGCGCGGGGCGCCCGCTTTCCGAAATTCTCCGACACATGCCAGGCCCTTCGAACTGCGTCAAAAAACTGGCGCCCGAAGCGCGTAGCCAACTGCCCTATTACTGGGCACCACAATGGCGCGCTCAACCCGATTTCACTCAGAAATCCCCCAACCTTGCACGGCAGAACGCGGATCTGACCATCGGCTCAAACGCTTTGATCGAGAGTTCGCAGAGAGCGACCCTTAAGACAGTAGCCACTGAGGTGCTCGACTCATCGCATAGCGATTGGGTGCAACAATGGCACGCTCGGCAGGAGCTCGCCCATAACGAAGCAGGCCTTAACTATCGCAGCTCCGATACCGCAAATGGTCCAAGATCGTTGGATGAAAATTCGGATATAGACAGTATAGCGAGCGGGACAGGCGCGCTCTCGGATAATCCCAAGCAGAATTCAGGCCGCCGCCCCTCGGCCCTGCTGTTACCAATTGCAGGCCTCTATATTGGCGCCGTTGCTTTAGTTGCCATCGGTATTTTCCTGCTTGTGCACTTCGGCGAGAATAAACTCGCCGCCACACCGTCTCGTGATATCGATCCGTCCGCCGCGCCGATTGTCGAGGGTACAACTCGCACCGGAGATCTGGCTGAGCAGCCCCCGCCGGCTCGACCGAACATAACGCCTGAACTCAGCGTGCCCGCTTCGGAGCCGATTATCGAAGCGGCAAACGGGTTGCCCGAGCTTCCTCCGGCTGCTGCAGACCCGGTGCCCTCGCCAACTCTTCCCGCCACGAAGGACATCTCACCCGAACCGGACCCTGACTTGGTGCGGAGCCTTGCGATAACGATACCGCCGATTCCGCGGAATAATCGTCACCAAAATCCTGGAGACAGCGCTTCTCCGGTGGCGTCTGATACAATGCCCGAGGTTGTCAATATCGATTCGGTCTTGTCAGCCCCCCCGACTGTCGCCGATGAACCTAGCGTGTCCGCCGCAAAGGAGGCGGTTGCCGCCAGCGCCACTCCAGCAAAGGCATCGGCCGACGCTCGCTCGCCGGTGACCGACCGCGTGTCCCGGCCAAGCCGACATACGGCGAGGATCATCTCACTCGAACCGACGACGCGTCTTGTAATTGCGCCGCCGGCGCCGACGAGTGGACCTCTACCTGGTGCCGGAGACGGTCCGTCGCAGATTGGGCCTGATATGGCGGCAACCTCTGCTAAGGCTGATCCCGCGTTGCCGACGAATGAGGCGGTACCAACCATCGCGGCCGCACCTAGCCTGTCCCCCGCTGACGCGGCGCCCGCCGCCAACACGGCTCTGGCGAAAGCCTTGCCCGAAGCGCGCCCAACTGCGACAGACACCGCAGCCCTCGTGTCGCGCGGCGACACATTGTTCGGATTACGCGATATCGTTTCGGCGCGGCTCTTTTACGAGCGCGCTGCCAATGCCGGAAACGCGCAGGCGGCAATCAGGTTG
>Ga0209488_10004612_pt1 | contig 10724 bp, 8 predicted proteins | sample Rivendell_Oct201_8_FD_188349 | JGI IMG/M metagenome (GOLD analysis project Ga0209488, IMG submission 188349) | Vadose zone soil microbial communities from the Eel River Critical Zone Observatory, Northern California, USA -... | ecosystem: Environmental > Terrestrial > Soil > Vadose zone >... | reverse complement strand
TTCTGCGGCCAATCTCGCCATCCTGTCCGAGGCCCGCATCGCCGCGAAATTCACAGCCATAAGAGCCGCATGAGAAACGGCGGAAGTCGATAATAGCATTTGCGTATCACGCGAATAGGAAGACGGCATTTCATCTTTGCCAAGACCAGCGCTATAAATTGGGGTATTCAAGGGCTCTTCACAAATGGCACAATCTCGCCAGAGCCCAACCGCCGAGGCGCCAGACCGACCCCATGAACGCCGCCGCCACTCGACAAACCCTCGAAGAAGCCTTCAGGCGCATTCGCGCCATGGATGGCTCGCTGAACGAGCAGCTACAAACCCTCGCATCGTCCTCGCGCGAACGGCAGCCGGAATTCGCGGCCGCCATCGAACGGCTGGTAGAGCGGCTGCGGCAAAACGGTGCCGGCGAAAATGCCCCAAATGTCGGCGAGATCATGCCGCCGTTTTTTCTTCCCGATGAGAACGGGCATCTCGTCGGCCTCGACCAGATGCTGGTCGACGGCCCGGTCGCAATGACCTTCCACCGTGGCCATTGGTGCCCCTATTGCCGGGTCAGTATCAACGCGCTCGCACGCGCGCACAGGCAAGTTGCAGCCTGCGGCGGCCAGATCGTTGCGATCATGCCGGACCGGCAGAGATACTCATCAGAATTGAAAGTATCCGGTGAACTGCCATTTCCAATCCTGACCGACATGGACAATGGCTATGCGCTGTCACTCAACCTCGCGATCTGGGTTGGCGCCGAGATGCAAAAGATGATGACCGGACGGCAGGACTTGCCGGCATTCCAGGGTAACAGTTCATGGATGCTCCCCATTCCGGCGACTTTCGTCATCGGGCAGGACGGACGCATCAAGGCACGCTTCGTCGACCCGGATTATCGCAAACGCATGGCGGTCGAGGATTTGATCGCGGCGATTAAGAGCTAACTCTCTCCGTATACCGACCAATCGCGTGCCCGCAGCATCTTGAGCATGGCTGATGCCACCGCGGTGCGCTGGCGTCCGGCGACGCCGTAAAGATAGACCGTGCGCGACAGATCGATCCCCTCGACCGGCAGCCGTTTCACCGTATCGGGACCGCGCATGCTGCGCGGCGCCATCGCGATGCCGAAATTGGCCTCGACCAAGGTGAGCAAATCCTGCCCCGAGTTCACGTCATGGCATCGGTCAAGATCGATATCGAAATTTCGAAACAGCATTGTCGCCTGGGCCGCACTTTCGCAGCACGCAAAGCGCAGGAACGATTGCTCACGTAGATTCTTGATGTCTATCGCCGCGCCGTGCGCCAACGCATGTCCGCCGTTGACGACCAGTTGGAAAGGTTCGCTGAACAACGGCCATTTGTCGAGGCGATCCCATTCCTCGCCGATCGCACCCGCAATGGCGAGTTCGGCCTCTCCTTTCTTCATGAATTCCACAATCTCAGCAACAGTGCCGCGCAACAGCTTCATCTCCAGGCCATTAAAATGCTTCTGGAGTTCTGCCAGATGATCCACCACGAGATCCATGCCGACGGTGTGGGACAATGCAAGCCGCAGCACGCCGGCCTCGCCGCCTTTGATGGCAGACGCGAGCACGCGCGCGCCCACCGCCGAATCGTAGCACTGCCTCAAAAGCGGCAGCATGCGTATCCCAAGCTCGGTCAACTGGGCATGCGGACGCTCGCGCCGGAACAGATCGCCCCCCAATTCGTCTTCGAGCTGCTTGACAGCCCGCGTCAACGAAGGCTGCGACACGTTGCACTTGTCGGCCGCCTTGGTGAAGTTCAACTCGCTCACGGCCGCCAGGAAATAGCGAACCTGATGCATTTCCATAGCGTCGACCTATCGATCACTTAGCCAATCGGCATTTCAAAAAGGGGGCGGTCCCGAGCCACAATGTAGTCATCACGCCGCGCTCCCGCCATGGGAGATGTGGCAACAACTGCGGAGTGTGCTGTCCATGAACCTAGCTGTCAAGCAACCCACGATGACGACCGGAATGACGACCGGACGTTCCCTCGCCGGCAAAGTGTCCCTGGTAACCGGCTCCACAAGCGGCATCGGGCTCGGCATAGCCCGGGCGCTCGCTGCAGCCGGCTCGGACATCGTCCTTAACGGATTCGGCAAGCCTGCGGAAGTCGAGTCCCTGCAGGCCGAGATGGCCGCGCAATTCAACGTCGACATTTCCTTCTCGCCGGCCGACATGTCGAAGCCGGAAGCAATCCGCCACATGATCGAACAGGTTCATGCTGATTTGGGCCGCCTCGACATCCTGGTCAACAATGCCGGGATCCAGCATGTGGCGCCGCTGCAGGATTTTCCGGTCGAGAAATGGGACGCCATCTTGGCGATCAATCTCTCCTCGGCATTTCACACGACACGGCTGGCCCTGCCCGCCATGCTCAAGAACAAGTGGGGCCGTATCGTCAATATTGCTTCTGCCCATGGGCTTGTGGGCTCGCCCTTCAAGTCGGCCTATGTGGCGGCAAAGCACGGCATCGTCGGCCTCACGAAGGTCACGGCTCTTGAGACCGCCGAGCAAGGCATCACCGCCAATGCGATCTGCCCGGGCTATGTCTACACGCCGCTGGTCGAAGCGCAGATCGAGGGACAGGCGAAAGCGCACGGCATTCCGCGTGAGCAGGTCATTCGCGACGTGCTGCTCCAGCAGCAGCCCAACAAGCGCTTCGCAACGGTCGAGGAACTAGGCCACCTGACGGTTTTCCTCGCCAGCGATGCGGCCAATTCGATCACAGGTGTTGCTCTGCCCGTCGATGGCGGCTGGGTCGCGCATTAGGCGGTGCCGCGATTTCAGCCAACCTGAAAAAGCCGCTCAATTACAACTACAACACCAAACGAGGAACCCCATGTTGGATCAAGCGACGACCGGCACGCGCCAGCGCCCGAAAGCGCAGGCCGCAAAGCCGCAACCTCAGCAAACCGTTCTCGTCTTTCAAGGCGGCGGTGCGCTCGGCGCCTACCAGGCCGGGGTCTACCAGGCCCTGCATGAGGCCCACATCGAACCCGACTGGATCATCGGAACTTCGATCGGCGCCATCAATGCGAGCCTCATCGCCGGCAGCGAGCCCGGCGACCGCCTCGCCAGGCTCGAAGAGTTCTGGCAGCGCATGACGCGCAAGGAGTTCTGGGGGCCGGGCGGCTTCACCGATACCATGGCCTATTGGACGACGGTGTTCGGCGGCATTCCGGGTTTCTTCAAGCCCAACCCGGCGGCCTTTCTCGGGCAGCACTACCATCTCGGGTCGGACAATGCCGGCTACTATTCGACGGAACCGCTGCAGAAGACACTCAACGAACTCGTCGACTTTTCGATTGTCACGCGCAATACGCCACGGCTCACTGTCGGGGCCGCCCACGTCCGCAGCAGCCGGATGCACTATTTCGACAGCCGCGAAACCGAAATCACGGCCGCCCATATCATGGCTTCAGGCGCCTTGCCGCCGGCCTTTCCACCTGTGCGCATCGACGGGGAACTCTATTGGGATGGCGGTATACTTTCCAACACGCCGACCGAAGCGATTTTCGAAGACAATCCGCGGCGCAATTCGCTGATATTTGCGGTTCACATGTGGAACCCGATGGGGCCCGAACCGGATACGATCTGGGAGGTGCTCGATCGCTACAAAGACATCCAATATTCGAGTCGCGTCGCAAGCCACATCAACCGGCAACGGCAGATCCACAAACTGCGGCATGTCATCTCCGAACTGGCCAGGCATATTCCTGACGCCGTCCGCAAGGACCAGATGATTGCGGATCTATCGGCATACGGCTGCCTGACCAAGATGCATGTCGTGCGGCTCCTGGCGCCGCGTCTGGAAAACGAAAATCACACCAAGGACATCGACTTCAGTCCGGAGGGTGTCGGCCGCCGCTGGGAAGCCGGCTATGCCGACACCTCGCGTGTGTTGCAGCGCAAAGCCTGGGAGGACGCGTGTGATCCGCTCGAAGGCATTATTTTGCATGAACAGGAAACGGATTGAGTGCCGTAGTGTCGTAGGATGGGTAGAGGCAAAACGCGTTCTTTCTTCACGCGTTTTGCCGAAACCCATCGTCAACCCACGAGGCGTTGATGGGTTTCGCAAAAAAAGGCGCGTGAAGAACGCGCTTTTTTTTGCTCTACCCATCCTACGACAGTCACCACCGCAAACTCAGGCGCCCCGCGATGCCTCCAACCGCCGCAACGCCTGCGATTGCGAGGCCGTACCAACAGGCAACGAACAGCGGCGAATCGTCGGGGCAATGTGCCGCATAGATCGCAGCCCCAATCGCACCAGCGAACAGGCCGGCGACGCTGCCAGCCAGCACCGGGCGCTCCGGCGCGCCGCGGCGCAATGCCAGAATTGCGAACACCAGGATCGGCAGCGCAAACAGCGGGATGCTCAGGAGACAAACGACCGAGTTTTGCCCCACGAGCCTGGCGGCCCAGAGGGACCGCGGAACGGTAGCCAGTTCGACCGCAACGCCGGCAACGAGCACCAGCACCACAAGCCCAAGCGCCGCGGCCCGCATCTGCGTCGGCGCACCCGGACGCGCGAGCCGCCACACCAGCAAGGCCGAGCACGCGCCAAGCGACAGCGTGACGACGAACTTGAACATGAACCGCGCATCGCCCATCATCGCCACGAAATCAGGACGCGGCCCGAGTATCGCCGCGAACAGGATCAACGCCACGAACAGACCGGGCAGCAACGCATAGCAGAACAGCCGCTCCAGTGATGTTCGCGATACGGTGAGATCGGCCGTCAGGCCACGGATGAGGTCATCTGTATTCATGGCTGGCTCATGTCTGGCTACATGCCTTGCTTCATGCTTGGCTTCACGATCTCACTATCCCAAATTTCGATGCGAGCGCCGCAAGCCCGCGATGATGGGCAACGCGCACCGCCCCTTCGGACATGTTCAGCCTGGTGGCAACCTCCCGTATCGAAGCGCCGTTAAGCGAAATCGCCGTCACGACGTTGCGCTGGCCCTCGGGCAGATTTTGCAGATGCTCGTCAAGCTTGGCGGGAACCACCACGGGTTCTTCCGCATCGCTTGCCAGCGCATCGACAAAATCGTCGATCGGCACAAAAGTGCGGCGCCCGCGACGCCGCATGGCATCGATCAGCTTATTGCGTGCGACCGCGCGCAGCCAGGGCGTGAAGGGGAGCGTTTCGTCCCAGGTCTGTCGCTTGAGATGTACAGCCAGCAGAGTTTCCTGCACGATGTCCTCGGCATCCGTGACCGCCAGCCCCGCGCGCACCAATCCGCGCCGCGCAACCGAGCGCAGCACCGGCACGAGTTCCGCCAGCAGCCGGTTATAAGCCGCAGCGTCGCCGCGGTTGGCGGCCCGCATCAGGTCGCCCCACTCGGTCTCGGCCTTGTTCACGCGATGTTCCCACTATGTCGTTACGCATGAAAGTGGCCGTTGTTACGCTTGAAAGCCTGAAAATTCCACCGGGGCTGGGACATTGGCGTTAGGATACGGATCGTAGAAGGATGGGTTGAGCCCTTGCGAAACCCATCAACCACAAGCCGAAGCCTTTCATTTTGCGGCCCTTGGGGTTGATGGGTTTCGGCAAATCGCGTGAAGAACGCGATTTACCTCTACCCATCCTACGCCCCATTATCCATGGCCTCCAACCGAACGATCGTTAACCTCCAGGGATGCCCGCGGGTCACGATCTATTCATTAAAATGATAATCTATTCCTGGCAGCCTCGGTCTCCCCAAAAGGTGAACCCCATGGTAATTTGCTTGCGTTATCAACATCCCCGGCAATGACGGATGCAAGGCCATCGAAATGACTTCCAACGGGGTTCCGCCTGGGACGGATGAACAAGCGCCCTCCGCGCAGACGCAGCCGAACCTTCTCGGCGACGAAAATCACAAATCGTTCCGGCGCAAACTCGGATCCCTGGCCATTATCCTGCTGCTGGTCAATCTCGGGGTCGGCCTGTTCGCACGCGAGCAGCAGCGGACCCTGATCGATTACGCCACCAGCATCTACGACAAGTCTTTTGCGTCGACCTCGCAACATCTGCAACAGCCCGGAGAACCGGATGCCGGCGCCATGCTGCGAGCCCGTGACGACGTCGCGGCCCTCGCCCACAAGAGCGATCTCTCGCTCCTTATTACGATCATGACCAGCATCTTGCTGGCTGGCCTTGCATTGATATCGCTCGACCGTCTGGTTACTTCGGTGAACCTGTCACGCGCGCAGTTCAGCGCGGCCCTGGAGGGCATGCCCCAGGGCTTGTGCATGCTCGATCGCAACCTCCGCCTGCTCGTCTGCAATTCGAAATTTGCGGCAATGTATGGGCTTGATGGCGCGCATATCAAACTCGGCACGCCGCTTCAAACCATCCTGGAGCATCAGGTCGCCACAAATGCCTGCCCGGCCGATGCCGAAAGCTTCATGAAGGAAAGCTTCGCCAGCCTGTCCGAGCAATCCTTCGGGACCACAGAACACCAGTTTCGTGACGGGCGAATCATATCCGTGACAAGCGCGCCGCTGAGCACCGGCGGCGCGGTTGCGATTCATATGGACGTGACGCGACGGCGCAAGGCCGAGAAGGAAATCGAATTCCTCGCCTGTCACGACCAGCTGACCGGTTTGGCCAATCGCGTTCAGCTCCGCGAACTCATTGGCAAAAATTTGGGCAGGAATTTGGAACAAGCGGCACCCGACGCGAGCTTCGCGATCCACAGCCTGGATCTGGATCACTTCAACAACGTCAACGACACGCTGGGTCGCGCTTATGGCGACGCCTTGCTCCTTGCGGTCACCGAACGGCTGCGCTCCCTGGTGGGCGGCACGGACCTGGTCGCCCGAACCGGCGGCGACGAGTTCACCATCCTGCAAACCGACACGCCGCAGCCCATGACGGCCGCCGCCAACCTGGCCGACCGCATTATCGCCGCCATGAACACGCCGTTCGATCTCGACGGCCATCAAGTCGTTGTCGGCACCAGCGTCGGTATCGCCGTTGCTCCGATGGACGGCACGGAGCCGGATCAACTTTTGAAGAATGCCGACATGGCATTGCGCCAGGCCAAAGCCGACGGTCGCGGCACCTACCATTTCTTCGAAGCCGGCATGAATACCAAAGCCCAGGAGCGGCGCCTTCTTGAACTGGCGCTGCGCCAAGCCTTGACGGCCGGCGAATTCGAACTCGAATACCAGCCCATTATCAATTTGGCGCAAAACAGAATTAACGGGTTCGAGGCCTTGCTGCGATGGAACCATCCCACACGCGGGAGGATACCGCCCGTCGAATTCATCCCGCTGGCGGAGGAAACCGGGCTCATCATCCCGATTGGCGACTGGGTATTGCGGACCGCATGCGCAGAGGCCAATACATGGCCGGACGATTTACGCGTGGCGGTCAACGTGTCGCCAGTGCAATTCCGCAGCAAGAACCTTGCGGCCGACGTCATGTGCACGCTCGCGGCCTCCGGTCTATCGCCCAACCGTCTGGAGGTTGAAATTACCGAGGCTGTCCTGTTGCAAAACAACGAAACGACGCTGCAAATCTTGCATCAGATACGCGCCCTTGGGGTCAGGATTTCAATGGACGATTTTGGGACCGGATATTCATCGCTGAGCTATCTTCGCAGCTTCCCCTTCGACAAGATCAAGATCGATCAATCCTTCGTTCACGACCTCACCGACAATCCTGATTCAATTGCGATCATTCGCGCCGTCGCAGCTCTTGGCAAGAGCTTCAGCATCGTTACGACGGCAGAGGGCGTCGAAACCGAGAAACAGCTGGAGCAAGTACGCGCGGAAGGCTGCACCGAGGCGCAAGGATTCACTTACAGCAAGGCCGTACCGACGGCAAGAATTGCCACGCTGCTGGAGGAATTCGGCAAACTCGCCAAAGCGGCTGCTTGACGAACTCAGAATTTTACATTGAGCTAGCACTACTGTGTCAAAGCGTTTCAGGAGTCTCACTCGGACCTCGTCCCGCGGCGCAAGCCGCCGTGAGGAGGCCGCGTTCTTCGCGCGGCCGTCTCGCGCCGGCTAAGGCGCCGGAAGGACGGCGACCTGGGTCCGGCCTGCATGGTTCGAGACGCGCTGCGAAGAGCAGCGCTCCTCACCATGAGGCCGGAAGAGTTCCCCTCTTCTGACACAGGAGTGCTAGCTTCGGAATAGTTAATGTAACTTTAATCAACCACGAATCAACTGTGAATACTTGGCCTCCTTTGAAGGGCTCGAAGGTGACCATTTCTTCATTGAGATGACGAATTGAATTTCTACCGGCCGGCAAATCTGAGATAGTAAAACTCTCGGCAATATGTACGCGTTATTGCCGTCTCCTGTGATGACGACAAGGATGGCGACCGATATGTCTTTCAATGAGATTAGGGCTGGTACGGCAGAAGACCAACCCTCCGCGCGAACTCAGCCGAACCTTCTCGGTGACGAAAATCACAAATCATTCCGGCGCAGACTCGGAATCCTCGCCATTCTCCTGCTGCTCGTCAATCTCATGATCGGCCTGTCCGCCCGCACGCAACAGCGTAGTTTGGCCGATTACGCGATCGGCACCTACGATACGACCATTGTCTCGACGAACTACGTCCACCAAGCGCAAATCTCATTTCGGAACTATGCCGAGCAGCGTATTCGAGCCGACAGCCCGGCCGAACTCTCGAGGGCAGACGAATCGCTGACCAAAGCCATTGCTCAGCTCCATATCGCGATCGAACGATCGAATTCCCCTGATGCTCGCGCGGCGGCGACGGCAGCCAAAGAAAAACTGGTCAACCTCTTCGAAACAAGGTTGGTTGCTGCAGATTTGGCTGCCCGGCTCAAGGCAATTTCAGGAGATATGGAACAGCTCGGCGAATTGGGAACTGATGTTGTGCTGAGCGCCCGTGACGATGTCGCGGAACTTGCAGACAAGCTTGATCGCTCGCTGTTCATAACAATCATGACCAGCATCATGCTGGCTGGTCTAGCATTGTTATCCCTCGACCGAATGGTTTCGACGGTAAATCGTTCACGCGCGCTATTCTCCGCATCGCTGGAGGGCATGCCGCAAGGCCTGTCCGTGGTCGACCGCGACCTCCGCCTGCTCGTCTGCAATTCGAAATATGTGCAAATGTATGGACTTGACAGTGAACTTACGAAATTCGGAACGCCGCTTCGAGCCATCCTGACGCAGCAGGCGGCGACCGATACCGGTCCGGCCAATTTCAAAACATTCATGCAAGAGAGTTTGACATCAGCAGCCAATCCAACGCCTGGCACCACAGAACACCAATTTCGTGACGGACGAATCATAGCCGTGACGAGCGAGCCTTTGCCTGCCGGCGGCTCGGTTGCCATCCATACGGACGTGACCGAGCGGCGCAGGGTCGAGAAGGAAGTCGAATTCCTCGCCCGTCACGATGCGCTGACTGGCCTCGCCAATCGCGTTTCGCACCGCGAATTCATCGAGACGTGCCTGGCGCAAGTGACACGTGGGGCTAGTTTCGCGGTTCTCTGCCTGGATCTGGACCATTTCAAGAATGTCAACGATACGCTCGGCCACACTTATGGGGACGCCTTGCTCCGCGCGGCAGCGGAGCGTTTGCGCTCCCTGGTACGCGACTCCGATCTGATCGCTCGAACCGGCGGCGACGAGTTTTCCATCGTGCAAACCAATGCGTCGCGACACATGACGGACGCCGCCAGCCTTGCGGAGCGCGTTATCGCGGCCATGAGAACGCCGTTCGATCTTGGCGACCATCACGTCGTGGTCGGAGCGAGCGTCGGCATCGCGATGGCTCCGTCTGACGGCACGAAGCCGGATCAAATCATGAAGAATGCCGACATGGCGTTGTACCGGGCAAAATCCGACGGCCGCGGCACCTACCATTTCTTCGAAGCCGAGATGGATACCAAAGCCCAGGAACGACGCCTTCTTGAACTGGCCCTGCGCGAGGCAATTGTCTCCGGAGAATTCGAACTCGAATACCAGCCCATCGTCAATCTGGCGCAGAACAGGATCAGCGGCTTCGAAGCATTGCTGCGGTGGAACCATCCGACTCGTGGCAGGATGCCGCCCCAAGAATTCATCGCGCTGGCCGAAGATACCGGGCTCATCATCCCGATCGGCGAATGGGTGTTACGATCGGCATGCGCCGAAGCCGCGACATGGCCAAACGATTTGCGCGTGGCGGTCAATGTGTCGCCGTTGCAATTCCGCAACAAAAACACGGCTGCCCGCATCGCATCCATACTTAGCGCCTCCGGCCTGTCGCCCAACCGGCTGGAACTTGAAATTACCGAGGCCGTGCTCTTGCGCAACGACGATGCGACGCGGAACGAACTGCATGAGATTCGCTCCCTGGGCGTGAGAATTTCAATGGACGATTTCGGGACCGGATATTCGTCGCTGAATTATCTTCGCAGTTTTCCCTTCGACAAGATCAAGATCGATCAATCCTTCGTCCACGACCTCACCGACAATCCCGATTCCATTGCCATTATTCGCGCGGTCGCAGCGCTTGCCAGGAGCTTCAGCATAGTCACGACGGCTGAAGGCGTCGAAACCCCGGAACAGCTGGAGCAGATGCGCGCCGAAGGCTGCACCGAAGTGCAGGGATTCGCCTGTAGCAAGCCCGTCCCGTCGGCAAGAATTGCCGCCGTGCTGGAGGAATTCGGCAAACTCGCCAAAGCGGCGGCTTGACGAACGGCTTCCGGACCTTTCGGGCACCTGCTATCTGAGGGTCAAGCCCCATT
>Ga0209488_10004611_pt1 | contig 10727 bp, 10 predicted proteins | sample Rivendell_Oct201_8_FD_188349 | JGI IMG/M metagenome (GOLD analysis project Ga0209488, IMG submission 188349) | Vadose zone soil microbial communities from the Eel River Critical Zone Observatory, Northern California, USA -... | ecosystem: Environmental > Terrestrial > Soil > Vadose zone >... | reverse complement strand
CGTGGGCGACTCGATCTGGGACATGCAGGCCGCGCGCGCCGCGGGCATGCCGGCGATCGGCGTGGCCAGTGGATCAGCAACGGCGGTCGAGCTCCAAGACGCAGGGGGCAAAACGGTTGACAATCTCAACCAGGTGCTGTCGATGATCAAGATTCCAACCTGAAATGGAGATGCTTGATGCTCGATTTGGCGCCTATGTGATCGTCGCGACGCTCCTGATCGTCACCCCTGGGCCCGACACCGCGCTCGTCATCAAGAACGCCCTGGGCTCGGGCTGGCGCGCCTCGTCGATCACCGCCGCCGGGATCGCTCTCGGAAGCCTGGTATGGGGTCTGGCCGCGGTACTCGGCCTGGCGGTCCTGCTCGAAAAGTCGGTGACCGCGTTCACCGTCTTCAAGCTGGCAGGCGCCGCATACCTTCTATATCTAGGTATCCGCACCATCGCCGGCACCCTGAGTCGGCACGAGAAGGATGCCGCCATCCAACCGCACGAGGCGTTTCGCCCAATGGTCGATCTTGTCGCCCTGCGGCAGGGACTCGTCAATAACCTGCTCAACCCCAAAGCGGGCGCGATCTTTGCGACGGCGCTGCCGCAGTTCGTGAGCTCTTCGGATTCGCCGCTGCGACTGGTGCTGATGATGGCCGCGTACGAAACCATCATGTTGGTTTGGTTGAACCTCTACGGATATGTGGTCAGCCGGGCCCGACGGAGCCGCATGGGTCAACGTGCGCGCCTGGCTCTGGAGCGCTTGATGGGAGGCGTTTTGATCGTCCTCGGCGTCCGCCTCGCATTCGAACGGCGGTGATTCCAGGCGTGCGAAGGCTGACCAGGTGATGGAAAGGCTGATCAAGTGCTCTGACGGCCGGGTCATTCGAGTCGAGGAGGCGGGCGACCCCCATGGCAAGCCGGTCCTCATGCACCACGGCACTCCTGGCGCAGGTGTCTTGTACTCCCGGCACGTCTCCGACGCCGCGAACCGCGGGATACGCCTGATCGGTTACGACCGGCCTGGCTATGGAGGTTCAACTGCAGATCCAGGCCGGACGGTCGCCGACTGCGCGCCGGACGTTCGCGAGATCGCCGGTGTGCTGGGTATCGACCGGTTGGCGGTCTGGGGGATATCTGGGGGAGGGCCTCACGCGCTTGCGTGCGCCGCTCTCCTCCCAGACCTGGTCGTAGCGGTTGGTTCGCTCGCCGCGATCGCACCATACGGCGCGACCGGACTTGACTATTTCACTGGCATGGGTGAGGAGAACGTCGATGACATCAAGCTCATGCTCGCCGACGAGCCCGCGGCTCGGGCGAAGGCCTTCGATGATCGTGAACGTCTTCTCGCCCTGAGCGCGGAGGACATGGTCAAAGCGTTTCCAACGCTGGTGTCGGTGGTTGACGGCGCTGCTTTCACTCCGGAGTTGGGCGAGTACCTCTGGTCGTCAGGTCGGATTGGTCTCGCGTCGAATGATCAGGGTTGGTGGGACGATGGCAAGGCCCATTTACAGCCCTGGGGCTTTTCGTTCGACACCACCCGGGTTCCGGTGCAGCTGTGGCACGGGCGCCACGATCGGTTTGTCCCCTTTCAGCACGGCGAGTGGCTCGCCGGCAAGATTCCAGGCGTCGAGGCGCACCTCACAGACGAGGATGGTCATCTGACGCTGCTGCAGAATCGCGTCGGGCAGGTCCATGCGTGGCTGCTCGAGCATTTCTGATCAGTAGGCGCTAGCAGCCCTCGCGTCGCGCCGCCACGGCGGCGGCATCCGACCAGTTGAACGCGGCCAGGCTCGCCGAGTAGGTGTGAGGGCCGGCACAGGCGACTTGCCTGATTTCGCGGTCGATCGATTGATCCACCAGTGACCGATTCATCAGAAGCGTCGGTGTCGCGTCGCTCGACAGCTCGGCCAGATACTGCGGATCCATCTTGTGAGTGATACGCGAGTGGTCGATGTTGAGGTTGACCACGATTGCTTCTGGATTGACGAGGTTCAAGGCGAGGAGCAAGACCATCGCGGAGATCGAGGTAGCCCCGACAAACCACCGGCGTCGCGGCAACACCCCGGCCGTCTCCGCCGCGAGGAGCAGGAAAACGATCGCGATCCACACCGCAAAGATGTGGCTGTACAGCCGCAGCATGGTGAAGCCGTACGCCTCCTCGTAGAGGCTGAGTCGCCGGAAGGCGACGAAAACGATCAGCAGCGTCAACACGATGGCGACCTGCGCCAGGACCTGGAAAGCTCGCCTGGTGGTTCGTTCGGTTAGCCCGGTGATGCGGCTGAACAGGATGAGAACGACCGCCGTGATGCCGGCCACCCACAGGAGCTGGAAGAAACCCGATCGAGCGTAATCCGCGTACGTGGTGCCGGCGGCGCGAAGCGTATCGCCGGCCGCGCCCGTCGCCGCCATTGCCTGGGCAACCGCAAAGGCGGCGAAGATCGCGTCGAGGACCGACAAAACCACCAGCCCCTCGGTCGAACCCAGACGCCACATCGGCCCATCTACACGCGTGATCGGTTCAGCCGCGGCGAGCCGCAGCACCCCGGCCGCGACCAGCGACCCGATGGCCACGAACACCACGTCCGTGATCAGCTGGCCAAGGTCGAAGTTGAGGTTGAAGAACGAAGCGAACACCGGGTCGGCCGCGGCGAGCAGCCCCGCCACCAGGATGGCAATTGGCGCCGCGATGAGCAGTCCGCGAGCCAACGGAGCGACGACACCGAATCGCATGCGCACTTGCCTGAGCGGCCGCACGACGAACGCAGCCCCAGCGGCGCCATGCATCACTCCATGAGCCGAGCGAGCCATCAGCTCGGCGATCCCAAGGTCCATCAGCGATCCCCGAACAGACAGCGACGCGGCCAGGCCGAGCAGCGCAAAGGACATGACCAGGTCCGGCCACAGCAGCCATGGGCTCGCTCGAACCATCAACCAGGCGCCGAACACGATCGCGCCGACGGCGAGTGCGCGCGATTCAAGCGTCATCAGCCGGCCGGCAAACGTCAATGAAAGCGCCGCGATCGCCAGCGTGAGTGACGCCGCCAGGCCGAAGGTGCCCACACGGAGCCACTGGTCGGCAACCACTCCAATGAGCAAGGTGCACCCAAGCACGAGCCAGGTTGCCGCGAAGCGCACCTCGACCTTGAGCCATCCGGGATCGGGTCGAGTAACCGTGGCCGGAGATGCCGGCTGCCAGGCGGCTCCGTCCCAGCGCCACCGGCCGTCAGGCGAGAGCTGACCGACGACCGATCCTCCCTCAGTCACGCAACGTTGAACATGCGCGGCGGCGACGAAGTTACGGCCGAGAAAGGATCAGAGACACCTCGAGCGTGATGTTTGGATCCACCGAGACGAAACCGGCGGCGCCCTGTGGAACGTCCACGCTGAAATTCTGAACCGCGACCGTGGTCTTCCCGGCCGCGACCAGCTGGCGGTCCTTCAGCTGAACATCCAGGGCAAAGGCCGTTGGCTTCCGTACGCCGCTGATCTCGATATCGCCGGCCACCCGCGCGTGAGCCGGGGCGCCATTGGAAAGGTCGGCTGAGATTGGTTGCGGATACGGCTGGAACACCGCATAAGGGTGCGACTGGGTGCGTAGGAAATCGCGAGCGCTCTTATCGCGATCGGCCGTGTTGAAGCCGGGGAGCTCGTCGACGCTCACCAGAGTCCCGACCTCAACCGCCACGCAGCCCGTTTCGATGCGCGTCACTCCAGCACGAGCCGCGACGAGCAGCCATCCGCCCACTCGCTCGGTCCGCGCGACGGCCTCATGCGGCGATGGCAGCTGCTCGAATTTCTCGTGGGCGCGGTACCCGGCCACCGAGCCTGGCTGGATCAGCCAGAGTCCGGACAGGTCGGCGGCGACGGATCCGCTTGGAACCGCGGGTCGCCGGCAGACTGCCGCGAACGGGTCGCCGGCGTCCGAGGTGACAGCTGGACTTCGTGGGTGGGTTCCGGCCAGGCTCAGCGGCTGCGGCCGGCTGTGATAAACGAGCGTCAGCGCGGCTGCCACACCGACCACGCCTATCACCGCCACCGCTGCGCCCGCCTTCCACGGCCAGCCCACCCTCACTCACGCAGCTACACCTGCCGGCTTCGTTTGGTTCCTGAGCCTTAGACTCCGATCAAGAACAGTTGCGGGAAATCAGGATCTGCGGAGGTTGAGCGATGGCTGCGGTTAGTCGAGCGGATGCGGTTTGGGAAGGCGACCTGGGCACCGGAAAGGGCCGCGTCAAGGTCGCCAGCGAAGCGATCAGCGAGTTTCCTGTCACGTGGGCAAGCCGCGCGGAGCGTCAGCACGGCAAGACGAGCCCGGAAGAGCTGCTCGCCGCGGCTCACGCGGCCTGCTACTCGATGGCCTTCTCCAACGGCCTGAGCAAAGCCGGGCACAAAGTCGAGAGGCTCAACACGTCGGTCGAGGTGGAGTTCGTCCCCGGGACGGGTATCACCACCTCGACCATCACGACGGTAGGCCACATTCACGGTATCGACCAGGCCGAGTTTCAGAAGCTGGCGGAGGAGGCCAAGGAAGGTTGCCCGGTCTCCAAGGCGCTCCATGGCAACGTGACCTTCAAGCTCAATGCACGACTCGACTTAGAACACCATTAACGCGGCGGGCCGGTCAGCCCGGGAAAGTCGACCACTCCCTGCAGGCGGAGCTCACGCAGCTGACCGGCCAGCCACTTGCGTGGATCCTTGATCAGCTTGCCGTCGAGGCAGTTCCACCAGCGGCCGTTCGCATCTCGCGCGACCAGAAGCAGGGTGCGGGGCTGGTTCGCCCGCTGCCAGGCTTTCATCGCGGGCTGAAGCAGCATTCGGCGCGGAGGTGCTTTTTCCGGCATCGTCACCTCGCCCGCATAGAGATCGTCTGCCGCCTGCACGATCACGCCGCCCGCAGCCAGCGTGCCGCCCAGGTTTTCGATCTCAACCTCGATCGGCTGGTTGGGCGAGGGCAGGCCTGTGAAAGAGAGGTGGGGGACGGGCTTGGTGACCGTTTCCCAGCGGGCATCCGCGAGTCTGCCGGCCCTGCGGGATGCCCAGTCGGCTCGCGTCGCGAACACCGCGGCCCACAGCGCCAGGAGCGCGGTGACAACCGCCAGCGTGACCACGATCTGCTCAGAGCTCATTGCTTCTCCTGCTTGACGCCGTCAGGACGAGGATCTGGCGCCAGATGGTAGCGCCGGGAATCGTAGTTGCGAAACGCGGGCAGCGCCAGGGCGCAAAGGACACAGCCGACCACGCAAAGGACGCCGCCAGAGATGATGGAAAAGCGAACGTTGACGAGCGACGCCACCAGGCCGGCCTCGAAGTTGCCCAACGCCGGACCTGAGGTGTAGCTCAGCATCTCGATCGAGGCGAGCCGCCCGCGCAGTGAATCGGGGATGGTCTGGTTCCAGATCACCTGCCTGAAGACGCCGCTCATCATGTCCGCGGCTCCAGCCAGCGCGAGGAAAACGAGAGCCGCGACGAGCCCGGGCGCAAGGCCGAAGCCGATGATCGCGAACCCCCAAACGATCGCCGCCACGATCACCCCCATGCCGTGACGGTGCACGCGGTTCGTCCATCCGCTCGTGGCTGAAAAGGCGAATGACCCCACCGCGGGCGCTGCGTAGAGCATTCCCAAAACACCAGGTCCGCCAAGTCCTTGCGCAATGGCTGGAAAGAGCGCCATTGGCATGCCGAAGAACATCGCGATGATGTCCACCGCGTAGGTACCGATCAGCTCGGGTCGGCTGCGCGCATAGCGCAGGCCTTCGACGATCCGGCGAAAGCTGGGCCGCTCCGCATTCACGGGCGGAGGAACGGCGCGCATCAGCCACAAGCAGGCGAGGCCGACCACAAACGTCGCGACGTCGACCATATACGTCAGAGGCAGACCGATCGTGGCAAGCAGCACGCCGCCGAGGGCCGGCCCCAGGATCTGGCCAAGGGTCCCGCGCATGCTGTTGAGCGCCGCCGCCGCAGCCAGCTCGTCGCGGTCGACCAGGCGAGGCAGCATCGCGTCGAGCGATGGCCGCTGGACCGCGTCGAGGCCGCCCCAGATGACGGCGATCGCAAACAGGATCCAGACCTGCGGGTTCTGGAGCGCGGCGTTGCCGGCGAGGATGAGGCTGCACGCCATCAGGCCGACCTCTGTCAGGAGGACCATCGATCGCCGGTCGGAGGCATCCGCCAGGGCGCCGCCAAGCATGGCGAACAGGAGGATGGCGGCAAACTCGAGGACACCGAGCAAGCCGACCAGCAGGACGCTGTGGGTCAGCTGGTACACCTGGTAGGGAAAGGCGACGACTGTGATCATCGAGCCGAAGAACGAGACAAGCCTTCCGATGAACAGCAGGCGGAAATCTCGGTGGCGCCTCAACGGCGTGAAGTCGACCGTCGCCAGGTGCAGCCAACCGCGTTTGCGCGGCACTACGTCAGGTGTGGGCATGAGGAGGCGTCATTTTAAGGACGGCGTATCCTGAACCCCGAGATGGAAAAGGCTACTTTTGCCGGCGGATGTTTCTGGGGCGTCGAGCATCTCTTCAACGAGATGCCCGGCGTGATCGACGCTGTTTCCGGTTACGCGGGAGGATCGAAGGACAACCCTACTTACGAGCAGGTGTGCTCGGGAAGGACGGGCCACGCCGAGGCGGTCGAGGTCACGTACGACCCCGCGAAGGTCACCTACGACGAGCTGCTCAACGCGTTCTGGAACATGCACGATCCGACGACGCTCAACCGCCAGGGACCCGACCACGGGCACCAGTACCGGTCGGCGATCTTCTTTCACAACCCGGAGCAGGAGCAGGCGGCGCTCAAGTCCAAGGACCAGGCGCAGCATTTCTTCGACCGGCCGATCGTGACCGAGATCGTGCCCGCGCCTCATTTCTGGCCCGCCGAGGATTACCACCAGCGTTACTTCGAGAAGCATCCAGGCCACTACTCGTGCCACTTCATTCGAGGCTGGGTGCCTCAGGAGCCTGCCCAGGAACCCGCACGCTAAGCCAGTACTAAACAGGTGGCGCGGCCACTATCCTATCGGCCGTGCGCTGTGACCACTGCTCTCACGACGTTCCAGACGGCGTCTTCTGTACTCGCTGTGGCGCCCACCAGGGCACCACGCAAGAGTTCGGCAATGCGAAGACCCGCGAGCACCGGTATGCGGCCCATCCCGGTGAGCACGTCGCCCAGCCGTCGGTGTTCACCACGATCTTTCCTCACCTCGGCCATCACAAGATCCACGAGTTCCGCTGGGCGTTCATCGCCGGCCTGGCCGGCATCCTGGTCCTTTATCTCGCCGGGCTGATCTCCGCGGCCATCCTCCTGTCGGCGTTTCTGGTCCCCGTGCTCTACCTCATCTATCTATACGAAGCTCAGGTCTACCGGGACGAGCCCGCCATCGTGCTGGGCTTCACTCTGGGCGGCGGAATCGTCATTGGAATCGTCGCCACGGTTTTCGAGCGCATCATCTACAACCCGTTTCAATACGCCGCGAACCCATTCACCAACGCGGGCGTGAACATCGGCGGGTTGCTGATCGTCGGACTCCTCCTGCCGGTGGTCCAGGAGGCGTTGAAGCCGCTGCCCGCCTACTTCCTTCCAAAACGAGCCGACTTTCCGGAAACAGTGGACGGACTGGTGTTTGGAATCGCAGCCGGCCTAGGGTTCAGCCTCGCCCAGGCCCTGATCGGGTTCTCCGAGGTGTTGACCGGCCTGCCGGCGCACGTCGAGCCGGGCAACTGGATCTATGACCTCACCACGCTCGCTGTTTTTCAACCACTGCTCCAGGGAAGTGCCACGGGAATGATCGTGGCTGCGATCTGGCGCTGGCGCCGAGGCCGCCTGGCGGGCCGTGAGATTGGCGCCGTCGCCATGGCCGTCATCTCCCACGTCGCCTTTGCCGGCGGGACGCAGCTGATGAAGGAGACATCGGTGAGCCCGCTCTTCATCCTGGTCTGGCAAGCGGCCATCGTCGGCGCCCTCTTGATCTACATCCGCTACCTGCTGCACCACGCTCTGCTCGAAGAGGCCGCGCACATGGGCTATGCGGAAACCGTATGTCCCAACTGCCACATGCATATCGTTGCGTCGGGCTTCTGCCCGAACTGCGGCATGGCGCTGACCGCCGCGCCGAACGCAGTCAAACGAGCCCGGCGTCCGCGCGTGGAGTCTCCTTCACCGGCCACCACCGCGAGGAAGAGCTAGATTGGCCCTCACATGCGCCAGGTGTGGCGCGCAAAACCCAGACGGCAACCAGTTCTGCTCCGCCTGCGGTACTCCCCTGACAGCCGCCGCCGCGGCGCCTCCATCGGCGCCGCCGCCAGCTGCTCCGTCATGGCTGGCGACACCGCCGCAAGCGGCGGCCCCGGCGGCAGTGGCCGCACCGCCGGTCGCGTATGCCTCGCCGCCGCCGGTCGCCTACGCCAGCCCTTACTACGCGCCAGCCGGCGCGATGCCGCAGGCGCCGGTCCACCGTACGCCGTGGGTCCTGATTATCGGCGCGGTCGTTGCGCTCATCGTCGTCATGGCGGGCTGCGGGACCGCGATCGCCCTGCTCGGTGGTAAAGCCACTCTCACGGGGGGCATCTCATCGGATGTGCCCAGCCCGAGCCCGGCCGGATCACCGAGCCCGGTAGCTTCGCCGGTCGCGCTGACGGGTCCGACGGCCACTAACCCTGTCGTCACTGTTTCAGTGCCCCCGGGATGGGCCGTGTCGGCCAAGGACAACGAGTCGATCACGCTGTCGGATCCAAACGGCCTGGGCTTTGTTTCGTTCGCAAGCGGCGCCCAGAACCCGCATTTGACCGCGCAGCAGCAGAAAGCAGGCGCTGACGCGTCGATCAAGGCCAAGTATCCCGACACCGTCGAATGCGGTGGTGTGAGGCCCACGACCGGCTCGCTCGGTGGAAAGCAAGGCATCTTCTGGAACCTGTGTTTCACCCTCGTTTCGGGCGGCCGTTCGCTGCCTGCCGAGGCGTCCTTGTTCGTGGCCACGAACGCCGATGGGAGCACGTGGTACGCCCTGGTCATGATCACGGCCCAGACCTACATGCAGAACCTCACGACAGAGGCGGCGCCGATCCTCAAGAGCGTCCAGTGGAAGCTGAGCTAGCCGCCGCGTAAGGGACCCCGATACCCCGGCGGGTATCTTGAGTTGTCATGTTTGCCCGCTGGGGCCGTTTTGTCTATCGCTTTCGCTGGGCCACGCTCATCGCTTCGGCGGTGCTGCTGGGGCTTTCGATCGCCGCCATCTTCACCGGCGGAACGCTCGCCGACAACGGCGGCTTCGGGGCCGACCTCCTTGCCGGGAAGGCAGCGAAGCTCATCGCCGGCGAGATTCACCCTCAAGGTGCGGCGGCAAAGGGGGGATCAAGCTTCACGCTGATCTTCAGCAGCCCAAGCCTTGCCGCCGACGACCCCGCCTTTCAAAAGGCGGTGGAAGGTGCAGTCACCCCGCTGAACAGCGATCTCCGCGTCACCACAGTGACAACGCCGTACAGCGTGCCGCCCGGGCAAAAGGGGGCGCTGATCTCAAAAGACTCACACAAGGCTCTCGTCCTCGTAGGTCTAAGGGACGACTCGCGAAAGGCGCAGAGCTACATCAGCCAGGTCGTCGGTGAGGTAAGTCCCGGGCCCCTGAATGTCGTCGCGACCGGCCAGGTGCCGATCAATCAAGCCTTCAACAAGTCGCTCGAGAACGATCTGAACCGAGCGGAAGTGGTCGCCCTTCCGGTGACGCTTCTGCTTCTCGTTTTGATCTTCGCTTCGCTTGTCGCCGCGGTGCTGCCCGTCGGTGTTGGTCTGCTTGCCATCGCAGGCGGCGTTGGAGGCACTCTGTTCCTCGCGCACTTCACCGACGTGTCTCAGTACGCGATGAACGTCGTGACGCTGATCGGCCTCGCGGTCGCGATCGACTACTCACTATTCATCGTCAACCGGTTCCGCGATGAGCTCGCTGCGGGTGCAAGCCGCGAAGATGCCATCGCGACGTCGATGTCCACCGCCGGGCGCGCGATCACCTTCTCCGGGCTCACCGTCGCGATCGGGCTCTCGGCGATGCTCTTTTACCAGGGCACCTTTCTCGCCTCAATGGGGGCCGGCGGCGCCATCGTGGTGGCGATGGCCGTCGTGTACGGCCTGACGTTCCTGCCTGCGCTGCTGTCTGTGCTCGGAGGACGGGTGGACAGGTTGCGGCTGCCTTTCCTGGGCGCGCGCAAGCCAGCCGGCACCGGAGCGTGGCACTCGATGGCGGTATGGGTGATGCGCCGGCCGCTATGGGTGCTGATTCCCGCCCTCGCCATCCTGGTCATCGCGGGAACGCCGTTTCTCCAGCTTCGGCTGGCGCAAGGCGGCGTGGATCAGCTCCCCCCATCCAACCAGGCGCGGCAGGGTTACGACACGCTGGTCAAGGATTTTCCCGACCAGGATCAGACCACGATCGAAGCGGTCGTTTACTACCCTGACTCGAGCCCGCTGACCGCGGATCACATCGGCGACATCTACGACCTCAGCCGGCGGCTTGCTCCTCTGCCCAATGTGCTTCGGGTCGACGGCGTCCTCAACGCCGACCCAAGTGCGACCCGCGCTGATTACCAGCGGCTCTACTCAGGGCCTCGCGAATCTCTGCCCAGCGAGCTGCAGCAGGCGCTTTCGATCAGCGCCGGCGACCACATCATGCGGCTGTACCTGGTCACGAACCAGCCCCCGACGAGCGATGAGGCACGCGCCATCGTCAAAGCGGTGCGGGCCGAGAGTG
>Ga0209488_10004610_pt1 | contig 10728 bp, 9 predicted proteins | sample Rivendell_Oct201_8_FD_188349 | JGI IMG/M metagenome (GOLD analysis project Ga0209488, IMG submission 188349) | Vadose zone soil microbial communities from the Eel River Critical Zone Observatory, Northern California, USA -... | ecosystem: Environmental > Terrestrial > Soil > Vadose zone >... | reverse complement strand
GTGGCCGTGAATGATGCACGGGCCGACGCGGTCGACGAGCTCGACGCCGCCGGCCCAGACCAGATCCGAGTGGAACGCCTCGTCCGCCGTGTTGCCCGACTCGCACGCCATGAACTGGCCGATGAACGCATCGTCCATGCCCCCGGGACCAGGCCACTGCGCGGTCTTGAAGACGTTGGTCGCGTTGATCAGGGCTTCGTACGGCGGAACGTTGTTGAGATGACTGGGGCCGAGCGCGTCGGGATGGTACGGCGATCGTCCGTAACTCGGACGGTCCACCCAGTAGACGGCGTAGCCGGCCTGCACGAAGTAGTGGACCCAGCCGGGCCGGCCGCCGAGGCCCATCATGTGCGTGCCCTGAGCCCCGCCGCCGTGAATCAGGATCACCGGATACGGATGCCGGCGCTCGGCCGGAATCATGTACTGCACGAACATCTGCCCCTGCGCGATCGTGCCGTAGGGCATCTTCTTCTTCTGCACACCGACCCAGAAGCCGCCCTGATCGGCGAGCTTCAGCGCCGTGGACTCGCGATTCTCCACCGGCTTCTGCGAGAATTCGACTGGTGACTGGAGACTGGTGACTCTCGCGATCACATCGACGGCGGGCTCCATCGACTCGACGCCGACGATCCCTTTCACGAGCGAGGCCCGCGCCTGCGCCGTCATCCTCGCGAAGATCTCCCCGTCGCCGTGCGTCACGAGCACCGCCGGCCCGATGTCGTCGAGTAGCGTGCCGCCGCGGCGTCCCCATAACTCCTGCGTGATGGCATTGTTGGGCATCGGCTGATTCATCGAGGCGACCACCTGCGCGACCCGCGCATCGTTGACGTCCCGCTTGAGATCGCCCGCGACTTTTTCGAACGTCGGCGCCTGCGCGTCGAACAGCCCGTGGATGAACGGCTGATAGGGATTCCGTCCCTGGCCGGGACGATCGACGACGTAGACCTTGTAGCCCTGCGCGAGAAGGGCGTTGACCCACAGGAACCAGTCGCTGCCCTGTCCGTACCCGCCGTGAATCAGGACGAGGGGATAGGGATGGCGGACGTTGGCGGGAATCCAGTGCTCGACGAACATCTGCGTGCCGTCAACAACCGATCCGCGCGCGAGCTTCGCCCGCTCGACGCCGTACCAGAAGTAGCTCCAGTCGGCGATGTCGAGCACCGGCGCGGCCTGCCTCGCCGAAGCCGCTTGCGGCGAAGGCTGGGGCGCCTGTTGAACGGCTGCATGCAGCGGCAACGCGGCGCCCGCAACCGTTTCGCCGACGAGGGCACCGAACTCGCGTCTGGTCAAGTCCATGACACTACCTGGGCGTCTGCGCGGCGCAGTATCGCTTCAACTGCTCAACCGGATCCGGCGCGCCTGGCGGAGGCGGAAACACCTTCAGCCGGCTCGTTCGCATCTCCATGTACGGGGCGTCGAGGCAACGGGCGGGAGCCAGCGGGGACGTCGTCAGCGACGAGCGCGGTCCCAGATACAGCAGCGCGTCGAACTGATCTTCCGCGCGCAGCGACCGCAGTTGATCCCCTCGCACCGGAAAGAACGTGGTGAACGGCGCTGCGCCAAGCACGGTGCCGCGCAAGAGGACGAGCCTCGGCGCAGGCCACGTGGTGATATCGGCTTGCAACGCCGGCAGGTTGGTGTCCGTGTCGGTCCAGACGGTGAACACTCTGGTGTCACCGGGCTTCTCAATCAGACCGACGAGCGTCTCCAGATCAATTCGCGGAAAGTGTCCGCCGCCGTAGATCACGAGCGCACGCCGCTGTTTCGCGATGACCTCGCGCCGAATCAGATCGGCCGGGTACGTGTCCCGCTGTTTCAACCACGTCACCAAGTCATCGGTGGTGCGAACGGTGCTCCAGTCAACCGGCGGATCGCCCAGCAACACTCGAAGGCGGCGCGCCGGAGGCAGTGACGCGTTCACCGCGCGCACGGCGCGAAAGAATTCCTCGTAGATCGGCCGGTCCCAGCCGATGTTCACGATCGTCGTGTTCTGCCAGACGTCCCGAAGGGCTTCGTCGGGCACATCCTCTCCACGTACGAACCGGTCCATCCGATCCTGATATCGCGCGTTGCCAAATTCGACGACGATGTCGTTGACGGTCGCGGCGAATCTTGGATCGCGAATCAACGACAGGCGGACGGCATTGGCCTGCACGATGCCGTGAGGGTCGCCAAGCGCGACCACCTGATGCGATTTGAAGGCGTCGATGATCGCGCCGACCGGATCGACTGGAACAGCCGGCCGCGGTGGTGCGTCCTGAGCCCACAGCACGGCACCCAGCGCGAGGGCACACAGCGTCTTCATATCAGTCCGCCTTTGGATGTTCCGCGCGATCGATGACGAGAACTTCCACCGGCTTCCTGACCGCGTCGAACTTCAAGCCGAGCTGTTCCTGAAGAGCAGTGAAAAGCGCCACGCCGACCGGCTCGTCGAGCGGGGCCGCTGCCTGCGACTGAGGCAGGCCGAATTCGAGCTGCACCTCATAGAGCCCATCGACACCGCTCGCGTCGACGATCGGACGATCGACGTACTGCTGCAGCACGTTGATCAGCGTGGAAATCGAAATCCCCGAGCCGGTCACCCCGAGCGTGATCGCGCCGGACGCCGACGGCTTCCCGATCATCTTGAACCGGCCGCGGAGCGGCGGCGCCCCAGGAACGAACACCCGCGGCGGGCCGTCGGTCTCAGGAGGCGTCTGATCCGGCGAGCGCGGCATCTTGACGCCGCTCTTGGCTACGACGAGGGAATAGACGGGCAGCTCGCGCATCTCCCGGTGTGTCTGGACCTGAAAACGGTCTTCCAGCATCGACTGCAACATCAGCTGGAGCTGGCCCGGCGGGACAGCGCCTCCGCTCGACGCGGCCTTGGCCTGAATGTCGAACCGCTCGGTCTCGGCCCAGCGCGGCGCGCCAATCATTTGCACATCCAGGAACATCCTGCCGGACGCCGACCGATACGCGTACCGAATGAGCAGGTGCAGCGGAACGTTCGTCGCCACCAGCCGATCGCCGGCCGGCCCGATGGACGTCCCCGCCGAAGGCGCACTAGGTTTGACCGAGGCCGTGTCGAACACCGGTCGTCGCGCCTGAGCGCAGAGCGCGACGGCTGCGATCGACGCGAGGGCGAGCGACACGGCAGGGCGGCGCGCCACACGCAGACCCTAGCATGCTAGACTCAAATTTCGCATGGTGTTTTTCCGTCGGCGTCTCTTGTGGCTGGCGTCCACACTGTTGTGCTGCCAGCTTTCACTGCTGACCGTGGCGCCGGTCTCACTGTTCGCCCACGCGCCAGAGGCCGCCGACGCCGTCACCTGCACCTGCGTCCACACCGGCAGCGGGCAGTGCCCGATGCATCATCCGGCACAGAAGAAGTCAGGATGCGAATGCCGCAACTCAACGGACCCCGACGCCGCAAGCATCGTCTCGCTCCTCGGCCCCAGCGCCGTCCTCGCTGACACGCCGTCGGCGCTGACGCCTCCGGTCGCCACCAAATCACCAATTCACCAAATCGCCAGATTCACCAACGAAGTCGCCCCTCCCGACGGTCCTCCGCCCCGCGCGTAAGACACGGCGACCCTGAAAGGGTCGCCCCACGAAAAACGTTTCTCGTTTTCCGTTTCGCGTTTCTTTTCGCGAGGTGTCTTCATGCGTTGGGTGTTCGCGTGTGTGTGCGTACTCGTTTTCTCTCTGTCGTCATGGGCGCAGGAAGCGCTCAACTCGGCCAGCGTCAGCGGACGCGTCGTCGATCCACAGGGCGCGGTCGTACCAGGCGCGCTCGTCGTCGCGCGCGAGACACAGACCGGCGTCCAGTCGGAGACCGTCACCGACGGCGAGGGCCGCTTCCGGTTTCCCTACCTGAAAGTCGGCCCGTATGAAGTGACGGTGCATCTGCAGGGATTCTCCGCGCCGACGCGGACCCTGACGCTGACCGTCGGATCGGCGTTCGACATCTCCGTGTCGCTCGCGCTCGGCACCCTCGAAGCCGACGTAACCGTCACCGGCGACGCGACAGTACTCGAGGCCGCGCGCAGCCAGATCGCCGGCACGGTGTCGCAAGCCGAAGTCCGGGCACTGCCGATGAACGGTCGGCAGTTCCTCGACATCGCGTTGCTGGTGCCCGGCGTCTCTCCAACCAACACCGCGAGCACGCAGCTCTTCGCCGAGACGTCCGCCGTCCCAGGCCAGGGTCTCTCGGTCAGCAGCCAGCGCAACTTCTCCAACAACTTCATCGTCGACGGGCTGTCCGCGAACGACGATGCGGCCGGCCTGAGCGGTCTGCCGTACGGCGTGGACGCGATCGACCAGTTCCAGGTCGTGACGTCAGGTGGACAGGCGGAGCTCGGGCGCGCGCTCGGCGGCTACGTCAACGTCGTCACGAAAAGCGGGACCAACGTCGTACATGGCGACGGGTACGGATATTTCCGCGACGACCGCCTGAACGCGCCCAATCCCCTGCTCGGCTCGACGCTGCCGATGAGCCAGCAGCAGTACGGGGCAAGCCTCGGCGGCCCGATGATTCGCAATCGCACGTTCTATTTTGCGAACGTGGAACAGCGCCGGCTCGAGCAGTCGGGCCTCACGACCATTTCGGCCGCGAACGTCGCGACGATCAATGCACGCCTGGCGGCCAGCGGATATCCCGGCAGCCCGATCGCGACGGGCATCTATCCGAATCCGGTACGCAGCACCAACGTCCTCGCCAAGACGGATCACCGCCCGAGCGCGTCCGATCAGCTGAGCCTTCGCTACAGCGAGTACGACGTCACGTCGAGCAATTCGCGAAACGCCGGCGGCATCAGCGCGCCAAGCGCCTCGGCCGCGCTCGACAACGTCGATCGCTCGATTGCCGCGGGCAACGCCTGGAGTCTGTCGTCGCGCACGTTCAATGAAACGCGCGCGCAGTTCACCTACAGCAACCTGACCGCGCCGCCGACGGATCTCTCCGGCCCCGCCGTCGCGATTGCCGGCGTCGCGACGTTCGGCACCGCGTCGGGCAGCCCGACGGGACGGTTGAACAGGCTGTATGAGATCGTGGACAACTTCTCGCACCAGTCTGGCGCCCATGCGCTGCGTGCGGGCGTCGACGTCCTCGTCAACGACGACACCATTACGTATCCGCGATCGTTCCGTGGCAGCTACTCATTCTCAACGCTCACCAGCTTTCTGGCCGGCGTTTATAACAACGCCGGATTCACGCAGACGTTCGGCGCCTCGGTCGCGTCGCAAGTCAACCCGAACCTCGGCGTCTACGCTCAGGACGAGTGGAAGGCGGCGGCGGGGCTCACGATCAACGCCGGGCTGCGGTACGACCTCCAGTGGCTGCAGACCATTCAGACCGACACGAACAACGTCGCGCCACGTGCCGGCTTCGCGTGGACGCCCACGGCCTCACGCCGCACGATCATCCGCGGGAGCGGCGGCCTCTTCTACGATCGCGTGCCTCTTCGTGCCGTAGCCAACGCGATCCTGTCGGCGAACAACACCGCCGACATCGCGAACCTCCGGCAGACGAGCCTCAGCCTCTCGCCGGGACAGGCGGGCGCTCCGGCATTTCCCAACATCCTCGGCGCGCCGGTGCCCCTCGTCACGCTTGTCAACCTGACGACGATGAATCCGACCATGCAGAATGCGTTTTCGCGTCAGGCGAGCGCGGAGATCGAGCAGCAGCTCGGCGACAAGACCACGCTCAGCGTCGGCTATCAGTACACGCACGGCGCCAACCTGATCATCTCGGTGAATCAGAACGTGCCAGGCTGCGTCGCAGTTGGCACGAACAACGGGTGCCGGCCGGTCCCGACGTACGCCAACAACAGCCAGTACTCGCCGCTTGCGGCGTCTGCGTATCACGGGCTTCACGTCTCGCTCGTCGAGCGGCCGGGCCGGTGGGGCTCGTACCGCGTCACCTACACGCTGTCGAAGGCCATGGACAACGTCGGCGAGTTCTTCTTCAGCTCGCCGATCGATCCGTTCGACATCGACAGGGATTGGGGCCGGAGTGACGACGACCAGCGGCACCGGCTCGTGCTGAACGGCGCCGCCACCGTGCACGGATTTCAGGTGAGCGGGCTGCTGCAGTACTACACGTCGCTGCCCTTCAACATCACGTCGGGCGTGACGACGATTCAGGGCACAGCCGGGCGGCCCATCGCCAACGGCGCGTTCATCGATCGCAACGCCGGCGAGGGACCGGATTTCTTCTCGCTCGGCGCACGCGTCAGCCGGACGTTCCCTATCGGCGGCCGCGCGCACCTCGAAGCGCTCGCCGAGGGCTTCAACCTCACCAACCGCACGAACGTGGTCTCGCTCAACGGCAACTTCGGCGCGGGCGCATATCCGGCCAATCCGTCCTCGACGTTCGGTCAGGTCACGGCCGTCGGTGATCCGAGAGCGTTTCAGCTCGCGATACGGCTGGGCTTCTAACTCGGCGGTCAGTACATCACGAAGGCACGAAGAAAAACACGAAGGACACGAGTACTCTTTTGTACAAGAAAGAAGGTCTTCGTGATCTTCGTAGACTTCGTGCCTTCGTGATAGACAGGCGACGAAACTAGGAAGGAAGTTTGTCCAATGGGTCCGGCCACCAGGTCCGCTGCAGATACAGCAGAGCGACGCCGAGCCCCCAGCGGTTGGGCGCCGTCCACAGCAGCGCGGCGCTCAGGACGGCCATGACGGCAAACAGCGCCACAGGGCCGAGCCGCGATCCGAGTCCGAAGTAGACGACGATGATGCCGGCGGCGACGGGGATGCGGTCGCCGATGATGGTGAACGCCCAGGTGTCGCCTTCAGTGGGTTCGTAGACGAGACCGCAGGCCGGGCAGGCGTTCTCTTCGTGGGCCCAGCCGGTGTAGATGCGGCCGAGGCCGCAGTGGGGGCAGCGCTTCAGGAGGCCGCGCGCGAGCGCGGTCAGTGCATGAGGACTTTCCCGACCGCCGCCAGCGACACCAGCCATACCAGCACGAACACAATACGACAGCGCAGCGTCATGGCATCACCTTTCAAGGGTTCAGACGCCGCCTCGCCGCCTTTAGTCTGTCTCTACTGTTTGGTGAAGACCTGCGTGCTCGAGACCGGGTTGTCGTTGAGCGTGCCGTTCTGGGTCACGGTCATGACTTTGCCGGCCACCTTGTACGTCACGGTCTCGACGACCATGCCCTGATACTTCCCCGACCGCTCGAGCGTCGTCGCATTCAATTTCTTGAAGGCGACGGTGCTGAGCGGCATCTGGACGTCCGCCGCGTAGTCCTTACCGTCGAGCTGGAAGACGTAGGTCAGCTTGTAGGTCACCTCGCCTTGCAGCGTCTCGGTGGTGTGACGCAGCCCGTTGGCGACCGTTTCAAATGTCATCGACCGTCGCTCGGGGACGTTGCCGCTGAACGTCGACTTTGCGCGATCGAGCACCCACGTCCCCATCCACGGATCGGACGTCTGCGCGCCGACTGCGACCGGCATCGCGACTGCCATCAGGACAAGCACCAGACCGAGCGCCGCGCTTCGAATCATTGGTGACATCTCTCTAGTGGTGATCGAGCGTGACGATGTGCGGGGCGTCGTGCTCCACACAGGGCGGCGCTTCGAGCAGCGCGTCGGCCTTGCTCGTCGAGAGCCTCAGCTGACGCGCCGGCTGTACCCAGGGCTTCGCGAGCACGTCGGGATCCTCGACCGTCGCCTGATAGGTGATCGCGTCGCCCTTCCTCGTCAGGCGTTCGATGACGTGCATCTTCTCCGAGTGGAAGTAGCCGTCGCTGCCGAGCCACGTGTCGTCGTTGAAGTTCGTGACGTCAACGACCAGCGTGTCGCCCTCGACGCGGCCGATCGCGTCGCCCATGTACGAGGGATCGGCATCGGCGCGGTGCGGACGGCCGTCGGTGGGAATCACGCGGAAGAGATTGTTCGCGCCGTAAAGGAACACGACCTGGCCAGGCGTCTGGACGATTTGCGTCGGCGCGCCCATGCGCGGCACGCCCTGGGGCTTGCAGTAGAACGCCGGGTCGAGCACGCCCTGCTTGTCGGACAGTTCTTTCACTTTGGCGAGCAGCTCAGGTTTGTATTCCGGCTTGTTCGGCGCGGCCGCGCGGCCGTCAACCTGCCAGCGATCGAGTCCCTTGAAGACATCGGTGCCGTTGGGATCGACGCCCTTCAGCGGCAGCAGCCAGCGCACCGACTGGCCCGGCTTCACGGCCGGCGGCAGGGGCGCGAGTCCCCAGATGCCGTTGAAATCCGCCGGGGCCTGCGCGTGTGCCATCGATGCCGGAAGCAGCAGCGCCACCGCGAGAATCATTTTCTTCATGATCTACTTCCTCGCTTCGTCGTCGCCGAGCCAGAGCTCGACGCTGTGGCCGTCGGCAAACGTCATCTTCCGCATGAACGCGAAGTTCGATCCGTCCTTGGCGTGGTAGCCGTTGATCGTCACGGTCTGTCCCTGGCCAAAGTTGGCGCGCGTCACGCCGGCGCGGCGCGCCGCCGCCGGGCCGAGGCTCGAGAGCGACCACGGCGTGACTTTCCCGCTCGGGTCCTTCACGTCGACAAACACGTAGACGTGCGGGTTGACCCACTCGACCTTCGTCACCGTCCCCTGCAGCGTGACGGGCTTGTTGATGTCGAACTCCGCGGCAAACGAGTGGTGCGCCGAAACCGGCGAGCCGGCCAGCAGCCCGGCCAGCGCGAGCCCGAACAATGTGCGTTTCATGTTGCCTCCAGCAGCCCGAATTCTAACGCGAATTGAGATCACGTACGAGCCGCAGAGGCACGGAGGACACACAGAGGACGCACAGAGTTTCTTTTTGAAAAAGAAGGCTTTGTGTCCCTCTGTGGCTTCTCTGTGCCTCTGTGGCTCGTACGCCTACTGATTCCCAACGCCTGCAGCTGGAGGTGGAGCCAGGCTCGCCGGCAGGGGGAAGTTGCCGTCGTAAGGCGGCCAGTTGGGCACGGGCTGATCGGGCGGCGGGTAGAACATCGCGGAATAGACGAGGTGAATCTTGTTGTTGTCGATGAAGAACCACTCGCTGAACATGTTGCGGCGCGTGGGCGAGCCGGGCTTGCGGAGGAACACGGCGAGCGCGAGCACGGCCTGCGCCTCTTCGTCGACGATCGGATACCGGCGCGCGGCCACAATCGACGCGTTGAAGTTGGTGAGGCCAGACGCGCAGTCGCCGCTCGGCGGTCCGCCGTTGCGGCCGGGACGATTGGTCACCGGCGATCCGTTTTCCACGCGCGTGCAGCCGTCCTCATGCTGCATCACGTTGCCGTCATGCGTCGTCAGCGCGTCGAAGTAGCTGTTGGTGACGGCGACCAGCGACTCACGCGACAGACGCTGTGCCTTCGGGATCGTGCGCTCAGGCGGCGGGTTGGCGACGAGCGTCTCCGGATTGAACAGGTTGCCGCCTGGCGCACTCGGCCCCCACTCGCCTTTCCTGGCGAGAATCCACTCGGCTTCCGAGACCTTCCGATCGTCGATCTTCAGCCGCACCGTCACGACGGCCTTCTCCGCGCCTTCGTCGATGATGCCGAAGTACGCGGCCTGTCCGGTGACGGGATCAAGATACCGGCGCTGCATCGCGCCAAGCCCGGTCATCGTCTTCCACAGACCGTTCCCTGGCCGGACGACAATCGCGTTTTCCGTCTGCCGGTAGCCGATCATCAGCGGCGCCGCCGCCGGATCGTGCTTGATGACGGCATTCAGATACGCGTCGAGCGTCGTCCGCAGGCACGCGCGATCGCATGGCGGTCCCGCTGCGAATACGTTTGACGTACGAGCCACTGAGACACAGAGAAGACACAGCGCACACAGAATAATCAGTACTTTTCCTTCTCTTCTTTCTCTGCTTGCTCCGTGCCTCTGTGGCTCGTACGTGATCTGTTCCTTCATCGGACCACCACCTTCCCGGCTTTCATCACGAACGTCACGTGTTTGAGCTGCGTGATGTCGGCGACGGGATCGCCGTTGACGGCGATGATGTCGGCGTACTTGCCCTTGTCGATCGACCCGGCCTGATCGAGCCAGCCGAGCGCTTCGGCGTTGACGATCGTCCCGGCCTGAATCGCCTTGACGGTGGAGAGGCCGGATTTCGTCACCAGCATCTCGAAGTCGAGCGCCTGCGTGCCGTGCGCGTACGTCGATCCGTCGGCGCCGCTGCCCATCATGATCTTCACGCCTTTGGTGTGGTCGGCGATGCGCACGGCGTTCTGGAAGATCGGGATCATGCGGAACTTGCCGCCGGTGTTTTTCGCATCGTTGTCGTCCATGTACGGCTCGATGTAGCGCTGCAAGGTCGGGTCGTAGAAGAGCTTCCTGGCGGCCATCTGCTCGGCCTGCGCCTGAGACAATCCATACGCGTGCTCGACCGTGTCGCAGCCCGCGTCGATGGTGTTCTGCAGGCCGACGCCGCCGACCACGTGGCAGCCGGCCTTCTCCATCAACTTCCGATACTTGCTCGGCATGCCCTTGCTGCCGACGGCATCGATCAGCACGTTGACGCCGACGCCCGCGAGCGCGCGCTCCGCGAGCGCGCGCGCCATATCGCGCGCGATGTCGCCCTTCTCGTAGATGAAGTTGGCGAACGTGATCGTCTGCTTCGCCTCGCGGATCGCCGCCCGCATCGCCGGAAAGATCTCGTCGCCGTTGCGCAGCACGTGCGCGCGGTTGCCGCGCACGAGCTCGGCGTCGGTCTGGGCCTCGACGGTGCGAAGGAAGGCGGGGTGGCTGCACGGCACGTGCCAGCGAGTATCATG
>Ga0209488_10004608_pt1 | contig 10728 bp, 5 predicted proteins | sample Rivendell_Oct201_8_FD_188349 | JGI IMG/M metagenome (GOLD analysis project Ga0209488, IMG submission 188349) | Vadose zone soil microbial communities from the Eel River Critical Zone Observatory, Northern California, USA -... | ecosystem: Environmental > Terrestrial > Soil > Vadose zone >... | reverse complement strand
GTCCGCCCCCGGACCTTGATCCCGTCGGCGTAGGGCGCCAGCGCCGCGCGCAGCGTACGAGACTGCATGCGGGGCCCGCTCAGGAACATGCGCGCGTAGTCCACCAGGTTCGCCTCGTGAATCACGATGAACGTGCGGCCGTCCCGCGTCTCCAGCGTGAGCGGCGTCTGCACGCTGTCGAGCACGCTCACCGGGGAGGACGAGAACAGCATCTCGGAGCGGTCGAGCCGCGGGCGGTTCGAGGGGATCCACCAGGCGCGGGCGTCATCCGCGAACGCGAACTCCGTGAGCTCGTCGGTGATCGCGAACTCGCCGAGTCCGGGCTGCGCCGGAAACTCGTAGCGGAAGGCGATGCCGTCGTCGAACGCGCGGAATGCCATCACGAACCGCCGGCCCGGTGCGGCTGCCTCCGCGACCGAGACGCGCAGCTCGCGATGATAGTCGCGTACCCTGGCCACTTCGCCCCACGGCTGGGTCCACGTCTCATCGACCGTGCTGCTCGACGTATCGACCACCCGCAGGCTGTCGCGCAGCGGCGGCGCCCCTTGAAAGGCGAAGCCGAGACGCGAGGGCAGCAGCACGGCGCGACCATCCCGGTCGACGCGGTACGTGAGCCCGCCGTCCCGGATTTCGACCGTGACCCGGTTCCGGCCATCGGGGGAGGCCACGCTGGCCCGGTCCTGGGCCGGAGAGACGCGCGCCGCCAGCGCGCAGGTGACGGTCAAGGTCAGACGTCGAGCGAAATGCCGCAGCCACGTGGTCATTGCGATTCACCGGTTAGGGGGTTAGCCGTGCGCCATTCCAGGTCGTATATTGCAACGTAGCGTGCCATGGGAGGAGTCCTGTGACCTCGTTCTCGATGCGCGCCTTGCTGCCGGTTGGCTTCCTCATCGGACTGGGTTCCGGTTGTTCACATCGGAACAAACCAGTCGAGGCGGCGCCTGCGCCTGCCCCCACCGCATCTCCCAACTCGACCGTGACGGCGGAGGACATCGCCAAGGCGCCCGGGCAATCGATCGAGCAGGTGCTGATGGGCCGCTTCCCCGGAGTGGAGGTGACGCGGACGCCCGACGGCGGCTTCGCGGTGCGCATCCGTGGCGGCTCGTCGATCAGGAGCGGCAACACTCCCTTGTACGTCCTCGACGGAGTGGCGATCGACCCGGGTCCCAACGGGTACCTCACCGGCGTCAATCCCAACGACATCGAGTCGATCGAGGTCCTCAAGGAGCCCGCCGAGACGGCGCTGTACGGCGTGCGCGGCTCCAACGGCGTCATCATCATCAAGACCAAGCGGCCGGGTTGATCCATGAATTACAGGAGGTCCTTCATGTCCACAGCCCACGCCCACCGACTGATCGGCTTACTCTTGTGCGGCGTCGCCGCCTGCTCCCATCGCGGAGGCAAATCGGAAGACGTCGCCCCCTCGAGCGCGAATCCCCACTCAGTAATGACGGAAGAGGAGATCGACCGGGCGCCCGGCCGGTCGATCGGGCAGTTGATCATGGACCGGTTTCCCAGCGTCACGGTGTCGGAGACGCCCGACGGCGGCCTGAGGTTCCACATCCGCGGGGTCGGCTCCTTCATGGCGAGCAGCCAGCCTCTCTGCCTGGTCGACGACGAGCCGATCGACCTGTCACGCGGCTCCAATGTCAGGGCCATCAATCCGCACGACATCGCGTCGATAGAGGTGGTGCAGGACCCCGCCGGTACGGCGATGTACGGCGTGCGGGGAGCCAATGGCGTGATCGTCATCAGGACCAAGCGACCCGGTCAGTGACTCGCAACGGTCGTTGACCGTCGCGGCTGGTGTGTGCCGCGGAACACCAACGCCCGGTCGTTGTTCCGGGTCACGACGTAGAGGTCACCGCGACGGGTCCGGACACGCTGGATATCGCGGGCCTGTCCGTGGACCACGAAGCCGCTCGGCGTCGCTCGCACCGCTGTAAACTGCCCCTTGCCATCTCCTCGCAGCACGAGGCCGTAGCTCGCGCTCATCCGCCCGATTGAAGGCTGTACGCCATCGAAGTTCCCTGCGAGCAACAAGTCGGGCTTCCCGTTCCCATCCAGATCCTGCGCCAGGATGCCGTAGACCGGGGCGAGTTGCGCCTCGGGCGGCAGCGAGGCCAGCGTGAACGACCCATCCCCGTTGTTGCGCGCCAGGGCCGTGGCGAAGGTATGCACCTGCTTGAACGTCGCGCCGGCCAGCTCGGCCGGCGTGAAGATGTCGGTGACGGTCTGGCCGGCGTAGTCGGCGTAGCGGGTGTAGCGCGGCTTCAAGAAGGGCAGCGCTGAGAGGAGCTCGTCGCGCATCGCGATCGGATAGCTCTTGCCGTGGTTATAGACCGACACGATCTGCTCGCTGACGCCGTTGCCGTCGAAGTCTTTCACGTACATCGTCGCCGGCTCGGCGTCGCTGGCGTGCAAGCGCGTATTCAGGCCCAGGTTGCCGACGATAAAGTCGACGCGACCCTTCCCGCTGAAGTCCCCCGCGACGATGCGATTCCACCACCCCTCGCTGTGCTCGAGGCCCACGGTCTTCAGACGGACCAGCTTCCCGCCGCCCGCATTATGGAAGATGGTGATCGGCATCCACTCACCCACCACGACCAGATCCAGGCGCCCGTCGCCGTCCACATCGCGCCACACCGCATCCGTAACCATGCCGACGTGCTCGAGGTCGGGAGCGAGCCGCGCGGTCACGTCGGTGAAGTGGCCGTGGCCGTCATTCTGCAGCAGCATGCTCCGGGGGTCGACACCGTAGTGCCACGGCACGACCCGCCCGCCCACGAAGAGATCGAGGTCGCCGTCGCCGTCGTAATCGGCCGCCACCACGCGTGAGCCGCTCACGGCTTCGTCTGGCAGGCTCCCGACGGCCTTGCGGAAGTTGCCCCGCCCGTCGTTCAGATACAGCCGGTCCTGGAGCGCGGGTGCCATGTCCGAGAACTCGCTGCCGCCGCTCACGACGTACAAGTCGGGGTGCCCGTCGCCGTCGGCGTCGAAGAACACGGCGCCGATGTCTTCCGATCCCGCGTCGGCCTCGAACAGCTTCTCGTTGGTGCTCACGAACCGGCCGTCGGGCTGCTGGATCAGCAGCTTCCCGGCCTGACCCTTGGCGCCACCGATGAACATGTCGTCCAGCCCGTCGCCGTTCACATCGGCCACCGCCATCATCGGTCCTTCGGTCGAGAGCAGCTTCGGGATCAGCGGCTCGCGGTCGAAGTCCACGAACTCGTTCTCGCGGTGCTCATACGGGAGTGCGACCTGGTCCGTGACGTCGGTGAAAAGAGGGGTTAGGGGCTTGGGGGTGACGGCTCGGGGCACCACGGCCTCGGACTGCCGCACGCTGAGCCGCTGATTCGTCGGGACGTGGGTCAGGACCGACACGCGGCCCTCCCGGTCCGGCCACTCGACCTTCACAGAGTCGAGCGTGTCGCGCGGTCCCACCCCGAACGTCAGGACATAGTCGACGCTCGACTGAAAGCCGCGCGTGGGCTCCTCTTCCTGGTATTGCTCCCGTCCGTCGCTCCACAGGGTCACTTTGGCACCCACGCCGAAGCGATTCCCGCCCGATCCGTCGAGCTGCACCTGCAGGTAGCGGTTCTGCGTGAGCGACCGGGCGTTGTTGCGGTAGACGAATGCCTCCTGGTTCACGTTGTTCACGACCAGGTCGAGCGCGCCGTCGCCGTCCAGGTCGCCGTAGGCGGCGCCGCTCGAGAAGGTCGGCGTGTCCAAGCCCCAGGCGGCGCTCTCGTTCGAGAACGTCAGGTCGCCGTGGTTGTGGAAGGCGTAGTTCGGCAGTTTGGTCGAGGTCATCGCGTCGATCAGCCGCCCAAAGTCCACCCGGCCGCCGCTCGTCGCCTGGACCATGGTCTCCCGGTTCGCCAGGAACGCGATGTAGTCCTGGGAGGTGACATCCTTGGCGAGCCCGTTCGTCACGTAGATGTCCTTGTAGCCGTCCAGATCGAGATCCGCGATCAACGGGCTCCAGCTCCAGTCCGTCCGCGCCACGCCGGCCATCTGGCCGATGTCCGAGAACGTGCCATCGCCGTTGTTGAGGTGGAGCATATTGCGCGTGAACTGATAATAGAAGTCGTTGCGCAGCTCGCTCTCGAGGCGGTGCCGCGTCTCGAACGAAGTCGTGGTCTTGAGGCGACGCTCGTCGTCCGGCAGCATGTCCGCCACGTAGATATCGGGCCAGCCGTCGTTGTTGACGTCCGCGATGTCGAGGCCCATCGACGACAGGCTGATGTAGGGCATCTCCTGCTCGAGTCGCTCCGCAAAGGTGCCGTCGCCCTTGTTGATGTAGAGGTAGTCACGCTCGAAGAAGTCGTTCGCCACATAGATGTCGGGCCAGCCGTCGCGGTTCACGTCGCTCACACCCACGCCCAGGCCGAGACCGATCTCGCTCCCGTAAATACCGGCCGCCGCGCTCACGTCCACGAAGTGCCCGCCGTCGTTGCGATACAGTTTCGCGCCGCTGAGCGGGTCGCGCTCGTTGCGGGTGTTCGTGAGCGGGAAGCTCGCCACCGGCCGCGGCGAGTTGTTGATGACGAACAAATCGAGGTCGCCGTCGCGATCGTAGTCGAGGAACGCGGCCTGGGTCGAATAGCCCGAATCCGCGACGCCGTAGGCGGCCGCCTGCTCGACGAAGGTCGGGATACCCTGCGCGTTCGTCCCCTGGTTGATGTAGAGCTCGTTGGCCCGGAGCCGGCCGTCGCCGAGCCCCGCGTGGCAGACGTAAATGTCGAGCCGTCCGTCACCGTTCACGTCGGCGAGCGTGACGCCCGTGGTCCATCCCTTGCTGTGGAGGCCGGCCGCCGCGGTGACGTCGCGGAAGCGGAACTTCCCCTCGTTCAGGTAGACGTGGGTGCCCCCGAGGTTCGAGGTCAGCACGATCTCCGGCAGCCCATCTCCCGTCAGATCGCCGATGGCGACGCCGCCGCCGTTGTAGTAGTTGCGGTACGTGAAGACGTTGAGCTCGCGGGTGTCGCTGAGGCGATTCTCGAAGCGGACCCCGGTGTAGCTGGACGGCAGGAGGGTGAACAGGCGGCCGCTGGCGGGAGGCAGCGCCCGCTCCGAGGCCGCCGAGCAGCCGGCGAGCAGGCCCAGCAGGGGAATAAAACGATGTAGGGGCGCAACATGCTGCGCCCCTACCCGTGCCCCTACCCGTGCCCCTACCCTTCTGCTACGCTCGATGACAGCCCCCGTCAATCAGTACCCGGGGTTCTGCGTAATCAGCGGATTCGCGTCGATCTGAGTCTGTGGAATCGGCATCAGGACGCGGAAGTCCCCCGTCGGCCCAGTCTTGAACTCCCAGGCGAGCGTGTACTTCCCGTGGCGAATCAGATCCTGCCGCCGCTTCCCTTCGCTGTTGAGCTCGAACAGGCGCTCGTTCAGGATCAGGTCCCGCGTGATGGGCCCCGCCAGCGCGGCGGCCACAGGGGCCGTGCGGGCCCGTACGCGGTTCAACGTGTCGAGCGCTCCCGCGCTTCCAGGCGTGATCTCGTTGAGCGCCTCCGCCTTGATGAGATACATCTCGGCGAGGCGGAACCAGGCGAAGTCGTTGCCGTTGTTCTGCGCCACGTGCTTCGGATCGATCGGCCACTTGTAGATCCGCGCGCCCTCGCCTTCGGTCGCCGAGGTGACGTTGGCGATCGTAGTCGTGAACACGAGCGGGTTGTGTGCCCGATCCTGCGCCGGCAGGCCGGTCTCGAGGTTCACCTGCGGGCCCACCAGGAACATGTTGCGGCGCTTGTCGGCCGGATCGAAGGCATTGTACGTCTGCGCCAGGGTCGCGAACCCGTTCCAGGGCGATGGGTTGAACTGGTTGTAGTGCAATGTCCGCATCACCATGTTGAACCCCAGGCCATCGGCGTCGGCGTATTTGATGACGAAGATGTTCTCGGGTGACGACCCGTTGTCCGAACTGAAGTTCTGCGTGAATGTGTCAGCCAGCTGGTACACGCCCGAGGCGATGATGCTGTCGACTCGGTTGATCGCCGCTTGACAGGCGCCCAGACCGCCGCCGACGGTCATGCCCGAGCATGAATTGTAACCCGTGGCGTTGATGCCGCCCGCCCCGGGGCCTTCGCTTTTGTACACGCGGGCGTTCAGGTACATGTTGGCGAGGAGCGCATCCACCGCGCTCCGCGTGACGCGTCCGACGTTGGCCGCACCGTAGCTCGTCGGCAAATTGGAGCGGATCGCCAACAGCTCTCCTTCGATGAACTTGAAGGTCGAGTCACGCGTCTGGCGCGGCCAGCGCTTGATCTCGGTCGTGGTGGCGATCGGCACCCCGCCGAACAGGTCCAACAGGAGGTAGTAGTAAAACGCGCGCAGGTATCTGGCTTCCCCTTCCAGCTGCGCTTGATTGTTGACGGTCACGCCCCCGAGCGCGGTGACCAGCACGTTGGCCCGCGCAATGCCGGCGTAGGCCGTGTTCCACGCGTTGTTCAAAAAGCTGAGCGTGGACGGGCTGTTCGCCGACCAGGTCTGGCGGTGCAGCTCGAGCCACGTGCCGTTGTCGAACCAGTCCGAGCCGCGGGTCGGCACGACCATCTCGTCGGTCGAGACCTCGCTCACGCCCCAGTATTCCCCTTCACCGGCGGTGTTCCGCAGACCGGCGTACACACCGGCCAGCGCGGCGGTCACTTCCCGCTCAGTATGGAAGAAGTTGCTCGGAGTGATGGAGCTGATGGGCGTCTCGCTCAGGTCCGTGCACCCCTGCAGGGGCACCAAAAGGAGCGTGACGAGGCCCACCGCTCCGATCGACGTCTTCACAAAGAGTCGCTTCATGGATCTGAGCTCCTTAGAACGACACACGGAGGCCACCGGTGAACGTCCGGGGCCGGGGATAGGTCAGATAATCGATGCCACGCGCCGCCAGCCCCGCGTCGGTGGCGTCGGAGGCGTTCAAGCTCGAGACCTCGGGATCGAGTCCGGAATAGCCCGTCAGCACGAACAGGTTATCGGCCGCCATGTACAGCCGCGCGCTCCGCGCGGAGTTGGTCAGGAACGGCAGGTCCAGCGCGTACTCCACGGTGAGATTCTGGAGGCGGAGGAACGACGCCCTCTCGACAAAGCGGGACGAGAAGATGGCCGGCTCGTGCACATCGGTATTGTCGCTCAGCGCGGGCCGCAGGAAGTTCTTGTCCTGCAGCGCGTTGCTCTTGGTGGAGTACACCAGCGCGGTGTTGTTGAACACATCCTGGCCCACCGACGCCCGCAGCAGGAAGCTGATGTTGAACTTGCCCCAGTTCAGCTGATTGTGCAGCCCGATGGTGAAGTCCGGGTTGGCATTGCCGATCACGTGGTAATCGGCGGCATCCGGCACGCCCCGGGTCGTCGTGCGGCCGTTGAGGCATCCCGCCGTGGCGGCCGTGCAGGCAAACACCTGGAACCCGGTCACCGGGTCGACGTCGAGGAAGACCGGCCCATAGAAGGTGCCAAGCGCAAAGCCGGGCATGATCCGCTCGGCCCACTGGTCGGACTGACCCTGTCCGCTCACGATTCCGGACCTGATGAACTGGTGCGGGCCGAGGTCGAGCACTTTGTTGCGTTCGACCGCGAACACGAGCCCGGTCCGCCAGGTCATGCCCGGCCGCGACACGAGCAAGGCATCGAGCGAGAGCTCCACGCCGCGGTTGCGCAGCTTGCCCACGTTCTCGATCCGCGTGGCAGCAGGCTGCGGCGGCGGCACCGGAACCTCGAGCAGCAGGTCGGAGGTGTTCTTGACGTAATACTCGACGCTCCCGGCCAGCCGCTGGCCGAACAGGCCAAAGTCCACTCCCACGTCGTACTGGTTCGTTTGCTCCCACTTCAAGTCCGGGTTGGCGACGCTGGTCGGGATGACGCCCGGCTGCGGCACGTCGCTCCACGGATACGACGCATTGCTGCCGCCCTCCAGCTTTTGCAGCGACGTATAGGGTTTGATCCCGGGATTGCCTTGACGCCCCCAGCCGACGCGCAGGCGCAGGTCCGAGAACGGCCCGCGCACAACCCCGCCTTGCGTCAGGTGCCACGAGGCCGACAGGCCCGGGAACAACGCCCACTTGTGCCCTTCAGCGAACTTGGACGATCCGTCGTAGCGGAGCACGCCGGTGACGAAGAACCGGTCCTTGAAGCCGTAGTTGGCCCGCGAGAGGAAGGAAACGAGCTTACTCAGCTCCCCGTAGGACGAATCCTTCAACGTGTTGCCGGAGCCCAGGCTGTTGTACAGCGTCACATCGGTGACGTACCCGATGCCCTGGCCCATGGCGAGCGTCTTTTTGAATTCGCTGTACTCGTACCCGCCCACCATATCGAAGCTGTGGGATTCACCGACCTGCCGGCGGAAGGTCAGCAGCGTCTGCACCGTCTTGGTGTTGTTGTCCTGACTGTAGACCCGCGCCAGCCCACCCCCCAGCGTCCCACCCAGGGGATTGGCATTGGGGAAATAGATCTGCCGGCCGCCGCCGGCGTAGTCCAACCCGACCGTCACCTGACCCGTCAGACCGGGGACGAGATCGATCTCGGCCGTGCCGTTGGCCAGGGTGCGGGTGGTCTGGCCCAGGTCGGTGATCTGGTTTGCCAGCGCCACCGGATTGCGCAGCGACTGCGAGCCCGGCACTTCGTAGTAGTGCGTGCCGAGCGCATCGGTCACGGTCACCGGCTGCGTGGGATTGTAGACGGCGGCGTTCTGGAACACGCCGCCTTCGAAGCCGCCCCGGTTCTCGAACACGATATACTGGTTATTGACGCGCGACGTGGTGACGTTCACGCCGAGGCGCATCCGGTTGTCGAGCGCCTTATGCGTGGCACTGAGCCGTCCCTGAATCCGCTCCAGGCCGTTGGAGATCGTCACGCCCTGTTGCTTCATGTAATTGAGAGAAGCGCGATACCGGGTGTCTTCGCTGCCGCCCGCGAAGGACAGGTCGTGATTGTGCGTCACCGCGGTGCGCGAGATGGCGTCCGCCCAGTCGGTGTTCGCCGTCCCCAGCGCCGTGAGGTGTGAGGGGACCAAACCGGCAAACGCATTCGACGAGTCCGCGAAGTGCTTTGTGAAGATTGTGTCGGTCGGGGGATGTCTCGTACTGAAGCCGGTCGAATCCGCTCGCCAAGAGCCGACCTGCGCCGTCACGAACGTCCGGTATTCCCCAGCGGTCACGAGGTCCAGACGCTTGGCCGGCGACGACGCGGCCACGTAGCTGTCGTACTCGATGGTGGGCCCGCCCGAGACCGCCGCCTTCTTCGTTTCGACCAGGATGACGCCGTTCGCGGCGCGGCTGCCGTAGATCGCGGTCGCCGACGCGTCTTTCAGCACGGTGATGGACTGGATATCCGACGGGTTGAGCAGATTCAGCGGGTTGCGCGGCAGCGGCGGCGTGCCCCCCACGCCGTAGCTCGGCGGCTCAGTCGGCTGGTTGTAGATCGGCACCCCGTCGATCACGTACAGCGGCTCGTTGGTGTTGCTGATGGAGCTGCCGCCGCGGACCAGGATCTGCATGCCCGCGCCGGGCTCGCCGTTGTTGCGCGTGACCTCCACACCCGCGGCGCGGGCCTGGATCATCTGGTCGACGTTCGTGACCACGCCGACGTTGGCCGCGGCGGCGCTCACCGTCGAGACCGAGCCGGTGATGGCCTCACGGCGCTGGGTGCCGTACCCTGTCACGACCACCGGCTCGAGGATCGCGGCCGCCGGCGCGAGGCTCACCTGCGCCGTCGTGGTGCCGCCGGCTGTGACGGTGACTTCCTGGATCTGCGAGCCGTACCCGATGCGGCTGGCGCGCAGGCGGTAGGTCCCCGCGGGAACACCGTTGATCGCGAAGCTGCCGTCGCTGCGGCTCAGCTCGCGGTGCGGAGTCGCCGCAAGTGCGACTTCGACATTGGCGAGTGGCTGTTGCGTCGAGGCGTCCACCACCTTCCCCGTGATGGCGCCTGTCGCTGCCTGCGCACCCAGTGGAGCCGCCCAGAATAGACAAGCGACCAACGCGAGAACGAGCCGACGGACCAGTGCCATACGAATGCCCTCTGAATGAGGGTGGGGAGTGGACTACCGCCGCACCAACACGTCCATGAACCGGTTACGGGGCTAGATATGGACCCGGTTCCAGAAGTCGTCAAGAGGTGCCGGGACAGCCGTTTGGGCCGGGTAGACAGGCCCGCCAAAAAGGGCCCGAGTCGCGCGCCCCTAATACGCGCCCCTAATAGATGAAGGGGCCCGTTCCAGGCCGCATCGGGGCGCGCGGGGCCCCCCCTTCCATCCGTGCGTCCGCGCGTACACGTTTTTTCCATCTTCCGCGAGGATTGCCCGTCATGCCCCCGATCAGCTTCACCGTCAACGGCAAGCGCGAAACGGTCAACGTCACTCCCGACACGCCGCTCCTGTGGGTGCTGCGTGACACGCTCGGGCTCACCGGCACCAAGTTCGGCTGCGGCATCGCCCAGTGCGGCGCCTGCACCGTCCACCTGGACGGCGTCGCGACGCGCACCTGCGTGCTGCCCGTGTCGGCCGTCGCCGGCAAGCGCGTGACCACCATCGAAGGCCTGTCCAAGAACCGCGCGCACGCGGTGCAAAAGGCATGGATCGCGGAGGACGTGCCGCAGTGCGGCTACTGCCAGTCGGGGCAGATCATGGCCGCCGCGGCGCTGCTCGCGAAGAATCCGCATCCCTCGGACGCCGATATCGACGCGACCATGACCAACATCTGTCGCTGCGGCACCTACCAGCGCATCCGCGCCGCCATCCAT
>Ga0209488_10004607_pt1 | contig 10729 bp, 10 predicted proteins | sample Rivendell_Oct201_8_FD_188349 | JGI IMG/M metagenome (GOLD analysis project Ga0209488, IMG submission 188349) | Vadose zone soil microbial communities from the Eel River Critical Zone Observatory, Northern California, USA -... | ecosystem: Environmental > Terrestrial > Soil > Vadose zone >... | reverse complement strand
GGCGCGCTGCTCCTGCGAGGCGCGGGAGATGTCGGCGACGAACCGCGAGACGTCCTTCGCGGCGTCGATGACCTTGGTGATGGCGGCGCCCGCCTCGTCGGCGAGCTTCGCGCCGGCGGCGACCTGCGCGACGTTGCCGCCGATCAGCGCCTTGATCTCCTTCGCCGCGCCCGCGCTGCGCTGCGCGAGCGCGCGCACCTCCGAGGCGACCACCGCGAAGCCGCGGCCCTGCTCGCCCGCGCGCGCCGCCTCCACCGCCGCGTTGAGCGCGAGCAGGTTGGTCTGGAAGGCGATGCTGTCGATCACGCCGACGATGTCGGCCATTTTCTTCGACGAGATCTCGATGCCGTCCATCGTGCTGACGACGCGGCCGACGATGCCGCCGCTGCTCACCGCCTGCTCGGCGGCGTTGCTCGCGAGCGCGCTCGCCGACTTCGCGTTGTCGGCGTTCTGCTTCACCGTGCCGGTGAGCTCCTCCACGCTCGCCGCGATCTCCTCCAGCGACGAGGCCTGCGCCTCGGTGCGGCTCGACAGATCGCCGTTGCCTCTCGCGATCTCCTCGGATGCCTGGCTGACGACGCGCGCGCCGTCCCGGATGCTGAGCGCCACCTCGTGCAGGTTGCGCTGCATGCGCGCGAGCGCCGCGAGCACCCGCCCGGTCTCGTCGCCCGAACCGGTCTCGATCGCGCCCGTCAGGTCCCCGGCTGCGACCCGTTCGGTGACCGCGACCGCGCTGGTGAGCGGCCGCGTGATTCCGCGCGCGAGCCAGAGCGTGCCGAGCACGCCCACCGCAAGGGCCGCCAGGAGCATCGCCCCGATCTCCTTTACTGCCTGCGACGCGGCGGCCTCGGCCACGCCGGCGCGTCCCTTCGCGAGCCCGCTCGTCACGTTCGTCAGCGTGGAGAGCTTGAGCATGATTGCCTGGCGCATGGGAACGAGCTCCTGCGAGACCACCGACCTCGCCTCGTCGTGCTTCGCGCGCGCGACGAGCTCGATCACCTCCTGGGTCTTCTTCGACATCGGCTCCTGCGCCGCCGTCGCTTTCTCCGCGAGGTCCTGCAGATAGGCGTCGCCGAGGGCCTTGACCTGCAGCTCGAGCACGCCCGCGGCTCCACGGTAGGCCTGCTCGGTGTCCTCGATCGCCGTACGCGCGGCCTTCTCGGTCTCGGCGCCTTCGCGTGCGACCAGGTCGCGGATGGCGAGCGCCTGCTCGAGCTGCGCCGCCTGCATCGCGTTTGCCGCACCGACCAGTGCCAGGTCCTTCGCCGCGAGATCGGAAGCCTCGCTTCCCGCCTTGCGCAGCGCGGCGAAGGCTACAGCCACGACCACGAGCATGAGGACCAGCAGGGCGCCGAAGCCCATCGCCAGCCTGGTGCGAACCTTGATGTCCCCCATCACGATCGTCCCCCTCCGTCCTCCCCTGATCAGCGCGACGTCGAGCCCCCCGGCTCGCGCACCCGCTGCATGATGCGCTCGGCGAGCCCCGCGAGCGGGACCACCCGGTCGACGCCGCCCGCCTCGATGGCGGTCTTCGGCATGCCGAACACCACGCAGCTCGCCTCGTCCTGCGCCAGCGTGTGCCCGCCGGCGGTCTTGATCTTGCGCATCCCGGCCGCGCCGTCGTTGCCCATGCCGGTGAGGATCGCCGCGGTGGCGCCCTGCCCGGCCGCGGCGGCCACTGAATCGAACAATACATCCACCGAGGGACGGTGACGGTTCACCACGGGGCTCTGCTCGACGCGGCCTTCGAAGCCCTTGCCGATCCTGCGTACTGAAAGGTGCCAGTTGCCCGGCGCGATATAGGCGTGCCCGGGCAGCAGCTTCTCCCGGTCGAGCGCCTCGCTCACGGCGATGCGGCATTGCTCGTCGAGGCGTTTCGCGAACATGCGGGTGAACATTTCCGGCATGTGCTGCACCACCACGATCGGCGGCGTGTTCAGAGGCAGGCGGCCGAAGATCTCCCGGATCGCCTCGGTGCCGCCGGTAGAGGCGCCGATCGCGATGAGCTGCCCGTCCAGGAGCTGGTGGTCGGCCGGACCGTCGACCTCGCGCGCGTTGACACGCGCTTTGCCGGTGCCGCGGGCGCCGACGTCCACCCGCGCCGCGGCGCGCAGGCTTTCCGCGATCATGGTCGAGAATTCGGCGAGCCCCTGCGCATCGGAGGCACGCGGCTTGGCGATCACGTCCACGGCGCCGAGCTCGAGCGCGCGCAGCGAGGCCTCGGCGTCGCGCTCGGTCAGCGACGACACCATCACCACCGGCATGGGATGCAGCCGCATCAGCTTCTCGAGGAAGGTGAGGCCGTCCATGCGCGGCATCTCCACGTCCAGGGTCATCACGTCGGGCTTCAGCGTCTTGACGAGCTCGCGCGCCTCGTAGGGATCCGAGGCGAAGCCCACGACCTCGAGGTCCGGTCCGCGCCCGATCAGCTCGGCGAGCAGGCGCTGCATGGTCTGCGAGTCTTCGACGATCAGGACGCGGGTCGCGCGGTTCGCCATGGCCGATGCGCTACTTGAAGAGATCGGCCGAGCCGGCGCCGCCGGAGATCTTGTCGAGCTTCTTGGCGTAGTCGCGCTCGCGCTTGACGATCGTGTCGTTGCGCAGGGACTTCAGGCGCTTCAGCAGGACGCGGCCGGTCTGGGTGAAGTAGTAGATCTTGCACGGCTCTTCGCTGCCCAGGTCCTCGGCGACGACGCGGATCGACTCGCGCTTGAGATAGTCGATGGCGAAGGCCGCGTTGCGCTTGCCGATGTCGGACATGCCCGGCAGCACGCGCGCGGCGCCAAACACCTTGGCCTCGAGCCGCTCGCGGCGCGCGCCGAGGGCGAACAGCTGGTTGATCAGCACTTCCATGGCGTAGGCGCCGTAGCGCGCCGAGGCCGAGAGCGGGCCCTCGACGTCGCGGTCGGGAAGCATGAAGTGGTTCATGCCGCCCACCTTGGCGATCGGATCGCGCATGCACGCGGAGACGCAGGAGCCGAGCACCGTGACGATGACCATGTTGCGCTGGGTGATGTAGTACTCGCCCGGGCCGATCTTCGCCGCGTCGATGTCGAAATGCCGGTCCCGGTAGATCGCCGGCTTGGCGACCGAGGTGCCGTCTTGCTCGCGCATGCCTAGCGCCCGCCCGGGCGCGCCGCGCGGCGGTAGACGGTCTTGCCCACGGGCTTGAACAGCTCCGCGGCGTGCAGGAAGCTCTCCGAATGGCCGGCGAACAGCAGGCCGTCGGGCGCGAGCACGCCGGCGATCCGCTGCAGCACCTCGTACTGCGTCGGCTTGTCGAAGTAGATCATCACGTTGCGGCAGAAGACGGCGTCGAAGGGTGCTTGCCGCATTTCTCCGCGCAGGTCTCCAAAACTCCAGCGCGAGTCGCTGAGATTCAGCTTGCGGAACTCCACCAGCCGCGCGACCTCGGGCCGCACGCGTGCGAAGCCCGCATTCGCGCCGCTGCCGCGCAGGAAGTAGCGCTTCAGGCGCTCGGCGCTCATCTGCTCCACGCGCTCGAGCGCGTAGACGCCCTTCTGCGCGCCTTCCAGGACCGCGGTGTCGATGTCGGTGGCGAGGATGCTCACCGGCGGCTGCAGGCTGCCGTAGGCCTCGCACATCGCGATCGCCATGGAATACGGCTCCTCGCCGGTCGAGGCGGCGGCGCTCCAGAGGCGCACCGGCGAGCGGCCGAGCGCCTTGACGTGCTCGACGAGGATCGGAAAGTGATATTCCTCGCGGAAGAAATGGCTCAGGTTGGTGGTGAGCGCGTTGACGAAGCTCTGCCACTCGGCGTTCTGCGCGTCGTCGAGCAGAGCCAGGTAGGCGGAGACGCTGCCCAGGCGCAGGGCGCGCAGCCGCTTCACCAGGCGGTTGTAGACCATGTTCTGCTTCGAGTCGTTCAGCGCGATGCCGACGCGCGCGTGGATCAGGCGCCGCACGCGCTCGAAGTCCTGCTGGGTATAGTCGAACTCGCGCGCCGGCAGGTCTGCCGCGGTGGCGGCGGCGGGCCCGGCGCTGCGCGCCCGCACCGAGCTCATTCCTGGGCCGACGTTTCGTCCACGATCGCCATGTCGCGGCTGCTGATCAGACGCTCGATATCGATGAGGATCAGCATCTGCCCGCCGATCGTGGCGAGGCCCTGCAGATAGCGCGTGTCGAGCGCGCCGCCGAACTCGGGCGGCGGCTTGATGTCGGCGGCTGGCACCGCGACCACGTCGGAAACGCCGTCGACGACGACGCCGATGGTGCGCTTCGCCACGTTCAGCACGATGACCACCGTCTGCGTGTCGTAGCGCTGCTCCGGCAGGCCGAACTTCACCCGCAGGTCGATGATCGGCACGATGTTGCCGCGCAGGTTCATCACGCCCTTGATGAAATCGGGCGTGTTGGCGATGCGCGTCGGCGCCTCGTAGGTGCGGATCTCCTGCACCTTGAGGATGTCGATGCAGTACTGGGAGTCTCCCAGCGCGAAGCTGAGATATTCGCGGCCCGCCTGCGCGGTGTCGCTGCCGGTCTGGATGGTTTGCATGGTCATGTTCCTTAGAATTCCTTCCACTCGTCCTCGGCGCCCACGGCTTGCTTCACCGGCCGCTTCGGCAGCGGGCGCGGCTTGGGCTCGGCCCTGGGCAGCGGCGTGCGGGCCGCAGATGCAGAGGCAGGCGCCGCCTGGCGCGGCCGCGCGGCCTGCGGCGCATCGGGGATCTTGAAGCGCGCCACCAGGTCGCGCAGGCGGTCCGCCTGCTCCTGGAAGGTCAGCGAGCTCGCCGACGCCTCCTCGACCAGCGCCGCGTTCTGCTGGGTGACGCTCTCGAGCTGCACGATCGCCTTGTTGATCTCGCCGACGCCCGCGCTCTGCTCGATGGAGGCCACGGAGATCTCGCCGATCAGCTGGTTCACCTGCTGCACGCTCACCACGATCTCGTCGATCACCTTGCCGGCGCCCTCGGCCTTCTTGCTGCCGTCGGAGATCTGCGTCACGGATTGCTCGATCAGCGACTTGATCTCCTTCGCCGCCTCGGCGCTGCGCTGCGCGAGCGCGCGCACCTCGCTCGCCACGACCGCGAAGCCGCGGCCCTGCTCGCCGGCACGCGCGGCTTCGACCGCGGCGTTGAGCGCCAGGATGTTGGTCTGGAACGCGATCCCCTCGATCACGCCGATGATGTCGGCCATGCGCTTGGAGCTCGTGTCGATGCGGGTCATTCCCTCGACCACGCCGTGCACCGCCTCGGCGCCCTGGTGCGCCACGCGCTCGGCGTTCTGGGCGAGGCCCGAGGCGAGCTTGCAGTTGTCGGCGTTCTGGTTGACGGTGCTCGCGAGCTCCTCCATGCCGGAGGCGGTCTGCTCGAGCGTCGTGGCCTGCTGCTCGGTGCGCTGCGAGAGGTTCGAATTGCCCGCCGCGATCTCGCCGGCGAGGGTCGTCACGGACTGGGCGCCGGCGCGCACTTGAGAGACGATCGCGCCGAAGTTGCGGTTCAGTTGCCGCAGGGCGTTCGCCACCGCGGGGCTCCCGGCGTTCGGCACCCCGGTCAGATCGCCTTCGGCGAGGCGCTCGATGGTGCGGACCAGCTCCGCACGCCGGTCCTCTGTTTCGACGTGGACCGCCGCCAGGCAGAAGAGCCCGGCGAGAAACACCGCCGCCACGCCCCAGGCAAGCAGCGGCGAAACGCTTGCCTGCGTCTCGTAATACAGGACGCCGAACGGCACCGACAATAGCATGCCGATCACAGGCAGCCTCAGCCCGCGCGGCAACCTTCGTATCAACCCGGCGACAGGTACGAAAAACGCTTTCATCTTGCCCCCTCTATCTCCTGCGGCGCTTCGTTCGCCGAGCGCACCAGCGCGGCGGCGTCGAGGATCAGCACCACCCGCCCTTCGCCCAGGATCGTCGCCCCGGCCACGCAAGGCACCTTGCGATAGTTCGCTTCCAGCGTCTTGATCACCACCTGCTCCTGGCCGAGCAGCGAGTCGACGAGCAGCGCGATGCGCGCGCCGTCGGCCTCGAGCACCACTGCGATGCCCTTGTCGGCGGCCACGGCCTCGACGCCGAAGATCCCGCCCAGCGGCACGAGCGGCAGGTACTCGCCGCGGATCTCCATCACGTGGCCGTGCCCGGAAATCGGCCGCACCGCCGCGGCGCCCGGACGGATGCATTCCACGATCGACGCGAGCGGCAGGATGTAGGTCTCGGCCCCGACCCCGACGCGCATGCCGTCGACGATCGCGAGCGTCAGGGGCAGGCGGATGACGAAGCGCGTGCCGCGCCCCGGCTCCGACTCGACCTTGATCGCCCCGTTCAGCTCGCCGACGTTCCTGCGCACCACGTCGAGGCCGACGCCGCGCCCGGAAAGCTCGTTCGGCTGCTCCGCGGTGGAGAAGCCCGGCGCGAAGATCAGCTCCTGCACGCGCTCGTCGGACAGGCTCTCCTCCTGCCCGGCGGCGATCAATCCCAGCTCGAGGGCCTTCGCCCGCACGCGCGGCCGGTTGATGCCGCGGCCGTCGTCGCCCACCACGATCTCGATGTTGCCGCCGCGGTGCTCGGCGTGCAGCGTGAGCGTCGCGGTCTCGAGCTTGCCGGCGGCGACGCGCTCGGCGGGCGCCTCGACGCCGTGGTCGAGGGCGTTGCGCACCAGGTGGGTCAGCGGGTCGACCAGCTTCTCGATCACGGTGCTGTCGAGCTCGCTCGCCTCGCCCGACACGCGCAGCTGCACCAGCTTGCCGCTCGCCTGGCACAGGTCGCGCACCAGGCGCGGAAAGCGGCCGAAGGCGAAGCTCATCGGCTGCATGCGGATCGCCATCACGCTCTCCTGCAGGTCGCGCGCGTGGTGGTCGAGCTCCTGGATCGCTTCCTCCAGCCGGCCGGCGCCGTCGTGCACCAGCTCGGAGATGATCTGCTTGAGGATGGTCTTGGTGATCACCAGCTCGCCGACCGCGTTCATCAGCGCGTCGAGCTTGGCGCGGCCCACGTGCAGGATGTCGCCGCGCGTCTGCAGCGGCGCATCGAGGTCCTCGGCGCGGCGCCGCTCGACGCGGCGCTCGGTCCGGCGGCGATCCTCGGCGCGCCGCTCGGCCGCGGCCGGCTTTTCTTCCTCGGCGGAAAGCGGCGCGCTGTCGGGCTTTTTTTCCTGCTTCCGGTCGGGTTTTTTTTCGTCTGCTCTTTTTTCGTCTGCTCTTTTTCCCTCTGGAGCGCCCTCGACCACTACCTCGCAGTCGTCCTCGACCCAGCCGAACACGTCGGCGACCTCCTGGCGCTCGCGCTCGGTGCGCAGCTCCAGGTCCCAGGCGAGGTAGCACTGCTCGGGATCGAACTTGCCGGGCGCCGGCACGGCGGAGACGTCGGCGCGCACGGTCAGGCTGCCCATGCCGTCGAGCACGCGGAAGAGCTTCAGCGCGTCGTTGCCGCTCGCGAAAAAGCCCGGCCCCGGGCGGAAACGGATGCGGCACAGCGCCGCGTCGTCCGCTGCCGGCGCCGCCGGCTTGGCGGCGGATTTCTTCCCTTCGGCGCCGGCGGGTTTCCCGGCTCCGGCGTGCCCGCTCGCGCTGCGCAGCTCGGCGAGGCGCTCGAGCAGCGCGGTATCGCGCGCGGCGTCGAGCGGCTTCTCGGCCTGCGCCGAGCGCAGCATGTAGCGGACGTGGTCGACGCAGGCGAGCATCGTGTCGGCGGCCTCGGCGTCGGGCTCGAACTCGCCGCGGCGCAGGTCGTCCAGCACGTACTCGAACTCGTGGGTGAAGCGGCCGATCTCGGGGAAGCCGAGGCTGCCGGCCGCGCCCTTGATCGAATGGATGGCGCGGAAGATCGCGTTCAGCAGCTCGGGCGAGCGCTCGCCGCTTTCCAGCCGCAGCAGGTTCGCCTCGGCGGCGTCGAGCCCTTCCAGGCTCTCCGAGAAGAAGCTGGCGTGGAACTGGCGAAGATCAATTGACATACGCGTCGACGAGCACCTGGTTCACCACCGAGAGCAGCCGCTCCGGCGTGAACGGCTTCTCGATGAACCCGGAGGCTCCGAGCGTCTCGGCTTTCTTGATGTTCACGTCGCTCGCGTCGCGCGCGAGGATCAGGATCGGCGTCGTCTGGTAGCTCTTGAGCTGGCGCAGCTCCTTGATCAGCTCGAGGCCGTTCATGCCGGGCATCTCGACGTCGGTGATCACGAGGTGCACCCGCTTCAGCTTGGCGAGATCGAGCGCCTCGTCGCCGCGCGCGGCCTCGGTCACCTGGTAGCCCACGTCCTGGAATACCTTGGTCACGATCTGCCTGATCGAGGCGACGTCGTCGACGATCATGATTCGCGGCATGGCGTTTCCTAGTCCAGGACTTTTTTGAGCGTGTCGAGCAGGACCTCGGGATTGAACGGCTTCACGATCCAGCCCGTGGCGCCGGCGCTCTTGCCCTTCGCCTTCAGCTCGGCGCCCGCTTCGGTGGTGAGGACGAGGATCGGGATGAACTTGCAGTCGGGCAGCTCGCGCAGCCCCTGCACGAGATCGATGCCGTTCATTCCCGGCATGTTCACGTCGGTGATCACCAGATCGAACTTGCGCTGCTTGGCGATGCCGAGGGCCTTGTTGCCGTCGGGAGCCTCGACGACTTCGTGCCCCGCGCTGGTGAGCGTGAAGGCCACCATCTGGCGCATGGTCGTCGAGTCGTCTACTACCAGTATCGCTGCCATGACTTCGCTCCCCTCAGAAAAGCTCGACCTTGCTGCCGTCGTCGCGCGGGCGCTCCGCGTCCTGCTTCGGATCCTTGCCCGCCGCCGGCGACTTCCTGTCGGCCTCCGGCGCCCGCTTCTCCGCCTCGGGCGATTTCTTGAGGCTCACCCGGAAAGGCGTGGCCGGCGCTTCCACGGCGTCGCCGGCGGTCGCGCTCAGCTTGCGGTTGAAGGCCCGCGTCTCCTCGAACATCGACAGCCAGGAGGACGCCAGCTCGGAAATCATCGGCTGCTTCAGGCGCTGCAGCTTCTGCTGGGTGATGTCCTGGAACTGCAGCTCGATCACGATCTGGTTGATGTCGTCCTGGATGCGCTCGCCGAGGGCGCCGATCTCTCCCAGCGCGCTGTGCACCTCCTGCGTCTTGCGCAGGGTGGCGCCGGTGAGCTCGGTCACTTCCTGGGCGGAGGTGCGCCCGGCGTCGCGCGCCTGCTTGGCGAGCGCCCGGATCGCGGTGTCGGTGGTGCCCGCCTGGGCCTTGATGTCCTCGAGGGTCTTGCGGATCGCGCGGCTCGATTCGTCCGCGGTCAGGCTCAGCGCGCGCACCCGGTCGGTCATCTCCACGAACGCGCGGTTGTCGGTGCCGCCGCGCCGCGAGCTGTCCAGGGCGAGCACGCGGATCTCGCTCGCGAGGGCGGCGAGCTGGTCGAGCGCGCCGTCGATGCGCTTCGAATCCTCGCGCACCGCTTCCTGGCGCGCGGCGAGGTTGGCGAGCTGCTCGCCGAGGGCGAGCAGCTGCTCGCCGAGGTTCTTCAGCAGCGCATCGCTCGCGTTGATGTAGTCGGTGAGGGAGTCCAGGGCCTGGCCCGTGGCGCGAGCCTCCTCGCCGCCGGTGCGGCTCAGCAGGCCGACCGCGAGCTCCACCTGCTTGCGGGTCTTGCGGGTCACTTCCACGAAGCGCCGGCCGATCTCGACCACCGCCGATTCGGCGTGGTTCATGACCTCGCTCACGTGCTGGTCGACTTCCTCCAGCTGGAGCTTCGAGTCGCGCGTCATCATCGCCCAGCGCGCGAGCAGCTGCTGGGCGTTCTGGTCGGGGTTCCTGCGCATGCGCAGCACCTCGGCCTCGGTCAGCGTGCCGACGTCGGTCGCGCGCGGCGTCATCGAGGGCGTCGGCAGCACGTGCACGAAAAGCAGCGCCGCGCAGATGAAAAGCAGCGGCATGGCGATCGAGATCGCCCACCAGGGCGCCCAGGGGGCGACGGCGAGCCAGGGAATCATCACCAGCACGAACATCGGCACCAGCCGATTGCGGTACGCGTATAGCTTGAACCGCAGGACTTTCATCGGGGCAGCTCGAGGAGCTCGGCCAGCCCGAGAAGCCCGGCGGCGGCCGTGAGCTGGGGCGAGCAGCCGGTCCAGCTCATCGCCTTGCCGGCGCCGCTCAGCGCCTGGCGGCCGGCGAGCAGCGCCTGGAGCCCGGCGGCGTCGACCTTCTCGACCTGGCGCGCGTCCAGCGCGACCCGGCGTTCCGGGGCCTCGGCGGCGCCGCGCAAAGCGCCGAACGCGGCCGCGGCGCCGGCGATTCGCAGGTCGCGCGCGAGCTTGATCGTCTTCGTTTCGGCCGCTTTGCTGTTCTTCGCCACTTTTACCTTCGGCTTGTTCTGCGGGCTGGATTCCCCGCTTCTATATCAATGGGATAGCTACGCTTTGTCAAGCATTTTATACGGGTCGCAACCCCCTGCCGCCCGTTGCACATCAATATATCCGGGACCGGCCGAAGAGAAGGTAAGCCCATGTCACGCGGATGTTAAGAATGTGCAGATCGCGCCGGCCGCGCCTGCTCCCCGAAACCCGGTCCCTGGAACCCTGCTTCCAGCTGTCGTCAGAAGAGGGTGGCCTCCCCTCCGGCGGTCGGCACAGCGGGCTTCAGAGCGCCCTCCTCGACCAGCGCCTCGTACTCGCATACGCGGTTGCGGCCGTTGCGCTTGGCGTAATAGACGGCGTTGTCGGCCCGGTCGATGAGCGTCGTCGCCGGTACCGGCCCGCCTTCGATCGCCGCGAAGCCGATGCTCGTGGTGACGCGGCCCACGCTGGGAAACTGGTA
>Ga0209488_10004605_pt1 | contig 10735 bp, 8 predicted proteins | sample Rivendell_Oct201_8_FD_188349 | JGI IMG/M metagenome (GOLD analysis project Ga0209488, IMG submission 188349) | Vadose zone soil microbial communities from the Eel River Critical Zone Observatory, Northern California, USA -... | ecosystem: Environmental > Terrestrial > Soil > Vadose zone >... | reverse complement strand
CAACGTCGGCAGCGGCTGGCGCTGCAGCGCCGACGGCATGCGCGCATCACCGTCGCCGGGGATTGGCAACGGGCCGGGCAGCGCCAGCGCCGAGTGCAGCAACGCCAGCACGGCGTGCACGTGGGCAAGAGCGGCGGCGAAACCGGCCTCGCGCACCAGCGCACCGGTGCGCTCGGGCGCCGCCGCCACGGCGGCAGCGGCGGCGAGCTTCAGATCGGCGCGACGGCGCAGGGCCGCTGCGTGCCGCGGCAACCGCAGCAGCACCGCTTGTGCCCGCCGCAGCTCGGCGCGCAGCGCCGGCATGTCGGCCGCAGGTGGCAGCTCGCTCGCCAGCGCCACAGCCTTGCTGGCCAGCAGGGCGCGCCGCTGCTGCAACAGCTGCAGGAGCTCCAGCCCACGGGCGTTCGCCGGCGCCTCGCCGGCGAGGATCCGGGCCGCCGCGTCCAGCTCGCCGGCGTGCAGCGCCTGCAGCGCGGCCTGCCATGGATCGGCGGCCAATCGATCGGCGAGCCGGCGCAGCCGCTCGGCGAGGGCCGCCGCAGTCGGCCGGGCCGCCGGGTCGGTTGCCGTGCACGCCGCGAGCAGGGCAACCAGATCGGCGTCCTGGCCGACGAGCGCGCGTCGCCGCAAGGTCCCACCGGTGACCAACCAGTGCAACGTCGCCCCGAGTGCAAACACATCGAATGCCGGACCGGGCGGCGCGCCGCCTTCGGCTTCCGGTGGCGCAAAGCCGCGCGTGCCACCGGTGAAGCTGCCGCGCAGCGCACCGCCGGCGCGCGGCCCCGCATGTTCCAGATCGAGCAGCAGCACGCGCTCGCCATCCCACAACAGGTTGCCGGGCTTGAGGTCGCCGTGCATCAGGCCGCCATCAGCGAGGCCGTGCATCTGCGCCAGCGCTGCCGCCACTTCGGCCAGCATGGCGCACGCATCGGCCGCCGGCAGGGCGCCGCGTTCGGCGATCAGCTGGTCGAGATCGGTGCCCGGATGCAGCTCCATCCGCACGCACGGCCGGTTGGTGACCGGGTCCAGTTCGGCACCGAGATGACGCACCACCGGCAGGTGGCGCAGCCGCGCGGCGATTGCAACTTCACGCTGCGCGTCAGCCTGCGAACCGCGCATCAGGATCTTGCGCAGTTCGGTACGGCCCGTCGCCGGGTCGACGGTGACGACCAGGGTCCGATCCGGCGAGCAACGGAGCAGCCGGTCGCCGCCGGCCGGGCCGGCAGGGACAGGGGTGGACATGGTGTGGTGGTGACGCGTTGGATGGGCCGACGGCGTCGGCGCGTTCCGTGCAAGGAGAGGTGGCAAAGACTAACCGCCTGGCGGCAAGAGCGGTGGAATCGGGGTGACGGAGATCCGACAGCCACCTCCCCAGGATGCGGGTTTGCGGCGAAGATCCGACGCCATGCCCGTTCTGCTCGAACTCACCGACCGTTCCGGCTTCCGCGAACTCGAGATCGCCGCCGAGTCCTTCTGGATCGGCAGTCCCAAGTCGGGATGCGAAGTGACGCTCGACCTGCCGCAAGTGCACGGCCGCGTGCTCGAGGTCGCGCTCGACGGCCAGGGCCGGCTGCGGGTGCGTGCCGAACCCGGCCTGCCGTTCCCGGTGCGCTGCGCCACCGGCAACGTCGGCAGCCGCTACGAGAACTTCCTCGACGGTGACGTGCTCAACCTCGGGCCGGCGCTGGTCAAGCTGCGGTTCAAGGCCGAGATCGGCGAGCAGGCGGCGCAGGAACTCGACCCGGGGGCGCTCGGGACCTCGCCGGGGACGCCGGTCGGCGGCTGGTACCAGACGTTCATGGAGATGGCCGACCACCTCGAGGGGCTGAAGACCACCGATCGGATCGTCACCGCGGCGATGGCGGCGATCCTGCGCGCCACCGGCGCCGACCGCCTGCACGTGGCGCTCGACGGCGACGGCGAGGAACGCGACGCGTTCTTCCTGGCGCGCCCCGACGACCGGCGGCCGTTCCGCGTCAGCCGGTCGCTGATCAACCAGGTGCGCGAGCGCGGCCGGCCGGTGCACGTGCCGGTGGCCGCGGCCGATCCGGTGGCCTCGCGGTTCCAGAGCGTGCGCAGCGAAGGCATCTCGGCCGCGGTGGCGTTGCCGATCCAGGCGCTCGGCAAGACTCTCGGCGTGATCTACGCCGACTGCACGCGCGAAGGCGCGGTGCTGGCCGCCGAGGATCTGCAGCGGGTCGCGTTCGTCGGCCGCATGCTGGCCAGCTCGCTCGGCAACCGCGTGCTGGTGCGCAGTCTGCTCGACCACGACGACGGCTCGGGCGCGGTCGCGCACTGGGCGCTGGCGACGCAGAGCCCGGCGTGCGCCGAGCTGGTGCACCGCGTCAAGCTGTATGCGCCCGCCGACTACACGGTGCTGCTGCGCGGCGAGACCGGCAGCGGCAAGGAAGTGGTCGCCCGCGCGCTGCACGACCTGTCGCGGCGCCAGAAGGGCCCGTTCGTGCCGGTCAACTGCGCGGCGATCCCCGACCAGCTGATGGAGAGCATGTTGTTCGGCCACGAGAAGGGTTCGTTCACCGGCGCTCAGCAGGCGCGCCGCGGCCACTTCGAGGAGGCGCACGGCGGCACGATCTTCCTCGACGAGATCGGCGACATGGCGCTCGAGCTGCAGGCCAAGATCCTGCGCGTACTGCAGGACCGCGTGGTGATGCCGATCGGCAGCCGCCGGCAGGTGCGCGTCGACGTGCGCATCCTCGCGGCCACGCACCAGGACCTCGAACGCATGGTGCCGGAGGGCCGCTTTCGCGAGGACCTGTACTACCGGCTGCGCGAACTCGAGATCGTGTTGCCGCCGCTGCGCGATCGGCTCGAGGACCTCGAACTGCTCGGCGCGCGCTTCCTCGGCGAAGCCGCGGAAGAACTCGGCTACCGCGCGGTGCCGGCACTCGCCGACGAGACGCTGGCCCGGCTGCGGCAGGAGAGTTGGCGCGGCAACATCCGTGAACTGCGGCACGTGCTCAAGGGTGCGGCGCTGCGCGCGGGTGGCGGCACGATCCTGCCATCGCATCTCGAACTCGATCGCGCGGTGCGCACCAGTGCGCCGGCGCCGGCGGTCGCGGCCGCCGACGATCCGAACCTGTCGTGGAAGGAGCGGCTCGAGGCACAGGAGAAGCAGGCGCTGCAGCGCACGCTGGCATCGGCCAACGGCAACCTGACGCGCGCAGCGGAGATGTTCGGCGTGCCGCGCACCACCTATCGCGAGAAACTGGTGCGGCACGGTCTGCTCGAGGCGTGAGCGGAAAACAAGCGCCGCCGCCCGCGCTGCCGCCACAGCCGCTACCATCCGCTGTCGAATGGTGACCCCTCCCGCCCAGGCCACCCTGACGATCGTCGGGGACATGCACCGCTCTTGGCGCAGCGCCGATGCGCGGTTCCTCGAACGCGGACATCAGGATCTGGTGTTGTTCGTCGGCGACCTCGGCGACGAGGACGTGGCGATGGTGGAGACCGTGGCGGCGCTGCGCGTGCCGAAGGTCGTGCTGCTCGGCAACCACGACGCCTGGCAGAGCTTCTCTGAGCGGCGGCCGACCGACCGGTTGCGCAAGAGCATCGAGCTGCTCGGCCTGGACCACCTCGCCTACGGCCTGCGCGAGCTGCCCCGCGGCGGCGTGTCGGTGGTCGGCGCGCGACCGTTCTCGTGGGGCGGCCAGAGCCTGCGTGGCCCCGAGATCTACGACGAGCTGTACGGCGTGCACACGATGCGCCAGTCGGCGGCCAAGATCGTCGACGTGGCGCGGCGGGCCGGCCACCGCGACCTGCTGATCCTGGCGCACAACGGTCCGCTCGGCCTGTCGTCGCAGCCGCACGACATCTACGGCAAGGACTTCGGCAAGCCCGGCGGCGACTGGGGTGATCGCGATCTGGCGTTGGCGCTGCAGCGGCTCGCCGGACTCGGCCTGCGCGTGCCGGTGGTGGTCGCCGGTCACATGCACCACCGGCTGGTGTACCCGCGCGGCGCCGAGCGCACGCGCTTCGTCCGCGTCGGCGACACGCTGTTCGTCAATCCGGCGGTGGTGCCGCGCGTCGTCGTCACGCCGGGCGGCGCCGAGCTGTCGTACTTCGTGCGGCTGGTGCTGCAGGCCGGACGCTGTGTGCAGGTCGAGGAGCTGTGGGTCGACGACGTCGGCGAAGTGGCCGAAGTGCAGACGCCGCGGTTCGTCACGCTCGAGCCGGCACCGGTGCCCGGACTCGACGAAGGCGGCGACGGCGACTGAGCGGACCGCGCCGCGCCAAGGTTGGCGCGCGGCGAGATGGTGTGCGTGGCTCCCCCCGATCGGTGCCCTGCGCGGCGCACATGCGTCGACCAGAGGAATCGGAGAAACAACGGATGATGTCGCCCTGCACGCTCGGTGATCCGGGGATAACATCTCCGCTCACTGGCTGCCTTCGTCGGCTCGACTCCGCAAGGCTTCACCATGCATCAGTTCCTCGAAGTCGCTGCGGCGCGCGACTCCCGATCGATGACCCGCTGCGCAGCGGCGACCGTGGCATGGTCACAGATCGCGCTCGTCTTCATCCTTCCCTTCGTGCTCCCGACCTACGGCGTGCGCGCGCAGTCGGAGATTCGCAGTTGGGGCTCGCAGGTATTCGACAGCGCTTGGAACGAGGAGGGATTCGTCGAGGTCAAGGCCGGTAGCTGGCACACGGTGGCGCGGCGCTCGGACGGCTCCGTCGTCGCGTGGGGCGCCAACGGCCTCGGTCAGTGCAACGTGCCGCCGCTGCCCACAGGCCTCACCTATGTCGAGGTCGCGGGTGGTTCCGGCCACACGGTGGCGCGGCGCTCGGATGGTTCCGTGGTCGCGTGGGGTGACAACGGCTCCGGCCAGTGCAACGTGCCGGTGCTGCCCCCGAACGTCACTTATGTCCAGGTCGCTGCCGGCGTCAGTCACACGGTGGCCCGGCGCTCGGATCTTTCCATCGTTGCGTGGGGTGACGACTTCTATGGCCAGTGCAACGTGCCGGCGCTGCCGGCAGGTCTCTTCTACGTCGAGGTCACGGCCGGTGGCACCCACACGGTGGCGCGGCGCTCGGATGGCTCGGTCGTCGCCTGGGGCTCGAACTCGGTCGGCCAGTGCAACGTGCCGGCGTTGCCCGGGGGCCTCAGCTACGTCGAAGTCGCGGCCGGCGGCTTTGACATGTCCCAGTACAACTGGTTCGGGGGCCACACGGTGGCGCGGCGCTCGGATGGTTCGGTCGTCGCTTGGGGTTTGAACTCACTTGGCCAGTGCAACGTGCCGCCGCTGCCCGCCGGCCTCACCTATGTCGAGGTTGCGGCCGGCACCTACAATGCCTGGGCGCGGCGCTCGGATGGCTCCGTGGTTGGTTGGGGAAGCAATGTTCTCGGCCAGTGCGATGTACCGGCGCTGCCCAGTGGCCTCGTCTACGTCGCGGTCTCGGGTGGGACCTACCACGCGGTGGCGCGGCGCTCGGATGGCTCCTTCGTCGCCTGGGGCGACAACGAGGACAGTCAGCGCAACGCACCTGCGCTGCCCGCGGGCTTGACCTATGTCGAGGCCGCGGCTGGTGGCAGCCAAACTGTGGCGCGGTGTTCGGATGGTTCCGTCGTCGCCTGGGGCCCATACAACAACGACAACGTACCGGTGCTGCCCGGCGGCCTCACCTATGTCGAAGTCGCAGCTGGCGCCGGTCACACGGTGGCGCGGCGCTCGGATGGCACCGTCGTTGCTTGGGGCTACAACGGCTTTGGCGAGAGCAACGTACCGCCGCTGCCCGCCGGCCTCACCTACGTTCAACTTGCGGCTGGCGGCGGTCACACGTTGGCATTGCGCTCGGATCTGTCAGTCATCGCCTGGGGCGACAACGGTTGGGGTGAGTGCAACGTACCGGCGCTGCCGCCGGGCCTCATCTACTACAAGGTCGTGGCTGGTGCGATCCACACATTGGCGTTGCGCTCCGATGGCTCCGCCGTCGCCTGGGGCTACAACAGCGGCGGTCAGTGCAACGTACCGGCATTGCCCGCGGGCGTCTCCTACATCGAAGTTGCGGGCGCTGAATACCACTCGGTGGCGCGGCGCTCGGATGGGTCGGTCGTCGTTTGGGGTGGCTACAGCTCCTGCCCATGCAGCGTGCCAGCATTGCCGCCAGGGCTCACCTACGTCGGGGTTGCGGCGGGTGGTGACTCCAATGGTGGCTACGTCGTCGCCCGTCGCTCGGATGGTTCGGTCGTCGCCTGGGGCGACAACCGCATGGGGCAGTGCAACGTGCCGGCGCCGCCCACCGGCCTCTCTTATGTCGGAATCTCGGCCCGCGAGCAGCACATCGTCGCCCGCCTCGGCGCCGCGAGTTCCTACGTGACCTTCGGCGCCGGCTGTGCCGGCAGCAGGCCGCCGACCAGGCTCGTCCCGTTCGACACGCCGCACGTCGGCGCGACCCTGCTCGTCCGCCTGGACCACCTGCCCGCGAACGCAGCCTTCGTCATCACTGGTTGGAGCAACACTGTTTCCTCACATGGTCCGTTGCCGCTCGATCTCACTCCGTTCGGCATGCCCGGCTGTTCAGGTCGCGTGAGCAAGGACTTCATCGCGTTGGTGCTCGGCAGGGGCGGTTTCGCCGACCATCACCTGCGAATCCCGAACAACCCGGGCTTCGTCGGCCTCCGTTTCTTTCAGCAGGCGCTCGTGCTCGATCCCGCCGCCGGCAATGCGTTCGGCGCAGTGATGTCGGACGCGGCGACCGCGGTGGTCGGCAACTGACTCGCCACAGATGGCCGGCCGTTCCGGCAATGGATTCTGCGGACTGGAAACTCGCGCAGGCAATCCAAAGCCGTGTCGAAACCCTGGAAGCCGCATGTTTGTTGGGGTTGCGGGTAGTGGTCATTTAGTATCCGAGGCCATGCACCACCACGCGAGCCGAACGGTCAGTGGACGAGCAGCGTCACCGGGGTTGCCGCGATCAGGAACGGGATGCTCGCCTGCAGCACGGCTCCCAGCAGCGTGAGCGCGTAGCTGCGCAGCGCGAGCGGCGGAACGCAAAATCCGCCGGCGAGCTGGCCCGTGGCTCCGGTCGAACCTCTGGCGACCGCCACTGCGGTGTTGAGGTCGAGCCAGATCGACACGGAAGCCAGCACAACCGGCGGGCGCAGACCGAAGCTGGCGGCAACCACGGCCGGATGGAGAGGAAGCCGAACGCGAATACGACGACGCGAGGCTGGACCATGGAGTGAGTCTGGTCGGTCCAGGGCGTTCGCGGCGTCGCGTTGGCATTCGCTTGCGTCCAGTTGCTCCGGACTCAATGCTGCGCCATCCCCAGATGACCGAGACAGCAGACATCGTCGTGGTCGGCGGCGGCATCATCGGCTGTGCGGTGGTCTACCAGCTGGCCGCGTTGCTGCCGCGCGACACCCACATCGTCCTGCTCGAGCGCGCCGCGATCGCCGGCGGCACGTCGGGCGCGTGCATGGGGCACCTGATGGTGACTCCGGACGATGCGCAGCACTACGCGTTCTCGGCGACCAGCGTGCGGTTGTGGCGCGAACTGGCGCAGCAGCTCGGCGGCTTCGAGTTCAATCCGACCGGGGCCCTGTACCTGGCCGACACGGCGGACGACTGCGCGCTGCTGCCGCAGCTGGCGGCGCAGTTCGCGGCCAGCGGTGAACGCGCCGACATCCTCGATCCGCGGCAGCTGCGCGAACGGGAGCCGGGGCTCGCGCACGACATCCCGGGCGCGCTGTACTACCCGGGCGACGCGGTGCTGCTGCCGATGTTCGCCTGCGGCGCGCTGCTGCGCGGTGCTCTGGCCGCGAACCCGCGCACGGAGGTGCGGCCGTTCACGCCGGTCGTCGGTTTCGACCTGGCGGGCGGCAGGATCGCCGGCGTGAAGACCGCGCTGGGCAGCATCGCCACGCGCACGGTCGTCAACGCCTGCGGCGTGTGGACGCCGGAAGTGGCGCAGCTCGCCGGCCTGCCGCGGCTGCCGATCCATCCGCGCGCCGGCAACCTGGCGATCACGGCGCACCACAGCACGCCGGTGCGCACGCAGTTGCTGGAGATCAGCTACCTGCGGATGGCGCACGGCAGAGCGACGGCGGATCCGACCAGGGTCGGCGAAGACCGGGGCGGCCACGCCGTCAACCTGCAGCCGCAGTCGAACGGTTCGTGCCTGATCGGTTCGACGCGGCAGTTCCGCGGCATGGATCGCACGCTGAACCGCGAACTGCTGCAGTTGTCGTTGACGCGCGCCGCGCGCTACGTGCCGGGCCTGGCCCACAGCGCGGTGGTGCGCACGTGGGCCGGGTTGCGGCCGTACAGCATCGACAAGCTGCCGTTGATCGGTCCGTGGCCGACGGTGGCCGGCTTGTGGTTGGCCGCCGGCCACGAAGGGCTCGGCATCTCGCAGGCGCCGATCACCGGCCTGCTGCTGGCGCAGCAGCTCGCCGGGCAGCAGCCGGCGATCGACCATGCGCCGTACCTGCCGGCGAGGTTCGCGGCGTGAGCACGGACCTGCGCATCGGCGGACTCGACCGCGGCCCGGTCGTGACGTTCACCTTCGCCGGGCGAGCGGTGCAGGCGCACGCCGGCGAGACGGTGGCGATGGCGCTGTGGGCCGAACGGCAGCAGACGCTGCGCCGATCGAGCCGCGATGGCGAACCGCGCGGCCTGCTCTGCAACATGGGCATCTGCTTCGAGTGTCTGGTGCGCGTCGATGGCGCCTTGGTGCGCGCGTGCCTGGTGCCGGTGCAAGCGGGGCTGGTGGTCGAGCCGGGAGGCAAGCCGTGAACGGCGGCCGCGTGCTCCGCGCCGACGTCGGCATCGTCGGTGCCGGGCCCGGTGGCATGGCGGTGGCGCGCGCCCTGTCGGCGGCCGGCGTCGCGGTGACCGTGCTCGACGAGGGTGCGCGGCTCGGCGGCCAGATCTTCCGCCAGTTGCCGGCCGGCTTCGCGGCGCACGGTCGCAGCCTGGAGCCGCCGAGCCACCAGCGCGGGCACGAGTTGCTGGCGGCACTCGATGAACTGCCGGTGCAGGTCGTGCACGGCGCCACGGTGTGGAACGCCAGTCCGGGCCGGTTGTGGTTCGAGCAGGACGGCCAGTCGTGGTTGCTCCGCTGCCAGCGCATCGTGCTGGCGCCCGGCGCCTACGACCGCTGCATCCCGTTCCCCGGTTGGACGCTGCCCGGTGTGATCACCGCCGGCGCAGCGCAGGTGATGGTGCGCGGTTTCGGTCTCCAGCCCGGCCGGCGCGCACTGGTCGCCGGCTCGGGACCGCTGCTGTTGCCGACCGTGACGGCGCTGCTGAGCGCCGGCGTCGAAGTGGTGGCGGCGCTCGAGGCCTGTTCGCGCAGCTCGCTGCTGCGCGCGCTGCCGTCGGTGTTCGGCAGTGGCGCGCGCCTGCGCGAGGCCTGGTTCTACGCGCGCGCGCTTTGGCGCCGCGGCGTGCGCCTGCGCCCGGGCTGGACGGTGTTCGCTGCCCTGGGTGACCAGCGCGTGCAGCGCGCGGTGATCGGCAGGGTCGATCGCCACGGCCGGCCGCTCCGCAGTACTGCGCGGACGATCGACGTCGACGTCGTCTGTGCCGGCTTCGGTCTGGTGCCGTCGATCGAGCTGGCGCAGCTGCTCGGCTGCGAGGTCGAGTGGAACGCCGTGCGCGGCGGCTGGTGCGTGCGCGTCGACGACCGCGGCCAGACCTCGGTGCCGGGCGTGCTCGCGGTCGGCGAGATCGCCGGCATCGGTGGCGCCGAGGTGGCGATCGCCGAGGGCGAGCTGGCGGCGGCGCAGATCCTCGAGCAGGTGTTCCAACGGCCGCTGCCGGCGCGAACGCTGCGCCGCCGGCGTTCCGAACGCCGCGCCGCCGACGCGCTGCTGGCGGCGTTCCCGCAGCTGCCGGGCCTGTTCGAACTCGCCGACCAGGAGACCGTGGTCTGCCGCTGCGAAGACGTGCGGCTCGGGCCGCTGCGCGCCGCCGCGGCGCTGTTCGGCAACGACGCGCGCGGCCTGAAGATGGGCACGCGCGCCGGCATGGGACCATGCCAGGCGCGCATCTGCGGGCCGTCGCTGCAGTGTCTTGCCCGACCCGGTGCACCGCTGCAGATGGACTGTCCGGTCGTGCAGGTGCCGGTGAAGCCGGTGTCGGTGCAGACGATGATCGACGCGCCGATGGCGTAGGCGCGGGTCCGTTCTCAGGGCGTGAACAACTCGGCGACCTGCAGCCGCAAGCCCGGGACCACGTCGTCACCATCGAGCACATCGTGCTCGCTCAGGATGCGTGGCGCATCCGCCGTTCGAAACACCGTGACCGTCCGCACCCTGGGATCGATCACCAGCACCATGCGGGTTCCGGCCAGCAGATAGTCGTGCACCTTCTCCTGCACTGCCGAGAACGTGGCGTTCGGCGACAGCACTTCGGCAGCGAGGTCGGGCGCACCTTGGATGTGACCAACGGGCAGCTCACCGGTGGGCAGCCGGTCCTGGCGCACGAACGAGACATCCGGGCCGCGCACCGTGTCCGGAGCGCGTGTGAGCACGAAGCCGGTGTCGTTGATGAACACGCGGCCAAGTCGCCGAGGAATGATGTGGTTGCCGAGCAGTCGGCAAAGCTGCGAAGCGACGCCCCCATGTCGCGCACCCGGACTGCTCATGCGCCGAACCTCGCCGCGCACGAGCTCCATCGGTTCGTCACCGGGCAGCAGGGCGAACTCCTCCGCAGTGATGAGAGTGGGGCGGGTGGCCATGTCGGGCATCGTAGTCTCCGTTGCATCCACT
>Ga0209488_10004604_pt1 | contig 10736 bp, 6 predicted proteins | sample Rivendell_Oct201_8_FD_188349 | JGI IMG/M metagenome (GOLD analysis project Ga0209488, IMG submission 188349) | Vadose zone soil microbial communities from the Eel River Critical Zone Observatory, Northern California, USA -... | ecosystem: Environmental > Terrestrial > Soil > Vadose zone >... | reverse complement strand
GCAATTGCCTCAGGGTAGTCTTCAACTGCAAATTTTTTGCCAATCGCGAGCGGAACGTCCCGAATCGAAGCCAAGGTCGGGAACTTTTGCAACGCCGGTGCAAAATCGCGCGCAACGTTGACCCCACCCCTAAAGTCTGCCAGCGCATTGATCTCGTTGCGAAAGGTTGGAATTGGTAAGGACATCCTTCGTGTCCAACCGTGACCCCGCCCACCAAGCGGATTCGCACGAATAATCTATGAGATGCTCCAGCCTTGAGAGGGGTCGCAATTGGACGCGATTTCACAGGTATGGTCTTAGCTTCCCAAGGTGCATACGAGGGTTCGATTCCCTTCGCCCGCTCCATGGCATGCATTGCACGCGCAACAGGCACCGCTTTCGCTCGCCCCTTTAATGAGCAATGCCCGGTATTCAGCGCACAGATTTTCGGCGAATCGATCAAAACGAAGTCATCGCGCTGTTGGTTCCAATTGCTGCACCAAATTTCGGAACCGCTGCCCTGCGCGAACCGTTAACGAAAAGCATCGCGGCAATCGGTGCTGCCGAAAACGCGGTGCAGCAAATCCACAACAACCAAGAGGAAACGCAGATGGGCAGCGAAGACAAAAATCGTCAACAACAGTCCGATCAGGGTCAAAAAGGCCAGCAATCCGGTCAGTCCGGTCAGTCCGGTCAGTCCGGCCAACAATCGGGACAGCAGTCGGGTCAGTCCGGTCAACAGGGCCAGCAAGGCCAGCAAAGCCAACGCGGACAACAGGGCCAATCGGGCCAGCAGCAGGACCAACAGGGTCAGCGCAGAACCGACTCTGACAAAGACAAGCGTTAGAATGAAGCCAGCTCCTCTCTCCTCCCGATGCGGGGAAGAGAGAGGGGTGGGGGCGAGAAAAGCGCAGCCACGAATCTTTCCCGGATTGTGTTACGGCGTGTTTTGCTGCGCGAATTCCAGCCTGTCGGCTAGCTCAGTCCATTGAGCCGCCAAATCCAGATATTCGGCACTGCGCCCAGCGTTCTCGTCCGCACTTTCTAACGCCCGCAGCGCGAGATCGCGATAATGCCTGATCTGATACGTGACGCGGCTGCGGTCGATCACCTGTTCGCTCTGTCTGCAAACTCTTCTGCAATTGCCTCAGGGTAGTCTTCAACTGCAAATTTTTTGCCAATCGCGACCGGAATGTCCCCGAATCGAAGCCAAGGTCGGGAACTTCAGCAACGCCGGTGCCCGTTGTCAGACGGGCAACGTAGACGCGGGGCCAGGATCATCGGCGATCCAGCCGTGGCGCCGGGCATAGAGAATTTCTCCGCTGAATGGGCCGCGATTATTTCCCACGGCGACGAGATAGGCCTCGTAAGTTTCGTTTGAAAGCATGGCCTCATAGAACCGATGGCGCGGGTCGAACGTGCGCTTGGCCCTCTCGCGCAAGAAAGCCTCGTTTAGGACGCGGTAAGGCCTGTGAGGTTCGAGCGCCTTCCCATCTCAATGTTTGGTGCCCCGCGTGATGGTCCAAAATCGACAACAATAGAAAAAGGCCGCCTCGGAGAAGGCGGCCAAGTTAGGGAGGAAACGCCCCGGGAAGGGGCCAAGCGACATGCAGGAGGAGTAAGCAATGCCGCACCGCAATATATAATGCTGCAGGCGCGAAGGCAAGCGGCTAAGGGACGGATAAGATGTCCAAGCGATTCTACCTTGCGTACTCAGGAAGCGTACGGCCGACCGGCGCTAGCTGACCGAACGCTATGGGTGCAGCCGCGCAACTGTTGCTCTCCCGCATGAACTGGCGCAAACGCCACAAGCAAAAAATCTGATCGGTCCCTACCTTAGCCGGGAGCCCCAGCGTTTCTTCAACGGCGCTACAGTTTCCCGCGCTCCTCCCGCCGAAGCCCCGCCGAGGCCCGAAATATCTTACTCGAAGTGGGCCATGAACGAAAACGGCAACAAGTACGACCGCCTGGCCCGAACAGATGCCCAGCCTTTTTCACTCGTTGATCTGCGTCCAATGGCCGTTCGCATGTCGCGCCTTCAGTTCTAGTCCGTTGGCTGACAACTCATAGTCACCCTCTGGCAAAGGCGGTCTCACATCGCAGATGAAAGCGTCGCCATCTCGTCCAGTTCTAACTGAGCATTTTGCTGAATGCCCGTTACCTCTCAACTCACCTGGAAAACCGTTCCCTCCCATGACACACACTCCTCTGCGTGACAGAGCTGCCACTAACTATCGCGGTTCCATGTATGAAGCGACATAGTGCTTCCATGCTTCCCTTTCTTAGTCTTTGACGGAAGAACCCGCACCGATCTGGCAAACGTAGCTGTGCCACCGTGTTGGGACTCGATGACGCGCTTGAGCACTTCTGCACGAGTATCTTTCATATTTCCTACCCGTCGAAACTGGAGCCTGAAGCTGTCCGCCTTCAGAGGCTCGTTCCGCATAGTACACCGTGTCCACCCTACCATTCCGCCGTTCCCGCGATTTAAGACGCGGCGTTGCCGGAGTGTTGGGAAAGGAACGCGCCGCGCCACCAATCGTTTTATGCCTAGCGCTTGCGGAACCTACCGCGACGGTCTGTGCCGCCGATGGGGGTGCTGAAGCAAGGGACAGGTGACTACGCGTCCGGCTTCGTTCCAGGCGCCCTGGCCGCCGTCGCTACTTCGCCCGACAAGAAACTCCGCGTCGCAGTGGCTTCTGATCTTAAGCTTGGGGACCACGCGCGCGCCGCTTTTAGGGGCCAATGTCTCAGTCCTAGAGTTAGCCCTTGGTTAGCACCCGCAGAGCAAGCATCGCGGCTGCAGTGCGGTTTTCGACCCGAAGCTTTTGATAGATCTGCTCCAGATGCTTGTTCACGGTGCGCGGGCTGCAGGCAAGAATTGCCGCCACATCACGATTGGATTTGCCTTGGGCGAGCCAAAGAAGCACTTCGGCCTCTCTGGCTGTGAGCTCGAAACTCTTGCGCAGGATTTCGTTGTCCCCCGCCAAACTGCTGCCGCTGAATCGGATCAGATATTCGCCCGGAGCCGCTTCTCCGATAAAGGAAGCGAAGAACAAGCCATCTGGTGCGTCGCGAAGGATCGTCTTGTCGAGCTTCTCCGCGATAACTCGGGCGAGCACCGGGGTGATCAACTCGCGCCAATGCGCCTCACCGCCACGAACACCCTCCGTCGCTTTGTCGAGGAGCTTGGATCCCGCGGGCGTGATCCATAGCACTCGGCCGCGAGCATCCACGGCAGCGAGAGGTGTTCCTGAAATATCAAGGGCAAGGCGGGCACTCTGGGTAAGCTGTGAATTGGCAAGATGTACCCGAATGCGAGCCAGCAACTCATCGGGAATGAAGGGTTTCGTAACATAGTCGACCCCGCCGCTTTCAAAGCCTTTGACGACATGTTCCGTGTCGGACAGACCGGTCATGAAGATGATCGGTATATCGGCAAACTCCCCGATCTTCTTGATACGACGGCAAGTTTCGAACCCATCCATTTTTGGCATCAACGCGTCCATCAGGATCAGATTGGGCTTTACCTGCCCGATCAAGGACAGAGCGCTCGCGCCGCTGCGTACCACCAAGGTCGTCAATCCTGCATTTTCGAGGATGTCGGATAACAGGCTCAACGTCTCGGGCGCGTCGTCGACCGCTAGAATGGTCGCGCGCGCTGCGGACTCAGACAACATGGAACACCAAGGCCTTGATTGTGTCTTTGTAGCCGTCAAGGTCGCAGTCTTCGGCGAGGCGGCGTAGATAAGCGAGAGTCGGCCCGGTCGAGGGCTGAGCGGCGCCGATCTCGTCCAACTGGGACAGAATTCCTCTTACATGGCCGATCGCACCTAACTGGCCCAATCGTACGAGATGCGACTGGGATGGAATTTGCTCCGAAGACAGCTCGCTCAAACTGAACGAGATGGGGGCTCGCTGATCCTGCTTGTCATAAATCCATCGTAGGTCCAGCAGCTGTTTCAGACTATCCAACAAAATCGAAAGGCGAAGAGGTTTCATCAGATAGGCGTCATGATGGGCGGCGGATGCTTCACGCTGACTTTCGAGTCGCGCATCCGCTGAGATCATGATGATGGGGGTTCTTGTCGACCCCGTTTCGCGAAGGCGTTTCGCCGTTTCCCATCCATCCATGCCGGCCATTGAAATATCCAGCAGGATCGCATCAGGCGCTGAGCGCGCCACCGCATCAAGGCAACCGCGTCCGCTGCCTTCGGCAACCACAGTGAAGTCCAGAGCCGAGAGGGCATCGCGGACGAAAGCGATGTGATTGGGATCGTCGTCGACGACGAGAATCGTCCGCCTGGTACCTTCATAACCGATGATGGGTTGACGCACCGGTTCGCGCACCCGCTTCGTCGCCGGCACCGGCGACAACATCAGCCTGACGCTGAAGCAGGTGCCAATGCCTTGTGTGCTTTGCACTGCGATGTCGCCTCCCATCGCTTCGGTGAGAAGCCTGGTGATCGTGAGGCCCAAACCAATGCCCTGCTGCGCCGGATGATAGGGATTTTCGAGCCGTTCGAACGGTTGAAAAATACGCTCGAGTTCCTCAGACGGGATGCCGATACCGGTGTCTTCGATATCGAACTGCGCCACCTGATTCGAATAGGCGATTCGAAATTGGATTTTTCCGTGTCCAGTATAACGGATGGCATTCGACAGGAGATTGATAAGGATTTGCCGCAATCGCTTCTCGTCGGTGTAGACGATTCCAGGAAGGTGTTTTGGTGCTTCAAATGTGAATTCGAGGCCGTTATCACGAGCCTGCAGAGAGAACATGTCCACTATCTGGCCCAGAAATTCCGGAAGCAGAACCTCGTCGCGATAGATTTGCAGACGCCCTGCCTCGATCATCGAAATGTCGAGAAGCCCATCGACAAGGCTGGACAAATGGTCCCCGCTTCGGCGGATCACGCGAACGCTGTGCTTGAGATGACCCGGCATCGTCTTGTTGGATTCCAGCAATTGCGCATAACCGAGCATGGCGTTTAACGGCGTCCTCAGCTCGTGACTGATGCCGCGCACATATTTGCTTTTTGCAAGGCTTCTGGCCTCGGCCAGTTCCTTCGCCTTTTGCAGTTCCTGGTCCGTGCGCTTATGGGCCTCGATCTCCTGAAGCAGCATCGTCGTCTGATGCTTTGCCTCTTTGCGCGCGGCCCTGCTGCTCTCCTTGGCCAGGAGGAAGGGCCAGACGGCAATCGCCGCCACAATGAGCAGCAGATAGAAAACATTGTGAAGCGTATCGGCAATCAACGTCCGCGGCGTTTCGATGCCGTTTGTCATCTGTACGTAGATCATCGTCAGAAGTGCGGCGGCCGTGATGCCGCATAGCAGGAGGAGACTCGCATATTTGGCGAGACGCGAATCAAGCCGAAGAGCGAGCGGCGCCGGCAGCAACGAGGCTAGGAATTTATGCCATTGCGCTGATGCGGTCGCCTCTTCCTTGCAGATGTCGTTACACCGTGCATCCAGTGAGCAGCAAAGCGAACAGATGGGACCGGAATAGAATGGGCAACTCGCCATATCCTCCTGTTCGAAGCTGTGTTCGCAGATACAGCAGCGGATCTCTGCGCCCTCTTCGCCATCCACTCCGATACGCGGGCGCGCCAGATAGAATCGGCCCCCCGTGAGAAGCGCGATCAATGGGGTGGCAAGCACAGATACGCCGAGCGCGACGAATGGGGCGAGCCCATGATATTGTTGTCCGAAAGCGCCGGCATAAGTCGCTATCGCAGCCGCAGACGCGATTAACATTGCGCCGACGCCCACCGGGTTCACGTCATAGAGATACGCGCGTTTGAACTCGATGTGACGCGGACTCAATCCCAGCGATTTGTTGATCGTGAGATCCGCGGCGATCGCGCCCATCCACGCGACAGGAATGTTGGAATAGAGGCCGAGAGTGCGCTCCAATGTCTCGTAAATGCCGAGTTCCATCAGCAGCCAAGCAAGTGTCACATTGAAAAACAGCCACACCACACGACCGGGATGACTATGGGTCAAACGCGAGAAAAAATTCGACCAGGCGAGTGAGCCGGCATAGGCGTTCGTCACGTTGATCTTCAGTTGAGAGATGACGACGAAGATTCCGGCGAGCGCGATCGCAACTTCCGGCACGTTGACCGCCTGACTGAAGGCGAACAGATACATGCGGGCGGGTTCGCCGGCGTTTTGGTAGGACATGCCCGATTGCACCAGGAGCACGGCGAAGAACGAGCCGGCAAGCATTTTGATGATGCCGGGGACGATCCAGCCTGGCCCTGCGCAAATCAGCGCCGCCCACCAGCCAAGTCGCCGGCCCGCACGCTGCCGCGGCAGAAAGCGCAGAAAATCGACCTGTTCGGCGTTCTGCGGTACCAAAGCAAATACAACCGACGCTGCGCTGCTGAATAAGAGAAGGTCGAAATGGCCATCAGCGGGCCCCTGTCGGCCCGCGAATCCAGTCCATTGATGGAGGGTCAGAAATCCGTGCGTGCCGATGTAGATGAAAGGAATCAGCTGCAATACGCCCCAAAGGATTTGGGACCAAAATTGAAATCTGCTGAGAAAGGTGAAGCCGTACGTTACCAGCGGAATGACGATGAGCGCGCTCAGCAAATATCCGCCGGCAAGCGGCAAGCCGAAGCACATTTGCAGAGCGACCGACATGATCGCCGCTTCCAGAGCAAAAAAGATGAAGGTGAAAGAGGCGTAGATGAGCGATGTGATCGTCGAGCCGATATAGCCAAATCCAGCGCCTCGCGTGAGAAGGTCGATGTCGACACCGTACTTTGCGGCGTAATAGCTGACCGGCAGACCGAGCGCGAAAATTATTGCGCCGACAACGAAGATCGCGGCCACCGCATTCGTGAAACCATAGTTTAATGTGATCGCCGCGCCGACGGCTTCGAGGACGAGAAACGCAACCGTTCCGAGAGCTGTGTTGGCGACGCGGAGCGTCGACCATTTGCGGGCTTTGTTCGCCGTAAAACGAAGCGCGTAATCCTCCAAGGTTTCATTCGCCACCCACTGGTTGTATTGGCGCCGCTCGCGAAAAATCTTCTGCTGTACGATCGTCATTCATTCATTGTGCACTGCACAAACTCCGCCGTCCATTCACCGTCGAGCCTCTAATAGTTCACATTTGTTAATCAAAAAATATTTATATATATCATCTACTTAGTATCATCTAATGAGTGAAAATGCGTAGGCGCGTACGCTTAACGGCGTATTGTTGCACTGCAAACATTTCCAGAAGTTCCCCTCGCGTGCGGGGTCAAGCCCTGTTTCGCACAACGAGGGGTAAAAAATGCAAAAATTTTCAACCGTGGGCGGCGCGGTGGCGTGCGGCGCTCTGATTGCACTCTTTTTCGGTGGCGGGGCTTCCGCGGCGGAGAATGTCTCCGCCGATGTCGGGGTCAGCTACAACAGCCACTTCATTTCATATGGGCTCGACGTTTGGGGCGGTGGAAACGATTTCTTTGGCGATAAATCCACCACGTGGTTGTGGGGCGACCTCGCGATCAAAGCGACGGACGCACTCACCTTCACGCTCACCGTATGGAGCGACAACAACAACAACGTACCCAGTGCCATCGGTGGTCACATCCAGGAAGTCGATTTCGATCCCGGATTTACCTACGCCTTCGGGAAAGTAACGGCCGGCGCGACCTATAACGCTTGGAGCTATGCTGGCGACGTCGAGCAAAGCGTCGACTTGAGCCTTGGCTTCGACGACACGGGTTTGCTCATGCCGGGGTTTGCACTCGGGCCGAAAATCGTTTGGCATGAACGCTTTTCCGGCAATGGCGCGCAGAAACTGGGCTCGGCATTCGTCCTGAGCGTGGGGCCGAGTTTTGCGCTTGGCGACGGCTTTTCTCTCGCCATTCCCGCCGGCATCGCGTTTTTCACCACCAAAGATTTTCAAGGCGGGACGAAGAGTGGTTACGGCTTTTCCTATGTTGGAGGCTCATTGGGGTACGGGCTGGATTTCATTCCGTCGAGCTATGGCAAGTGGTCGGTCAATTTCGACCTGATCGCGTATTTCACCGAGAAGAAGGCAATTCCAAGCAACCCCAAGCAAGATTTCCTTACCGGATCTGTGGGTCTGAAGGTCGCGTATTGAGTGGTTCCCATGTCTAACAAGGAGAGGCTTTCATGAGATTTATGAAAACTACGATCGCTGCTTGCGCAATGCTGGTGTTGTCATCCGCAGCTCAGGCCGCAGAGAACACCATCAAAGTAGGTGTGTTGCATTCTCTTTCAGGCACGATGGCGATCAGCGAGACGACGTTGAAGGACGTGATGCTTATGCTGATCGACGAGCAGAACAAGAAAGGCGGACTGCTCGGCAAAAAGCTCGAGCCGGTCGTCGTTGATCCGGCTTCCGACTGGCCATTGTTCGCTGAAAAGGCCCGTGAACTTCTGGCCAGGGATAAAGTCGCGGCGATCTTCGGCTGTTGGACATCAGTTTCTCGCAAATCAGTGCTGCCGGTGGTCGAGGAGCTGAACGGCATCCTGTTCTATCCGGTGCAATATGAAGGGGAAGAAAGTTCGCGCAACGTGTTCTACACGGGTGCCGCTCCGAACCAGCAGGCTATCCCCGCCGTCGACTACCTGATGAGTCAGGAGAAAGTGCAGCGTTGGGTACTAGCAGGCACCGACTACGTCTATCCGCGCACGACGAACAAGATTCTTGAAGCCTATTTAAAGGCCAAGGGCGTCAAAGACGCAGACATCATGATCAACTACACGCCTTTCGGTCATTCGGATTGGCAGACGATCGTAGCCAACATCAAGAAGTTCGGCTCTGCCGGTAAGAAGACCGCCGTGGTCTCGACCATCAACGGCGATGCAAATGTTCCGTTCTACAAAGAGCTCGCCAACCAAGGCATCAAAGCCGAAGACATCCCGGTCGTCGCGTTTTCGGTGGGTGAAGAAGAATTGGCCGGCGTCGATACCAAACCACTGGTCGGCCATCTCGCGGCTTGGAACTATTTCGAATCGGTGAAGTCGCCAGCGAATACCGATTTCATCAACAAATGGCACGCGTATACGAAAAACCCCAAGCGTGTAACCAATGACCCCATGGAAGCCGCCTATATCGGATTCAATATGTGGGTCAAAGCCGTGGAGAAGGCAAAAACCACGGATGTGAATGCCGTGATTGACGCGCTGCCAGGGATCGAAGCGCCGAACCTGACCGGCGGCATATCCAAGATGCTACCGAATCATCACATCACAAAGCCGGTTCTCATCGGCGAAGTGCAAGCAGACGGGCAATTCGAGGTGGTTTACAAGACGACGGGGCTTGTGGCCGGAGACGCGTGGTCCGACTTCCTGCCGGGATCCCGCGATCTGACCGCGGATTGGACCAAGCCCATATCCTGCGGGAACTACAACACCAAAACGAAAACATGTCTGGGTCTGAAGGCCATGCATTGAGCGGGGCTGGGTCAACTTGAGGGTTGAGCCCTGGGCAAGTGAGCGCGTCGCAGGACGCGCTCACTCCTTTCTCGCGAACCCGGCGTTTTGAGTGTGGACATGCTTCGATTCCTTATACTGGCTGCTTTGTTATTCGCGTCCATTACGATGGGGGCGCAAGCAGCCGAATCGCCGCAGACGCCACAAGAACTCATTGCAGGATTGCGAGCGGCAGATTTCGAGCGGAAGACCGAAATGGTCAACGCGCTCGCGGCAAGTGGGCATCCACGTGCAGGATTGATTATCGGGGCTTTAGCCTCGGGAACGCTGTTTTCGACCGTTGACGGTAGGATCATTCTTCAGACCGGCCAGGACGGCAAATCCTACGCCGATGCGCTGACAGGAAATCTCATCGCCGGTCTCAGCGAAGGTCAATTGACCAAGATCGGGGTCAACAACCGCCTCCGTCGGGATCTGCGTGGGCTTTCAGCGCGTCTCTCCCTGATGTCGCCCGATCCCCAAACGCGCCGCAAGTCCGCAGCCGATGCCTTCACGGCGCACGATCCCGAGACGCTCCCAGCGATCGAGGAAGCAAGGAAAAAGGAAAGCGTGCCCAGCATCCGGCAAGCGCTTGACGAAGCCCGCGCCGCGATTGTGCTGCAGAGCGACGATTCTTCCCAGGACGACAAATTGGCGGCCGTCAATACCTTGCGCGCGCGAGGTGACCGCGACGCGCTGAATGCCTTGCTCGGACTGAGAACAGCAGATTCGCAAACCCTCCGTAACGCCGCCGCCGCGGCGGTTAAGGATGTCGAATCCTCGCTGGCCTATTGGGGAGCATTGCAGAACGTCTATTACGGGTTTTCACTTGGTTCCGTCCTGCTGCTGGCGGCGATTCCCGTGGCCCTCTGGCTCTTCCGGGCCAGCCGCGCCCTTCGCGTGAGCGACACGTGGGGGTGCGGACGCATCGCGCAGACGCCACGCATGCAGTACACGGCCACCGCGTTCGCCGAGCCCCTGCGGCGAATCTTCGCCGCGCTCTACCGTCCCACCGAAGACGTCTCGATCGACTTTCATCCGGAATCGCGCTACTTCGTCCAGTCGATCGCGTACCACGCCCGCATCGTGCCCTGGTTCGAGCGCTACCTCTACGATCCGGTCATCGATCGCGTGATCGCGTGGGCCGCGCGCGTCCGCGCCATCCAGTCGGGCTCGCTCCACGCCTATCTGACCTATCTCGTGGCCGCCCTCGTGATCATGCCCGGCGTCATTCCCGTGATCCTGGCCAGCCCCGTGATCGTGTCCGGCGCCGTGCCTGTGATCCTGGCCAGCCCCGTGATCGTGTCCGGCGC
>Ga0209488_10004603_pt1 | contig 10743 bp, 8 predicted proteins | sample Rivendell_Oct201_8_FD_188349 | JGI IMG/M metagenome (GOLD analysis project Ga0209488, IMG submission 188349) | Vadose zone soil microbial communities from the Eel River Critical Zone Observatory, Northern California, USA -... | ecosystem: Environmental > Terrestrial > Soil > Vadose zone >... | reverse complement strand
GGCGGAGCTGCCGAGGTTTGCGTCTGCTGCGGTGGCTGCGGCGCGCAAGCAGCGAGCCAGAGCACCAACAGCACGGGCATGAATGAGCCTGGGGTTCATCTCTCGCCTCTTCCCGAGGTCGGTCGCCGACCTTACAGGCCGATGTCAATAACAATAGCCGGAACTGCGTGCCGTGCCGCGGCGGATAGCACCGCCGATCGCACCGACCCCCGCGCTGATTGCCGCGCCGCGCCCGGCATTCCCGCCAATCGCTCCGAATATTGCTCCTCCGGCCGCACCCCTCGCGGCTCCGCGGAGTGGCCCCGGCGTTACCGCTTGGCACGGCGGCGGCCCATAACCTGGCGGCGGTGGATAATACTGCGTATACTGAAAAGGTGCGGACGCCGGTATTGCCGTAAGCACAAGTCATCGCGCACCAGGAAATCACGTGTCGAACCATTTCAGCTCCGCACGGCGCCCCTAGCTTGGATAATGTTACGGCGGCAGAGGGTAAACGGCAATGGCCCGCTGCCGCTGTTCCCGTGCCGGGTCGCGCTAGCCCCATACTGGCCTGAAGGTCGGGGTAGCCTCGAAGAAAGGCGAGGAGCAGCAGTGCACGCGCGGCCGCGATACACGACGCCTTCAGAGCGTGCCGCTAAGGTGAAGGCCCGGTCGCTTCCTCAGGGGAACCCAATCATGCAAGGTTCCACGACCGGCGGCGGGCGGCCGGGGACAACCTCGATAATCCGTCGATTGACCGGGCACCAGGCGCGGATATAGTCGCAGCGCCGAGCGGCGGGCGTGGCGGAATGGCAGACGCGGCAGACTCAAAATCTGTTGTCCGAGAGGACGTGGGAGTTCAAGTCTCCCCGCCCGCACCAGAGCACTACCGACGTCCGGTCGAAAAAGAGCCGGCTCCCAGGGTTTAATTTTTGGCGGGCCAACACGAAATGCTTCGCAGCGCCCCACTTTCCAACGTAATTCGCAAGGGAGGTCGCCGATGCCCGACCATGTTTACAGGATCATAGAAGTTGCAGGCTCGTCTGATAACAGCATCGAGGATGCTATCCAGGCCGCCGTCGGTCGAGCGTCGCGCACGCTGCGGGGGATCAGCTGGTTCGAAGTGCTGCAGACCCGCGGACAGGTCGAGGCGGGTAAGTTGAACTATCAGGTCGTCCTCAAAGTCGGCTTCACTCTCGAAGAGCCATGATCGGCTGAAAGCTCTGTAATCGGGGGCTCTGGCGTCCCGAAAAAAAGGGACATGCACTGATTTCGCCGTCAGGGCCGCCGACGGCGCGCCAGAGAGGACGCCATCACAACCGCCGCGAGGCCTGCGGTCCCACCGGTAAGGCGGAAGGTGCCGCCGAAGGCGGAGATGAACCCATTCCTTGGGCCGACTCCGCTGGCCAGCGCAGAAGCTTCCAAATCGTGGAAGATGAGTGTTAGCAGCGCCGCCCCGGTCACCACCCCAAGGGTGCGGGTAAGCATCGTCAGACTGCCGGCTACGCCGCGATGTTGTGGAGGTAGGGTCGTCATCACCACGCCCATATAGGCTACTTGGAAGAGTCCGACGCCGAACCCTTGCAGCGTCAGCGGCATGACCATCGCAACCCAGGACGCGCCGGCCTCCCAACCGCCGACCAGATACAAGCCGACGCCGGAAAGGGCGGCCCCGAACGCCGCGATCCAACCTGCCGGGAGACGATCGATCAGCGATCCTGCAACGGGCGATGCTGCGATCGAGCCAGCAAAAGAAGCAGCTAGCACAGCGCCTGCCAGCGGCAGCGGCAATCCAGTGAATCGAACGAGATAGTAAGGAACGAACAGAAGAACCGAGAAGCTCGTCAGATAGACCAGAAAACTGGCCAAGTTCGCTGCTGTGAAGCCCCTGATGCGAAATAAGCTCAGGCTTATGATCGGGTGAGGCGCATCGCGCTCTCTAAGAATGAACCCGAGGGCGGCGGAGAGCGCGATCCCGAGCAGCACGATCAGCATAAAGATCTGATGTTCGGGCTGTTGCAGCTGATTGAGCGACAGCAGTGCAGTACTTATCGCGAGCGCGAGCAAAGCGGCGCCGAAGACGTCGACAGGCTCGCGCGCGCCGCGGCGAGGCGCGGGCGGCAGCCCTGAAAGGAAAGCGAATGCCGTCAAAGCAATCGGAGCACGAAACCAGAATACTGCCGGCCAACCCCAGAGGTCGACCAACACTCCGCCGAGCAGCGGGCCGCCGGCGGAGCCCAGCGCATGCATCGTCGTGAACACGGCGAGCGCAGTGCTCCGCCGATCTTCCGGGAACAGACCTGTTACGAGTGCGGGAGCACAACTGAGGATCAGTGCGGCACCGATGCCCTGTAAAAACCTGCAAAAGAGCAGCCAGCTGAAGCTCGGCGCCGCGGCGCAGCAGAGGAAAGCCGCGCCATTCCACAGCAGCCCGGCGCGAAAGACGCGGGCGTGCCCGAATATGTCGCCGACCCGGCCGAACGCCAGCATCAGGCTGGCATGGGTCAGGACATAGCAGATGACCACCCACTGGATCATCTGGATCGGCAGGTCAAAATATGTCGTGATGTCGGGGAAGGCGATATTGACCGCGCTGTCCAGCGGGACGACCGATGTGCCCAAGCCGACTAGTGCGACACGGATCAATTGCTGTGCGGTCATCGGTCTGCGCCGCCCGACGCGCCGCAAATTGCTTGTAATCATTCGGTTTCGCAGGTTCATGCTTTATGGGTTGCGCCAGCGCGGCCGATGGCGGTGGTCCTCGAGGTTAGCCGATGTACACGCCTAGGGGTTCCTTAACCAGAGCGGACTCCGGTTTTGCGCTCGCCATCCACGGCGGCGCCGGAACGCTTCGACCGGACGAGGCGGCCCGATCTCGAGCGCCTTCGTATCATCAGGGTCTGCGCCGCGCGCTGAGCGTCGGCCGCGACATTCTCGCCACCGGCGGCAATGCGCTCGATGCCGTGACGCAGGCGGTTGCCGCACTCGAGGACAACCCGCTGTTCAACGCCGGCAGAGGCAGCGTCTTCACGATTGCGGGAACCCAAGAGATGGACGCTTCGGTGATGGACGGACGCGACCACGGAGCGGGTGCGGTGGCCGGCATTCTCGGGCTGCGCAACCCGATATTAGGAGCGCGCGCTGTGATGGAACACTCGCACCATGTGTTGCTGATCGGTGAGGGCGCCCTCGCCTTCTGCCGCGAGCAACAGGTCGCATTTGCGGAACCCGGTTACTTCCGCACAGACGAGCGCTGGCGGGAACTGCAGGCCGCACTCGCCGAGCGCCCTCCAGCCGCGGCCCAGACCGGCACCGTAGGTGCCGTCGCCCGCGACCGCGAGGGTAATCTCGCCGCCGCCACCTCGACCGGCGGGATGACCGGTAAGACGCCTGGCCGGGTCGGCGACAGCCCGATGATCGGCGCCGGCACCTACGCCGACAACACAACCTGCGCGGTGTCGGCGACCGGCCACGGCGAGTTCTTCATCCGCTATGGCGCCGCCTTCGAGATCGCGGCTCGACTGCGCCATCGCGGCCAGTCGCTGCAAGAGGCCTGCCATGCGGTGATCGACGCGCTGGCTGAACTCGGCGGTCGAGGCGGCGTGGTCGCTGTGGATCGAGACGGGGATTTGGCCTTGCCCTTCAGCACCGAAGGGATGTATCGGGGATTTGTCCGCGCCGATGGGCTAATCCGCACCGCGATCTGGGACGAGCCCTACCTTTGAGGTTGATCGAGCCTCGCGGCGAGCAGAAAAGCCCCGGCCGGGGACGACCGGGGCTTCTGCCGCCTTGCCGGCGTGCCGGTCCGACAGGCGAATTCGCATCGTTGGGGGACATAACGATGCGGGCATTATCGTGCGGCATTTCTCTTCTAGTTGCAATTTCTATTTCGAATATTAACCATGAATTGTAGATAACCGAGCCTAGTTGTTACCTGCAGAGGGGGCTTCGGGCTTCTCGAACAGCGCCAGGCTCTCCATCGCAAGCCCGTAGCCGAGGAGATCGTGCATTTGGCGGCGCAGATATTCGGTGAATAGAAGCCGAGTATAGCGCAGCAGCAGGGTCGGCTTAGAGGCTAGGTCCCGAGCCAGGTCCCATGCCCGCGGCAACAGCTCGTCGGCCGGCAATACTTCGGCGATGAGGCCCAGGCGCAATGCTTCGGCTGCATCCAATGTCTGGCCGGTCATCAAGAAATAACGGCCGCGATTCATGCCCAGCAGCAGCGGGTAGACAATATGCATGCCGTCACCCGGTACGACCTCCGAGTTGAAATGGGCCGAGTCCTGAAATTGGGCGGTATCCGCGGCCAGCACGATATCGCACAGGAGCGGGATTTCGGAATGGCGCCAAGCCGGACCGTTGATCGCGCTGATCATCGGCACCTCAATGTTCAGCAGATTCATCAGCAGATGCCGGCCCTCCCAATGGATGCGGTCGATCCGCTCGATCGACGGACGGGCCGGAAACGAGGAGGTGCCGGGCGTTGCCCGCGGCCCCGAGAACTCCGCGCCCGTCCCGGTCAGGATGACGACGCGGTTCTCCCGGTCGGAGCCGATGTCGTGGAAGGCCTCGGGCAACTCGCCGTGCGGCAGAAAGCCCCAACGCAGCGACTGGCGCTCGGTATGGAGAGTCACTTGGAGAATGCCGCCGCGACGTTCCATTTGCGCCGATTTGTACTTGTTGGCGTAGTCCTCGAAGGAACTCATTTCTATCTCCCGAGAGGAGCACTACCGCTTTCTGAACTTGTCGAGGGTCACGATTTCGGCGGCTTGCCGCGGTGGCTCGACCCGCTCCTCGACAGGGGTTTTCGCAGGTAGTGCAGGGGTGTCCGCCGGTTTGGCCGCAGCGACTTCGAACCGAAGGGCGAAATTGACCGACGGGTCGGCAAAGCTAGCCACCGCGGCGAAGGGGACAGTCAACTGCTCCGGCCGGTTTTGAAAGCTCAAGGTAACGGAAAAATCCTGATCCCGGACTTCGAGCCCCCAGAATTGATGCTGGAGAACGATGGTCATCTCTTCGGGATATTTAGTCAGTAGGTAGTTCGGGATCGCGACCCCGGCGGCGCCGGTATGAAAGCTCACGTAAAAGTGGTGAGCACCGCGCAGACCCTCCCGTTGCGCACGCGCCAGCGCTTCGCGCACGACACCGCGCAACGCGGTCTCGACCATCTTTGGGTAATCGAAGTGGTCCATATCCAGCGGCTCGCTTCTTCACACGGCGCGGGGCAACGGGCGAGTGAGGGGCTTCTGTTGCCCGGTGCCCCTCGAACCGCGAGTTGCTCTAGGCTTTTACCCCGCTAGGGGTTAGGCCGCGAGTGCCTCTGTTGCGAAGTTATCGTTCGCAGCTAGATTATGACCCGATAACGGCGGTATCATGCCGGGCGACGGATCTTGCCTTTACCACGCGCGTCGAGCCTAGTTCGCCCCCGCGAATCGCCGGCACCACGGCCGGCGGGAAATTGGTGGAGGCGCCGGGTACTGCCCCCGGGTCCGCAACGCTTATTTCACAAGCCGTTTATCGCCATAGTCGGTTGCCCGACAATGGAGATATAGGGCGGCAAGCGACCCGAGACAATCCCGCGGCTTGCCGTCTCCGAGCGAGGGAGAAGAGGGATGCGGCTGACGCCGGAGCAGCAGGACGAGATCGTGAGCCAGCGCGACGAGGCCTGGCCGACCCGGCGGGCCACCGTGCCGGCCCTGGAGGAGATTCTCTACCAGCCGCTGCCGGTGCTCGATCACGGCTTCGTGCGGGTCATCGACTATATGGGCGATGATGCGGCGATCGTGCAGGCGGCTCGCGTCTCCTATGGCCGCGGTACCCGCAAGGTCAGCGAGGACCAGGGGCTGATCAATTATCTGATGCGCCACCGTCACACGACCCCGTTCGAGATGTGCGAGATCAAGTACCACGTCAAATTGCCGATCTTCGTCGCCCGACAGTGGATCCGCCATCGCACGGCCAACATCAACGAGTACTCCGCCCGGTACTCGATCCTCGACAACGAATTCTACCTGCCGGCCCCCGAGCACCTGGCGGCGCAGGCCAAGACAAATCGCCAGGGGCGCGGGCAGGTGCTCGAGGGGGCGGCGGCGCGGCGGGTGCTCGATCTGCTGCGCCACGATGCCGAGCGGGCCTATGCCGGCTATGCCGAGCTGCTCAACGAGGACGGATCGGGCACGCCGATCGACCCGACCCGGCCGGGCCTCGCGCGCGAGCTCGCCCGCATCAATCTGTCGCTCGGCTTCTACACCCAGTGGTATTGGAAGACCGACCTGCACAATCTGATGCATTTCCTGTCACTGCGTGCCGACCCTCACGCCCAGTACGAGATCCGCGCCTATGCCGAGGCGATGCTGGGCGCGCTCGAGCGATGGCTGCCGATGACCCACACGGCGTTTCTCGAATACCGCATGAACGCGGCGGTGATTTCCGCGACCGGCCTCACCGTCATCCGCCGCCTGATCGCGGGCGAGACGGTCGAACCCGAGACGAGCGGCTTGTCGCGTCGCGAGTGGAGCGAGCTGATGGCGGTGCTCGGGCGACCGCCGACGTGACCAATCCCGAGGGTGCACGGCTGCTGGCCGGTTCTTCGCGCAATACGCGAGAGCAAACGCCTACCGCTCCTGATCCTGCAGAGCAAAAACAGGACGCGGTCAACCGGCGATTTGCCGCCGATTTCTGAGCAGGCTCTAAGCCGCGGCGTGCCGGGGTCGCGCGGGTTTGCTAAGTTACTTGCGCGGGATGGTGTGCAAGAGATCTACCAGATCGATGACGGATCCGCCGAGCGACGGGTCGACAGCTTCACCTCCGCCATCGCCACGAATAGGGATCACCCAGCCATGCGCGCAATCGATAACGAGATCGCAGAGGTCCGGGAGCATCACTCCATGAGCCGGGTGGAATGCGTAAACGGTGAAGGCTTGATAGCTCTTCTCCTCGCTCGACATCGCCGTTCCCAGGTGACGACCGAGGATCTCAACATTGATTTTTGCCATGTTTCTCTGGTCCGTGAGAGGTGGGTTTCACACTCGCCAAGTGCCTGCGAACAAGCCGCATCACCCGCATGAGCGGAGCCCGGTGCAATTTGCCTTTGGTCGGTCGCCGAGCCGCGCTCAGAATGAGACCGTAGCGGAAAGGCGCAGCATCCGGTTCCCGAGTGTCGGTCATGCGGCAACGGTTTAGCGGTTTACCATGATTTTGTCAATTATAAAAATAGATATTTGTGATTTAAGGCTAAGGCCGTCGAGGCAGCGTCTCCAAACCCAATCTGTTGAGAGCTCACCGGCGGGGGACCTGCCGGCCGCATTCCGAGCGCTCGGGCATGCTACTATCAATCGAAGCCGGCCAGGCGGAGACCATCCAGGATGTGGTCGATCGCGGCCTGGTCGTCGTATAGCCGACGCAGGTTGCCACCCACGAAAGCCAAGTTCGGGTTGAGAACCTTCAGCTCCTCGAGCGCGGCCTCGGCCTCCCCCATTCGGTCGAGCTGGGCCAGGCCGGCGACGACATAACGCAGGCCGGCCGGCCAATTCCGATTGAGTGTCCAGGACCGTCGCCCGGCCTCAATCGCCTGGAAATAGTGTCCTAGTCGGTAGTGCGCGCCCGCGAGTGCGGTCAGCCAGATAAACAGGCGAGGATCCTTGGGGCTGAGGCGAATGCCCTTTTCGGCAAGCGCGATCGCCTCCTCCGGATGGCCACCGTAGAGGTGCATCTGGCCAAGCAGAACATGGGCGGCGGCATAGCTGGGGTTGAGCTTGATCGCTTCGTTGAACGACCACATCGCCCGTTCGGAGCGATGCGTCCACATGCAGACCAGGCCGAGCGCGAAATGGGCTGCCGGGTAGCGGGCATCGAGTTTGATCGCACGTTGGGCGAGCTCGTAAGCCTCGACGTAATTGGGTTTGTCGTCATCTGCCCAGCCCAGATAGGCGGCATTGCAAAGTGTGATGGCCAATTGCGCGACGGGCTGCGGATATTCTGCGTCGATCGCCAACACGCGCCGAAACAAGCTCTGTGCTTCGACGCTGTCCTCTTTGGTGTAGCGGTAAAAGTGCCACAACCCGCGCTGATAGAATTCGTAAGCGTCTTCTCGTTCGAGCGGTCGGCGGGCGACGCGATCGCGCTCGGATTTGAGCAGCTCCGGCTCGATGGCGCCGACGATGGCCGTGGTCACCTCATCTTGCAACTCGAACAAATCCGAGAGGTCACGGTCGAATATTTCCGCCCAAAGATGCATTTCGGATTCGGCGTCTATCAACTGCGCATTGACGCGCACCCGTTTTTTGGAGCGACGGACACTTCCTTCCAGCAAATAGCGCACAGCCAATTCATGACCGATTTGCCTCGTGTCGAGCGGCCTGTCCCGATAGGTGAACGCGGTATTACGCGAAATCACCAACATGTTGGTGAACCGCGACAGATTGGTCGTCAAATCCTCGGTGATCCCGTCAGCAAAAAATTGCTCGCCCTGATCGCGGCCAAGATTTTCGAAGGGCAGGACGACGATTGACAAGCGTTGTTGCGGGCTGGAGCTGATTTCGGGGATTATCGGAGAGGCCGGCTGTGCATCGCCGCCCCGCCGAACCACTGGTGCAACAAAGCAATAGCCGCGTCCGGGAAGTGTCTGGATGCAGCTGCCCTCCGCCCGGTTCTGATCGAGTATTTGGCGGAGTTTTGAAACCTGCACGTTCAGATTGGCTTCTTCGACCACCCGTCCCGGCCACACAGCCTTCATGATCTCGTCTTTCGAGACCACCGCGCCTTGCCGCCCAGCCAACACCCCAAGCAAAGCAACCGTCCGCGCGCCGAGCGCGACCGGCACCCCCGAGGCTCCCTGATCCAACCGGTACAAGACGCCGCGCCGGCCTTCGAGGCGAAAGCCATCGAACAGAAGAATGTCGGCTGAACCAAGCATGTCCACGCGATTGCTCCCGACCGGTCCGGTCATCGACTGCATCTATATTCCCATACCCATCGCAAAGAACGTCAGGCGCGCGTCCAAGACCTGGAACCCGTACAGAGAAACCGGTTGAAGGGCCGAATTGGTATTTGTTTGGAAAAAATTTGGGTCGGCCACATAGCGACGACACCGGGGGAAGTCGGATGGTTGCCGTCGATTAGGGTTGAGGCGGGTTAGTCGATACCCGCCTAGGCCCGCGCGGATCGACGACTACAATGAGCGCAGTCGCCGCGCGGGGTACCGTCGAGATGCTCAGCGCACCCGAACGGGTGAAAGTCTCCACCGACGTGCCGTCTCAACCCTTATCCTCGACTGTAGATCACTGTCGCGCGCAAATCTTAGCGGTATCCCTCCAACGGGAATTGATCCATCATCGATCCCTTCGTCCAGGAGGCAGGCTAGCGGAGGAACGTTGTCCGAGGACGGGTTACAGCACAAGCGCGACAGCCAGGACATCAAGCCTGGGACGTACTGGGCGTCCTTTGGCATGTTCGCATTAGTTGCTCTGGTGATCCTGATCGTTGGTTTCGAGTTGGGCCTGGATCCGGTGATAGCCGGATCCGACCGGGCGCGCCGCTGCATCGAACCTGTAGCGCTGCTGGCCCTAACCGCTGCGGCCGCCTGGTTGTGGACCACTCGAGCGCCGGGCTATAACTTGTCATTTGATCGCGCCGCTCCCGCTGCGTGGCCTATCGTTTGCGTGATTTCTATAGTAGCATTCGCCGCGACTGCGATTACCGCCCTATATATTCTAGACGAATACCCGATGTCGGGCGACGAATATGCATATCTTTTTCAATCATGGATCTTTGAGCTCGGAAAGCTCTGGACACAACCTTGGCCGCTGGATAAATACCTAGATACATTCTTCATTTTTAATGTTGGCGGAAAGTTACTTGCGGCATACCCTCCGGGGTGGCCTGCGGTATTGGCGGCGGCGTCGACGGCGGGAATCCCGGTTTCGCTGGTCAACCCGATTTTGGCGGCGGGAACGATCCCGGTCCTATACGTTTTGGGATTACGCCGGTATGGAGCGCCGACGGGGCTGTTGGCGGTCTGTATTTTTGCCGGTTCGGCATTTTTCGTGATGAACTCGGCGACATTCTTCACCCACCCGGCCTCGACGCTTTTTGGCCTTCTATTTGCCCTGGCTGCGAGCGAATACCTCGAAAACCCCCGCGTCGTACCGGCGATCGGGGCGGGCGTGGCGCTTTCTGCCGTCGCATCGACCCGGCATTACGATGCGGTACTTCTCGCAATACCCGCGGTTGTGGCGCTGGTCCGGCGGTCGTCGCTGGCGCACTGGCGTCTTGTTCCCCTAGTTGCGATCAGCGGGTTGCCGGTGATGGGCGCGCTCCTTGCGTACTATTGGGCCACCGGGAACCCGATGCTGACACCGACGACTTCACTTGGTCCTGCGGGGGAGATCCTCGCAAAATTCGACATGGTTAGGTCAACTGAAATTCTGTTTGGTCGGGGCATCGAGCTCGCCGAATGGACGTCTGCCCCATTTTTGGCTGTATACCTGTGGGCGTTGGGACGGCGCGCATATCGTAATGAATTGTATTTCTTCGAGCTCTATGGTCCGATCTTTCCGCTCGGATATTGGCTGTTTTGGAGCGATGGTGGACTGCGCTGGGGACCGCGCTATATCTACGGCGCCTTTCCATTCATGGCGCTTACGGCGGCGGCAGCGATCCGCGACGCGTTGGCGCAACGAGACGCAGGACGGCTGTCCCGGTTCGCGGCTCGCGCCGGCATCCTGTCGATCGTGATATCGATTCTGCAAATTCTGTTTCTCGCTA
>Ga0209488_10004602_pt1 | contig 10745 bp, 7 predicted proteins | sample Rivendell_Oct201_8_FD_188349 | JGI IMG/M metagenome (GOLD analysis project Ga0209488, IMG submission 188349) | Vadose zone soil microbial communities from the Eel River Critical Zone Observatory, Northern California, USA -... | ecosystem: Environmental > Terrestrial > Soil > Vadose zone >... | reverse complement strand
GGCGCCAACGCCGCCGAAAATGACCTCGCTGAGCATGATGTTCACGAGGGGAACCATTCCGCCCAGCGGCGTGAAGGAATCGTGCCAGCCGTTGATCGCGCCGCAACTGGCATCCGTGGTAACCGTTGCCCACAAGGCGCTGTTCGCAATTCCAAAGCGGACTTCTTTCCCTTCCATGTTGCCGCCGGACTGAAGCGCGCTCACATGCTGATCAACTCCGCCGGCCAACAGCGGGTTCCCGCGAGCCTCAGCCCAGTAGGTGACGCTCACGCCGACAAGGAACAAAATCGCCATCGCGGACCACACCGCCCAGCCATGACGCGGCGAACCAGTCATTCTTCCCAGTGTGTAGGTCAAGCCTGAAGAAAGCGCAAAAATACTGAACAGCTCAATCAGGTTCGACAGGGGAGTCGGGTTCTCGAAAGGGTGTGCGCTGTTCGCATTAAAAAAACCGCCACCGTTTGTGCCCCATTCCTTGATGATCTCCTGCGAAGCTACGGGGCCTTGTGCGATGGTCTGGTCTGTCACCGTATCCATCACAGGCTTGCCATCGGGACTGACAACGGGTTTTCCGCTGGCGTCGATTTTCGGAACGTGCTGCGGTTCGAGCAGCTTCACCGTGTCGTAGGGCTTCAGGTTCTGAACCACTCCTTGGGAGACCAGCGCCAGCGCTCCCACGATGCAGAATGGCAGCAGCACCCAAAGGCATGAGCGGACCAGATCAACCCAGAAGTTGCCAATGGTTTCCATCTCGCGGCGGGAGATGCCACGAATGAATGCGATGGCGATGGCAAGTCCGACCGCCGCCGATACGAAATTGTGGTACGCCAGGCCCGCCATTTGCGTGAAATAGCTCATGGTGGTTTCGCCGCTGTAGTTTTGCCAATTCGTATTCGTGGTGAACGACGCGGCCGTATTGAACGCGAGGGCGGGGGCGACGCCCCCTAGTTTCTGCGGGTTGAAGGGCAGGAAAGCTTGCCCACGCTCCATCAGATACAGCACCAGCATCGACACCACACTGAACAGCAGCATGGATACCGCATACTCGGTCCAGCGCATTTCGTGGGTCTCATCAACGCCGGTGACGCGATATAACACGCGCTCGAGCGGTCTCAGCACGGGGTCCAGGAATGTCTTTTCGCGGTTAAAGACCCGCGCCATAAAGACCCCCAGAGGTTTCGTCACGGCCAGGACGAGCAACAGGAAAAATGCGATTTGGAACCAGCCATTGGCGGTCATCAAAACTTCTCCGGACGCAGCAGCGCGTAGACCAAATACACGATCATCAGAACGCTGATGACGAGCATAACGATTGATTCCAAAGTCATCGCTGCCTCACTTCAGCCACTCACAGAAACGCACGTAAGCAACCGAAATTGCAAAGAACGCGACCGTCAGTACCACGAAAGCGAGATCTGCCATCAATCCCTCCGCGCGAGTCGAGAGTTCATTTTTTGGAAACGTCTCATAACGTTCTGAGCTTCCGCCTAGAACTTAACCAGGATCGCCAGGTTCAGCCGGTTCTCGTCTCTGCGAAGATCCGGGGTAAAACCCGGGACCAACGATCCCAGCGCTCCAGTGTTGCCACCCGGAGGAGTGATTCCGCCCTTCCCAGAAAAATAAGGGACATTCGCCGCCCGATGGTCAAACTCCCAGCGGAAGGTAATGTATTGGCTGGGCATGTAATCGAAAGTTGCCGATGAATCCCAAGCCTTGTAAGGATCGCCGGGATTCTCCGTAAAATAAGGAGTCCCAGAAGCCGCTGTCGCGCCATTGATCGGAGGCAGCAATACCAAGTAGCGGCCTGGGTTGTTAATTTTTCCGCCGCCAAGTGTCAGGCCGTAAAGATCTTTGTGAAACCACAAGCGGTTGTAGATCATGAAGCCGAGGAAGTCTTGCTTGGGCCACACGACGCGCTGACCCGCGACCACGTGCACGGAATTGCCGGCACAGCTCACGCCACCGCCATGTTCACATCCCAAATCGCCGGTCAGCGAGAAGGCGGCCTTATCAATAAATTTCGAGGGGTTGTCGTAGTACTTGTACTCAATGCTGTCGTCGGTGTGATATCGAACACGCCCTGGAACTCCGAGCGCATCTTCGCCTAAAGCGTATTGATTCCCGAGTATCGACCAGCGTCCGTTCGGCCGCCACAGGATCTGTCCTCCAATGCCGGGCCGATTGTTGAATCGTCCGTAGGACTGCCACCCATTGATGAACCACGGCTCGATTTTCAGATGCGCGGTGGGAAAGATCTGCACCCGCACGCCATTGAAGAACCAAGGTGTATTCGACGAGACGTACGACGGCTGATAGGCCCAGTTATCAAAGTTGTAATAACTGAAGAGACCTATGTACGACATGAAAATTCCAGCATCTACATTGATGCCATGCAACTTATCGAAGTGATATCCGCCATACGCCTCAGAGAGGTAACGATAGGCATCGGCGAGGTTCCATTGGCCACGCGCAGGGCTGGCGTCGTTGCGCGGCGTGGTCTGTGAATACAGGCCGAATTGCGTCATCAACCTGGCGCGCACGTTGTCATAGTGAAAGTCGCCTCCAACGCCAAGTTGCGTCACGTGGACTTCGCTCGATCGAAAGACCTCGCTCGACCCGCCAATCGTATCGTCAGATGGATGGTTGAAATCAACGATATAGTCGACATCCGCCCGGATCTCAGGGGTAAAGAATTTGGAATCGAAGGCAGCCTCTTTCGTTCGCGGAGTGCCGTTCAACCAGGTGTAATCGGCGAACGCAAACGGCTCCGCGGGCTGCTTCTTCGCGGGCTGACCTGACGCGGGGAGCAAGGCATCCACTTCCGTGGGCGCGACCGTCGCGGCGGGAGCAACGGGAGCAATCGACACCGTAGCCTTTGCAGTGTGAATCGCCGTGGTGGGTTGCTCGGCGGCCTGATGCTGCTTCAGCTCCGCCTCCAGTTGCGCGATGCGCTTCTTCATGGCGTCGAGCTCTCTCGCGATAGGCGACGGAATTTGCTGATCGGAGACGGCAGCTTGCTGATGGTTGGATTCGGCCTGCGTTTCCGCGGGAGAACTCTGTCCGGGAGCGCGCATCGGATTTGCGGCAAAACAAATACAACCGACAAGTACCGCCAGACCCTGTGTCAAAGTCGACATCGCTCTGTGCTTAGTCATTTGCATCTCGTATTCTCGAACTCAGTTCTCTTTTCGCCGAGGATTTACATTGACCATCTTCACGCGGTCCATGCCGGGGCTTCGACTCTCTTTGTAGAGAGCAATCAAGAAGCGCACAAAGAAGGCGATCGCTGCGCCACCGATGAAAATGACTATCAGGAAAGTTGCAGCCATCCGGCCTCTTCGCGGAGCACGGTCGAATTCAGATCGTCCCGGCCAATTATCACTACTTCATTCGATACTCCAGTGCATAACTTTTGGATAAAAGCTTCATAAAAGATTCGTAAACCGCCTAGCATTTAGTTTTATGGATACTTTACGAACAGAAGGGGTTGCGAGATTATGTCTCGGGATTGCCAGGCAGTTGGTTAGCTCGGCATAGAAACCCGTAGGCGAAAAGACTGACTATTGCTGTTGGCCTTCGGGATTGAAGCGATATCCGACCCACGGCTCGGTGGTTATGTAGCGCGGCGAGGCTTCGTCGGGCTCAAGTTTTTTGCGCAAGTGGCCAATGAAGACGCGGAGATATTCCGTTTGCTCGGTGCTGGTATCGCCCCAAACAGCCGCCAGCAATGCGCGATGCGTCACCACACGCTCGGAATGTCGCGCGAGATAGGTCAGGATGTCAAATTCCTTCGGCGTCAGGCGCACTTCGCGGCCTTTGACCTTGACGCTATGGGCTTGCGCGTCGATGCGGAAGTGACCAACTTCGATCACGTCGGGTTCGAGCGGCTGTATTGCCGAGAGGCGCCGTAACCCGGCTCGGACCCGTGCGAGCAATTCATTCACGCTGAACGGTTTTGTAACGTAGTCATCAGCGCCGGCATCAAGCGCCTCAACTTTTGTGCGCTCTTCGTTCCTTACCGAAAGCACAATGATGGGAATTGCTGATTTGGCTCGGAGATGGCGGCAAAGCTCGACACCGTCCATGTTGGGCATCCGAAGGTCGGTGATCACGAGGTCGGGTGTCCACGACTTCATCACCTGCAGTGCGTCGTCGCCGTCGGAAGCGGTGCGGATTGAGTATCCCCGCGCGGAAAGCGTGGTCTTGAGAACTCGCGCAATTTGCGCCTCGTCGTCCACGACCAGGATCTTTGGCTTCTCGCCCACAGGTGCCATCCGGCTACTTGACCTCTTGCGTCACGATGTGTACGTCTACCGCTGGCGCGTCACGAAGGAATTTGTGGATGGCGGAAAGATAAAGATACTTTCGCCAATTGGACTGCGCCGAGCGCCCGAAGACAACTTGAGTAATATGCTTGTCCCGCACTACTTTGGCGACTTCCTCCGCCACATTCTTGCCCTTCGAGCGCAGAAGCTGTGCGCCCAGGCTTTCGGCAAAACGGATGTTCTGTGCCAGGGTCCGTTGATCTTCAGGCCCGTCGTCCCTGCCAACATCCACGTAAATCACGAACAGCTCCGCATCGATACGCTGCGCCATGCGGGCGGCGCGCGCGACTAAATATTGCGCTGCGGGGCTTGAACTTATGCATACCCCGAACCTCTCCCTCACGGGCGCCTGCGGGGCAACGCCTTCCTTTTCCAGGTACGATTCGAGACTGCGATCGACCGCGCGGGCGACCTGCTGCAGCGCCAATTCGCGCAGGGAGATGAGATTCGCCGGACGAAAGAAGTTGTCAAGCGCGCGTTCCGCACGTTCAACCGGATATACATCGCCCCGGCGCATGCGAGTTTGGAGCGCCTCGGGCGTGAGGTCGACAAGAACAATCTCGGTGACTCTTTGCATGACCCAGTCGGGAACGGTCTCTCGAACCGGGACGCCGGTGATCTGTTGCACCAGAGGTGTCAGGCTCTCGATGTGCTGAACGTTTACTGTGGAAAGCACATCTATGCCGGCATTCAGCAGTTCCAGCACGTCATCATAGCGTTTGCGGTGCTTGCTGCCTTCAATGTTGGTGTGTGCGAGCTCATCGACCAGTGCGATCTGTGGCCTGCGCGCAAGAATGGCGTCGACGTCCATCTCCTCGAAGTTTGCGCCTCTGTAATTCAGTTTTCGACGAGGCACATTTTCCAATCGCGCCGCAAGCTCGGCAATGCCTTTGCGGCCGTGGGTCTCCACCAACCCGGCAACCACGTCTTCCCCGCGGCTGGCCCGTCGAATCCCTTCGCTTAGCATGTTGAAAGTCTTGCCAACTCCGGGAGCGTAGCCGAGGAACAGCTTAAAGATAGCTGTCTTCTTCTGCGGAGCAGTTTTCTCCAGCCATTGCTCGGGCGTCTTCTGCTCAGGTATTTTCGGCATCGCGAATATTGTTCACCCGGACGACAAATTTGTCGAATCAGCTACAATCTCGTCGTGAAACGACTGATCCAGCAAGTGTTGCGTTACTTGGCGGTTGCCGCACTCGATGCGCTGATCACGTGGATCTGTTTCCACATCCTGAACCGGAACCCTACCACCGTGGGTTTCATATTCCTGCTTGCCATTCTGGTAGTATCGGCAGGCTGGGGGCTTCGCTACGCCGGCTTCATGGCCGTATTGGCGACACTTCTCTACAATTTTTTTTTCCTGCCTCCTTTGTTCACATTCAACATCGCTGATCCGCAGAACTGGGTTGCCCTGTTTGCCTTTCTGATCACAGCAATTATCGGCAGCCAGCTCTCCGAGCGCGCGAGGCGCGAAACACGACAAGCAACCAAACGGCGGAAGGAGGTGGAGAAACTTTATGCATTAAGCCAGCAGCTTCTCGTTTCCGAAAACGTCTTCGAGCTGCTCAACAAATTGCCGGCTTACATCGTCGAGGTCTTCGGAGCTACCGGAGCTGCGTTGTTTCTGGAGAACAAGCAAAAGATATATCTTTCCGACATCAACGTGCAGGCGTTATTTCCGCAAGAACAATTAAGAGCGGTTAGCGCCCGGGGCGAGCCCATGTTTGATCGCGATCAGCGTTCGGGCTATATGCCATTGAGGATGGGGGTTCGGTCGGTCGGAACCCTGGCGGTGATTGGATGCGATGTTTCGCGCGAAACCCTTGAAGCCGTCGGCAGCCTGGTCGCAACCGCGATCGAGCAAATCTCGACGATGGAAAAACTCAGCAAAGCAGAGGGTGCCCGCGAGAGTGATCGCATGCGCGCCCTACTGCTGGATTCCGTGACCCACGAATTTCGTACTCCTCTTACGGCCATCAAAGCATCGGCCCAGACGCTCCTTTCGGAGGTCGAACTCGACAAGCCGCAACTCAAAGAGCTTGCAACCGTCATCGATGAAGAGAGTGACCGATTAAACCGCCTCATAGGAGAAGCAGCGGAAGTCGCCCAGTTGGATGCGCGACAGGTCGAGCTTCACCTGGAGTCTCACCAAATCAGCGAAGCGGTCGGCATGGCGGTGCAAAAAGTGAAGAACGCTTTGGATAAGCGCCCCCTCGAAACGGATGTTCCGAAAGATCTACCCGCGATCAGCATGGACATAGAACGCGTGGTGGAAGTGCTGGTCCAGTTGCTAGACAATGCCGCCAAGTACTCCCCGCCTGAGACCCCAATTCATATCAGCGCGGAACTGCGGAACAACCGCGTGATCACCAGTATTGCCGACCATGGGCCTGGCATTGACGACGTGGAGCAAACCATGATCTTCGAGAAATTCTATCGCGGACGGAATCAGAGGATTTCAGTGCAAGGCACCGGCATGGGACTCTCAATCGCCAGGGCTATCGTTGAGCTGCACGGCGGCACGATAGGTCTCACCAGCCAACTTAGTCGGGGATCCGTGTTCTATTTTTCTCTGCCCGTGACTGCAACCTGAAACTTACGCCGCTATCAGAGCCGCGGTGGCAGCCAACGCAGCGTTGGGGTAATATCTAATCCTCTTTCCAATGAATATCCTCCCTCTCACGCCCAACCGGGGACAGGTTGGTGTTCGCCGAAAGTCCAAGGCCGGTTCTTCTCAAGCAGTTGTAATGCGGACACTGCTCGCGTCGAGCCTTTCCGCAGTCTTCTTCTTCCCCGCTGCGTGCGCGCAGCAGACTGATCCGCCGAAGCCTGTGGTGGTGCAGCCGGGACGGCCGGGCGCGCCCAGCAAAACGCTGCCGTCATCAACGCGAGGAATCTTGCCGCCTCGGTCGCCAGCGGACGTAGAGTTCATGCAAGGCATGATCGTGCACCATGCACAAGCGGTAGAGATGACGGCGATGATTCCGTCACATACGCAGAATAAAGATCTGCGTTCTTTGGGGGCACGTATCAGCAGCTCGCAATCGGACGAAATCAATTTCATGAAGCGCTGGCTCGTTGCACGCGGAGAGTCAGTCCGGAAGGCGATGCCGAAAATGCCATCCATGGATATGTCGCGCGAGACTTCGCACGAGAGCATGGCGCGGATGCCGGGAATGCTTACGCCGCAGCAGATGGAAGCACTTCAGAAGGCGAAGGGCGTCGAGTTTGACCGCTTATTTTTGGTGGGGATGATACAACATCATAACGGCGCGTTGACCATGGTGAAAGATCTATTCGACACCGCGGGCGCTGGACAGGACGCCGAGTTGTTCAATTTCGCGACCGATGCGGACAATAGCCAGCTAGCCGAGATACGGATTATGGAGACCATGTTAAAGAAAGAGACTCTTGAGGAGAAACGATGAACCAATTGCGCAGTCTTATCCTGTGTGTGGTGTTGGTCGCGGTTATTTCTTGTTTCGCTGTAAACCGAACCCAGGCTCAGGCGGCGCCGCCCGCGGCTCCGCCACAGGAACAGGTGCAGAAGCCCGCGAACCCTGAGAAGGACGCTAAGGATGCTGCGGATGAAGATAAGGATCCATTCGCTCCAGAGCCTGCCCCAACGCTGGCACCGGGAATGACAGGCTCGGATACGAATGATCCGCGCGCCAAACTTTCACCGGGACTTTACGACGCCGGCGAAACTTCAATGGGCATCGAGCACCTCCTGCTGCTCAAGAAGCCGGACGCATTTCAACTCGGGGCCACCGATCCCGATGATCCGAAGGTGGAGACGATGGTTGGGCGGCTTGGCATGGGGAATAACAAGAAGATGCCTAAGTCGGCGCGCTTGCTGATCGCGCAACTTGCTTTTGCCAACTCCGACCTTGCCTTCCAGGGCAACCACCTGTTCCAGGGCAATTTTTATGGCGTGAGTATTTACGACATCGCCAACCCGGCGAAGACGGCATTGTTAACGTCGATGGTCTGCCCGGGTGGACAGGGTGATGTGTCGGTCTACAAAAATCTGCTGTTCATGTCGGTAGAGATGCCAAATGGACGTCTGGATTGCGGCGTTGAAGGATTCCCGCCGGAACCTCCTCCTCCCGCAGACGAAGAGAAAGCTAAAGATAAAGTCAGCGCTAACGATAAAGACAAAGACAGTGCCAACGCAAACGAGAAAGACACAGACGATAAAGACAAAGATAAAGATGATAAAGACAAAGGCAAAGAAAAGAAGCGCCGCATCCCGGTAGCGCAAAAAGATCGTTTTCGCGGTGTAAGAATCTTTGACATTTCCGACATCAAGAATCCAAAGCAGGTCGCAGCGGTGCAGACATGCCGCGGATCCCACACGCATACCCTGGTGACCGATCCGAACGATAAGGAGAATGTCTACATCTACGTATCGGGGACCTCGTTTGTGCGGCAGCCGGAAGAGCTGGCCGGATGCTCCGGGGAAAAACCGGACAAGGATCCGAATACGGCGCTGTTTCGCATCGATGTGATCAAAGTTCCAGTGGCTGCGCCGCAGGAGGCGAAGCTGGTGTCGAGTCCGCGGCTGTTTATCGATCCGCGCACGGGTGCGATCAACGGGCTGAACAACGGCGGCACCCATGGCAAGAAGGGCGCGGAGAAGCCGGCGGACACCGACCAGTGCCACGACATCACGGTGTACTCGGCGATCGGGTTGGCGGCGGGCGCGTGCTCCGGGAACGGGATTGTCCTCGACATCAAGGACCCGGTACATCCGAAGCGTGTGGATGCCGTGAATGATCCGAACTACTCCTACTGGCATTCGGCATCGTTCTCGAACGATGGCAGCAAAGTCGTGTTCACCGACGAGTGGGGCGGTGGCCTGGGGGCGCGCTGCCGTCAGAACGATCCGAGCAAGTGGGGTGCGGACGCCATCTTTCGACTGAAGGACGACAAGCTGAGTTTCGCGAACTACTACAAGCTGCCCGCCGCCCAAGGCGATACGGAGAACTGCGTGGCTCACAATGGTTCTCTGATTCCGGTTCCCGGCCGGGATGTTCAAGTGCAGGCATGGTACCAGGGCGGGATTTCCGTGATGGACTTCACCGATCCGGCGAACCCCTTCGAGATTGCCTACTTCGATCGCGGGCCGATTGATCCGAAAACGTTGATTCTTGGAGGCGATTGGTCCGCGTATTGGTACAACGGCTACATCTATGGTTCGGAGATTGCGCGCGGCCTGGACGTGTTTCAACTGACGCCGACCAAGTTTCTGACGCAGAACGAAATCGATGCGGCCAAGACGGTTCTGCTGGCTGAACTGAATGTACAGAACCAGCAAAAGATCGAGTGGCCTGCGAAGCTGGTGGTGGCGAAAGCGTATGTGGACCAGTTGTCGAGGTCGCAGGCTCTGCCTGCAGGCCAAGTCGCAGAGCTGCAGAAGGCGATTCAAGGCGCAGAGAAGTCGCACATGAGCAAGAGCAAAACTGCGAAGTTGAAGAGTATGGCGCCTTCGTTGGAAAAGAGCGCAGCCATCGCGAAGACCCCGGCCGACTCAATGCGAATGCATGCACTGGCAGACGTTCTGAAGCATCCGTCCGCTTGAGTCGGGATCGGAAATCTTTATCACCAACTTGCCTGGACGGCAAGAAACGATGCCAGGTAGCGGGCCAATCCTCGTGGAAAGCCGATGGTGAGTATTTTTCTTTGTTGATATCGATTCGCGGTGATTCGGACGTTGTTGTTTTTGGCGGATCGATCTGAATTAAAAAAACGTGGATTGAATTTGTAAATCTTTTGATGATGCTGGAGTTAGCGCCGTGGTGGCGGAAGAGATCCGCGTAAAATATTGCAAAGGAATAACTTGCACGCAAAATATTGAAAAATAGGGAGTTACAGAGGTCGGATTTTGTGCCGACCGGACTGGCGAAGAGTCTCTCTGAGATGATTTGGCGGAGAAGCATGCTATTTCTAGTTTATGGGTGGGTACAAGCTCAGATGTCACATGAGTGGTGTGGAAAAGGTTTGGCCACCCGCCCGCGCATTCTCCCGCATTCTCAGTCCCCGCATTCTTCAAGCCCGTTGCACGGCGTTTGCAGGATCCTTGTTGACGAAACTAGAATCAGCGCGGACTGAACAATCTGTAATCAGCCAAGAGTGCTCGCATGCGCAAAGCAGGATCGCGGATCGCTATCACCCTGACCCTGGTCGCGATGACTTGGACGGTATCGAGCCAGCAGGTCAAGCGATCTATTGCGAGCGACGCACCTCGGATCCAGCATGCAGCACCAGTCGATGCAACCACCGTTGCGATGCGACAGCGCTTTTTGGAAATGTTTGCTCGGACATACTTTCCGGGACGAACCGGCCAACTCCTGATTGTGCCGCGCGAAGGCGACTTCATCACGCGGGCTGACGTGGCGTATATGCACGGTTCGCCGTGGA
>Ga0209488_10004601_pt1 | contig 10746 bp, 16 predicted proteins | sample Rivendell_Oct201_8_FD_188349 | JGI IMG/M metagenome (GOLD analysis project Ga0209488, IMG submission 188349) | Vadose zone soil microbial communities from the Eel River Critical Zone Observatory, Northern California, USA -... | ecosystem: Environmental > Terrestrial > Soil > Vadose zone >... | reverse complement strand
CCCCCCCAACCAAATCCCAGATCGCAACCATCAGCCGATGCCGCGCCGCCCGTGAGATGGTACTCGTCCCCCCTTCCATCATCTCTCCTTGACACTCACTCATCGCTTTTCCTAGTCCGTTACCTTACATACAACCCATGGTGATCTTAAGGTTTGCATCACTACTCTACGCATCTCACATTCTAATCCCTCAAACTCAGATCGAAGTCTTTTGCGAGGCCGTTCCGAACCCTGCACAGGTTTATCCCAATACCACATGTCCTTGTCATAGGTCTTATAAACCTACTCCCCTTTTTAGAACTTCCTTGCCCTCTGTGCATCAAACTATTACGATGGCTGCTTGTTTCACAGGAACATCAAAGGCTTCATGATTCAGACTGGCGACCCAACCGGCACCGGCAAGGGCGGCCAATCAATCTGGGGAAAACCTTTCCAAGATGAAATTCGCTCTACCTTAAAGGTACTGCGCTATCTCCATTCTCCATCATCACCGGAGCGCCGCCGTGATCCGCATCCTTGGTTGGTCTTGGCGTTTATGCTCATCATTCCCACTCACAGTTCAACTCCCGTGGTATCGTTGCAATGGCGAACTCCGGACCTGACACCAACAAGTCGCAATTCTTCATCACATATGCTAAACAGTCTCACCTTGATTCAAAATATACCATCTTTGGCAAGGTCATAGATGGACAGGACTCCACACTTGATGCCATGGAACGCGTTCCGGTCAACCACAAGAATAGACCTCTGTCGCAAGTCAAACTCACCCATGTATTGATGCACCTATTCCCCTCCGTATCTCCTATCACTCAGCGTAATCTGTCTATTTTTTTTGACAGGTAACCATCCACTCAAATCCAGTTGCGGATGCACAGCTACGATCATGATCAACCTTTACGTAGCCTAAATCCTTCTCCCACTGTCTTCAGCATCCGACGACTACTTGGATCCACCTACCGCGAGTTGATCACGGGTACATTACAGTTGATGACCTCAGTATTGATTTCCCAGCGGGGATCTGATAAATAAATAAACCCTCTTCATTTCATACGATAGTTTCACCCTCAAACTGGTTAGCCCTATCACCGCTTGATGAAGCCCACCAATTCCTTCTGAAGCTCCCGCTGCCTCCGCGCCTTCTCAAGATCGTCCAAACTACGGAGTTCATGTACAATATCACGCGTCTTGCCAAAATAAACGTCCTGCAACATGTTTCGCATCTTAATCTCCATATCCTCCACCATCCTCCCCACGTTTTGTACATGTGATGTCGCGTCCTGCACGGGGTGATCTTGCTCCATCTATTGTAAGAATGACATGTCAGCATCCCCTACCGCCTATCGTACACGTTGTGATGCACACCTGTCGAGTCATGCTGCCGCTCAAGCTCGTTTCTCCATCATGCTTCCATGGGGCGACCTCCTTCGGATTAGAAGAACCTTCCGCGCTCCCGCGGCGTGTGATGAGCTGAAGCATGACCGTCGAAGTGAGTTTGTAATGCGCTTGGCGCCCACGTTCCGTAGTCTCGAAGACATGGATAGAGTCCCAGCTTCCCGAAGGTTCCGAGGGAGACGCCGGTGTTAGCGCTAGATGTGGTACACGACCAGAGGTGAAAAGGACCGTGTTGATAGTGGCAAGTGCATGGATAGAAAGGAACGATGAATGGTGATGTGGGACGGATTAGGAATTCTTCCGCGGATCCATCGCGAACGCACATACTTTTCTTCAACAGCACGACGCCGGCAAAGCCGCCATCTTCGAGATCCCATAGAAAAACAGAAGAGACGCCACCTTCGAAGTACCTTTCATCGCGCGATCACGGGGGGCGTGCACGAATATGCGCCGCATCGAAACGAGGGTGGAGGAGTGCGCGAGTTGATGGGTAACAGAAGCGCAGCAAGTTGTGTTTTCATACCAACGATCGTTGGGGCGATAGATAGAGATCATAAGACTTACATCTCGCGGTACGTATCGAACGCCTCGTTCGCCGCAATCTCGAGCTTGCGCAGTTTCGGAGGGGGAACGGGCCCGTCTTCCGATGGCGGATCATACTCGTTCGACCAAGGCGACCTGCACGAGCGTGCGTGGGATGCAGGTGAGAACCCCCCCCCCAAAAGACGTTTTGTGTTATTGCCATGAGGGACACGTGTGCGTGCGATGCGAAAGGACGTACCTGTAGCTCTCTCCATCCTGGTTATACACGCAGGCGAGGTACTCCTTCCCAGTCGCCTTGTCAACGCGCAGCTTCAGAGGCTGGTCCACGTTACCTGAGAGATCTTCGGCGTAGTCAGGGCTTATCTGTATGAGCGCCTCGACATTCTCCTCGATCTTCGTCGGCGGGAGGCGCCGCATGAGATCTAGCATCGACGAGACGATGTCCATGACCGTTGGGAAAAATGATGGCTGGATTTGGGATGGCGGACGACGGGGATGGCGGATCGTGTTTTTTTGTCGGCGTCTGCGGGATTGAATTAGGAGAGGCTTGGAGCTGTTGGTGATGGATTGATGATAGTAACTTGGTTTCGATTTAGTGAGGACGGGATGGCCGGGGAGCTCGCAGCAGAAGGTCAAAAATGGAAAGAACGTACTCGATCAACGCCCATCAACATGACATTGATCTACTACAGGCAGCAGGATCAGATATAATACTGCACCCTTATCAAACGACCACAAGATCTTATTCTTTGAGAGTTGCAAAGTACAGAGCTATAATTTAATCTTCACGTTCACGACGACCGTCTGATGCACGCTTCTGTTCGGTCACTCGACCTTCTCCGAGCCCACCTTCCGCGTTTTTCATATTAGCAATCTCCATCATGTTGAACTTTTGGTGCGCATAATAGTCCTTAACGATGCCAATACTACAGACGCTCTGGCAAGAACGATTGATGATCAGCAAAGCTCGCTTTTTGAGAGAGCAACCACACCTTGAACACCTCCATGAGAATAAAAACCTGGGCGTTTTCCAGATCGACGGGCCATCCGCTCGGAACGCACGAGACGACCGTGTCGATGAGCGTTTGCCGGGACAGCGTATTATGATTGCGTACTTTGAGCTCGATCTTGTACTGCTTCGTGCGTGCGGCGGAAGTTCACCGATGAGGCTGTATACGAATAGATATATGTATCATCGCGGACCACGTACGCGGAAGTCCGAGTCGGAATGCTGTTCCAGGAACAGTTTCAACACACGTTGCGCAAGCGACCTGATTTCGGGGACATTTGCGACACACGTATTCGTAACCGGCGTCAGACGGTGCGTGTACCTGTGCCAAGATCGACCAACAGTAAGCGACAAAGCGATTGCGTTCCGGATTTTGTACACGGCAAAAAAGGAGTATGGCGATCGCCTCACCTCGTGTGCGTTACGCCGGTCTTTTCTACGTTCTCGATGTGCTTGAGGGTGAGCTGGACGGGATCGACGGGTGCCTTACACGAGATGAAAATCACTGTTGGTCCCTCGGGTATCAGTCAGGGGGTTATCTCGTGGCGATGTATCAAAAGATTTTTTTTCGCACCACAAGGCGTGTTAGTCTGACAGTTCGCTGGATGGTTAGCCGCGTTGACTCGGGTTTCTGGGCGGAGTGGGTGTGCGCGACGTACCGAACCTCTGCTCTTTACGCGGTACCTTTATCGCAGCAAGCTCTTTTGCAATCTGCTTCTCCAGGTCTTCCTCTACCGCGTCATCAATTAAATCGTCATGGCCTTCGTCACCAGCCCCATCGAAGGCAGGAGTCAAAGGCCAAAGTTCGGAGGCAAGCTAAAAAACGAGTAAACACAACACGATCTGGTTTCAGCTCTGTCGGGACATTACACTTTCAAACAGATCATACAGCTCGCCGACGGTCTGCTTCTCCTTCCCCTTCACGCAGCTAACCCAGATTCCTGGTCCATTGATGATCCGTTTGCCCCAAATTGGAGTGCCGTCCTACGGTACACCTGTCAGATGGGAGTTGTTTGAGAATGACGTGCAACCAGTGTCCTCACAGCGCGAAACCGGTTTTTAGATTTCTCGCCGCCTTCTCGAGGTCGTTGAGCGTCTGGCATTTATACAGAGTAGAGTTTTGATGGAATCGACTGCACTCCATCCGTTTATCAGAATCGCGGCACTGGGCGTGGGAAATCGACGGGCTCTTATCATCCCGTCCCTGCGTCGTTCTTTGCTTTGTGGAGATTTCGTGAGAAAGGAATGAGGCACAAGTCAGCTCGCAGCAATTCGTCCCTGGAAATCAGACTTCCGCCCCTCATTGGGTGTGCGCAACGCCTTGAGTGTGATTCCCGGATTGAATATACCATCTCACGCTAAAGGCGCCTGATTCCTTTTGATATTCTAGAAGGTGTTAGTAACCCTAGTAACAACAATTCACCGCCTTCCCTGGGCTGTCATCTAAACTACGACCTCGAGCCACAGCAGTAGCACACTGCATATGTGAAGGCTTGAGGGTAACTACTGTAGTCCAGCTTTTTGGTTTCAAGTAACAAAGTTCCGTCAACCCTTGAGATTTCATATACTGTAGTGCGCCCAGACCTTTTGCTATCTTCCCTTCCTCCTAATGATAACCGATCAATCGATCAAAGTTTCACACTAACCGAACACAGGCATGCTTGCATCGCATTGCCTGCCAATTCGGCCGCTCAGCGCCGTTTCACGCCAATCACACCAATTTGTTCTCTGCCAGTGGAATGGATGTATGGAAGCGTGTTATCGAAGAACGTACTCCATCATGATGGTGATTCGTCTACAATGACACGTGGCCATGTCCGAAAATTGAACTGTTGGATGCCAAGCCCAAGTCAAAGGAATGACGGGCGCTGGCGCAGATGAACGATATTTCAAAATTGCGTCCCTGCATCGTCTAGGTCTGCAGCTTCTCCATAAGTATGAACAACAGTGAGAAGGAACCTGAATTGCCGACGAACCCAGCCAATTACCATAAAAACAATGAGCCAAAACCCCTTCGGATACAGTCTCCCTCTTTTCGGTGATTCCATCGGGGTCAAACATAAAGAGATGGTTGAGTTGGGAATTTTATCCGCAAAGTCTGATTGGCAGCTCGAGTCTGGTGCAAGTCCGAGTCTGTAGTGCATTCTCGCAATTCCCCTCCACTTTGGAACGCCGCGATATTTGCAGGAGTCGATATCCACGCCCACAATAGCAACCCGAAACCGAAAGTGTGTAATGGATGGAACTCTTTCACCTGTTTGCTGCTGTGAGGAACTTGCACCTATCCGAGGAGCTAGCGCAGCCTGAGCGTGTCAAGCCCGCTTGGCGAGCTTGCCAGGGGCAGAGTACCAAACGCCGTGCCCGCTCATAGAACCCTTTCGTAAAGGGATCCCAACCATCTGGTATTTCGTCACTACGCTGCAACTCTCCGCTCACCCTATTACTGTTAACCGTTGAGGAGTAATAAATGCGCGCCGGATGGTCCTGCGCTTCAACTCAATTTGATTGCCATCTATATACCGGCGGCCATCTTAAGAGTCGATGAGCGTGTTCTTGCTTGGCCTGGGGAATTTCCTGTAGTACCCGCCCATACGTTTCGTCTGAGAGTATGAGAAAGTGTCACGACCAAAGTGCAAAGCCCTCACGTTCCATCAGCCCCACTCGATAGCGTCTCGATGACAACTTCCGGCCGACCCGTAATACACAGGCGTAGGGTCGAGTTGTAATTAGAGTTCTTCTACAATATCAAGGACCTGCATGCCAGACGTGTCGGGACGTTCACCGAGGGTATCAGCATTGATGTACGTCGGGACTTGTTTTGCGTTCTCCAAAATGTTCTGAAGGGATTCTCCGGGGCGTGACATCTACCGGGCGGGTGCGATAAGCGCCCTCGGGTAGGCCCGGGCCGGGATACATTACCGGACAACGCCAGGGGCCCGCAACTCAAGTTACCCTCTGAGGCTATTTTGGATTTTTAGGCCTTAAACTGAGACCGGCCGTCATCGACATTGGATCCTACTTGTCCATGGTGGTCACTTTTAGAATCGTCCAGGCTCGTGTGGGCCAACGCACAGCTGGTTGCGGGATTCGGGATGTAACTCCGAGTTGGACTCTTCCATTCTGGCCTTCTCCCGATCAACTAACTTTCGCATTTGCCGTGTTAGAGAGCTACAAACCGTGCACGTGAGGGTAACCTCAACCAAATCCACATCTGTTCGTCCATGACCTTGGGTCATTCCTCCTGAGCTGGAAGCATGATAGCTACCGGTGTCCGTTCAACGACGGTGTATTCCTGGTATGAAAAAATTAATTTAATCTCTGGGCACGCGGTACTCAAGATAGCGTTCCCGGTTCTCAGCCCATATATTGACGTACAACTCCCATTTCCTTGACTAGGACTCCCACGTTCGTTGAAGCCACCTGACCCCTTGAAGCAGCTAGCAGCGAACAATAGGGGATTACTGGTTGGCTATGACAAGAAATGGGGGAGTGTTGTCAGGAATTTCGGATGCCTATCTGGAATTGATAAAAGACATCGTGTCGAACCGTTGGCCTAAAGTGTCTCTACCTATCCCCTCGGTAGCTGGAAGGTGTTATCGTTATCTAAAGAAGGCGTTGGATCCGCGTGTCTGAGCCCTCGTGGCCCGGGAGGCAGAGGTGAGTATAAAACGAAGAATAACTAGTTGTCGACGTACCAGGGGAAACTACCAATACCATACCCATCGTCCCACACTACAATGGTCCTTCATCCTTTCCTTGTGCTGCTCCTCATTCAATGTTTGCTCGTTCTCTGCGGGGCAAAGCCCGTCTCCAAGGAGCTGTCGGCTAAAGGTCCTCATCCTTTAACTGTACTCTCTGCTCATCACTAACGCACGTTTCACTCTGGAAGCCGCGTCTATAAAGGTGGTGGAGCCCTTGAAGGGTTTCATTGCCAGGGATACAACTTGGTCTTAACAACAAGTGGCCTTCAACGGTGATGGCAGCAGGTCTGGGCGACGCAGGAGACCTTTACGCACCTCGCTGTGAACTTTGTAAGTGAACATTTCAGGTTATATAGTCAGCTATTTGTAGTTACATTTAGCAATAACAAATGCCTGACTAACTGCCTTAACGCCTTCTTATAACAAGTGGCCTCCAACGGCGATGGCAGCAGGTCTGGTGGAGGCCGGAGACCTTTACGCATCTTGTTGTGGAATTTGTCAGTGAACATTTCAGGTTACTTGGTCACGTATTTCCTATCGCGACTCGGACCACCGCAAACAGCACCCGTGTCTAAATAGTCTACGGACATCTTCCTTCTAATATGGTGTATCGAGCCGTAAGAAGGCAAAGTATTACCGGGAGATCTGCCAACTTTCGGAGTGTCTGGCACCGATCGTAACATCGTGCAACGAAATCAAGTTCCGGCGACTGACCTTCTCGCCATAGAAACCCTCAATTTTCTGTTGAAATCTGGGCGATACCCCTGTTGCGCGAGAACGCGGCTGATTACGAGTAGGTACGGGGGCATATATGCGGTAAGAGACCGAAGTACTGAAGTACTGATCTCAGGCATTACCGAAAAGGGATGTAAAAAACGACAAGGAGGTTCTCGTACGGAAATGAGTAAACATCTTCCTTACTTGTGATCTGGTCAAGCCGCGTGGAGGCTGTAGTAATACTTCCAATAGTCTGTGCCCTGGTCCGTTCCATGAGGGCTCTCTTGCCAGATGCAGACCAGTTGCCAGAGTTCTTGAACCCAACAACCAAGACAGTTCTGCCAGGATGCCCGAGGTATTGATATTTTGTTGATTTATGATGAAGCCCTCTGGTTCGGAGTTGTCTTGCTCACGGCCCTGCGGCGGTGTCTCCGAGTCCAGTGGAGGGAATAAAGTCATGGGGATACTATTCTATGGTCGTTTCAACGGCACGTGTGATTAGGCAGGATTCTGCGGCCTTGTGTTAGAACCGACAAAGCTTCCGAATTCACGCGGCGTGGTCGGATCTGATCGACTTATCCCCGACGATTCGTCCTACTTATCAGCCTCGCACAGCATACCGCCACCGCCATACTTCGGTCCTCTCGGTCTTTGCCTCAACGCCATCAGCTTCCCCCCATTTCCATCATGATTGAATTCGATGTTGTCCTATGCCACTGAAGCACTCCTAAATCGCAGCTCTTAACAAGATATCTCTCTTCAGAGCTAGTGCCTTCAAGTCCTCCGCAAGGCCACAACGCACCTCGGCAACACACGATTCAGAGACGCCGTGCAAAACGTCCACCAGACAACTTGAGTGCCTGCTGATCAGGACTCATTACGCTGCCAAGCGGGGAAGAGCACAAGCGCGCGGCTCCGCCTGTACCAAACTTGAACGTCGCGTGTGGCCCCGCCAACTGAAATATCTTTGGGGCCGCCGTATCACGCATGGACCAATGGAGGTGTCATTACGTCGAGTGCCGCGAACAAGTTGAGTGAGACCACTGTCTGGACTGTCAAACATGGCAAAGACATCCATGGCACCAGCCGCGGTGACCATCCCACTAAGAAGTTGCGAGAGCAGCCGTGGTGCGTCGTACAATGAACCTGGATGCGTGGCCGTCGCCGAGCTTGAACCCACCTATGTCTCCGGGGAAACGCCTGCATCTCGACATCCATTATATGCAGAGAGATACCCTTGTCTTCGGAGTCAGGGATGTACGAGCCGTTGGAGGAGGATGACGTCGTTAGCAGGCTGGCGGCCAGGGGGAGAGAGCACGTGGATGCAAATTCTTACAGCACAGGGAAGAATGGGGCAAAGACTTCCGGGATGTGAGATTAGGCGAGGATGAGCAACGCGGATTGGATTTGCGGCCACAATTGTGAAAGGCATAGATGAGCAAAATACAGGCGTCATGGACATGAGTCCTTCGCCTCAGTCAACGCTCAAGGCTGTTGGCTTGAACTGTAATAAGATCGAACATGCGAATGGGCAACCGAGACGAGCTTCTCCACGGCGTGGGACTCGGGAGTGTTGTGCTTCGCGGGCACGTGATCTGTTTGCCAAGATTTCGCGGCGTTCACTTAGCCGTGTTCCATTGACGTGAATGAGTTACGATTCGATGTTATTCATAGAACTGTGCGGCTGATGGAAAATGTGTCCTCTGGCTCGGAGCGCGGCGGTTTTTGTTTCTGTTTGAGCTCTGGTACGTTATTGAGATTTCGGGTACGACCTCGTTTTGTTTCCGTTACGTTCTCATGGCCCGTTCTCAATTGCGACGTCTCGGTCTTACTACTGTGAGGGTGCTATAGCTATAGTTTCTACTTCCGAAGGGTACAGGGTATGTAGTTCGGTGTACGATTACGAAGCCTTTAGCGTGGTTTTCTACTATTAGTAGTTACACTGGCAGCCCTCTTCTACCTTGTCCCCTCGCGCCCACTTTCTTCACCAGCGGCCCCATCACGATTCTGTACTCCGCTATCAACACTCAATTGTAGAACATACGGAACCAAACTTCTTCGTCAGTCAGGTATAACACTATCACCGGGTTTCGAAAAGCCCTGCTATGTATAACCATCACGTCAATGCAACTCAGCTCGATTGGCGGTTCCCACTCGGATACGGGCTAGTCTGGTGCCCGGCGTGGATCGTCGCCCATAATTGTAGGGCGCGAATTCCGCCCAGACACGCTACAGTATTCACCATTATTCATCCGGTTAATTCAATTCTGGTTTGAGCAAGTTCCGGCTTTGACAATGCGTTCGCCATGCCGAAAGCCTCGCGGAGTATTGGCGTGCTGGCCCTTATAACAGGGTCCAGCAAGTCCCCCAAAGGTCATCTGTGAGATTCTCCCGCCCCTCATTTTTAACATGCCCCTGCCAATTGCCGACTCGGAGACGACTCAAAGCGAGCCTTTGACCATTCGCTCCCCACCCCACCCCATCCGGGCTCAGACGACAAGTCCCCTAACATCATTGGATGGCACTCGAACGCCACCCACTGCAGGCCCAGGAACTTACGATGTGACCGTGATCCCACCATCCCACAACGCGCGCACAATTGTTCTGTGCTTCGATGGGACAGGCGATCAATTCGATGCCGACGTACGTGAATATATCTGTTCCTCATATCTTCCTCAGTAACCGGGTCGGCTTGCAGAATTCCAATATCGTGCAGTTCTTCTCAATGCTCAAGAAGGACGACAAGAGTCAGCAGGTCGTCTACTATCAGGTTCGCAGAATCAGCTTCACTTTCATTTGAGGTGGCAGTTTGAACTCAGTTTCCAGGCTGGCATGGGGACATACATGATCCCCCAAATTGCGACACCATTTATGGCGCGGATATCAAAGACTATGGATATGGCTATCGGCAATCACCTGGACGCCCATGTGATGGGTGTGTTGTTCTTTTTCGCTTCTTCCTAGCACCCCCGATCATTTACATTATGACTACGATCCTCGCAGGGGGTTATGAGTTCCTCATGGAGAATTGTATGTCCATTAGGAGCCCTCTCGCTCAAGTATGAATGATCTGATCATTCCTATGCCACTAGATCACGCAGAGGATAAAATCTGCATCTTCGGGTTTTCGCGTGGTGCATACACTGCTCGAGCGCTAGCTGGCATGATTCATAAGGTTTGCACCTGTCTACACCACATCTGGGCGAGTATAACGTGGTTGGTCACAGGTGGGCTTGCTCCCTGCGGGCAACTACCAACAAGTCCCCTTCGCATATAAGATGTTCGCCAGAGATGACGATGAAGGATGGAAACAAAGCATTGTGTTCAAGAAAGCATTCTCAGTGGATGTTGAGATAGAATTTGTCGGCGTGTGGTATGCTTTTG
>Ga0209488_10004600_pt1 | contig 10746 bp, 8 predicted proteins | sample Rivendell_Oct201_8_FD_188349 | JGI IMG/M metagenome (GOLD analysis project Ga0209488, IMG submission 188349) | Vadose zone soil microbial communities from the Eel River Critical Zone Observatory, Northern California, USA -... | ecosystem: Environmental > Terrestrial > Soil > Vadose zone >... | reverse complement strand
GCAATTTCGTTCACGGACGCTTCGATCCTGTCGACCTTTGTCGATGGAGTCATTCTCGTTGTCCATGGTGGCCGAAGCTCCCGTGCGGTTGTGCGTCGCGCGAAGCAGCAACTACTTGATGTCGGCGCCCACATCTTCGGAGTTGTTCTCAACAACGTCAAGATAGAATCGCACGACTATTACTACGCAGGATACGCCGGATACTACAAATCAGAGTATTACGGCGAAGATGACGAAGGGGCAGCGGATAAGGCCGCTCCGACTGTCTCGAACTGAAGCCACGCACACAAAGAGCATCTGAACGAGCGTGTAGCTCATTCGATCTGGCGTTCCCGCAACGTGCATACTTCATTTCACTGTCTGAAGATTTTTACCTGAGACACCATTCCCGATCCTCGACTTTCATGCCCGGACAATTCTGCGTAATCGCTCCTGACGTCAAGCTCGGCCGCGACGTCATCATCTACAACTTCGTCAATCTTTATGGTTGTGAGATTGGCGAGGGCACAAAGATCGGCTCGTTCGTTGAAATCCAAAAAGGGGCCGTCGTGGGACGCAACTGCAAAGTTTCCAGCCACACTTTCATCTGTGAAGGTGTGATTATTGAGGACAACGTCTTTATCGGCCATGGCGTTATTTTTATTAACGACAAGTATCCGCGCGCTACCAATGCGGACGCTTCGTTGCAGTCAGAAGCTGATTGGAAAGTCGTGGAAACGATTGTTGGGCGCGGCGCCAGCGTGGGCAGTGGAGCAACGATTCTGTGCGGTGTAAAGATTGGCGAGCGTGCCATGGTGGGCGCCGGCGCAGTCGTGACCAGGGACGTACCAGCAGGAACAAGTGTAGCCGGAAATCCCGCGCGTGTGCTGATCAAACAAATCGAGTAGCTGTCTACTGGCGCGCCGGCTGCGGAATTCCATAACTCTCCATCAGCTGCGCCACATTCTTTCGTAAATCAAACTTGCACGCCACGTCGTCGCGACCAGCTGCGCCCATTCGCTCTCTCAATGCCGGATCACTCAAAAGATCGAGGATGCGATCGCTCATCGCCGCCGCATCGCCGCGGCCCACAAGGTAGCCCGTCAACCCGTCAGTAATCAGTTCAGGTATGCCGCCGACCCGGGTGGCTATAACAGGTTTGCCGTGGGCCATCGCCTCCGCAATCATCCAACCAAAGACTTCTTCCCAGCGCGAGCATTGGCAGACGAGATCGGCGGCGTGAAAAACTCCTTCCCCGAATGGGTCATCGATCATGCCCGTCCAGGTAATGTGATCGCCAAGTCCCATGGCGGCTGCGTCCCGCGCGTACTGTTCGCGATTCACACCCTCTCCCACCAGCACAAATTGCACCTTGCGGTTTTGTCGCAGCACCAGCCGGGCCGTCTCGAGGAGATCAGCAATGCCCTTTTCAGGGATTATCCAACTCACCTGGGTAACAATCGCCCGCTCCGGGGGAATCGAATATCGTTCCCTGAATTTAGTCGCCAACAGAGGGTCCGTTTTGACGCGCGTGAGATCTACGCCGTTATAGATCATTTGAAAACGGCCGCGCGGCAGCAGATCGACCGCAGTCATGCACTCGTAACCATAGTTGCTGACACAGACCACCTTGTTGAGCGGTTGGTTGATTAGCCGCGCCGCAGCGCGCTTCCAAAATGCCGCTCGGGATTGAACGTAGCCCGCCGGCCGTGAATGATGATCGGTAAAAAAAACCTGCCTGGCGGACTGAAAGCGGGCGCCCCACGAATACAGATTCAGAAAACTCACAAAGTGCAGATGCAGGATGTCCGCCCGGTGCTTACGCATGATCCCGGCCAGATTTCTGCGGGCACTCCGGTTACCATCGGTCGAGTTCGGAAGAACTTCAAACGAGATGTTTGGCAGCTCGAGAAACCGCCGCACTTCACCTGTTGGCTCAGAAAGAAAGCACAGCACGCTTTGCCACCCGCGCTCGCCCAATTGCAATGACAACTCGCGCGCGAAGGTTTCAGTGCCTCCGATGCGAAGCGGCTTAACGCCGAAAACCGAAATCAGCGTTGGTTTATAGCTGGAGTTGTGACCATTAGTTTTCATCAATATAGCCCGGAGCGATCGTTTGTACGGCGGTGCTACTTATAGTTGAAGACTCGATTCAGCCTCGCGAAGATCCTCTGCTGCAAATGTTGAAAGTACAACCCGGCCGCATGGGAAGCGGTGAACATCTTATAAATCAGCGGAGGTTGATCTCGCCGCTGAAAGGCCGGCTGGAAGTTGGTCTTATTGCCAAATCCCAGGATGCGCTGATCCTCGGCCGAAATACCGCCGAGGAATGCGGCGTTGAGCAGCAATGGATGGTAACGATAATAAGCGATGTCTTCGGGCTGAAGCGGCACTTTCGGATCATGATACCCGAAAAAGATCGCCTGTCGCGCTTCGAGGATCGGTATGTTCTGCCGATGAATCGCGGAAGTGTCGAACATGAATACTGTGCCGGCAGCGCCCGTTAATTCAATTACATCAGACAGCGGCAAAGCCCCGACTTCGGTCTTATCCAAATTGCGTGGATGTTTCTTTCGATGGCTTCCTTTGACAAACTTGAACGCGCCGCTCTTAACGTCCGTCAGATACATGCCGAGCTTGATTTCCCTATGAATAGTCTGCTCCTTAGCTTGATCGTACCAGGTGTCGCCGTGCCAACCATGAAAGTCATACTTGGTAGGCAGTGACTTCCAGCCCTTGGCTTCCGTCAATTCATATTCTGTCCCCAGATATCGGCCCAGGATCTCTTTGACCAAAGGATGCAATGCCAGATCGATGAAACCCTGATCGAGCAGCAAGACATCCTCGACCATGTGCCGGTAGAGTTCCGTCCTGAAATAGCCTTCGAAGTTGTTCCAGCGAATTCGCTGCAGGCGGCTCTCAAACGCCCTCTGCATTGCGCACAATTGATCGGGACTGACAATGGACGGCAAGACAACGATGCCGTTGGTCTCAAGTTCCGCGGTCAGATGATCCGCCGGTGAAAGATTTGGCGACGGCCGCCCGTGATAAGCCAGTTTCGCGTTCACCGGAATCTCTTTAACGTTTCTCATAGCTTCTTCCTTCGAATGAAGTTACTCGGCAACTGCACTTTGGGTGCGGCGAAGATAAAGACCGCGCAACAGACCCGGCGCAATCCGTGTCAGCCACAGCGCCAGGCGGGCCTTCCAGCTTCGTTCCAAATTGTTCGCGTTCGCAAACGATTGGCGGGCCGCGGCAAAATCACCGGGAACCAGATAGAGCTTGCCCAGTTCGTATTCCAGCAGGGCCCGGCGGTTCCTGATGACCGCACTGACCTCGACGCGCTCTGCTGGTGTGAAGTCATATGACTGCTCGATCTTGTCAAAGACACGCAACTCCCTCCGGTGTGAATTGATCGCGTCGCCGCTCAGACTGTTAGGGCGTGACCTGTAGCTCAGCAGGACCTTCCGTTGATAGGCGAGTCGCGCTCCCGTTCTGGCCAGGCGCAGCCAAAGATCGAAATCCTGGGCGTTACGAAGAGCTTCGTCAAAAAGTCCTACTTCCAAAACCAGGTCACGGCGGACCACGACACCGGAAGTTATCAAGCTTCGGTCTGCGTTAACGAGCTCGAGAAATGTCACCAGTCCCTTGGGCGGCGCTGATTCCATCAGCGAGTCCATATAGCTTCGGCCGGCGTCTGCAGAAACGCCGAAGATCATTGCATCGGCACACGCGAGATCGCAGCCATACTCACGGATGAACTTGAGCTGCTCTTTCAGATAATCCGGCGACCAGAGATCGTCGGCGTCGAGAAACGCGATTAGCTCTCCAAGCGCAGCGCGCAGTCCGGTATTGCGGGCTGCACTGGCGCCACGATTCTCCTGCTTGAGATAACGAACGCGCTCGCGGTATGGCATGATCGCGAGCTCAAACTCCTCAGTGTCCGGCGAGCCATCGTTGACGATGATCACTTCAAAGTCGCTGAACGTTTGCGCGAAGACGGTCGCCAAAGTCTCACTAATGTAGGGAGCGACATTGTAGGCCGGAATGACGACGCTCACCCGCGGACCCTCACGTTCGAGCGGCAGAGCGGCGCCGGCCCGTGAAATATCGGGAGGTTGGACCGGCTCTCTGGATGTGGTCAATGTTTTCATCTGCTATCTCGACGAGAAAGTAAATTCACCACCGCACTTCTGCGCATAGAGGTGATAGGTTCGCGCCGCTTCAATCGCGTATCGGTAATCGCGCCAGCCCCGGGAATGGATCCAGGTCGCAAGGCGAAGCTTCCGCTTATTCAAAATCTGGTTTGGGAAATCGATCGAGCCCAACAACTGCGACGCTTGTTCGATTACATTCTGCTTTTGCGAGAATTCTTCCTCTGCCTGGTATGCATCATCCCATTGGTAAGCAAGCTCGGTCGGGATCGGTAGCGGACATGGTTCATGACCGGGATAGGCCTGCCACGGCACCGCTGCCACTGGCGACGGGAAAAGCGATAACCATTTCAGATAAAACTTGTGCCGCAAACACCAATCGAGCGGCGTGGCCATTACCGACGCCAGGAATGCGCCATCAAAAAACGGCAACTGAAATTCCAACCGGTGCAGATCAATATTCTCAAAATGGCTTGTGAGTTTGCGCCGCTGGTCGTTGCGCATCAGGAACAAGTAGAAGTTCCGGCCGGCGTCTGCGGCATGGACTTCCTTCAGCTCGTCACGTATGCCCTGCACGACAACATCGCGAACGTTCTCGAGAACCTGCGACCGAAAAAGCTTGAGCGGTACATCGATCTGCTCACGCTCAACGTATGTTTCGATTGCCAGGTCAATCTTTTCCGCGCGCATCAACTCAACAACGGATTCATTAAGGTGAACATGTCCCAGCAAGACGCTGCCGCCTTCACCGGACCAAACCAGTCGCGGGCGTTCCGCTTCATATTTGAATGCGCTCAGCATTCGGGCCATCAAAGACGAGTAATCAGGAATGCTGTCGCCGCGTTCCTTCGGGACACTTTGGTGAGTCGATCCGATCTGCGCCGCGAAATGATTTCCAAAGTAGTAGTCCTGGGTTCCCGGTCTGGCGAAATTCACGGTGTGCGTGCGCACCCTCGCATCACATAACGCCGCCACCACACAACGCGAGTCCAGACCGCCGCTGAGATACGCTGCGGTCGTTCTGTCGTTTCCATTCCGGCGTCTGGTGGCGGCTTGAAAGGAATCATAGACCCTGGCCAGACATCCTGGTTCGGAATCGTTCGTCGACTCAATTTCGTCCCAACGCCAGTAGCACTGGCGCAACACTTCCGTACGAGTTATCTGTACGATCTCGGCCGGCTTCAGGAGATAAATGCCTGAATATGGCGTGCGATCAGCCAACGGCGCACCCAATGACACGACCTCAGTTACCGCACGCAGATCCATCTTCTTCGGCACGAACGAAAGCCCTTCCAGAATGCGCAACGCACTGGCAAAGACCACACGATTATCGTCAATCCAAAAATAAAGAGGTCTGACACCCAGCTTGTCAGCAACCAGATTCAGCGTCCCCGTTTGTGGTTGATAGTGAACGAGGCAGAAAGTGCCTTCAGCTTCGCGGAGCACACTCCAATCATTCCGCAGCGCCTGCCTGTGAATGCCGGTAAGATCCTGTAAACGGTTCGACGCGCCGTTACTCAGGAGCGGCTCGCCTGCCAGCAGCGACAATGCGCCGCTTGGATCAGTAAATGAGCCCGGCTCACCAAATGCACCGATGTCGACGCTCGCGAAAAAGCTTCTCCCATCCGTGAAAGTCTTGACTTCGTCGGTGGGATTGCGCGAGATCAATTGACGCAGGCTTTGGCATTCAGAGTGGGCCGGCTCCTGATCGTTGCGAGAGAAAATTCCTGCTATCAGCGTCATGAGGTTCCTCCCGCGTACGCGCGCACGCCGATGCGGCGCTGAGGCAAGGCTGCCGATACGCCTGTCAGCCAACTTTCAAATTCGATGGGTGACAGCGTCGCGTTGTCCAGAAATCGCGGCAGCAACAACGGGTTCGAACTTCGCGAAGCGAATCCTGATTCGCAAGTGGTTGCGGAAATCACTCCCGCCTCGCGCAACCAGGGCAGAAACTCCAGGTCGTAGACTCCGCTGGGATAACAGAAATGGGTGGGGTTCCGATCCGTCATCTCCCGGATGCTCTTCCGGTTATCTTCAATCTCCCTGAGAAAGAGCTGGCGATCTTTGGGAGTTCGATGACGATGCGTATGCAACTGAATGTCGATCCCACCAGCGGCCAGCTTCACGACTTCATTCGGCGTCAAATTGTGCATCGTGCGTTGCTCGAGCAGCGTCGCATAGTCGACCTTCAAATGCGCCGCCAACGAAGCAGCAAGTGAGTCCTTGTCACCAGCAGATAATTCCTGATTGCGAGCGAAGGCGCGAATTTGCGCGAGCGCTGCTTCACGCGCATCGAGTTCGCGTAGATCGGTTCTGAGATCCTGCCCCGTCAGATTTCTCAAATCCAGAACATTGCTGCGCCCTTTCCAGAGCAGGTAAGAGCACATCAGATCAAAAACCGGTCGCTGGTAATAAGAGTAGAACGTCGTCAGATAGAGCGTCACCGGAACGTCAAATTCCCTGATCACCGGAAAGGCCCGGCGGTAGAAATCCGAAAGACCGTCATCAAAAGTTATCGCTACTGCTCTATCAGGCAAGTCGTCAGAGTAAAGCCGCTCGACAGCTTCACCGAGAGGCAACACTGCGCACTTTGACTTCCTCAACAATTCCAAACGTTCGCGGAACAAGTCCGCGGAAATGAACTGCGAGCCATTAAAAAGGTGTTCGTCTGACAGGGCTATGCCATGATAAGCGAGAATCAAAAGTCTCTGCCGGCGCCAACGACTGTTATGCACCAGCGTCGAGACTCCCGCTGACTTGAGAGATTTGAGTGCCGCTTGCTTGAACTTTTTTAGCATGGTCATTTGGCCGGCTCAGCGATAGGTTTGCGACTGCGTTTCAAAAGCAGCAGAAGAGTTTCCGTCAGGCTTCGGATCGCCAATCTTCCGGCCGGCAATGCCGACAAAACAAGCAGCGAAACAGCGGCGGTAATTCCGAAGGCGACACTTAAGCGCCCGATAAGGCTCGGCAAACTGCTCAGCCAGGGCCGGCAGAGAAACAGTGTCGCCAGCGAACACACTGAAGCAGCCACGACGGGAGCAATGGTGCGATAGAAATCGACGGTGCGAACCGGCCCTCGCCGCCCGACATACCAGAATAAGAGCGGGGTCGCGATGCACAGATCTGCCACGGCATAAGACGCGGCCACGCCTGTCGCTCCCCAGGGCAAACCGGCCACGATTGAAACGATCGCGATCGCTCCACCCAGCAGTCCCCAGTGAAACAACTCTCGTGTGCGGCCCTGCGTCGAGAACAGCCACCAGGCAGTTTTAGTCACCGGCTGAATCATGGCGGCGATGCCCAGGAGCATGAAAATCCGTCCGGTCTCGCGCCACTGCGGACCTAGCAAGAGCAGCACCATCCAATCAGAAGTGGCGATCATCAATGCTCCGAGCGGCATCGTGATCATCACAATTTTTTCCAGAATTTTCAGATACGCAGCGCGATAGCGTTTGGGCTCTTCAGCGAGCCGGCTTAGCGCCGGGACTGCAACGGCTGCCAGTGGCGCATTGATTTGCTGCATCGGCATCAGCAGCATTTGATAAGCACGCGAGTACACGCCGAGTTGATAAGGACCCCAGAACTTTCCGATCAGCGCGTTATCCAGGTTACGCGAAAAAAAAGTCATGACGTTGAAGCCGGTAAGATTTCCACCGTACGACAACATCGACCGGAGTCCGATGCCGCGCGCGGGCAGTCCCGGCCGCCAGCGGCAAGCGACCCACACGCCAACTACCGTCACCAACGTCATCACTAATTGATTCAGCACCAGCGACCAATAACCTGCTCCGTGTAAGGCCGACACCACCGCCGACACAAAACCCGACAAGAGCGCAACCACTTCGACGACGACGATCGCGGTAAAGCGCATCTGCCTGCTTAAAATCGCTTCGTGCTGAATCGCGAGCCCGGCAAATAGAATCGTTATTCCATAGCCGGTGGTAATTCCGATCAGCCGGGGCTCTCGGTAGAACCAGGCGAGTAACGGACCGCTTCCAACGGTGATCAGCATAATAGTGACGCTCAATAACATGTTCACCCAAAACAAAGTGCTGACCTGTTGATGGTTGAGCTCTGACCATTTGACTGTCGCCGTCGAAAGGCCCAGATACTGAAACATGCCGACGAAATTGATCAGGATGGCCACCATGCCGATCAGTCCATAGTCTTCCGGTGTCAGCAATCGCGCGAGTACGATGGTCGCCGCCGTGCTGAAGACAAACTTGAAAACTTGCGCAGCCATGGTCACCGCTCCGCCCCGAGCCGAGCGGCCCGCCAGATCGCCTTGCAGGTGATTGGTACTAAAGTGGCGATTCTCGTCAGCAATCACAGGCTGCTGCTGTTTGGAAGTCACAGGATTCATCTCGGAAAAACTGATCTCTGAAGTTGGCTCGGAGTGGTGGGCCGCTATCAGGAAGGGCGGCAGATTTGCCACGATCATTATACAGGACGAAGGCGACCCTGAATCCAGCTATTTTTGGCCAGATACCGGAAAATTTCCTCCGAATGCATCGATTTAACCGTTAGAATCAAAAGCCGGGCGCCGCCGGCAGCTCGTCGATTGGAGATTTGTCCTGAAACCATCTGATTCGAACATGCGCGTGTTGCAGTTCGCACCCAGAGTTTGTTGGCCGCTCGACACCGGGGCCAAGCTACGGAACTACCATCTCGCGCGGGTCCTGGCGCAGCGAGCAGACGTCTCGCTCCTGGCCTTCGACGACCACCTGCCTTTCTCTACCGAGTTAATCTCCGCGTTCGAAAAGATGTACAAGCAAGTCGTCGCCATCCCAAGGGACTCGGCCTACACATCGACAAAAATCGTTCGTGGCCTGCTGGGGAAGACTCCATTGCCGGTGCTCAATTACACCACCAGTCCGATGAAGCGAGCGCTCGATCATCTTCTAAGCCAAGAGGACTTTGACATTATTCAGGTTGAAAGCATTCACTTGATGTCCTACCTGCCTATCGCTCAGAAAGCGAGGATTCGCGAAGCGCGCAAACGACCCCTCGTAGTTTGTGATTGGCACAACGTCGAATCTGAATTGATGCAACGATACAGCGAGCGCGAGCCGGGACGTTTGCGCCGAGCTTACGCGGGCAGAACCGCGCGTCTGATGAACGAGTTTGAGAAGCGCGCGCTGCGTGAGTTTGACGCGCACATCGTGGTTAGCCAGAGAGACGCGGCACGCCTGCGCGAGTTGAATCCTGACGCGCGCATCTTTGTGATTGAAAATGGAGTTGACACATCGTTCTACGCTGGGCTCGAAGGCGAAGGTGAATCACTCACTCGCCGGATCGTCTTTGTCGCTTCAATGGATTATCACGCCAACATCGATGGGGCGATCAAATTCGCGCGCGAAGTCTGGCCGCGGTTGCGCGAACGCCAACCTGAATTGGTCTTTACCATAGTAGGCAAAGATCCGGCGCCGGAGGTTCGCAATCTCGCGCAAATTCCGGGCATCGAAGTCACCGGAACGGTTGACGATGTGCGTCCATTCTATCGCGAGGCAAGCGCAGCCGTGGTTCCGCTCAACATTGGCGGCGGCAGTCGTCTGAAGATCCTGGAAGCGATGGCGGCTGGGGTTCCGGTCGTATCGAGTACGCTGGGTGCGGAAGGACTGGAAGTGCGTCACGACGAAAACATTCTCATCGCCGATACAAACGAACAACTTGTCGAAGCGATTATCAGCGTGGTCGAGAATAAAACGCGGCATGATCGTCTAAGCACGGCCGGACGCGCGCTGGTGTCCAGACGCTATGACTGGACAAGCCTGGGGGCCGCGCTGGTTGGTGCTTATCGGGAGTTACTGAGTGGATGAAGCGAGAACTAACGAAAATGAGTCTTGTATTCCGTGACCCTTCGTTTGAATTCATGGATCGCTTTCCCTCGGCAGCGAGACGACTATGAGATCACATGAAACAGCCCGAAAACCAGGCTTATGAACTAGGTGTAGAGTGCACACGAGGCCCGATCTAACCACGACTCAAACATGTCCCCGCCCATCAAACTTCTGACTATCGTCGAAGCGACAAACATCAACGCTGTCGCTAAAACCGTGCTCGAGTTTTATCGCGCGGCGCGTGGACTTTCTGGAACGCCTGACTTTCCGGTAATTGAAGGTCGCATAGTGACTTTTGACAGGCAACGCGCTGGTGCGCGACGAAACGATTTTGTGACGGCGGCCCGCGACCTGGGCTTGGAAGTCGAGGTCATTCCAGAGCGCCGTCGTTTTGATCTCAGTGTCATTCCGGCTCTTCGCGGCATTGTCGAGACGCGGGGATCTGATTTGATAATTACCAACTCAGTGAAGTCACACTTCCTGACGTGGCGATCGCGTCTGGGGCGGAAACATCCATGGGTCGCCTTTCATCACGGGTATACCGATACCGACCCGAAGATGCGCTTTTACAACCGGCTTGACCGCTGGTCATTGCCGCGCGCTGATCGACTGGTGACAGTTTGTCGTGCTTTTGCAGAAGAGCTGTCGGCCTCAACCGGCGTCTCGCTCGACAATATTTCTGTTCAGCACAACGCGATTCGACGCGGTCCGCCGGCAAGCGCCGCTGGCGTCGCAGCTTTAAGAAAACGTCTTGGGATTGGCGAGGGCGAACG
>Ga0209488_10004599_pt1 | contig 10746 bp, 9 predicted proteins | sample Rivendell_Oct201_8_FD_188349 | JGI IMG/M metagenome (GOLD analysis project Ga0209488, IMG submission 188349) | Vadose zone soil microbial communities from the Eel River Critical Zone Observatory, Northern California, USA -... | ecosystem: Environmental > Terrestrial > Soil > Vadose zone >... | reverse complement strand
CAGTCTGCGCAAAAAAGTGGGGCGTGAATGGTGCACACAATAATCGGGTTCCAGTTGATGAATAATCTGAGACCTGAGTATATGTTGCCTTTTTTGTCCCAAAAATTTTCAAGTTGGTTGACAACGGAGTCCCCTGAAATTTGAATCGAAAGTTCATTCACCCGAAGTCCAACAGGACCGAACAAGTACATTTTAATACCTATCAAACATATTGCCTTCGCGTTTCCTTCATGAACATGCAGCCTTTCGTGGGCCTCACGACGGAAGAAATCAACCATCAGATTCTTCCAAAGTCGAGCCAATGATCTTTGCTTGACATACTTCAAAGCAGCGCAAAACACCCGTTGAACAAACCCAGCCTATTTCATTTGTTGTGTTTTGCAAATGAAAAACGAACTGCGAACACAAGAGAACCACATCCCGGCCATTCCCACGCATTCTGCGGAGCAGGTAGCCATACGCTTAGTTTGTACGTTTTGTACGTACAACTATGCCATGACACTTCTCGTCTCTCCCCTCGTGTCACATCTTTTGATTTCATCTACCCGATGCGGGCTAAGGCACACCCGTGATAATCGCGCGCACATACTTTGCACTTTGTTCAGTTCTCCGTTGTTCGGCCTTTTTGCTCATCATCATTGTCCAATGGCAGCAGCACCCGAGGATTGGGATATGGGTATCCCCCCACTATCGACGGGCTTTGCCCCATCCACACTTCCGGCCACGTATGAACTACTGTATGCATGGCATGATTGCATCAAAGAGGCTTACTAATTCTAATTCTTCTCCTTTTTGACAGGTGTTGAATGGTGAGTCGTATCTATCCCCGATCCACTCCGTGCTCGTCTTCTCAGGACAAGGGGCGGAAGTTTATATACGTCCCACTCGACAACCCTGCTCTTGTTGTCAAGCATGAGAACGCGAAGTCGGTTATCAAGGTATCAATCGTATTGTTTTGGTCATTCCCCACTCGCCTCCTTGAGAAATCGGCCCGGAGACGAGTTGAGATTGCCATATTCCAAAACAGATTACACGGGCTCCGTCACCGTGCTGTTACAGCATACGGTAACTAACATCTATTCTTCCGAAGTTGAAAACGTGCTCGCGTTCTCTAACACACTACCGGAGGAATTCCGGAGTGCATCTCAACAGACTGAATTGCTTTAGTGAAAACTGTTTCTTTTTTTTTCACGGTTTCCCCAGTTGTATTGTGGCTCCACTGGCACCGCGCTCATTAACCTAGTCCACTTGGCCCTACGGACACATTCCGATAAGAATGTGTGCCCCCGAGGCGTAAAAAAGCTCCACTCCACGCGTCCAGTTGCACCCAAATGGCTCTGCACCTTCTTTTGTTTGAAATATTTGCATATTAATGATTCGCCCGGAAGTGCTTATACAGCAAAGTTCGGAATCCTTATCAAAGTGTTAGGGCCGATCAGGGCCACGCCACGGACATCCAGCGGGATTCCACTTGCCAGTTGGAATACAGATCGTCGATACGACCACTTATCAGTTCGCTGTTTCGCTGGAACTGAACGTTACTGAACCCGGAGCGAAACCCCGGAGTACCACTTCTGGAGCATTTGGAACACAGCGCAAGGGGTTATTACAATTACGTACAAGGTTTGGATGGCCAGTCATTTATGGGAGTTCACGTTGACTGTCTATTAATGTTAAAATAGCAGCACGCGAAAGTACTCCAGTCTAAGCACGACAAGATTTAGGTTTCTGTTTCCCTATCTGATAGCTGCTCTAACAACAGCAAACGGACTGTCCCGAGGCCCTGACTGAAACGACGCTTAAACGCTGCCATCAGCTCAGACCCTGCGGTGGGCCATGTCATCGCGTGGACCGTCTGACCTGCCACCGGTTGAAGGCCCTGAGATTTCACACTCGGGACGATGAACTCTTCAAGCTGACCTTCGATTCAAAGCGCGCGATCTACTAGTGCCTGTGGTCGGTCATTCCGCTGACATTACCTTCATAAGGCTACCACTTCCAGTTACCCGCCCTCCCCATGTTACCGACGAGCTTCATGCAATTCTGTGTCGCCCACGCGATGGCTGAGCTTTTAGTTTATAGGCTAATGCTAGTCCCATGGCCTTTTTGGGCGATTCCAGGCCAGGGCACCGGACCATTTCACCAGCTGGTGACCAACCCGCGAACTGGGTAGGTGATATAGTATAGTCATCTTAGCCACTTGTGCGAGTATGTGAAAATGAAATTCAAGCTGCTTTACCTTTTCGATATTCAGAATAGTTTTACTCAGCGTGCGGGTGGCGTCATGCATCATAATGAAATGGCTCATAAGCATCGGGATGAACCCGTCCTCAGCGAGATCCATTACACTAGCACATCTTCCAGCAGGGAATTATTCGCCGCGAAATTGGCATGTTATGTGATACACAGGCAACTTGGATATTCGACAGTTTTGGAGGGAATTAGTTGTCAGGGTTTTCATGACAATGCGACTCGTTGAAGGCAATTGCCCCATGAGTCTGTGGCGGCTGGGTGCATTCCTCGAGACTCGGACAGTTGAGTTGATGACAAACGTTGAACGTTGAACGTAGGCTACGAGTTGACTCAGTCATGGTGGACGAGGACACCAGGGTCCGTGCCACATGTCGGGCCGCCTCCCAGGCTGGAGGGGCGGGCATTGGGCTCCGGGGCATTGCCATCATGATTGGCCACTCTCTGTATCTTCCTTGCCAGCCAGTCGGTACTACCTACGCGTGGCCAACTCTGAGCGCCGCTGTCACGACACAAAAAGCAAAATTATGGGCAGAGTTATTGCGAAAAACGACAACCTGTGATGCGGTCATCTCTCGCTCACTGTTCTGCTAAGGAACCAACCGGTTTCCGAGTTGGCGGTGTCACGGCTTACAATGAGGCGTACCCTTTTTGACGAAAGCGGAGAGGACGCAGTACAATATACTGCCAGTTGCCTCACGTAACGGCCGCACATCCGCCTGTTGTTCTTGTCACTACTTTTCACTGGCATCCCGACTTGAACAATCCACTGAAAACGACCCCACAATGCTCCTGGAACCGCGGTGCTTCTTTAACGACTTGTTCGAACAGATCGTAGTGGTTGCGAGCAATATGGTGTGGGATACGACTGACTGCCCGGGTCATGCCACAACTGAGGGTCAGTCAAAACCATTCTGCTGACTCAATCTCACGTCCTGTCCACCCATTATACATATCACCTCGCAAACTAATCACGAACAAGAAACGGAGTCAAATATTCCTGGTATAGCCGACATGGACTAATATGGTTGTCATTGGGTTCAACATGGTGGAAGATCATAGAAAGTGCGTTTTTGGCTAAACTCACAAGTGCATCCTGATACTATATTATAAGGAAACTCTATAGGTCTCTCTTCATGATATATTCACTATGAAAGAATGATTGCAAAATGTCGCCGTGGTAAGTTTACCGTTGCCGCATCTTGATAATACCATCGCGGTGACATTGCTACTTCGTGGGCTTTCTCGTTGCTCCGTCATTCGTTTTTGAAGACCTTGGTCTGGCAAGCTGGCAGCCTGCAGCCCGAGTGCCCATTGCGGCTCCAGGATCTATGTTAACACTCTTCAGGAAATCTGTTTCCTATGCGGCTTACGGGCACCGACACGGAACTAGTATCTATCATCCCTGCGCGCACGTTGGAATCTCGTCCATGTGATCAAATGTCTGAGTGTCCAAGGTGTGAGGGACGGCGGAGGGCGCGATTACCCCCGGGACACCGTACTCTACTGTATCCGCACCGGCACGATCGCTCTACCAGGCTGTCGTTCTCAATAAATCGCCTTCAATTACAGCTTCTGTGCCTAAATGTCTTCAGCGGCGCACGAAGCCGTGTGACGTATCGAGGCTTTAGAACGCGCATGTGAGAATCGGATATTATGTTATAAGTACTGCTTTCCTGAACTTTATACCCGGATTATACTGGTTTGTTCTAGATCGTTTCAACAGTACTAGTGTACATGTCACGTAACGCGTGGCAGTAATCGTGCAAATTCCAACACAGAAGGTGTTATGGAAAGCACCAGATAGCAAAAAGAGTGCCATTACTGTACATGTGGTAACTTGACTCCCCTCCCTTGTCATTATAGCTGGCTTTCAGACGATTAATGCCGTCTTGAAGCACGACTAACAAAAGCTGCACGCAGGCAAGACTACAACCACACTAGTACTCGCCCACCGCGACGGAGGTAGAAGTAAAAATTAGAGAAAGCGCCGCTGCTTGTTCGATGGATAGATTGCAAATAAGACAAGTAAAACAAGTTCTGCGGGTAGCATCGCAGCTGAACCGTACATGTGTTCATTGCGGCATGCAACATGGGGCTTTGGGATGAAAATTGAGAGGACGAGAACGATCAGAGGGGCAACTACATATCTTCATATACAACAAGAAGGAACATGGCGGACTCGCAGTAAGTAGGGCGTGTGTGTGGATTGAATTTGGTATTCCACAAGGCATGGCACTTTGGTGAAGGGGAGCACAGCGCACGGATAAGCAAAGACGAATTCAAAGCCTACGCCTCCGCCATAGTTACGTCCACAGACGTTGTCCCATCTGCCGCTGGAAGGACCTCAGTGGGGACGGCTGCCCCTCCGTTCGGTACATCCTCTTCTACCTTGTCTGCCTTAGATGGTGCAGTGGGACTTGATCCGGCAGGGGTACCATTTGCGCCGGGTCCCGCCTCCTTATTGGCACTGACGATTACATGCCACTTGTCGACTAGAGCTTTAGCGCGGGAACGGAATTGAAATTCATCATCACGCGGGATTTTATCTGGTTGCTGCATGTGTATATGGCGCATCACTTTGCCAATTTTTGAATACTGCAAATCGTTAATACGAGAGAATGCCGAAGAAGAAAGACTAGGCGACAAACCGAGAGGTAATGAATGTTCATCTTGTCATATTGTTCGATAGCGGTGAACAAGTCATTGCATGCGGGCATTTCCTACAAGTCCTATAAGCTACACACAAGTAGGTGAAGGTAAAGAAAACTGACATCCGGCTTGGGACCGGTACCCTTATCATTTAGGAACGTCTTCTGGAGCTTGTGTCGCCAATCTCTTACCCGAACTGCTTCGGGATCGCTCGCCAGAGCTGAGGAAGGTACATTTAATGATAAAATGGAAAACGAGAGAGCCAAAACACTTACGATCGTCGTCCTTCTTAGGTTTCTTAGCAGCCGGCGGTGAAGCCGCTCGTTTGCTTGGGCCTGCGTCATCGTCATCATCTCCATCAGCCTCTGCGGCTCCATCATCCTCAGACTCGACGAGCGCCTTGCTCCGGGCGCCGTTGCGCTTACCAGCTGTCTTGCGCTTCACGGAGTCTGCTTCCTTGTCTTTCTTGGCAGAAGCCTTGGTGCGCACCTTGGGCTTTGTCTCCGACTCGCGCTTACGCTTCTTGGACTTGGACGGAACTTCGTCAGCGTCGGCGTCGCCATCCGCGTCTAACCCGTCGGTCTCTCCATCGAGTTGGTCGACCTCTGCGTTTGCTTCTTCCTCCTCGGCGTTGGCACGCTTAAGTTCTTGGTCTTCCTCCCACTTGGCAGGGTCAAGGGCAACTTTATAGCCATCGAGTAATTCGCCGCTGCGCTTACTTGGTTCGTTTATGAAAGCCTCGATCTCGTGTGGCTTCAACCGCGATATGTCCTTTGAGACAAGCCAAGCGCTGGATTAGGTTTAGAATCGCTGCGCAAGGAAGGGTACAATATTACTTACTGGTCACCTTTAGGGAAGAACCTCACGCAATAAAAGGACGACTTTTTGTTTTGAGGGCGCTCTCTGAGCACTTCTTTTGAGACAGTTTGGGGATCGACGACCTAAACACGATTAAAATTGTGAAAAGGAGGTGAGAGAGCTTGGAGAACTATGGAGGAGAAACACACCATGGCAGGCCAGGGGGGGTACCCGCGCACCTTCGCGAGGACAATATCGCGAACCTCATATGTTGTCTCCTTGTCCGACTTTGAACCCTTGGCCATGATGGATCGAACGCGTTGGTGAAGAAATAGAGTCGCGTTAGGAAATGAGAGAAAGAAGAATAAAGATGAGGAGAACAAGAGTCGAGAAATACTGGCCGAGGAAGACAACGGTCACTGTGGACGGAGAGCGAGTGAGGGACGACGCGGCAAACGACCGGCTCGGCTTTTTCCGCGTGATCATCCGGATTTTGCCGGGGCCCGTGCGCCCGCCAACACCAACACGGGGTACGGTGTACGGTGAGCAGTCAGTCATGTTCGAGCCTATTCGTGGTGGTACCCGTGGCGGTCAGGCTGAATTCAAGTGGTCTGATGTTTCTGCTGACAAGGACAGAGAGGTGCGTATTTCTCCCGATTCCTTTCCTCTACGATACAAACCCCTCGCACAAGAACTATCTCGGTCACAGCATCAATGCCCCTACAGGCCGGTGGCAGAAAAATAAAGACGTTCACTGGTACAATCGTGATAAAAATGACTCACAAGACCAACGTGCGGAAGAAATTCGTACCATCAAAGAGGCCGAAGCCGAAGCACTCTCCATCGCTCTGTATGTCCCGCCCGTCGTCCATTTCACTTCTCCTGATACCCGTGCAGCGGTTTTGGGTCATCCAAGAAGGAATCGACTCAGAGTGCGCCAGGTACAGGTACGAACGCGATCCCAATCCCTCCCCCGTCGGCGGCAAGTGCGCACGTGAGTCCAGACAAGGAAGCAAAGGCGGCGGAGAAGGCCGAACGCAAACGACGCAGAGCGGAGCGCAGGGAGGAGAAGGCGGCAAGGAAAGGTGAAAAGGCAGCGTACAAGGAGCGGCGTCACGCACACCACAGCAGATATCACGACGATTCTCCACCTCGCTCTCTGACACCTGTGCGCAGGCAACGCGACAGCCGTTCACTTTCACCCAAACGGCATCGCTCTGTGAGTCGCGACAATCCACGAGACGGTAGATACCAGCGATCACGCGCCCAACTTAGCCCTGACGGCGGCCGTTTTCGCGACCGCTCGCCCCGTCGGCGTGACTCTCGATGACATTCCGAGTACACCTGGAAGTGGATTGTGGGGATACAAACGAATCGGTGACTGGCTTTAGAGGTCCGTTTGTCGTTCACCCGCTGCCTGCTCGTTGGTTATCTTTCCTCTCAACAGTGCATACTTTTCTGCTGGCGTACATGAGGCATACGTGTATTGTAGAAACTCTTCATTCAGCATCCACAGGCAGCATTACTCGGAAGCAATGGTCAAGGTAGTTGCCTGACCATGACCGTGACGACGTCATACGGTGGCAGCCTTGGTTGTCGGGTTATTCAGCATTTTGTGGTTACTCCGTTTTCCTCGGTTTTTTTTATCGACCGTCAGGAATCTTCGATCCCTCCGTTGCTTCTTAACCGACACGAGTTGCACTACTCGTTAATGCCTCCAATCGTCTGTGTTTGAAAGTCAATGATATGGTCCGTACCGGGTCCGTCTTCATGACCGTGGACGCCACCAGCTCTCAGGTGTGAATTATTGCTGGATCTAGCAACAGAACTGGTCAAATCGTCGCCTACGGGTCTGGAATAGAGGGCAACACACGATCCCACGTCACTTCTCCCGGAGCGACATCCGGGAACAGCAACATGATGGTGGCTCCCACGAAACCCATCGAAAACTAGCTAGCGCATGGAGAAAGGAAAATTTGGCGCGCGATCACCATTGTAGTCCTTGGCTTGGCGCTCCGCACAACTTCATGGTTGAGATCTTTTGGGCTAGTATTGGCAAACAACCAAAATGCATCACTTCCCAGGAGTGTCAGGCGATGAAGGACCGAGAAGGGTGGATAGACCAAGACCCCATTTTGTCGGTGCCTGGGACCCGATCGGTGATCTCTTTTCCGCCAAGTCTCTTCTGACCGTGGCCCATCAAATCGATGTTCCGCCGTGCCCTCTGTGCCCTGCAGCGATGAACGTTAATATTCCAAATATTGCTTTGGGGTCCCTCCTAAGGGTGGCGCATGAATTCAGTCGGCGGTCGTTCTTGTCCGAAAGATCTGCCCACCCCTTCTTGAGCATTACCCTGACATCACGCAAATCCAAAAAAGAGCTTCAAGTCCGAGTTCGCACGTCTGGGAGTGTGTTTTCACCACTGAGAACGAATTGTTGCTCCCCTCATGTAAATAGGAGTTTGCGCCGTCCAGTAGGGTATTCGTCTCCGTCTCGATGATTATCGTTAGTCCCATAGCATTCGGAACCACGAGGCACAACTCATCACATCGTATCACTATGACCCTCGCCGCGAGTACGAATGCAATCAATTGGCTAGCTAGCCTTCTGACCTAATATGGACCCGTCGATTGTTTTCAGATACTTCACAAGCGCGAATCCTGAGCGCTGAGCTCAGAGGAAACTGAAATGGCCTCCATGGATATCGGCCATCTCCGGGACCTTCGTTTCATCAAACCTTCTCATACTATTATTGTACGGCATATCCAACAGCTCTCGTGCGGTGCGGCATCCAGAGCACGAGCTGCTCCTGCGGCTTTCCACGCGATAATATGCACCCACCAGCCGCCGTCTGGTATTGCAATTTGCTGTCCCTAAGCGCCTCGGGGTGTCCCCAATCATCTAGGATTCTCGCGAAAGGAGGTGGAGGTGACCACTTTTGAGTTGTGGGCCCCTTAACGTTGTACTACCACCTCATAGATCACTCACTCGAAAAGCTAAATGTTCACGGTCATGACGGCCGTATGGGGCAGGGGACTGTACTAAGCCATTTTTGACTGCTGTGTCTAATTTCCGGTTTAGGGACGATTGGTGATATCACATGCCCTAATGGCCTCACCTGATGGGCGTGCCCGGTCATCGCGCTCGCCCTCATGAGCCATTCCTCCAAAGGCAGCTTGCAGTTGGTGGTGGCTCACCCTTGATAACTATCTCATTTCTGCTTTCTCCATCGGTGACGCTCTTCACAGCCCCCGCTCGATTGACAACTACGATCTGTATTTGGAGAACGCTGATCTGAGTCAGCTTGCCTCACGGCGGACGACAGGTAGGTCACCCTCGTTCCGAATCTTTATCAATGGCGCTCAGTCACTCCTACACGTGCAAGCGCTTGTTTGATACATGAACGTGGGATTTAACTAGTATATCTGATATCATAATTAGTCCCCAAGTGGTCCTTACGGATGCGATGGTAGTCCATCCTGAACTCCTTTGAGCTGCCGCACATATGGTGCGTCCTTTTTTCGCCACTGATATAAAAGGCGGCTATGCAGGGTCACCAGAACTCGTCTTTTTTTTGCTCCTCGCACCTTTTGCCTGCCTGCCTGCCCATTCTCGCGCGTGCCAGTGCGAAGCCGCATCCTCCTGATCACGACCTGTGACCCCATATCGCGTGCGATAAGATGTTGAAGACAGGTATCCCGTTCATGCTCGAGGACATGTCTGGTTCGCTGTGGGGCTCCAACTTCGTTGATTTGTACAATCGCATGGCTTTCTCATTGCGGTGTACGCGTCGTAATTCCAATGGCGCGTCACAGCACACAATCTACGATAGTTCTCCCATGCCACCTGTCATGGTCCTATCCGAAGCGACCCTCGAGTACGGTGCGGCTGGTGCGCTCGGTAACATTACCATCATCAAGTCTGGAGGCTCGTCACGGACACACACGATGAGCTCGTTTCTCGTGGAGGTCGGAGGGTACGCCATCGCCCTGCATCACGGCTACTCCTGTGGACAAGCGCTCATGCCATGTTTCCGTAAACCACAGCTCGCCGCGCCACCGGAAATTCATCGCTTCTGATGGGCAAGAATACAGCTGGAGTTGGCGAACAAATACGCGAGAGAACCTCGAGTGGTCCGTGAGTACTTGTCATGTACATCTTCTAGCGAGCGAATCTGATCAGCGGGTGATAGTGCGTCAATGCAAGTGGACACACGGTTGCGTGGTACGCGTTGAAGATACCGGGCGAGCAATACGAGCAATCATCCGGCTGTATGTTCGGCATCGAGGAGCCGTACCCCCATCTCGCAATAGGCAAGACATTATTTTGTTAAAACTGACTCGAAGGACTGACCAACTGATGACCATTTTACGATAGATTTCCTCACAACGCTGCTGATTATGCGGCATATTGTAGAGCGCAACATATGAAGCATGTGAAGGCTTCTGACGAATCTGCAGTACTTTCTATCCTGTCGAGGACAACTCTAGGGGCTTTCTAGTTTGTAAAGGATTAACTTTGTGTTCGTGACGTGATTTCATTTTGTCTGCCGAATCGTGTAGTCGCGTATGTACTGGTATGATGTGCGCATCTTAATTAATGATATTGATCATGTATAAGCGCGCACCTGAAGCGATGAGAAGAAAAAGAGTCGGCCTGTGCCAGACGCGTGACTCGACAGCCGATGCCGGACAGCAGATGGACTCGTAATACGTATGAGATGCATCCGCATATGGGGTAAAGTAACACCCATGCGTGGTTGCGCACAGGTATCAGGTCCCGGGCCGGGTTGCCCTGTGCTCTGGAACAACACCACGTGGTGCTGCGTTGACTCGTGCTCAGGTAACTGGCCGGCGGGGCTGCGGATTGACTGGGTAACGATGCTGGTCGAGTCAGTTTTACGCAGCACGCAGCGCGACACTGACAAGCCCTTCGGCCAACGCCGCGGCGACCAGCCAGCGACCGCGTCGGCCGAGGAGATCGAGCACCGTCGCCGCGCCGAGGCCGGCCACCAGCGCGAGCACGCCAAAGGCGGGTAGGAACTGG
>Ga0209488_10004598_pt1 | contig 10747 bp, 10 predicted proteins | sample Rivendell_Oct201_8_FD_188349 | JGI IMG/M metagenome (GOLD analysis project Ga0209488, IMG submission 188349) | Vadose zone soil microbial communities from the Eel River Critical Zone Observatory, Northern California, USA -... | ecosystem: Environmental > Terrestrial > Soil > Vadose zone >... | reverse complement strand
TCGGCAAGATGATTAGGAAACTTTTCGTTGTACATCCCCGTGTCGTAGCCAATATCTCCGGAGTGTTCAGAGTGCAGGCTGTGGACAATATAGTTGTGCGCCTCCGCAGTAATGGAGCGCTGCAACTCGGCCAGAATGGAGTCGCGGTTGTGCACGGAACCATTGCCGCGCATCAGCACAGCCTCCTCCGCGTATAAGGCCGCGACTTTGTCGGCGTGCCCGGCGTTGAATTCCTGCACCCAGGTGTCACGGAGTTTCTTTATCGCGGTGGTGAAGTCTTCTGCTTCTGTGGATTGGCTGGTGGTTGCGGGCTTGGCGGGGGCCTGGCCCGATACAGGAGCGGTGCCAAGCAGTGTGACCAGCATGAGGAGAAGTGAATACGAGGTGCAACGCATTTTCTGCCTCCTCAAGTAGCATGACAAAGTTGCGTTCCTGGTGCAAACTCGTGAATTTGGTTCTCTTGAACTTCCACAGATCCCGACGATTGGATGTTCGTGTTCTCTCAACACCAAATCTGAGCGCCGGGTTTTGAGTGTAATCGGCCTGTTCTCGACAACGACTACGCTGAAAGACTTTCCAGTACTACAATCCGGCTATGAAATGTTCAGTAATCTCGCTGTGTGTGCTTCTTTGCGGATGCACTACATTCGCCAAAGATGGCCGGACACTTCCCTCACTCCCGGACCGATTTCTTATCGGACGGCATACGTTTATTGATGTTGGCCCACCCAACGATTTCTACGAAATCATCTCTGTGCGTGGAACAGCTAACGGCACGACAGTTGAAAGGGTCACACTCACTCCCGCAGGTGACGCCTGTACGCAATCCGCAACAGTTGAAATGGCAGCGTCCTCTATTCCCGACCCGGTTAGTGTTGTGCTGGAAGGTCACAATCCCTGTGCGATTCCTGACAAAGCGTTGCGAAAGGAATTGAAGCGCCGCAAGCAGGGATTAGTTTTCAGTGGTGCAGAGATTTCCATGCACGTTCAGTGCGGAGGAAAGGAACGCATCATCCGTGCTGACGTTCTTGATAGAGATATGTTTGACCCGAACGCGGCCACACCGGAGAACACGTCATGGACGATGCGGTTCCTCGCCCGTTTGGACAAGGCGTTCCCCAGTGGGGTTTGGGACCGACCTATCATTGCCGGTTTGACTGAATCAACCGGAGCCACAGTGCCGAACGGCGATGCGGCGAGAGCCTTGGCGTCGGGGGAGTACGACCATCTTTTCGCTGGCGCACCGGACCGTCCCTCTGACTTGTACCGTGCGTCTCAGATTCGGCCGCCAGCACCAGATGTTCTGCTCCGCTCCAGTGTGCCATTTCAACCGGAGAAATTTGTTCGCCCCGACTATCCCCCGATTGCAAGACTTGCGCGAATAGAAGGAGCGGTGGTGGTTACATTCCAAGTTGACGCGAACGGCGGCGTAACCGACGCACAGTTCAAAAGTGGTCATCCGATGCTGCGTGCCACCGTAAAGAACGCCGTCAGCGAATGGAAATTCCCAAAAGAAGCTGCTGACCAGCAAATCGAGGCAACGATTGACTTTAAAACGAATTGCCCTTCTAAGACTCGCTGATTGATGAAAAATTGCGCTTACACTCATTGACCTCAACGTGATTCCACGCGGTTGCTTGCGCATTCTCCGACTCAACTTCTGCTAAAATGCCTGCCGTGAAAAGACGAACATTACTCCAGGCGCTTCCTGCGGCAACATTGCTTCCGGCATCACTTTGGGCCGCTTCTCAGCAAGACAACGCCAATCCTACGCAAGCCACAACAGGCGTTTACGAACTCCGCGTTTACCATGCAGCTCCAGGAAAATTGGGCGACCTGCACTCACGCTTCCGCGAACATACCATTAAACTCTTTGACCGCCACGGAATGAAAAGCGTTGCTTATTGGACTCCCCTCGATGAGCCGGAGCAAAGCAACACCCTTATCTACATTCTTCAGCATCCCAGCCGGGAAGCGGCCGCCTCCAACTGGAAATCCTTCCAGGACGACCCCGAGTGGAAGAGTGTCCGCGACAAATCCGAGGCGAACGGCAAACTCGTGGAAAAAGTTGACTCCACGTTCCTCGCCCTAACCGACTTCTCCCCGCGATTGCGCTAGGCGGCGGACAGTCCACGATCTCGCATTAACTGTGACAGATCGCTTTATCCCTCATTGATCCACGACATCCACGATCCACGACATCCACGACCAGAAAAATGCCCCCTCCTCGTAGCTATCTGCTGACGAGGGAGGGGGCTTTTCCCGGATGCATGTTCCTTTACGACTTGGGCAGTACAATCAAGCTATATGGAGTCGTGATTTTGTGGGGCGAGCCCGGAGCCTGCGTCACTCCCGTCGACGTCACACTGTATACATAGAGCTTGCCTGCGCTCCTGCTGATCGCGTACAAGTGATTGGCATTGTCCCAATAAACCTGGTCGATCGTGGCCGTCGTTAACAACCCCGTAAACTTCGTGATCGGGTTCGCACCGTTGAAATGGAAGATCTGCAATCCGGCCCCTCCCACCGCCAGATACTTGCCCGTAGGAGACATCCAGTAGGTTTGAGCACCCTTCGTCAGCACCGTGGGCATGTTCTGGTAAGTGCTCGTGGTGGTCAGGTTTCCGGAGCTATCCACCGTGTAAGTTGCGAGCTGCGTCGGCCCATCACTGCCCCAGTTCGAGTTCAGCGGAGTCAGCGCAATCGCCAGGTGATTCGTCGGATCGGCTGCAGCCGCCCACGGGCAATAGAATCCGCCCGACTTCTCGGCGGGAAACGGCGGATTGAGGTTCAGATACGAGAGAGTGCCATTGCTGGCCCGCTGAACTCCGAAGATCTCCTGCGTGAAGTGGTAGCAACTCGACGCATATCCATACTGGTTGTTCCCGATGAAGCTCAGCGGCACGTTGTGGTCGGGTCCTCCCTGCAGATCATTCAGGAACGAGAGTTGTCCCGTTTGCTGGTTGATGCTCTGCGAGAGATAGTCGTTGTTGGTTGTGTAGTCAATCGCATAGAGCGACGATCCCGTATGATCCAGAAAAAGGTTGGTGAGCCATCCGCCGTTCAGATTCGTGGTGTACTTGTCCTTGTACGCGAGTGCGCCATTCGCGCCAATCGAAAACGAATCGATGTACTGACCGGTGGAATCCACTCCGAACAGCCATTTTCCATTCAACGCTAGCGAAGTGACATTGTCTGCGAACGGCGATCCTGGAATCGCCGTAAGCGCTCCGTTGGCGGCCGCTTGATACCCAACGACCTGATACTTTACGTTGCCGATCAAACTCGATACATAGATATAAGCCACAGGGGCAGAAGTGGCTTGTTGAGACATGATTTCAGTTGGTGACGACGTGACCTGAGCGGACGCCAGAACTGTACTGGCACAGATCGCTATCCAAGCTGCGAACCAAACGGACATCCTGCGAGACATGCAACCTCTCTAATTCCAGTAAAGAATTGGGAATCGGACGAGCACCGATTCTGATGCCCTTCCCCGTCCTGCCGGTTGCCGCCATCATCTCTGTAGATACATCTGAATTAACCTTCAGTTCACATCACGCAGATTCTCCAGATGCGTGTCGGTGAAGCATTTGTGGAAGGTTATAATCCCTGGCGAAATATCGTCACTACACTCATCGACCCTCAATGAGTGTTCACGCCTGTTTACGTCAATTACACGCTATGGCGTTAGGACGTACGCAATAACTTGTGTAGCGATCCGTTGTTAGGGTACTCTCCTTCGAATGACATTCCGAATCCTGCTTATAGTTTTCGGCCTCACCCTCGGTGCCTATGGACAAGGGACATCTGACCTTTCAGCTGCTCCAGCCTTGCAATACGTCTTGTTGTACGACAAGAGTGGAAGAACTCTATGGCCAGGAGGAATTGAAGAGCAGGCGAACGCTGCGTCTCAGTTCCTGAAGGATGTCGTGAGACCTGGCACCGATGTCGGAACTTTGGTCAACTTCGACGAGGATTTCTCAATCGCTGTGGAGAACTCAACCCAGCCGGATGATATTAGCGCTAAGCTAACCCGCCAAGGAGGCCGCGGAACACGGTTCTGGGAGGCCGTTGTCTGGGCGGAGGAGTTGGTTGCCAAACAACAGCCATCTGATGGGAAGAAAGTAATTTTCGTATTCACCGACGGAGATGATGACGCCAGCCAAACACCGTGGGAGGTTGTTTATGCCAACCTACAGAAGCTGCATATCCCGGTGTTTATAATTGCGCCTTCAGTCGTGAAGCATAAGAGGCCGGGGAAACGCATCATGCAGATGGTGAGCGCTACCGCTGGAGCGGCGTATTTCGTGGGCAAGGGCAATCTCGATTTCGCTCGGCTGAAACACGATTTGGGTCGATAGCCGGAATTGGCGTTAAATCGGGATTACACGCATTAATCAGTCTGAAGTGAGGCCTAAACCAATACTTTTTCGGTCGCCGGCGCGGCACCCCGCGTCTGGCGCACCCGCTCATAGACCTTGCCGTACTCGCGCGCCGAGGCGTTCCAGGAAAAATCCTTGTTCATGCCGTTCCGCATCAGCACCTGCCACGACGTTTGGTCGCGGTAACACTGCAGCGCTTGCTTGATGGTGAGGAGCAGAGACTCGCCATTGTATTCGGTGAATTTGAAGCCTGTGCCCTTGCCGGTGCGGGCGTCCCAAGGCTCGATGGTGTCGTCCAGGCCTCCGGTGGCGCGAACGATTGGGACGGTGCCGTATTTGAGGCTGTAAATCTGGTTCAGGCCGCAAGGCTCGTATCGTGACGGCATGAGGAACATGTCGGAGCCAGCCTCAATTTTATGGGCGATGGCGTTGTCGTAGGCAACCTTGACAGCGATCTTGTTGGGGAACTGCTTGTTCAGGCGGAGGAACATTTCCTCATAGGGCTTATCGCCAGCGCCAAGCGCAACGATAATCATTTCTTCACGGGCCAGCCGGTCCGCGACTTGCGAGATGAGGTCGAATCCCTTCTGCGCGGCAAAACGCGACACGATGCCGATCACGGGAAGTTTTGAGTCGGCGGCGGGCATCCCGAAGGCGGCAAGCAGGTCTTGTTTACACTTGGCTTTGCCTGCAAGATCTTGAGGAGAGAACTTCGCGACGGTGAACTTGTCGGTCTGCGGACTCCACTCATCGTAGTCCACACCGTTCAGGATGCCGGTTACGGTTGAGGATCGGCCACGCAGCACGCCTTCGAGACCAAATCCGTACTCGGCGGTTTGAATCTCCTGGCTGTATTTCCTGCTCACGGTGGTGATGTAGTCCGAGTAGGTCAATGCGCCCTTGAGGAAGTTTACCTGACCGAAAAATTCCATCTTCGACATAGTGAACAGGTCCCAGGGCAGCATAAGCAGTGGCAAAATGTCGGGAGGAAACAATCCTTGATAGCCCATGTTGTGGATGGTGAAGACCGTGCCCACGTCGCGAAAGGCGGGATCTTCGGCGTATACCGTGCCCAGCAGAACGGGTACCAACGCTGACTGCCAGTCGTGACAATGGAAGACGTTAGGCACGCCCAGAACTTTCGAAGCCTCCAACACGGCGCGGGAGAAAAGAGCAAAGCGCTCGGCGTTGTCGGGATAGTCGCCCGCCGGAGTGCCGTAGAGCGCCTCGCGATCGAAGAATTCCGGATACTCGACAAAATAGAATTGCACGCCAGCCTGGCTGCCTCCGGCGACAATCGAAGCGAAACGATACTTGTCGTCAAATGGGACCGTGATGCTTCGGACAACGGTAGCGGGATCGGTAAGTTTGGTCTGGCGGTAGCGAGGCAAGTAGACGGTCACTTGATGCCCGAGAGCGGCCAAGGCCTTGGGCAGGGCGCCGACTACATCAGCCAGTCCGCCGGTCTTGGAGAAAGGGACGCATTCGGAAGCAACGAAAGCGATGTGCATGGAGCGAGGACCTCCGGAGTGAGAGCGCCGCTTTTTTGATGGGGGCGCGCTATTATGGATATCGGTCTTGAAGCCTGAGGACGCAGCGTTCATCGTCTCCGTCCAAACAGGTCAGTCTATGCCTCCGAGGAAAAGAGGGTCAATGTGCCGAAGGTAGATGCCGCGCGTCGGCCTCAGATGAAGCCCAAACTGGGCCAGCACTTCCTTGTCAGCGAGGAATATGCGGCGCACATTGCCGATGCCGTGGGTGACAGCTCGCAAGCCACCGTGCTCGAAATCGGGCCCGGCCGCGGGATTATTACTTCCCTGCTGGCGAAGCGCGCCCGACGGCTGATCGCCGTCGAGCTCGATCGCGTGCTGGCGGCCCAACTACGACTGAAGTTCGGCATGGTTCGCAACGTGGAAATTATCGAGGCCGACATTCTTGCGGTTGACTTCGATTCGCTGTTTGGACCGAAGCCAGGGCTCGGACGTCCTGGGATCGAGCTCATGACCGAACCTGTCAGGGTGGTCGGCAATCTTCCTTACTACATTACTTCTGACATTTTGCTGCGCCTCTTTGAGTTCTCGAAATACTTTGAGAGCATAGTGATTATGGTGCAGCGAGAGGTTGCAGACCGTATCGCAGCCAAGCCCGGAGGCCGCGACTATGGAATGCTATCTGCCACCGCGCAACTTTATGCCAGAGTGGAAAACCTGTTCACGCTGCCTCCGGAAGCATTCGCGCCGCCGCCGAAGGTTCATTCCACGGTCCTGCGGTTGACGTTGGAACCGCAGCAGGAGAAGCTGGGAGTCGTAGGCGACGGATTCATAGACTTCCTGCGGCTTTCGTTCGGCCAGAAACGCAAGACGCTGTGGAATAATCTGAAGTTGAAATACCCGGAGGGCGAGTTGCGGCGTGCTCTGGCCGAATCGAAGGTGAAAGCAACGGCACGCGCCGAGACTTTGAGCCTCAAACAGAGCGCGGCTCTGTACCGCGCCTTGCGCAAGCTCGGGGAAAGCTCGTAGGAAAATACCCAGCGCCATCGCGGCAAGAAAAGTAAACTTCCGGGGCTGAACAGTTTGCTGAAAAGCTCGCCGTTGACTTTGTTTTGAAAGGGCGCGGCTTTAACAGCTTGCGGAAAAAACTCCGATTTTGATTTTGTTTTGAAAGGGCGTGGCTTCAGCCGCGCCGTAAGTGCCGCAAAATCAAGACCGGCTTTAGCCGCCGAGGGCACCCTCGGCCTGCAATGCCACTTTTTTCCGCAGCCTGTTTAAGCCGCGCCGTAAATGCCACAAAATTAACAGGGGCTTTAGCCCCTGAGGGCGTCCACGCCAGAGTGTAAGATATTTGCTCGGTCCCGTTCGCGAACAGGAGGGGCCAGTGGCCACAACGATTCGCCATCCCGCGGTAGCCGGACAGTTTTATCCGCATGATGGCGCGAGCCTGCGTGACGAAGCCGGTTCCTACCTTGCGGATGTACCGTCCACAGGCCCGATCGAAGCCCTGGGATGCATCGCGCCGCACGCCGGCTACATGTATTCCGGCCACGTGGCAGGAGCGGTTTTCGCGCGCACAGAAGTCCCACCGTGCTGCATTGTCTTGTGTCCTAACCACACCGGCATGGGCCCGTCTCTTTCCATCATGAGTGAAGGCGAGTGGGAAACGCCGCTGGGCAACGTGCCGATTGATACTGCACTGGCCTCGAGCCTGAAGCAACGCTTCCCTGCCCTGCAGGAAGACTCAGCTGCGCACCGCGCCGAGCACGCCGCGGAAGTGGAGCTCCCCTTCCTGCAGTTGCGCCAGCCTGACTTGCGTTTCGTGCCGATCGCTCTAGGAACCAGACAATTCGAGCTTCTTGAACAACTCGGCAACGCCATTGCCGGCGTGATCGCCCCGCAGAAACAGCCCGTGCTGATCGTGGCTTCGAGTGATATGAACCATTACGAGTCCGACACAGTAACGCGCGTGAAGGATCACCGTGCCATTGAGCGGATCCTGAAGCTTGATCCGCAGGGACTCTACGATGTGGTGATGCAGCAGGACATCAGTATGTGCGGCTTCGGCCCTGCAGTGGCCATGCTCACAGCTGCGCGGAAACTTGGAGCCAAGTCTGCAGAGCTGGTGAAGTACGCGACTTCCGGAGATATTTCAGGCGACCGCGACAGGGTGGTGGGATACGCAGGAGTGATCGTCCGATGAGGGGTTGTGCTTCGATACCTGCCCGTTGCCCGTGAAAGAAACAAAAAGGCCGCGTCTAGGCGGCCTTCTGCAAACCGTGCGATTCCATCAAATTCTTATTGGTGTTCGTGCTCTTCGTGTTCTTCGTGGCTATGACGCCAATTCCAATAGTCCCTCTGCTGTTGGCGTTTGAGCCTGCGGTATTCGCGATACGACTCGTGCCGTTCTTCCAGCCAGCGACGATAGGCACGATCCTCGCGATCGTCCCAGTTGTGGTAGTCGCGATGGTCGCGGTCGTAGTAACGCTGATAATTCCGGTCGCGATCATCCCGGTCATGGTGCTCTTCCCGCTCCTGGCTCAAATTGAGTGGTGCGGGCTGGGCGAGCATAGCCGCCGGAATGGTGAGTGCTAAAGTCAGCACCCACGAAGCAAAAGGTCGAAATCCACAGCGCATCGATTGTCCTCCGATTCGAGAGTAGTCAATTTGCCGACGGGTCGCGCGCTGCTACATGCCTGCCGCAGCCTGAATTGCCGGGTTGTTGCCCGGGCCGGAAGGAATAGGTGCGGAGGACAGATCGCCACAATCCTGTGCAGGCGCTGCCTGCTGATTCAACGCGACAAAGAGCTGATCGCGCAACTCGCCTACTTTCTCCTGCCTGCGGTAGCAAGCCGCCAGCTCCACATCACTCAACCGTGACGGCTCTTCCAAAGCCTGCATTTGCGCACGAAGCAACTGAAGTATTTCCTGGCGCAATTCGTGGCAGCTGTCGATTTGTGGCATGGCGACGCTCCTGTAATAGCCCGCTAAGGGACGTTGGCAGGTTAGGCGACGAGCGCCGCAATCCCGTATCCGGTTCTTGCTGTATTTGTTGCGCGTCGACCACTTAAGAAGGATGCAGATTGTGTGCGGAACTGGCGGCAACGGTTAAAAGTCGCCATGGGGAACAAAATTGGGCGGCCCTGGGCCGCCCTATTTGTTGCTACTGGTTGAGTGCTAGTTGTGATGTCCTCCACCACTTGGAGCACGCGCCGCCGGCGCGCTCGCGCTTCGACCCGGGCTCACGGTGCCCATATTCGATTGAGATGCCCTGGGAGCAGTGCTCCCTGAGCTTCTAGTCGTCGCGCCAAATTGCGGCGCGGGCCGCACCTCAGCCGAGCCGGTCTTAGCCACTTGAGTGTTAAGGTGCACCAGGTTCGGCATCGACCCGCGCGGAATGCCCATCCCCGCCGAGCCGCCATTCACGATCAGACGACTGGGCGGCACAGCCGAAACCGCAGCTCCGCCCCTTCCGACAATCACGGTACCAACACTACCCGTCGGCCTCACCGGAGGATGAAAGACAGCGGGTGCGGTCCCAACATAGCGCGGTACCATCGTCCACGAGTTCCATGCGCCGGGCTGCCACATCCAGCCGAATCCCGGTACGAACATCCAGTTTCCGTAACGATACGGGAGCCATCCCCACGGGTACGACGATACAAACATGTAACCGAAGCCCGGATAAAAAGACCATGCGCCGTCCGCGAACGGGCTCCAGCCCGCGCCGGTGAAGTAGGGCTGCCAGAGCATGCCGTAGCCCGCAACATTCCGGTAGCCGCCGTAATAGTTCAGGTCGCTCAAGCCATATCCGTAGGGTGAAGAGTTGTTGCGCGCGTATTGCTGGTGATACTCAACTGCTTCCTTGTCCCAGGTGTCGAGCGGACCTTTGTCGATTTTCGCCAGCGTGTACTTGTCGCCGTCGCCGGCATCGAACGTAAGCATCTTCTTTTTGCCGACCGTCACCTTGCCCGACGGCCCAGCAATCTCCACGTCACCATTAAACACTGCGACCTTCGATACGGCGGGCGACGTTTCGACTCGAAAGTGTGCGGAACGGGAAAGCGCCACGGACTCACGAGAAAAGTTCAAAGTGAAGTCGTCACTGCTCTTGCCCAGCCAGTTGACGTAGGCCATGCCTTCGACGAGGTTGACCACCGACATACGCTTGCCGGAGTCATTCAATCCCAGGGTGCTGAATTCTACCTTGCTGTTGGGAGTGAGACGGAGCGTGCTGCCATCCTCAAACTCAATCTCGGCGCGGCCATTATCGCGCGTCTGCACCTGCACGCCTTGCGTGATGGGGAGATTGAGGAAAGCGTTCTCGAATCCCATGCCCGTGTTCTTGTCGATCTGCACAGAACCCTGAACGTCACTCAAGCGAACGATGCGAGCTTGCGAATCAGCCACAGCGGGCAGCGCCAGGAACGCGCAGGCCACAGCCGTCAAAACAACCAGACCGAATTTTCTTGAGAGAGAAGCTCTTGACACAGCGGCTTTGGACATAGAAGCCTCCCGGAAGGATACTGCATGCCTATTAGACCACGGTTTGGACTTGGGAGTTGTAAAATCCAGTCCCCAGGCAGGTAGTACAGGGTGGTGAAGCGCGCTAACGCTGGTTTAAGTTCCCGGTCCTGCCCATTTCGACCAGCCGCTGTGCCCGCGCCCGCACCACGTTGATCACCGAGGTATCGTCAAAGACCTCTTGCAGTATCGGCTGCACCGCCTGCAGTTCGCTCAGTTCGTTTCCCCTGGCCTGCCCTTCCATGCGCTTCAATTCGTCATCCAGCGCCAACTTCTGGTAACGGTGATAGTAGGCAATCCGCCGTCCATATTCGAGCGTCGCGGCCATATTCTGAAAGAGCGCCGTTA
>Ga0209488_10004597_pt1 | contig 10748 bp, 8 predicted proteins | sample Rivendell_Oct201_8_FD_188349 | JGI IMG/M metagenome (GOLD analysis project Ga0209488, IMG submission 188349) | Vadose zone soil microbial communities from the Eel River Critical Zone Observatory, Northern California, USA -... | ecosystem: Environmental > Terrestrial > Soil > Vadose zone >... | reverse complement strand
CATGCAGATATACCGCAAGCGCTGTAGCTTCAAGCACCCGCCCTGGATGTTGCGCGGTCAGTCCGGCTACAACTCCCGTCAGCACGTCGCCGGTACCGCCACTCGCCATCCCCGGATTGCCGGTCGGATTCGCCCAAACATCGCCATCCGGCGACGCAATCAAAGTACGATGCCCCTTCAGGACGACGATCACTTCATGTTCCCGCGCAAACGTCCTCGCGACGTCGACGCGGTTAGCCTGAATCTCGGCAATACTTATCCCAGTGAGCCGCGACATTTCGCCGGGATGGGGTGTAATGACCATGCTGCGTCCGCGGCCATTCAATTCTCCGGCGGAACCTTCGAACGCATTCAAAGCGTCCGCGTCCAGGACCATAGACGTATCGCATTTCTGGACAACGCCTCGCACAAAATCGACTGTGTCGCTCTGACGGGAAATTCCCGGTCCGATCGCCAGTACTGTTTTCCGCGCAATCAGAGATGCGATCTGATGCAATTCCAGCGCCCGCGAGGAGATTGTGCCAGCCGCGGTTTCTTCCAGAGGCTCCGTCATGAGTTCGGGATGAAATCCCGCCACCGTGGATATAACCGATCGGGCAGTCGCGACGGTGGATAGGCCTGCACCCGCGCGCAAAGCCGAGAATCCAGCCATCGCCGCCGCACCGGCCTTGCCGAGCGACCCACCGATAACGAGCACGTGCCCATAGCTGCCCTTGTTGGCATTGCGCTGACGCGGCGCTAGGAGCGCAGCAAAATCCGGGGCAGTGCTCAAATAAAGCCCGAGCTTCGAGACGATCGCCTCCGGCGGAGAGCCGATGGGCGCGATCACAGTCGGACCATCAGTCAACTCGGCAAACACATGAGCCGGCCGTGGAGCCGTGAAAGTCACTACGGCATCGGCGCGCGCGACGTCTCCTGTTTGCATGTGCATGCAGTCCGCATCCGCGCCGGAGGGAATGTCCACCGCGATCACCGGGGCCGCACTATTGTTCATTCTGGAAATCACGGCGGCATACAGTGGGCTTATTGGCGGACGAAAACCGGTGCCCAGTATGGCGTCCACGAGCAGGTCTGCGCTGAAGACCGGGGCGGTATCCACCGTCACCAGTGCGCGAGAGTCGCGCACGATCAACGGAAGAATACTAAGCCTTTGAAACATGGAGGCGGCATCCCCGCGAAGGTCCTCGGGGCTGCACAACAACAAGACCCGCACTACGCGGCCAGAGTCCGCCAAATGGCGCGCTACCACGAACCCGTCACCGCCGTTGTTGCCCTTGCCGCAAATAACCCCGATGCGCTGGGCGTTGGGATAGTCCGAGAGGATAAAACGCGCAACGGCTGAACCGGCGTTCTCCATCAGCGTAAGCGACGGTACGCCGAAACGCTCCGATGTGACGCGATCAATCTCGCGCATTTCCGCCGCGCTAACGATTTTCATAACCTGAAGCGAGTATAGCTCCGGCCCGGAGCTACAGCAGGTTGTTGGAACACACGCCGCTTGTTACGATCCATGACCATGCCCACTTTGATCCCGCATCCTACCCGCATCCAAGCCCCCGGCAGCAAACCAAAAATCATTGAGGAATACGTCGGACGAGTGAACTCACAGACCTCCGGCCTCAGCGTCGCGCATATGCGCAGTCCGGAAGGATGGGAAGAACCCGGTCAAACGCCCGACTTCGACGAATACACGCTGGTATTACACGGAACACTCCGCGTCCACCATAAGGACGGCATACTGGATGTAGCAGCGGGCCAGGCCGTCATCACGCATCAAGGGGAATGGATTTGCTACTCGAGCCCCGTGGCCGGCGGAGCGGAGTACATCGCGGTTTGCCTGCCTGCGTTCTCGCCAGACACAGTTCATCGCGACGTCTGATGTCGTCGACGGCCGGTTTACAATCGATTCGACTAGCCAAGCATTCCCATGAAGCTCTCCGTCGTGATGCCCGTCTATAACGAACGCGCTACCCTGCGCGAGGCCATCCGCAGAGTACTGGCTATGCCGATCGACATCGAACTGCTCTGCGTGGATGACGGATCCCACGATGGCTCCCGCGAAATCCTGGAAGAGTTACAGCTGAAGGACTCACGGATTCGTGCCATCCTTCAACCCCATAACATGGGCAAGGGCGCTGCGCTCCGCCGCGGTATTAAGGAGGCAACTGGCGATTTCGTCATCATTCAGGACGCCGATCTCGAATACAATCCCGCGGAGTACCCACAACTGCTGGAGCCGCTCATTCACGGCCGCGCCGATGTAGTCTTCGGATCGCGCTTCCTCGGCAACGGCCCACATCGTGTCCTGTACTTCTGGCACTCCGTCGGCAACTCGATTCTCACTGTGCTATCGAACTGCCTCACCAACATCAACCTCTCCGATATGGAAACCTGCTACAAGGTCTTTCGACGCGAAGTGATTCAATCCATCCCACTACAGGAAAACCGATTTGGTTTCGAGCCGGAGATTACGGTGAAAGTCGCTCGCCGAAAACTCCGCATTTATGAGGTTGGAATCAGCTACTCAGGCCGAACCTACGAGGAGGGCAAGAAAATCGGATGGAGGGACGGCGTGCGAGCCCTGTATTGCCTGCTGAAATACTCCCTGAAAGAACCGTGGGCCAAGACTGCTCCTGCTAAGACAGCCCCGGCCCCGGATCGTTCCACCATTTCCCGTTGAAACTCGACGCTTCGTCTAGTTCTAGTGATGGGATCCTTTGTGGCGCAGCCGGCCCTTAAGAGGATCGCCGGATTTGCCCTTTGAGCTCTTGCCAGAGCCCCCGGAGGATCCAAGATGGATAGGAGGATTCGAGTCCTTCGTTTTCACTCTCAAAGCGGAATTCGTGCGCTCCGCCTTGTTGCTCTCGGTCCTTTTGGCCGCCGATACTTTAGCGCTCGACTGCTCCACCCGACGCAACTCCGTGGCTGCATTGTTCCGGCTGGCCGGCTCTTTCACAGTGTGGCTTGACTTCTTGCTGCTGTCCTTCTCCGCGCTGTGCGAAGGCTTCGTCTTAGGTTTCTGGACCTTCTGGGCGGAAGCGGTCATCATCAACCCCGCCATCACCAACGCCAGTATTGCTGAAAATTTCATTTGTTTCCCCTAGTCTCGTACATCTCCTGATGATAATGCACGCGGCTTGCCACGTCAGGCTGGCTAACGTATGTTAACCCAACCTTCCGAAAAACCTCTCGTGACCAACACATAGAAGGGCCAGATTGGCTGTCAGAATTGGGCTGGATCGTCCCTTTCCGCCTTCTTTTCCATTTTGGCGACGCCACTTGTGAAAATGTTTTCACACCGCTTTGCCACGGAACGCTCTTCGTTTTGTTGCTTGTTGGGCAAACCAATGTGTATAACTTGCCCTTCCGTGACATAGAGATATCTTGGCCCCGGGCTGAAAATAGCAGGGAACGGCGGGCTTGCCCGTCAGACTCTATATCCCCCATCATGGCGAACCCACGACTGCATAGAGGTTTTGGTGCTGAGAATCTCGACGGCTGCTTCGTCGTTGACCCGGTTCCCATCCCTGCTCATGCTGCTCGCCTTGTTGACCGGTTGCCAGAGCTTGGCGCGTCAGAGCGACGCCGATCAATGGCCGAAGGGGTCGCTAGCCGCCGCCCCAGCCTCCCTTTCTTCCGGCAACGTGGTCGTGGGCTCCAGTGCTGCTGTGAAGGCAAGCCTGAAGGCCGGAGGAGCGCCTGTCACCATTTCCTCCGTTACCAGCACGAGCACGGAATTCAAACTCAGCGGAATTTCTTTTCCCGCCGACGCTTGATGCCGGCCAGAGTGTCCCATTCACCGTCATCTTCGCGCCGCAAATGAGTGGAACTGCCTCTGCGAGCGTAAGCTTTGCAAGTGATGCGGCCGATTCCCCTGCATTTCAGTCGCTCGATGGCACGGGCACGCCCGCCCCTCCGCACAGCGTGGACCTCTCGTGGAACATAAGCCAGTCTACCGGGGTGGTTGGTTACAACGTTTACCGTGGGACGCACGGATCGTATTCCCAGATCAACGACGCTCTCGAAGGCAGCACATCTTACGCTGACGTTACGGTCACCGCTGGCACGACTTACTATTACGTCGTCACTGTAGTCGATAACAATGGTCTGGAGAGTAGTTACTCCGTTGAGGCAAAGACTGTGATTCCATCTCCGTAGATTTCCTCCTTTAGCTCGCGAAAACCGCGCTGGTCCTGCTGGACCCCTCATTGCAGTATCGTCCTCCAGCCGGCCATGTACCGATGTCAGAATGTATTGTCCGTCGGCATACTTTCGCGTAGAACTCCCGTAACTCCGCTCGCGGCTAAAGATAACTCGCGAACCATGGTGCTGTGTCCGATTCCGCATTGCCCGTAGTCCTTCCGCAACCTACGACTTCAAGCTCCTGCCTATGACAATAAAAGGGCCGGGAGTAAGGCTCCAGCCCTCTCCCGTGACCTGAAATCCCCCGCCGTATGAATTACATGCGGCTTGATGAGGTCTGGGCCCTTGAACGTCAGATTCGTCTACCGCGCCAGCATCGGTTCTCTCCTGATCGCTGCCGCTCTCATTTCCCTCACCGGCTGCCAACTGCTCGGAAAACAGCAAACTCCGATAAACAACACGGTCGTTCTGGGCAGCGCCAGCATGGACTTTGGCAAGGTTGGCATGGGAAACAGCAAGACCATGACCAACACTCTGACCAACTTCAAGACCTCCAGCGTCACCATCGTTTCCATCGCTGGCCAGGATTCCAATTTTCAAATCACGGGCATTACCCTGCCGCTCGTGCTCAGTGCGGGACAGGAAGTTCCATTCAGTGTTGTGTTCCAACCGGGGACTCTGGGTCAGCTTTCCTCGACAATTTCATTCGGCGACAACGCACAATTTCTTGTTTCGCTGAGCGTGTCCGGCAACTCAGTCCAGCCGGGACAGCTCCTTCTAAACCCTTCGGCGCTCAGTTTCGGGAACGTCAAGGTCGGATCGAACAAGAGCGGCAGCGTGACGTTGTCCAACAATGGCGGGACCGATCTCAATATCACCCAGATCACTTTGAGCGGAGCCGCGTTTTCAATTGGCAATATAGCCTTGCCGCTCACGTTACAGGCCGGCAATTCGGCTTCACTGTCGACTACGTTTGCGCCGACCGGCTCCGGAAACTTCGCTGGCAGCGTTTCGTTTTCAGCGTACTCTGGTCCGAAGCAGACTAACTTCCGACGCAAGACCCAGGCGGCACCGCCCACGAGCACGTGGGTCTTAACGTTGGAGGGCACTGGACAGGCTGACGGTGCCCTAACCGCAAATCCATCCAGCCTTGCCTTTGGCAATGTGCAGGTAGGAAACTCCAGCAGCAAGTCTGAAACGCTGACCAATACCGGCGGCGCCAGTATCACTATTTCGCAAGCGAGTGTCAGCGGCGCCGGCTTTTCCATCAGCGGACTGACATTGCCCGCCACTCTCGCAGCCAGCCAGAGCGTAACGTTTGCCGTGAAATTCACCCCTGCCACCGCAGGCGCAGTCAGCGGCAACCTGGCCATCGTTTCCGACGCGCCCGGCTCGCCACTGAACATTGCGCTGTCCGGAACGGGAACTACGCCGGGAGCATTGTCAGCATCTCCCACCAGTCTTTCGTTTGGCAACGTCCAAATCGGAGGTAGCAGCGCTAAATCTGAGACTTTGACAAACAACGGTGGCACCACTATTAACATCTCGCAAGCCAATGTCACCGGTGCCGCCTACTCAGTCAGCGGATTAACACTGCCCGCGACACTGGCCGCAGGTCAGAGTGTTGGGTTCACGGTTACTTTCTCTCCAACAACATCAGGCGCCGCAAACGGGAATATTGCCGTCGTTTCCGATGCGCCCGGCTCGCCGTTGAACATCGCTCTTTCCGGAAGCGGCGTCACGCAAGGCCAGATCACTCCCAATCCTACGAGCTTGAGTTTCGGAAACGTACTAGTCGGAAGCTCGAAGACGCTGTCGGAAACGCTGACCAACTCGGGAGGCTCAAGCCTCACGATCTCTGCGGCTTCCGCGAGCGGGACCGGCTTCAGCCTAAGCGGCCTGACACTCCCGATGACTCTGAACGCAGGACAGAGCACTTCGTTTTCCGTACAGTTTGCGCCCGCAGCGACGGGCGGTGTGAGTGGCAACGTCCGCATCTCTTCCGATGGCGCGAATCCCACGTTGAACATCGCCCTCTCGGGATCGGGCACAACGCCCGGCGCCCTTTCAGCGAATCCGTCTATTCTTGCTTTCGGCAGCGTTCAGGTTGGAAGTAACTCGGGCCTCTCCGAAACATTGACCAACACGGGCGGATCCAACGTCACCATCTCGCAGGCTGCAGTTACGGGTAACGGCTTCTCCGTCACAGGATTGACGCTTCCCGCGACGCTGACCCCCAACCAGTCCATATCGTTCACCGTAAAATTTGCACCCACGACTGGCGGCGCTGTCACCGGTAATCTGGCCGTTCTCTCCGACGCTCCCGGTTCGCCTCTGAACATCGCGCTCTCCGGCACTGGCGTTACAGCTGGCTCGCTAATCGCGAATCCGGCCAGCGTCAACTTCGGCAATGTAACGGTCGGCAATAACAAATCTGTGGCGGTAACGGTCACCAACACCGGCGGTTCAACCGTCACCATCTCGAGCGCATCAGCGACCGGTAGCGGCTTCAGCTTCAATGGTCCAAATCTGCCCGCGACGGTCGGCGCTGGACAAAGCGCCACTTTCAATGCGGTATTCACGCCTGTGGCCGCGGGCAGCAGCAGCGGCAATCTGACCATCACTTCGGATTCAAATAACCCGACGCTAATCGTTCCGCTCTCCGGAGCGGGCTTGGCACAAGGTCAGATCACGCCTAACCCCACCAGTTTGAGCTTCGGTAACGTGATTGTCGGAAGCTCGCTGAGTCTGACTCAGAATCTGACCAACTCCGGAGGCGCGAGTCTCACCATATCCGCGGTGTTTGCAACCGGCAGCGGTTTCAGCATTAGCGGACTGTCTCTGCCATTAACTCTCGCTGCGGGTCAGAGCACGTCATTCACGGTCCGGTTCGCGCCCACAACTGGCGGAGCAGTCAGCGGCAACCTCACGATTTCCTCCGACGGAGCGAATCCCAACCTCAACATCGCGCTGTCCGGAACCGGAGTTACTCCCGGAACGCTTTCTGCGAATCCGACTAGCCTCTCGTTCGGCAACGTGCAAGTCGGTAGCAGCCTGAACCTATCGGAAACATTGACCAATACGGGAGGGTCTGCCGTCAACATCTCGCAAGCGAACGCCACGGGAGCCGGCTACTCGATTACCGGACTGACGTTACCCACAACTCTAACGCCCGGCCAGAGCGTAACGTTTAACGCAACCTTTGCGCCGACAACCGGCGGCGCCGTGAGCGGTAACCTCGCCATTGTTTCGGATGCGTCTAACGCGACGCTCAACATCCCCTTGTCGGGCACTGGAATCGCCCCAGGTCAACTCGCAGTTACCCCGGTGACGCTTGCCTTCGGCAATGTGTTGGTGAATGCGAGCCTTTCGTTGAATGGAAGTCTCACCGCCAACGGGGCTTCGGTCATCATCTCGGCGGGCAGCAGCGACAGCGGCGAGTTCGTGCTTTCTGGAATCTCTTTACCCAAGACGCTCTCCGCCGGTCAGTCGACGTCCTTCACAGTCACCTTCACACCAAACACGAGCGGTGCGGCCAGCGCTAACCTCACATTCCTGAGCAATGCTTCGAACTCACCCACGGTTGAGTCGCTCACCGGCAACGGCCAGGCGCCTCAGTCCCACAGCGTGGACCTGACCTGGAATGCCAGCCTGTCCTCCGACGTGGTGGGATATAACATTTACCGCCGCACGCCGTCCGGGTCGTACGGGTCGGCGATCAATGGTCCGCTAAATGTAGACACCTCCTACACGGACAACACCGTCGCGGCGGGTCAAACGTATTTCTATGTCGCCAAGGCAGTAGATGGAAACGGTGTGGAGAGCGGCCCCTCGAATGAAATCCAGACGATAATCCCATCACCGTAGTCTTTCATTCAGGACATTGAACCCGGTGAATTCCCCGTGACCTCCATGCTCCCCGTGGTTCAAGCTCTTAGCATCTCCGCACAGGAGACGCATCCGTCAGCCGCAAACAACGTCCGCGATACGATTCCCCGCCCGGCCGTCCCACAAAGGTGGCGCCTGGCCGCGCTTGGCATGTCCATCGAGAATTTTCGTCAGCTCCGAAATAAGCTTCTGCCGGTCCTGTCCGACCAGAATATTTGTACCCATCGTAACGGTAACGGGGCGTTCCGTATTGTTGCGCAAAGTAAGACATGGCACTCCCAGATAAGTTGTCTCTTCCTGTATGCCTCCGGAATCGGTCAGCACAGCGGTGGCCCGACTCTGTAGTGCAAGAAATTCGACATACGGTAAAGGTTCGGACAGGTGCAAATTATCGAGCGGGACTCCCAGCTCTGCGATCCGCTGCCGTGTCCGCGGATGCACCGGAAAAACAACTGCGATCCGCCGGTTGATCTCGAGCAGCGCTTCCAAAATCCCCTTCAGGCTCGCGCTGTCGTCCACATTCGATGGCCGATGCAATGTCACCAGCGCGTAACGTTCGGGGAATCCATCAGTGCTGCATTTCTTCGCCAAAGGAAGCAGCTGCACCAGCGAGTCAATCATGACATTGCCGACGCGATGGATTTTCTCCAAAACTACACCTTCTTTTTGGAGATTCTGGTCCCCATCTTCTGACGGAGTGAACAGCAAATCCGCCAGTTGGTCAGTCACCAACCGGTTAATCTCTTCCGGCATGCTGCGATCAAAGGAGCGCAATCCCGCTTCCACATGTCCGACCCGCACTCGCAGCTTGGCGCAAACTAGGGCCGCAGCTACCGTCGAATTGACATCGCCATACACCAGCACAATATCCGGCTTGATATGCGTAACGACCGGTTCCAGCCGCGTCATGATATCCGCGGTCTGTGTCGCGTGCGTACCAGAACCGACCTCTAGGTTGACATCAGGAGTGGGCATACCCAACTGCTGGAAGAAAATATCCGACATGTTAGCGTCGTAATGCTGGCCGGTATGGATCAGCGTCTGGCCGACGTTTTGCCGGGTTTTGAGGGCTGCGAGCACCGGCGCAGCCTTCATAAAATTGGGCCGAGCCCCAACTACGTGGATTACTTTCACGAAACTCCTTTTAAGAAACTGGGTGACACTAATTATCGGTTGTGTTGGGAAAACTGCGGAAGGATGTGCAAACTAATTTTGCAAATTCGCGCTCACGGTCCATAGAGTGACTTATGGTCACCCTGAGAGGCACTGGGCGAGGAGTGCGCCTCATCATACCTAAGCACGTTGCATTTTCGTGCAACTGTTGCAAAAAGTATTATCTTGACAGCGACTTAGGAAGAGAATGAAACTAGCAGAGATCTGGTTACGACCAGAAACTGCGTTGGCACTCCCCTCCTCGGCAGTCTGGCATTTGGAAAGGAACAATCTGTATGAAAAAGTTCTGCGGAAAATGGGGACTGACATTGGTCATCCTGTTGTGCCTCGCTCCTTTAACACTTGCAGCCAAGCCAAACCACGACAAGGGATGCGATGATGACCGGCACAAGGATTGTCACCAGGTTCCCGAAGGTGGATCCGGGATCATCTACCTGTTAGCAGCGGGAGCTACATGCGCAGGGGCGATGGTGATCCGGTCCCGCGAGACCAAACGTAAACAGGCGTAACCGCACTCTAAAACAGATCAGCCCACGGACGCGGGACCTCGATCCGTGGGCTTTACTTTTTAGATGTGCGTTCCGAGGTTGGGGCGCCCGTAGTCTGATTTCAACCCTCTTAATCGAGTCACACCCTCGATCTAATAGACAATTCCGGTATTCTCAGCTCAACGCGTTGGGGCGGAGGCGTTGCTGCGGATCTGAAGTTTCACTTCGGTGCAGCGTCCACAGCACCCCCACCACAACCACCAGAGCAACGCTCAGAAACACCACCCCGCCCTGCCGATGCAGCCACCCTTCAAAGTAGGCGGGATCCCGCATTGCCAGTTCGCAGATAACAAAGATGCGAAGCCCGTTCTTCATAAAAGAAAGAGGAATCGCCACCGCGATCAGTAGCGCTTTTTTCCACCAGGAGCGGAGCAGAAGATGCCCCAGCACCATCGTCGTGATCACCAGTATCAGACTCGATCGAATACTACTGCATGCGCGCGCGACTTCAATGTCCAAAGCGGGTACGGAAAGCATGATGCCGTCCTGCGTCACTGGCGTGCCGGCCGCCCGAAAAAGCATCCGCGCTGTCCATGCCGACTCTTGTTGCAGGAACTGCACAATTCGGTTCAACAAAAACTCGGGTAGGGGCACGATCCAAAACAGAAAGCAGAGCGGAAACAGAAACGACTGGAACGCGCCCAATCCAAAACAGAAAACAATCGCGCCGATCCACCACACCACGAGCCCACCCATGCTGACTGCCAGGAGACCATCCTCGGGCAAGAAACCGGATTCACCGTGCGCAAAGGTCACCGCTAGCAGGCCAATGGCCAGCAACGCCAAACCAACACTGACTCCACGCGTACCAGATTCGTTCAGAGCTTTCCGCTGTTGGTAAATCAAGGCAAAGCTGAGCGGCACAATCAGTAGGATGTGGGTGTATTCCTCGTGGTCGAGCGCCAGCCGGAGGGTTGTCCCGATAGGACGCCACCAAAGCGCCAGCGACACCGCCATTAGCAAAGCGAATTTCCAGTATCGGGACGGCAACGTCAT
>Ga0209488_10004596_pt1 | contig 10748 bp, 10 predicted proteins | sample Rivendell_Oct201_8_FD_188349 | JGI IMG/M metagenome (GOLD analysis project Ga0209488, IMG submission 188349) | Vadose zone soil microbial communities from the Eel River Critical Zone Observatory, Northern California, USA -... | ecosystem: Environmental > Terrestrial > Soil > Vadose zone >... | reverse complement strand
ACGCGTGGCCTGTTACACGTTTGTCGCTTCCGCTCAATCGGCGGCTTCGCTGCGTGGAACGGCCGGCTTCCAACGCAAAACCGGCTTGCGCGCAGCGCCAACTTCGTCGAGACGGCGCACGCGCGTCGTGTGCGGCGCAGTTTTCACAATTTCCGGCGTCGTCGCGGATTCTTCCGCGATGGCCTTCATCGCATCAATGAACATGTCGCATTCTTCCTTGGACTCGGATTCCGTCGGCTCGATCATCATCGCTCCCGCCACAATGAGCGGAAACGCCGTGGTGTAGGGATGAAAGCCATAGTCGATCAGCCGCTTGGCGATGTCCATAGTGTTCACGCCGTTTTTCTTTTGCAAGGCGTCGCTGAACACCACTTCGTGCATCGAGGGCAGGGAATAGGGCAGTTCGTATACGCCCTCGAGCTGCTTTCGAATGTAATTCGCGTTCAGCACCGCGTCTTCCGTGGCCTGCCGAACGCCCGGGCCGTAAGCGAGGATGTACGCCAGTGCGCGAACCAGCACGCCAAAATTACCGGCGAACGCTTTCACTTTGCCGATGGAATCCGGCCGCACCGGTTCCAGCGCCAGCCGTCCGCCTTCTTTTTCCACCAGGATGGGCACCGGACGGAACGGCTCGAGGATTTTCTTCATCGCCACCGGACCTGCGCCGGGGCCGCCGCCGCCGTGCGGAGTGGAAAACGTTTTGTGCAAGTTTAAATGCATCACGTCGACGCCAAGATCGCCCGGACGCGTCACGCCCGCAAGCGCGTTCATGTTTGCGCCGTCCATATAGAGCAGCGCGCCTTTGGCGTGCAGGATTTCCGCGATCTCCGGAATTCGCTGCTCGAATATTCCCAGCGTCGAGGGATTAGTGATCATCAGCGCCGCGACATCTCCGGTCACCAGGTCGCGCAGCTTTTCGACGTCAATCTGTCCGTGCGATTCGGACTTGATGTTTTCGACTTCGTATCCCGCGATCACCGCCGTTGCCGGATTCGTTCCGTGCGCGGAATCGGGGATCAGAACTTTTTTACGGGGATTTCCCTGCTTCTGCAGGTACGCGCGGATCAGCAGCAGGCCGGTCATTTCGCCATGCGCTCCGGCGGCGGGTTGCAGCGTGATGGCATCCATGCCGGTGATTTCCAGCAGGCACTTTTCGAGCAGCCGCAGAATCTTGAGGCAGCCTTGCGAGAGCTCCTGTGGTTGATAAGGATGCTCCGTGGCAATCCCCTCGAGCCGGGCAACAAATTCGTTCACGCGCGGGTTGTACTTCATCGTGCAGGAGCCCAGCGGATACATGCCCAGGTCAATGGCGTAGTTCCACGTTGAAAGACGCGTGAAGTGGCGGAGAACTTCGATCTCGCTCACTTCGGGAAAACCTTCGATGCCCGCGCGCCGGTGTTTCGCGCCGAGAGCTTTGGCGGGATCGGCGGCGGGCACATCGAGCGGCGGCAATTCGAACGCGCGCTTCCCCGGCGACGACTTCTCAAAGATGAGTCCTTCGCTTTGATTCGTGTGTCGTGAAGCTTTTTTGATTCTCTCGTACATTCTCGGCTTTCTACTCGTAGGGGCGCAGCATGCTGCGCCCCTACGAAGGAAGTGTTTGCTTAAATCGGCCGCTCGAGCGCGCGCTTCAACGCGCCCGCGAATCGTTCAATTTCCGCGCGTGTCGTCGTCTCTGTCACGCACACCAGCGCGCGCTTTGTCAGCTCCGGGTACGCCGTGCCTAGCGCGAGCGGTCCGATAATTTTCTCTCGTAAGAGGTCACTATTGACGATCTTTACCGAACGCGGCAGCTCGATCGTGAATTCGTTGAAAAACGGCGCGTCAAAAGTGCGCCTTACGCCGGGAATCTTCAGCAACTCCGAGAGCGCGAACTGCGCCTTTGCCAAGTTCTGCTCCGCCATCTCGCGCAAGCCCTCCTTGCCGAGCAGCGTCAGGTGTACGGTGGCAGCGAGCGCGCAAAGCGCCTGGTTCGTGCAAATGTTGGAGGTGGCCTTCTCGCGGCGGATGTGCTGTTCGCGCGTCGCGAGCGTGAGCACGAACCCGCGCTGGCCCTCGGAATCCGTCGTTTGTCCCGCCAGCCGCCCGGGCATCTGCCGCACAAACTTGTCCCGCGAAGCAATCACGCCGGCGAACGGCCCGCCATAACTCGGCGCCAGCCCAAAGCTCTGGCCCTCCATCGCCACGATGTCCGCCTCCGCGGGCGGTTTGACGAGGCCGAGCGAAACACCTTCCGCAATCGCGACGACTAACATCGCACCAGCCGCGTGCGTAACATCCGCAAGCGGCGCGTACGATTCGATCACTCCGAAAAAATTCGGCGATTGCACGACGACTGCCGCGACGTCATCTTTCAAGGCAGCTTGCAGCGCTTTTGAATCCATCGTTCCGCCCGCTGTAAACGGAATCTCTTCCACGCGCAAACCTGAATTCTTCGCGTAGGTCTTCAGCACCTCGCGGTACTCCGGATGCACGGACCGCGCCACCAGCACGCGCTGGCGGCTCGTCAAGCGCTCCGCCATCAGCACGGCTTCCGTCGTCGCCGTCGATCCGTCGTACATCGAAGCGTTTGCCACTTCCTGCCCGGTGAGCTGGCACATCAGCGTTTGAAACTCGAAGATCGCCTGCAGCGTGCCCTGCGTGATTTCCGCCTGATAGGGCGTGTAGGAGGTGAGGAATTCTCCGCGCTGGATGATCGCGTCCGTCACCACGGAACGCAGATGGTTGTATACGCCCGCGCCGAGAAAGCTCGTGTACCCGTTCGAATTTTCCGCGGCGCGTTCTTTGAAATACTGAATGACCTCGGCCTCCGAGTACGGCCCGGGAATCTTCAGCGCTTCGCGCAGTCGAAAGCGTTCGGGAATGCTGGAAAACAGTTCATCGATGGATTTTGCGCCGATGGCGGCGAGCATCTCTTGCCGCTCGGCGGGGCTCTTCGGGAGGTAGCGCATCAGGCCGAGGCTTCCTGACCCTTGGCCGCGATGAACGCCTCGTAAGCCGCCGCGTCCATCAGCCCGCTGAGTTCGGCGGCGTTCGTCAGGCGGACTTTGATCAGCCACGCCGCGCCGTGCGGATCGGTATTGATTTTCTCTGGCGTGTTCTGAAGCTCGCTATTGGCTTCGATCACCTCGCCCGCGGCCGGCGCATAAATTTCACTCACGGCTTTCACGGACTCCACCGTGCCGAAAGATTTTCCTGTTTCGATTTTTGCGCCCGGCTTGGGCAGTTCGACGAAAACCACGTCGCCCAATTCGTGTTGCGCGTAGTCGGTAATCCCGATCGTCGCCATGCCGCTCTCGACGTTTACCCACTCATGTTCTTTCGTGTAGCGGTAATTCTTCGGATATGCCATCGGACCACTCCTTGGAATCGTTTCCAGCCTCTCACGACACTTGCTGAACCGCGGTTTTCTTCGCCCGCTTGTAGAAGGGTGTCGCCACTACCTGCGCCTTGCACTTCTGCCCGCGAATTTCCACGTACAAAACCTTGCCAACGGCCGAATACGCCGGCGGCACGTAAACCAGCGCAATGTTTTTCCCCAGCGTCGGTGAAGGCGACCCGCTCGTCACCACCCCGATAGCCTCACCCGCTTCATTGCAGCAGCAATATTCATCGCGCGCAATTCCGCGGTCCACCATTTCAATGCCTGCCAGTGTGCGCCGCAATCCTGCCGCTCTCGCTTGTTCCAGCGCCGTGCGTCCCACGAAATCGCCCTTTTCCATCTTGCAGTAGCGATCCAGCCCGGCTTCCCACACATTGATCTTGTCGCTGATCTCGTGCCCGTACAGCGCCATCTTCGATTCCAGCCGCAGCGTGTTCCGGCATCCCAGGCCGCAAGGAACAATGTTGAACTCTCGTCCGGCTTCCATTACACGGTTCCAAACCTCTTCACTCGTCTCCACATCGGAGGGCACGTAGATTTCAAAGCCGTCTTCTCCCGTGTAGCCGGTTCGCGCGATGAGGGTGTTCCTCAATCCACAGACTGTGCCATGCGTGAACCAGTAATTTTTGATCTCGCTCAACCGAGTAGGCGTCAGTTTTTGCAGCACATCGACCGCTCGCGGCCCTTGGATTGCCAACTGCGTGAAAGCGTCGCTCAGCTCATCCACGACGCAATCGAAATTCCTGGCGTTCTCCCGCACCCACTTAATGTCTTTTTCCCGCGTGCCGGCATTAATCACCAACAGAAAATCATCTTCACCCAGCCGGTGCACGATCACGTCATCCACAAACGTGCCTTCGGGATAGAGCATCGCCGAATAGTGCGCCTGGCCAATCGCCAGTTTCGAGGCATCGTTCATGCTGATGTACTGCACTGCCGCCAGCGCTCCATCCAACTGCAATCCGCTACGGACGCGAATGTCCCCCATGTGGCTGACGTCGAAAACGCCCACACTTGAGCGTACGGCCTTGTGTTCCGCAATCAGCCCGCCGCTTGAGGGATATTCGACAGGCATGTCCCAGCCGTCGAAATTGACCATCTTCGCCCCCAGGCGTCGGTGCAAAGCGTTCAGCGGCGTCTTACGAAGGTCGCTTTTGTGAGGAGTGGCGGCGGATTCCATTCCAGTGGCTCAAGCAGAAATCGATACTAGCACGCGCTCTCCAACTGGTCAAAGAAGCCCGCCCGGAGCGAGCCATTCTCACGCCAAAGGAGGTGAGTGACTGGCCCACCTTGCGCACGTTCATCTTGCCGCAGCCTCCCATGCTCAGGTACAGTTTTCTCCAGAGGCCCCCCATGCAAGCTCCGACCAATTGCGCGCAATGCGACTTGCCGGAAGAACGCTGCAGTTGCGAAAGGTACTGCACCATCTGCAAGGGCCAGCACAATGTGCGCCTTTGCTCCGACGGTCTCTACTATTGCCCCGATTGCCGGGAAGCCTGCGACGTCTCTTTGGCCAGCCGCCGTGGCGACTGAACTCAACAGCCTCCTCCTGCAAATCGATGCCGACCCACGCCTGGCGGCCGCGGCCGGCGGCGTGGCCCGCTATCTCGCCGATGTCGCGGGATTCGATAACGATGCCATCGCTCGATTGCAATCCGGGGTCATCGCAGCTTGCGCGGAAGCTTTCGGACATGTGACGGCAAATCATCAACTGCAAATCACGTTCACGCACTTCTCCGACCGCATGGAGGTCGCTCTATCCCACTTGGGCGAAGACTCGCCGGCAATTGGCCTCGATACGATTGCCGGGTTTGCCGCGCAGCTCGGCGGCGCGGGATCCCTCCAAGTCGTTTTCGCCGGTTTCGACCGCGTCCAGTACGAAACGCTCGGCGGAGATGCCGTCACTCGCTTGACGAAATATATCGGCCAGGTCCCTCCCCGCATTTAACAGTCTTTCGAAACGAAAAAGCCAGACAGCGCGGCCGTCTGGCCCTTTTCTATTGCGCCGTATTGTTTTTCAGAACCTCACATCTTCAGCGCGAAAGTGTTCTTTCGAATGAGCGAGGTCATTTGGTCGTCGCTGAGCGACAACCGCAGCGTCACTCGATCGCCCGCGGGCGTCACGCGCGCCTGATCCAGCAACTGCGCCAAATCCGGATTGTCCTTCTGCGCCTGGTACCGTTTGTACAGGAACGCCGCCTGCAGCAACTGCCCCAGGGTGTTCGCATCTTCGGTCGATCCGCAGACCGCCTGGAACTTTCCGTCGAGGCCGCTGCTCGCGTCCACGTTGATAATCATGTTCTGCATCCGCGCCACGAGTTTCGCCGCTTCGGGGAACTGTTGCACTTCCGGCGCCAGTTGCTGCATCGCCAGGCGCGTGTAAGCGGGATTCAGCACCGCCCAGACCACGCCGCTCCCGTTCGCTTCGTTGATCAGCGGGTAGATTGTGTCGTTGCGCAGCAGGCCTTCCTCTCCGCCGAAGCGCACCTCGATCATCTTTTCGAGAACGGTGCGATGGCCAAACGCCGCGGTATTCGAATCGAGGAAAAAGAAGAACAGATCGTTCGCTCCCGAACCCGTGCCAAAGGCATAGAGCGTGTAACCCCGCGCCTTGAACGAGGGCAGCTTTTGCTGCTTGAAGAACGCTTCCGTCGAATTCGGATTGTAAGTCCCCAGTGCCACGCCGACGATCTCTTCGCCAGTGGGAACTTCCGTCGAGCCCGCGCCTTCGGTCTTCGCGCTCATCCCCTCAGCGACCAGCCCCCACGCGAGTTCATCGACTTGCGAGTTCGGATCAACTCCCGCCGAGGCCAGGAATTTTTCGAATTGCCGGAAGCGGTCAGGGAGCATCTGCTCCTGCAATTGCGGAAACCATTTCAGCGATCGCGCTTTTTTCAGGTCGGCGTAGGCAAATTCCCCGATCTCCTTGGGAAAGAGCGCGATGATGTCCGCGCCAAGGCGGCCCGCCCGCGCCGGCTTCGGCATCGCCAGGGACATCGCCACCAAAATGCCCGCGGCCACGAGTCTGCGGATCGTCGGCCCCGGCCGAGTCCGCGTCACACCTGAATTCGTTGTCCGTTTCACATCGTGCTCCTTTCGAATGGGGGGAACTCTTAGTCTACGCCCTTGTCGCGCGGGATGCATTGCCCAGACGCTCCCGTAGTGCCTCAATCTTCCTGCGCATGGATGCCGCATACGCCGCGTCCGTAAGTCCATCGAGATTAATCTCCACGTTGGCCAGCGCGCCGCGAGCGCCTGCTTCCGCCATCAGCCGTGCCACTTGCAAGTCTGACCGCATGGATGCGGCGACGATAGCATCCAGTTGTCCGAGTCTTTCGAAAAGCTCAACGGTGCGCTCGGCCACCTGCAAGGGCACCTCCGCCGCGCCTTTCGTCGCCTTCTGAATGGCTTCCTCGCGCTGCCGCGTTTTCTGCGCGTCCCCCTGCGATAACTTGAACGCGGCGATCACCGCGCCATACGAAGCCGCGTCGCGGTCAATGGCCTCGGCAAGTTCGTCTGCAATCCTCTGCATCTCGTCCAGCGCCGCCGAAAGCTGATCGGTAAATCCGGCTTGCGATTTCTTTTTCCGCGAAAGCCCCGCAACCATCTGCCCCAGGGCCGCCGCCAGCGCTCCCGCAAACGCCGAGACGCTTCCCCCTCCCGGCGTGGCCGCGGGAGACGCCACCGCGTCCAGGAACGGGCGCACCAATCCCGCCAGCTTTCCGTCCTTTGCCGCTTCCAGCGGCGCGCCCCTCAGCGCGGCTTCCAGCTTATTCTCAAACACCTGCGCGGGAGAGAAGTCCTCCAATTGCAGGAAATAGTCCGCCGCCATCTCAATCGCTTTTTTCGGCACTAGTCCGACGATTTCGCTGCCCACCGGCATCACCCCGTAGCGCTCCGCTTCCCGCTTCACCATCGCATACACCCGGTGCATCGGCGTCTGTTCGAAATCCGTCAGGTTGATGGACACCTGCGCCAGCTTGCGCGCTTTCAGCTCCACGCCCATGGACTTCACATGCCGCAGTCCACCGGACGAAAACCGGATCGCTTTCGCGATTTTGTTCGCGATGCTGACATCGGACGTATTGAGATTCACGTTGTAGGCGATTAGGAACTTGCGCGCGCCCACCACCGTCACGCCCGCCGTGGGATGCAGCTTCGGCTCGCCAATATCCGGATGGCGGTCATGGTTCTTCTTCAGCTCTTCGCGCAGCCCTTCGAACTGCCCTCGCCGCACATTTTCCAGATTTATGCGCTCAGGCCGCATCGCCGCCGCTTCGTAAAAAAACACCGGAATCCTGTAGCGCTTCCAGATATCGTTTCCCACCCGTCGGGCCAGCGCCACGCAATCTTCGATGGTCACGCCATCGATGGGAATAAACGGCAGCACGTCCGTCGCGCCCACGCGCGGATGCGCGCCTGTGTGTTTCGTCAGGTCGATCAGTTCCATGGCCTTGCCGGTTCCCAGCAGAGCCGCTTCCGCCACTGCGTCCGGCTCGCCTGCCAGCGTGACCACCGAGCGGTTATGGTCGGCGTCCATCTCCCGATCCAGCACGTACACACCTGGCACGCTGCTCATCGCTGCCACAATCGCATCGACTTTCGCGGGGTCGCGTCCTTCGGAAAAATTCGGCACGCACTCAATCAGTCGTTTCATCGTTTCGGCTTTTTGTCCGGTCGTCCCGGCCAATTATTCGGCAGTTTCGGTTTTCTGTCCGGCAGCGTGGGCCGCTCGTACACGAACGCTGGCTTCTTCGAATCACTTGCCACACCGGGGGCTTGCGCAGGCGGAGCTGGCGTTTGCGCGGGCTTCATTGGTTCTGGTGCCCGCCTGACTGGCCTTTGCACCGGCCTCGCTGTCCATTGCGGAGCTTTCACTGGCCACTGCGGCCCGATCATCGGTTTCATGTTCGGAGGCAGCGGGTGATTCATTATTTGCCCCGCTTGGACCGCTTGCTTGGACTTTTCACTCTTGCCGGCACCCGCTTGTTCTTTCCGGTAGCGTCTCAACACCCACGCAGACCACGTGAAGCCTCCAACCCACAGCCCCACAACGATCGCGTCGTAACCGCTCAGCCCTCCTGCTTTTCCCAGGATCGTAACAATCACGCACAGACTTACCGCAAACCCGTAGAAGTATTCTTCGAACAGGCTCTTGGTCTTCCGCGGCCCGATCTTTAGAAGGCGGATTCTCTTTATCGGCCGCTTGGAATAGTTAGATTGTGGCTTGTTCGGTGCCATGGATCGCGCGACCACGCTTCACGGTCATCCAGCAATGGTTCACACCAAAATAATAGGGAATTTCCCGGTAGTCGGCCACTTCGAATACGGCGATGTCCGCCTGTTTGCCAACCTCCAGCGATCCAATCGTTTTTTCCCGCCGCAGCGCGTAAGCCGCGTTGATGGTCGCCGCCGCAATCGCCTCCGCCGGAGTCATGCGCAATTGCGTGCACGCCAGCGACAAAATCATCGGCATGCTCAGCGTTGGACTCGTCCCCGGATTGTAGTCCGTCGCCAGCGACACAATTGCTCCCGCCTCAATCAACGCCCGCGCCGGTGCGTATTGCTTCAGCCCCAAATGAAAATCGCATCCCGGCAGCAGCGTTGCCACTGTTTCCGATTTTCCCAGCGCCTTTATGTCGCTCTTGTTCACTTGTTCCAGGTGATCGCAGCTTGCCGCACGCATCAGGATTGCCAGCCGCGCCGCGCCGGTCCGCGAAAGCTGCTCTGCGTGCAGCCGCGGCTCTAGTCCCCATTGCCGCCCCGCTTGCAACACGCGTTTGGATTGCTCGACGGTAAACGCGCCGCGGTCGCAAAACACATCGCAAAACTCCGCCAGCCGGTTCTCGCCGATCTCCGGCAGCAGGTTTTTCTCCATCAACTGGATGTACCGCTCCGCTCCCCCTGTTTTTCCCCGATACTCCGCCGGAACCACGTGAGCGCCAAGAAATGTGGACACGATCTCCAACGGCTGCTCCGCCGCCAGCTCCTTGTGCAATCGCAGAATTCTTAGTTCGCTTGTGACGTCCAGCCCATACCCGCTCTTGGCTTCGACCGTGGTCGTCCCGTAAGCCGCAAACTGTTTCAGCGCCGCAAGCGCGCGTTTCTTCAAAGCTTCGCTGGTGGCCGCGCGCAGCTTCTTCACCGAATTAAGTATCCCGCCGCCCTTCCGCGCAATCTCTTCGTAGCTGGCCCCGGCAATCTTCAATTCATACTCTTCCGCCCGGCTCGCCGCATGAACCAGGTGCGTATGCGAATCGACAAATCCCGGCAGCGCCACGCGCCCGCCCAAATCGAGCTTGTCCGCCGCTCCCGCTTCCGGCAGTTTTTCCACCTCCGCCCGCGTCCCCACGGCCGCGATCAAGCCTTCGCCCACCAGCAGCGCGCCATCTTCGATCAATCCCAGTTTCGAAAGCGAATCGCCCCGCCGCGGACCGCGTCCGCCCAGCGTCAGAAGTTGCGATGCACCGGTGATGAGAAGGGAATCCGCCAAGGCCACTCAATTATGCCGAAAAATTGGCAAGCAGGCACTGTTTGTGCCCCTTCCGGGAACGCCAATCTCCTGATTGGCGAGGTTTTCCGTGACACGCCTTGGCCGACAGGGGCCTCTCAGCCGCCACAGGCTTGCGCCCCGTTCCGTATTTCTACAACATAGGCACTTTGACACCGGTTTTCTTTGCAAACGCAATCGCCTCGGGGTATCCCGCATCCACGTGCCGCGCCACGCCCATCCCCGGATCGTTCGTCAACACGCGCTCGATGCGCTTCGCCATTTCCTTCGTTCCATCCGCAACCGTCACTTGCCCCGAGTGCTGCGAATAGCCAATCCCCACGCCGCCGCCGTTATGAATGGATACCCACGACGCGCCACTCGCCGTATTGATCAGCGCGTTCAGCAGCGGCCAGTCCGCAATCGCATCCGATCCATCCAGCATCGATTCCGTCTCGCGAAATGGCGACGCCACCGACCCGCAATCCAGATGATCGCGCCCAATCACAATCGGGGCCTTCAATTCACCCTTGGCCACCAGATCGTTCAAGGCCAGCCCGAACTTATCGCGCTCCCCATAACCCAGCCAGCAAATCCGCGACGGCAGCCCCTGAAACTTCACGCGCTTCTGCGCCAGCTTAATCCAGCGCTGCAAATGCTCGTCCTGCGGAAACATTTCCAGCACCAACTGATCCGTCCGCGCAATATCCGAAGCTTCCCCCGAAAGCGCTGCCCACCGGAACGGCCCTTTCCCTTCGCAAAACAGCGGCCGGATGTACGCCGGTACAAATCCTGGAAAGTCGTAAGCATTCTTCACGCCCTGCTCAAACGCAAACGTTCGAATGTTATTCCCGTAATCAAACGTCACCGCGCCCA
>Ga0209488_10004594_pt1 | contig 10749 bp, 10 predicted proteins | sample Rivendell_Oct201_8_FD_188349 | JGI IMG/M metagenome (GOLD analysis project Ga0209488, IMG submission 188349) | Vadose zone soil microbial communities from the Eel River Critical Zone Observatory, Northern California, USA -... | ecosystem: Environmental > Terrestrial > Soil > Vadose zone >... | reverse complement strand
CAGGCGCTACGGTCGCCATGTTTTCGATCGACCGCATCGTCGCGCGCTATGGTCATCTTGTGGCAATACGCGAGTCGCTGCTGGCGCGCTCCGACCTTTCAGTTTCGACCCATCAGGCGCTTGTTGCCAAACTGTCGGAGACGCTTGCGAACTTTGCGGTGGCACGTGACGGGGTTGGGCGCGATCAAGCCATGCGCGTGGCGAAGGACGCTTGCGAAAGAGCAACGATCGTTCTTGCCGCAGCCTCCCCGCGGAAAGAAATCAAGGCGCTGGTAAGACACCTGCGTGAGAGCGGTCAATTGACGGCCGGATTGTTGCTGCGTGCCTTGCTTTGCGGCAATGTCGATCTGCTTGAGCATTCACTGGCTGAACTTTCAGATGTTCCGCTGGCTCGGGTGAGTGCGCTGGTCCATGACCGCCGTGGCTCTGGATTTCGTGCTCTTTACGACAAGGCCGGATTGCCGGCCTTGGCCTATCGGGCTTTCCGCGAGGCGCTCGAAACCCTCCAGGAGGGAGGCTTCGCCGGCAGTGCCGTCGAGGCGGCTTGCCTCAAGAGGCGAATGGTCGAACGCGTCTTGACGCGATGTGCCGACGAGCCGTGCGAGGAGGTCGAACCTCTCCTTACGCTGTTGCGTCGTTTTGCCATGGAAGCGGCCCGCGAAGAGGCTCGGCTGTATTGCGAGACGCTGGTCGAGGATGGAACGTTGCCGGCGCGTCACGTGCCGGTACGGGTTGCGGCTTAATCTTAGTCGGGTGCTTCATCTAGAAACGGTTCTTTCGTTCGTAGGGGCGGGTCTTCGGCGGCTTGCACCGCGGCGCAAGCCGCCGAAGACCCGCCCCTACGTAAAAGGTCTTCCGATCCCTTCAGTTAGTTGAAGCACGCCACTAGCGTGTCCTGTCCAATTGCCAGGTGAGATGGGCCTTCACCACCGGCCATTCGCTTGCGATGACGCTGTAAACATAGGTGTCGCGCAAGGTGCCGTTCGCTGCGATCTGGTGATTTCGCAATATGCCGTCGAGCTTGGCGCCAAGCCGCTCGACGGCCCTCCGGCTCTGGTGATTGAAGGCATGGGTGCGGAATTCGACCGCAATGCATGCCAGTGTCTCGAAGGCGTGTGTGAGAAGCATAAGCTTGCACTGTGTATTTAGCTTTGTGCGCTGGACGCCCTTGCGATACCAGGTGGAGCCGATTTCGACACGACGGTTCGTCGCGTCGACATTCATGTAGGTCGTCATCCCGACGGCCTTTTTGGTGGGCTTGTCGATAACGGCAAACGGCAGCATCGAGCCGATCGCCTGCAAGCTTAGCCTTCGTTCTATTTCAGAATGCATAGCGGCGGGGGATGGTATGGATGTGTACCAAAGGGTCCACAATTCCCCGTCTTTGACCGCTTCGATGAGATCGGCACAGTGGTGTAAGCCAAGGGGATCGAGGTCAATGCTTGCACTTGTGAGGGAGAGTGGTTGCAGCCAAGTCATCTTTGGTACCTTCCGAAGCGCTTGTCGATGGGGACGGGCTTGTCGTTAATACGCGATTAAGCATTCGGAGCCAAAGCCTTCTCCGATCAATACATTCGCCGGTCCATGCAGCCGTCGACCGGCCGTTTTCCAAGGGTTTATTGATGTTTGTCGGCGAGCATCGGGCACTGGCTAGCGCACGTCGTATGGGGGGAATTCTTGCAAACGCTTCAGGATGTCCGCAAGGCGCCCCAGGAACTGGCCGTGCGCGCGGCCCCCACGAGCGGACCTACTCACTCGCAGATCACGCTCGACGTCTATGACGAGCTCCGTACGATCGAAATGCCATGGCGGGAATTCGAGCGAAGCGCCGATTGCACTGTATTTCAATCCTTCGCATGGCTCTCTGCCTGGCAGCGGCACATTGGCGTTCGCGCGGGAGTGGTTCCGGCGATTACGGTGGGAATGCGTGCTGACGGTCAATTGTTGTTTCTGCTCCCGCTCGCGGTCGTCCCAGGCCTGATCCGTCGCCTGACTTGGCTTGGCTCTGACCTCTGCGACTACAACGCACCATTGTTGGCACCGGATTTTCAGGCGCACGTTACGCGCGATCACTTTCGTCAAATCTGGGATGAAATCTGCCGGTTGCTGCAAAGCAAACCAATGCATCGATACGACATCGTCGAACTGACCAAGATGCCGGAATCGATCGGATCGCAGTCCAATCCGATGACAGGCCTTGGGGTTGGTTTGAATCCAAGCGCCGCTTACGCAACGGAACTCGGCCCATCGTGGGACGAGTTCTACCGGGCCAAACGTTCGTCGGCGACGCGCAAGAAAGATCGTACCAAGCGCAAGCGGCTTGAGGAAATCGGCGAAGTTGGCTTTGTCAGTCCGGGGGACCCGGACGAACGCCGCAACACCCTCGATGTCTTATTTCGCCAAAAGGCCAAATCCTTGGCCCGCATGGGTGTTGCCGACATCTTTGCTCGTCCCGGCCATCGGGATTTTCTGACCGAACTCGCGCTCGATTCCGCAACCCGGCACCTGGTGCACGTCAGCCGACTTGATGTCGGTAGCGTTCCGGCGGCCGTGAATTTCGGACTTATCTTCCGAGGCTGCTTCTATCATGTGATCGCGAGCTACGACGATGGTGAGGTCGCCCGTTGGGGCCCTGGCGCCGCGCTTTTGCGGGAACTATTGGCCCAAGCCATCGCGATTGGCTGTCGGCAATTCGATTTCACCATTGGAGACGAGCACTACAAGCTTGAATGGTCGGACCGCACGATCAAACTTTACGATTACGTGGCCCACGGAAGGTTGCGCGGTTGGCCTTTGGCCAAAGTCGCGCTTGCCACGTCTGCCTTGAAACGTCGCATCAAGGGCAATCCAAAGCTTTGGTCGGTGGCCAGCCGACTGCGCGCAGCCCTGAGTTCAAGTCGGAAGGGGCCTGCGGAGGCACGATTACCATCAAATCCAACCATCAAGTCACCGCCCACCAGTCCACAATAAAGCGCCTTGATCGGTATCCCGTAACCGCACCTCGCGACCTGCCCGCGGTCCGTATGCTTGCGAGGCGAGCGAAAAAAAGGCAAAATGGGATATGGATCGGCGAAGTACAGCAGTCCGCCGCCAGTGGCGTAGCGCCCGCTGAGTTACGTTCGCGTTTTGGCTTCAAGAGGGCCGCAGGGGGCGGTTCTCGCTATGACGGGCCCGATAGCACGATTCAATGGAATGATGGTCATGGCGGAGTGATGGGACATCATCCCCAGGATTTCGATGCCGAATTATCGCGCGAGGTGGCAGCTGTGCGCGGCTCAGGATATTTGCGCGATGATTTCTGCAGCTTGCTGTCGCAGGCAATAACGGGTCTCGACCAGGATTCATACGCAACGCGTGGCGCAGTATATGACCGCGAATGTAAGTCGCTCATGCGAAGGTTGTATTCGGCCAATCCGCCCCTTTCAGACGCCGAGATCGATGCGGAACTGCGTGCATTTCGAAATGCTGTGAGGATTGTTGAATTCGGGCCCGATGAGCAGGACGTGCTTGTATTGGAAAATGACGGGCTCGCCGGCCGGAATAACGGGCGTCAAGATCGCACCGGCCTCCTCCAAAGGGATCACAATATTCACCCAAACGAGCCTGATGAATTTCGACCGGTTCCGCAAGACGTCGGCCCCTTGGGGTCGGCGCATGGGCGTAACTTGTCTGGTGGCAGGTCTGGTGAGTTGTCGCGCAGGATGTTGCGTGATCCACCGCCATGGGCCCAACGCCAGCCGGTGCAGACCGTCCCTTCTGAACGCATCGAGTCCGCCTTGGAAGCCGCGCTCAACCTCGGCGCAGTGGAACCTCCATCGGACGGGGATTTTGATCAGGCCGAGACCGATGTTTCCGGCCCGCTGCCGGAAAAACGGAAGTCGATTTCGCGCAGGCTCGTACCACGGGCATTGCTCGCGGTGGCGTTGCTTGCGGTTGGAACGGCCGGTTACGCCGTCCTGACGGGCGATCTTGATTTGCCATTCTTGGATGAATTTGCGAACGGTTCGTCGACGCAGACCTTGTTGAACGACCAGGCTATCCTGTTCGATGGCCAACGCCCGGACCTCAACGGCAGCAAGTTTGAAGGCAAGGTGCACTGGCAATTGCGCACCGAGAAATCCGGGGCCGAATCTGTACCGGTCATACAGCTTGACCTCAATGTGCCGGGCCGGCGGATGTCTGCGATCGTGGTGTTGCGCCGCGAGCCGGCCGGGAGTTCGATGAGCCATATCTTCGAGATTCGATTCATCGGCGACGATCGACAGCCCGACCCCGACATTGCGAATATTTCGGGGGTTATCATGGTGAACCCCGATTTGAACGTGCCGAACTCGCTTGTCGGCCGAGTCGTCATTGTCACACCGGGTGTGTTCATGTTCGGGCTTTCCGGGCTCCCGAATGACCGCGAGCAGAATTTGCGCAAACTCGTGGAATTCCCCTGGATCGCGATCCCGGTGACTTACCGCAATGGGACGGCTGGCGTTCTGACCTTCGAAAAGGGCGACGAGGGCATTAAGGTCTTCAACAAAGCCCTCGATCTCTGGGCGAGCGCGACTTGAGCCGCCGAGCGGGACTCTTGAGCCACGCCGCTTGCGCCAAGAATGGCGCGCGGCATGGCTATTGCGCCCTTCAAAACTAGGGCCCGAACTGCTCGCGCAAAATGCGTTCGTCGAGACTGTGTCCCGGGTCGAACAGCACATTCATTCGCGTTTCGTGGTCCATGTGAACGTCGACGGAGATCACGCGGCGCACTTCGTCGTGGTCGGCAACAGCGGCGACCGGGCGTTTCTCTGCCCCGAGAATTTCGAAGCGCACCCGCGCCTGGTCGGACAGGAGTGCGCCCCGCCAGCGCCGAGGCCGGAACGGGCTGATCGGCGTGAGCGCCATCAGCGAGGCGCTGATGGGAATGATCGGCCCCTGGGCGGAGAGATTGTAGGCCGTCGATCCCGCCGGCGTTGCGACCAGCGCGCCATCGGCCGCGAGTTCGGGCAATCGCTCTTTGCCGTCAACCAGAATACGCAGGTGCGCGGCCTGCGACGTTTGCCGAAACAGCGACACTTCGTTGAATGCATGGGATTCGTGCATGCGATTGTCGGTATCGGTCGTGCGCATGAGCAGCGGGTGGATGATGGTATTGCGCGATGCCGCGAGCCTATCACGCAGCGCGTCGAGGCTGAATTCGTTCATGAGAAAGCCGACCGTGCCGCGGTGCATGCCGTAGATCGGTTTTCTGGTTGGCATGAACTGGTGCAGGGTCTGCAGCATGAAGCCATCGCCGCCGAGCGCCACGATGACGTCGGCCGTGTCGGCACTGGCATCGCCATATCGCTTGCACAATTGCGCGCGCGCCTCCTGAGCCTCCGAAATGGGGCTTGCCACGAAGGCGATCCGCTCGTAATTCCCAATGGGGCTCATGTGGGCCTTTTGGAACCGGTTGGTACGGCCGCATTCGCTCGGCCAGGAGGCGCCCATGGATACGGAACGCGCAGTGTTCGTCTATACGACCTATCCCTCGATTGTCGAGGCGGAGGAGGCGGGACGCAACCTCGTCGAAAGGCGCCTTTGCGCTTGCGTCAATATCATTCCCGGCATGGTTTCATACTATTGGTGGAACGGCGCCATGGAGCGCGGCGAGGAAGCCGTCATGCTGATCAAGACGCGCGCCAGCTTGAGTGCCGACGTTGCGGTGGCGGTGAAGGAAACCCACTCCTATGCCACGCCCGCCATCGTGGTATTGCCGATTGAAAACGTCGAGGCGAATTATTTCCAATGGCTGATGTCCGAGACGGCTCCACCATCGGGCAGCGCGGGATGAGGTTCTGTGGTTGATAGCTGTGACGCACGATTTGGTATTTCATCGATTTGAGTTGCTGCAGCTGCGGGCAATCTCGAGCGCGTTTCGGCCATGTTGAATCTCTCCGCCGTCATCGCCTGGCATGTCTCGGCGATGACGGCGGAGAGGGTGTTTGAACAAGACCCAAACGCGCTCCCATCAGGATACCTGAAATTGCCGTGGTGCCGAATTACCTTAAGCTGGAGCGACTGGTATCGATGTAGCTCTTTCGAAGATTCGTATTCGCGATATTTCGTATGGGGGTCTTATGACTTCGTATCAGGGCTGATCGCATCGAACAAAGCCGATCGGAACTTCGCACGTCTCTATACCATTCCGAAAATATAAGAAATTCAAAGCGCTAATTGCGAGCGCTGACGCGCCTGTGCAGACAATTTCGGTACAATTGGTTGCAGGCATTACTATCTGTGCCCGGCTCCGCCCACTACTCGCCGCGCTGCGATCGCGGTAGCGTGTCTGCGTGCGGAATTCTGTCGAGGAGGTCGTTTACAAAAAAAACCGGGGAGACAATCATGCGCATTCTTTTATTGAGCGGTGGCGTGCTCGCAGCCGTGTTGTTGCAGGCGAGTTCAATGCCGGCAAGTGGTGAAGGGCCGTGGTGTTATCAAAATGAAAACTTACACTGCGGCGAGGTTAGTTTCGAATCATGCCATTTTGGAACGCTTGGCAACGGAGGCTATTGCTATCCCAACCCGGCTTATCGTTCGCAGACACGCGGGCGAACGGAAGCCCGTACGGTTCCCAGGTATAATCAAGGTGCGGATAATTTGGTTTTCGCCGTATATCGCCAGCCGGATAAGGCCTGGAAAAACGATTCGTTTGGTGACTGGAATAACGATCGACGTAACAATCGCCAAACCAACAGGTACCAAGACGATTGGTCTTTCAGTGCAAGTTACGAATTCGCACCGAAGGCAAAGGTACGAGTGGCCCGCCACCACCGCCATCGCCACAAGAAAACCCGCCGAGCCATCGCATCCGTCGATTTCATCCCGACGGTATACGACGGGTTGGCAGCGATCGCGCTTGCGCTCCATGCGCCGTCCGGCAACGCACTTGAAGCCTTTGCATTCGCAAACCCGTCACCAAGCCTGACGGTAGAGCCTACCAACGCTGTCCCAGCCGTCGCCGCGCCGATCGCCATTCCGAAGGGGTTCCCCAATATCGATTTTGCCCGCAGTTGCCGTGCGACGGCCCAAGTCGGTTTCGCGCAGGGTGTCGGTATCGCGCAGGGTACCGACGGCTGCATGTCTTCTGAAACGGAGGCAAGAAATCAGCTCGCCCGGGATTGGAATCTTTTTTCCCCAGCCGATCGTTCCAGTTGCACCAAATTGACGACAATGGGGGGCGGCGGAACCTACACATCTCTGCTCACGTGTCTGGAACTCAAGCGAGACGTTGCGATGCTGCAAAGGGGAGGCAAAGGGGAGGGAAGTCGTCCAGCATCGTGACCCGATAACGATCGCCGATGCTGCTGCCGGGGTTGGCGGACTGCGCCAATCCCCTGTAAAGTCCCGGCAGCAGCGCGGCAAAGAGGCGGCACGATGACGGACGGATTCGAACGCGGGACGACGAGCGAAGGCATAACACGCAGGCGTTTTTCCGGAGGCATGGTGGCGCGTGCCGCGCTGGCGGGCGCCGCAAGCGTCGCGCTGCCGTATGTGGCGCGCGCGCAGACCTATCCGAGCCGTCCGGTGCGTTTCATCATTCCGTTTGCGGCGGGCGGTGTCGCCGACGTCACGGCGCGGTTGACGGCGGAAAAGCTCGGCGACAAGCTCGGCCAGCGATTGGTGATCGAGAATATGCCGGGGCCGGGTGGCATTGCGGCCGGTCGCGTGATCGCAACTGCGGCACCGGATGGACATACGCTTGGGTTGCTGACCAACGGCACGGCGATCAGCGTGGCGCTGTACAAGTCACTGCCGTTCGATCCCGTCAAGGCATTCGGTGCGATTTCCGCGCTCGGCAGTTTCGATCTGATTTTTGCCACCAGTGCGGATTCGCAGTTTCGCAATTTGGCGGATTTTCTTAAAGTCGCGCGCGAGCAACCCGGAAAGCTCAATGTCGGGACGATTGCGGTTGGCAGCACGCAGAATTTCGGCGCCGAATTGTTGAAGTCGCAAGCCGGCATCGATGTGCAGATCGTACCTTATCGCACAACACCGGACGTCGTCATCGCGCTTCTGCGCAATGACATTGCGCTGATGTGCGATTTCTATGCAGGGATGAAATCCCAGCTGCTGGAGGGGAAGTTTCGCGGTGTCGGGTCGTCCGGCCTCGCCAGAACGCCGTTTCTCCCCGACGTTCCGCCGGTCGCGGAAGCAGGCGTCCCTGGTTACGAAGTCGCATCCTGGAATGCCATATGTGCGCCGGCAGGCGTGCCTGCCTCGGTGGTGGGAGTGTTGAACCGCCATTTGCGCGATATTCTCGCGACGCCTGATATCAAGTCCAAGTACGCCGAACTCGGCATCGAAGCCAAGGCCAGTTCGCCGGAAGAACTCAATGCCCGTTTCCTCGCCGACATTCGCAAATGGAGCGAGCTGATCGAGCGCGTTGGAATTGCGAAGCTCTGATGGCAACCTAAGCAAGGATTGACTCCCTTCGCGCTGGTCTGCTTCCTCTCCCTTTGGGGCGACAAAGCCGCCGAGAGGGCTGGGGTGAGGGAGGCTGTGTTCTTCTCACCCCGACTACTCCCCGCTGGCGACTTATTGAGGCCAACATGTTTCCAATTCTCCGCCTTTACGAAGATGTGCTGCCAGGTGGCTCCGCCGAAATCGCCCTGCCGCCTGCTCCTCGCATGATTTTCGTTGTGCATGGTGCGATGACGGTCGAGGGCAAAGCGATCAGCGACGGCGAGACCTGGAACGGCGAAGACAAAGCACTGGTCGAGCCCGGCGCACAGGGCGTCACCTGCTGGCGGTTTGAGTTTGAACCGGCCGGCTCCGGCAGCGCCGCGCTCGTTGGTGAAAATATCCGGTCGCAGCAAAAACTTGCGGCAACGCTTGAGACCGTGCCGAAGGGCGAGTTGCTGCTGCGCGGCGACAGCGTGGCATTCCCGCCCGGTGGCTGCGCGTTCCTGCATCGCCATCAGGGGCCGGGCATCCGCTGCCTGATCGAGGGCGGCATCCGCATCGACACCAAAGGGCATTCGACCAGCTACGGCCCCGGCGGCGCCTGGTACGAGAGCGGCCCGGACCCGGTCTTCGCCCAGGCTGCCGCCGATCGTCCAAGCCGTTTCATCCGCGTGATGATCCTGCCGCGGGACTTGCGGGGCAAGAGTTCGTTGCAATTGGTCAACGAGGACGACAAGTCCAGGCCACGCTCGCAGCAGTACAAGATTTTTGTGGATGCGCCGATTGCGTTTCGGGCGCTGTAGCCTCCGATGATTGCGCCTAACGCTGGAACGGAGCGGCCACAGGCTTTGTCTTGTCCTTGACGCGGACAACGAGGACCTTGGCGACCGTCGTGCCTTCATTGCGAGCAGTATGGGGGACGCTCGGCGAGATGTGATTGACGTCGCCGGTCTTGAGCACTTTCTTCTGGTTCTGATCTTCGAGTATGAGAGTGACTTCGAGCATATAGGCCACTTCGTGGCCATCCGGATGCGTGTGCCATGGCAAGCTCTGCCCGGCGGCAAATTCAACTGTGAAACTGGCGTTAATGTTGCCCCTTTTCTGATCTTCCTGCAAGGACGACGCGAGGTTGGCGACAACTAATGGGGGCGCCTGAAGACCGTATCCGCGCCGCGTCGAGCGGATCACCATGGACCCCTTCAGCACGCCGGAACTCGAAAACGGCGGCCCTTGATCCCTGACAACTGATTACTGGAGTTGGTGCCGGATGAGAGATTTGAACTCCCGACCAACGGTTTACAAAACCGCTGCTCTACCACTGAGCTAATCCGGCAAATCAACGACTTGGCCAAGGCGATGGGCCATTTTTGCCGCCGGATTGCCACCGGTCGACCCGCTGTCCCAGCCGGATATCATTGCGCGCGGAGCTTTGCAATTGTTTGCTTTCGTGGCGTTTTTCTCAATCCTACTGGCCTCCAATCCTACTGGCCCCAATTCTACTGCCCCCAAGCCGCAAAGGCCTCAGCGAACACGCGCGCGCCGGATGTTCCTTTTTCGAGCGCGATGATGGCGCGACGATTGTTGTTATAGACGATCGGAATATCAAACCAGGGGCGTTCGTTGAGAAGCGAAACGTTGCGTGCTCTGTCGACATCAACCGATGATAGGCCGACCATGAAAAAGTCGGTGGTCACCTTTACGGAAAGGCCTGCCAGGGGCACGCCACGTGCGTTTTCGGCTTGCTTCATTAATATTCCGGGAACATTTGAGATGCCGCCGAATGAAAAATCTGCCGGCAGCTTGAACATAATTTCGAATGTATGGCTTGCCGGAAGGAACGGATCCGCATTGCGGCGGATTGACATGGTCATTGCAAGATTGCGCTCTGGAATTTCGACGTCGAGCCGGATAGCCAGTTCAGGCGGTCGGCTGGGATCCGGTGCAATTGTTTCCGTCCGCCAGATTGCTGAACCGGCAAGTCGTTTTCCCATCGGGTCATTCGGATCTTCCTCGTAGAGGACAGCCCTTTGCGCCAAGGGCGCGAGGCGCGGTTCTGTGTAACCCAGCGAAGACTGGAGTATTGTGAGCAGCATCATCAATGCAAACGAGGTCGCGTACCGCATTGCCTCCCCCTGGTTCGTTACCTTTTCAGCGTATCATCATGGGTCTTTTGCTGTCATGGTATGATGACGAGCCGGAGGTGCTGGGGTATTCCGCAAATGCGCACGGGAAGGTTTTTCATACCGTTGGGCAAGTCTTCGGTGGGAATTGTCGACTTCCGCTTTCGATATCCTGGGTGCGCATGGCGTTTCCCTAGATTTC
>Ga0209488_10004593_pt1 | contig 10751 bp, 11 predicted proteins | sample Rivendell_Oct201_8_FD_188349 | JGI IMG/M metagenome (GOLD analysis project Ga0209488, IMG submission 188349) | Vadose zone soil microbial communities from the Eel River Critical Zone Observatory, Northern California, USA -... | ecosystem: Environmental > Terrestrial > Soil > Vadose zone >... | reverse complement strand
TCACGGCGATGGCTCAGACGGTCAACGGCCACATCGCCCTCGCAGCCGCCGGACGCCACGCTTCGGTACCGTGGCAGACATAACTCACCTTATCGGAAGTAGTTCTCGGGTATCGCGCCCGGCGTCCTGAGCGATCAAACGCTGAGCAGATCCACGAACTCGACGATGTGCGCTGCTCCGCGGGCCAGTGCGCCGTCGCGGGTCAACAGCGAGACGTTGAGCCGACGTGCGAGCGCGACATATTCGGCGTCGTAGGCTTTGGCCCAGCCGAGCTCGTCCGCGATCTGCCAGGCGTCGTCACCGATGCCGACGGGCTCGAGGCGCTCGATCGGCGCTTCGGCAAGGGCGCGCCGCGCGTGTTCCGCCAGGGCGGGGGACATCACGCCGCGGTAGACGGCCTGGTGCAGGGCCGACAGCGTTTCGGACCAGAACAACGCGGGGGCGACGATTCGGAGGTGGGCCAGGTTGACGAATCCGTCGGCGCTCGCCGCGACCGCAACCCCGGCGCTCGCATCGAGCACAACCGTTCTGGCCATCAATGCTCGGCGCGCTGGTCGTGGATCAGGGCCACCCAGTCCGGCATAGGCTCACCGGTCGCCGTGACATCCCACCAGCCGGGCGCTGGCAAGAGGTCGGGCGTCGCCAGTTTCGCGAGGTCAGATTCCTCGATGATGTGTTGCGTCCCGATCTTTCGGGCACGTAGACGCCCCTCACGAATCCAACGGCGAATCGTTTCGGGATTGCGGCCGACCCGTCGAGCCGCCTCCGGCACAGTGAGCATCGCGTTCCTCCATGTCGTTGCATACTACAACACGTATGTCAACGTCCACGGAGATCACACCTAGATCTCGCTGGTGCAGGCCCGGCACTTCGTCGCTTCGAGCGAGTTCGGCTCCCGACAGAACGGGCAAGTCTTGACCTCGGTCGCCGGCGGCTCGTGGATGAACATGCGGCTGATTCGCCAGACCACGAAGGCGATGATGACGAATGCGACGACGGCGTTGAGGAAGGAGCCCCAGCGGATCGCGACCTCCGTCGCCGGATCGGCACCCGGCGGCGCGTTCTTGATCACCCACTTCAGCTGACTGAAGTCGATACCGCCGAGAACGAGGCCGATCGGCGGCATGATGATGTCGTTGACGAGCGAGTTGACGACGGTCCCCAGCGCGCCACCGATGATCACGCCGATCGCCAGGGCAAGGGCATTCGTCTTCAGTAGAAACGCGCGGAATTCTCCGAGCACAGCTGTCTCCTCAGTGACCTGTTCGCGACCGATGGGCGCCGCTGCGACGCCCTATTTGCCGGCCAAGGCCAGTAGCCGGCCGATGAGCGCCTGGCCTGCCGCAGGATTCGGCCACAACGAGAGCCGATTCGCAAGCGCGGCCGCGGTCGTCGGCGAGGTGGACGGGTCCTGCTCCAGGAGCCCGACAAGGCGGTTCATGGCGACGTCCGAGATGTCCATCGGCGCGTTGGTGAAGTCGACCCGGGTCTGATCGACCGCGAAGATGTGGGCTTCGGTCACCTCCGTCACCCCGTCGCTGCCCGTGACCGGGAACGACGTGGTGGCGAGCTCGGTGAACCCGTGCTCGGGCGTCAGCGCCCCGAGCAGCGCCGGGACGCTGGTCGTCGGGCCCGTGTCATAGACGTAGATCGAGATCCCCGACGCCTTGACGGCCCTGGCGAAGGCACTCGCCCGGAAGACGTAGAACTCGCGTTCCCGGCGCGAATTCTCGACGGCGATCCAGTCGTCGATCGGCGGGCCCGACGGCGGGGTGAGGCCGAGCGGCGCCTTCGGATCGAACACCGCGAGCGTCTGGTGGAGCTGGACCATCGGGTAGCCCGTCGCCACGTCGAGAGCGGTCTCGTAGCCGAGAAACGAGCCGAAGCCGATCTTCGTCCCCGGCGGCCGATTGGCGACGATCCAGCTCGCGGCGAACTTGACGGCCCCGGCTCGGGCGTCGCCGCTGGCCGACTCCCGATAGGCCAGGGCGTGGCCGGCGAGCACGGTCGTTGCCATGAGGAGCACGGCGACGAGGGCGCCGGCGAGCGTCGCGCCAGACAACCCCGGCCGGCGGCCGGCCGTATCGGCAGCGCCTGCGGCGTCGGCGGGACCCACGGCGCGAGTCGGTCGGAAGGCGATGGCAAGCCCAGCCAGGGCGCCGACGGGCAGCCCGATCCGGAGCGACAGCGCCGGCAAGGCCTGGGCGACGATGGCGCCGGCCGCCGCACCGACACCGACGAACACGACAACGGTGACGACCGATCGCCGGGTCGTCAGCGCCCACTCGAGCGCCCGAAGCCAGCCTACGGCCGCGATCACCGTCAACAATCCGATCTGGGCGAGGTAGTTTCGTGGCGGCTCCCCCACCGCGATGACGAGCAGGACGAGCGGCGCGCTGCACAGCGTCGCCATGAGCATCGCGTCGAGGCCCTCACGCTCGGCTCCGCTCGACCGCTGCCGGGCGACGAGCCCGAGGACGACGCCGACGGCGCCGAACAAGACGACGAGGACAAGTTGCGGAAGCCATGTCGTGACGTACAGCGCGTACTGGCCCGGCTGGAACAGGCCGTTGCCCTTGAGCTCCGAGTTGCGGTCGAAGAAGAGCGTCAGTGCGGCGAACCAGGCAAGCCCGAGACCCCAACCGGCCCACGCTCGTCCATGTGCGCGAAGGCGGGCCGGGACGCGGCGTCGGATCCCCTCCCCCACTCTCTCGATCTCCGGGCGTGTCGCCAGCGATGGCGCGGCCAGCCCGACGACGATCGCGATCAGCGCGATGATGAGCAACGGGATCAGCGTCCAGGCAGGCGTCCCGAGCCGGTAGACCTGGCGAGTCAGGCTCGCGAACAGGGCGAACCACCACGACGTACCAATGATCGCCACCGCGAGCACCGCCGCGGCGACGCGGGCGATCGACGAGAGCGGCCGACCCGCCAGGATCCCGACGAGGAACGGCACCGGGGCGAACGGCAGGGCGATCTCCTTGATGAGAAACGCGATCGCGAAGATGGTGCCCGCGATCAGGCCCCGCCGGACGGATCCGCGTCGGACCGCGTCGATGCCGACGACGAGGTAGGCCAGGGCAAGAGCGGCGGCAGGGACATCGAGCCGGGCGGTGCGGGTCAGATCGTGCAGGTAGGGCACGGCCAGGTACCCGACCGCCGCCAGCGCCCCGACGACAGGGCGGATGCGCCAGCCGAGGATCGCCACGGCGACGAGAACGCCGACCCCGGCGATCGCGTTGAGGAGGTGCCCCCAGTCGAAGGCGTCGATCCCGAACCAGACGTTCGGGGCGGTGACGATCATCGGCCAGAGCGGTGAGTGCGGCAGGAAGACCGCCCCGAAGACGGTTCGCGGGCCGTGACCCGCGAGCATGCTGTAGCCGATCCCGAGGTACTTCGACTCGTCGAACGAGCGGTAAAAGGGGGAAACGACCGCGAGCAGCCCGACGAACACGACGACGCTCGCCACCACGATGCCGGCGGCCACGCGTCGTTCCGACGGCGCCGACATCATCACGCCCGCCATGCTACCCCGCGCCACCCGGCGGCGGACATGAAAACGCCCAAAGGAACCACCGATCACTAGTTGTTCCAACCAATGCAAGCACCAGTCGGATCCCTAGATGTTCGAGGCCCCTTCGGGCAAGACGAACCATAACGTGTCCGTATCGCAACCCGCTATGGGGTTATCCACGACTTTCGCCCTTGGCACGACCTATTTCGAGGGGTTGTCCACATGGTTCCAACGTCCGTCGCGTATGACGGGACGGGCATGCGACCATCGATGGATGCTGATCGTCGTGTCGGGTCTGCCGGGTACTGGCAAGAGTGCGCTTGCGGAGAGGCTGGGTCAGGAGCTCGGCGCGGTCGTCCTGTCGGTCGACCCGATCGAAGCGGCGATGCTGGAGAGCGGCATCGAGCATAGCTTTGCAACGGGATACGCCGCGTATCGGATCGTGTCGACGATCATTGAGGCAAATCTGGCGCTCGGTCAGACGATGATCGTCGACGCCGTGAGCGGCGTTGCCGAGGCGAAAGCCTGGTGGCCGACCCTTGCAATGGAGGCCGGCGTCAGCCTAGCGGTCATCGAATGCATCTGCTCCGACAGCGGGCTCCACCGGTCGCGTCTGGAGGCCCGGATGCGCGGACTTGGGTCATTTCCGGAACCGACCTGGGTGGACGTGGAGCGACGGCGGGAGGAGTGGGTGCCCTGGGTGATGCCGCATCTCGTGGTCGACGCGGTCAGGCCGCTCGACGTCAACGTGGCGGATGCCCTCGCCTACCAGGCGGAATCGGCGGACAACAAAACGCCCAAAGGAACCTCGCTACCGTAGCCTCCGACTCCAATGCAAGCACCAGAGCCGTCACTTTCGATCTCGTGGCCCCTTCGGGCAAGACCTACATTAGGGCCCGGTAGGCCACCTGCCAACCCCGGTTATCCACGAGTTTCAAAGTTCGGCGTGCCATTCCAAGCACGTTGTCCACAGACTTCCCACGTTTGTGCTCAGCGGAGTCCTCCCTCACGCCTCGAGAGCCCACTCCTGCCCATCGACGAGGATCGGGATCCCGCGGTCGTCCCGTTCCAGGGCTGGGCCGTTGTCGCCGGCGACGACGCCGAGCCGTGGCCGGATCACGAGTGTCGGTGCGGTGGCACCGCCCAGGAGGACGGCACTGCCGAATGAATCGCCGGCGATGGCCAGGGCCGCGGTCGCCGACCAGTCGAGGGCCAGCGGCCGGACGCCGTCGGCGGTCACGACGTTGCCGTTGATCGAGCGCCGGTCGGGTTCGGGATGAAGCGTCAGCAGCCCGAGCGGCGTGGCGAGCTCGAGTCGGGCGAACGCGCCGGCCGGATCGATCTCGACCAGGGCTGCATGGCGGATCAGGCCGAGATCTGCGACCGTCCAGCGCCAGCGTCTTCCGCGCTCGCCCTCCGCGACCGACCAGGTCACCTCCGACCCATCCGCCTGGCGACCGCTGCCCGCCCGGCGCAGCCAGTCGCTCATCGCTCCGCTGCCGCGCCCGTTCCGTTCGTTGCGGCGGCCGCGAGCGACTCCGTCCAGCGGACCGAGACGGACTCGAGCTCGCCGGCGAGTAACGGAGCCACCCGCCCGTGGACCCGGACGTCCCGCTCGCCGTAATCGAGCTCGACGGTGCCGCGCTCGCGGACGCGGGCGATGAGCTCCCCGGCCGCGTACGGAACGTGGACATCGAGATCGACCCAGAGCGATGCCAGTAGGGCGGCGATCTCCGCCTTCAGCGTGTCGAGCCCGAAGCCGGTCAGCGCGCTGACGAGGCACGAGCCGGCGACGGCCGGAGCCGGGGCATCGCCATTTCGCGCGGCAGCTTCGACGAGATCGGCCTTGTTGAACGCCACGAGCCGTGGCTTGTCCCCCGCCCCGAGCTCGTCGAGGACCGTCTGGACGGTCGTCCGGTGCTCGCGAAGGTGCGGATCGGACGCGTCGACGACCTCGATCAGCACGTCGGCCCGGTTGACCTCCTCGAGCGTCGCCCGGAACGCGTCGACGAGCTGGTGCGGCAGCTTGTGGATGAACCCGACGGTGTCGGTCACGATCGCGGTCTGGCCGTCACCGAGCTTGACCTGGCGGCTGGTGGGATCCAGCGTCGCGAACAGCTTGTCCTCGGCCTTGGCGACCTCGCTCCCGACGAGGCTGTTGAGGAGCGTCGACTTGCCGGCGTTCGTGTAGCCGACGATGCCGACGGTCGGGATGAGCCGACGGTCGCGGCCGCGAGCCGCGGTCTCGCGCTGCTGGCGGACCTGGTCGACCCGCTCCTTCATCTTGGCGATCCGGGTCCGGATCAGACGGCGGTCGGTTTCGAGCTGGCTCTCGCCGGGTCCGCGGGTCCCGATGCCGCCGCCGGTCCGCGACAGGTGGGTCCACAACCGGGTCAGCCGCGGCAGCTGGTATTCGAGCTGGGCAAGCTCGACCTGGAGGCGGCCCTCGTGCGTCTGGGCGTGCTGGGCGAAGATGTCGAGGATCAGCCGGCTCCGATCGATGACCTTGACGTTGAGCAGGCTCTCGAGGGCCTTCTGCTGGCTCGGCGACAGCTCGTCGTCGGCGACGAGGAGGTCGAACCCGGTCTCGCTCTTGGCCTTGCTGAGCTCCTCGGCCTTGCCCTTGCCGATGTACCAGTTCGGGTCGGCGTGGCGGCGGTTCTGCCACTCCGCGCCGACGACCTCGGCTCCGGCCGTCGTCGCGAGGTTGGCGAGCTCGGCCAGCGACTCCTCGGCGCTCCAGCCGGCGTCGTCGCCGGTGTCGACCGCGACGAGGAAGGCCTTTTCGGCGGGTACGGCGAGTTCAATCAGTTGTCGGGCAGGCATCGGGGCCGTAGTGTAGTCGCTCGTCCCCATCCGGCAGGAGAATGCCATGCCAGATCCCCGCAACCGACCTGACGACCGTCCGAACACGACATCATTGCCGCTGATCGAACAGCTCCAGGCGCTCGAGGGCGAAGAGATGCCGGCCGATCAGGACGCCGTCCTGTCGCCGGACGAGATCGAGCACGAGCCCGACATGACCGATACGGAGCGATACCTCGGCGAGCCGGAGCGCGGAGGCGGCGGCGACTTCGGCGGCGGCGACGACGTCAAGTCGATCGAAGGACTTGCGGATCGCGATCTTCGCGAGGGCGAGACCGACGACCCGTACGTCGCGTCCGACGAGGGCCTGACCTACGTCCCGCCAACGGATCCGCCGATCATCGTGAGCGACGATCGGCAGGGCATCGAGATCGCTGCCGGCACAGGTTCGTCTTCGCTCGACGAGCCGTACGACGAAGACCACGAGGGCGAGCTGCTGTCGGTGGAGTCCGACCTGACGGCCCGGATCCGCGAGGCGCTCGAGAACGACGCCGCGACGTCAGGGCTCGCGGATCGGATCCGGATCGCCACGATCGGCGGGACCGTGGTCCTCCGTGGCACGGTCGACACGCTCGATGACGGCGATTCGCTCGTCGAGGTCGCGTCGCGCGTCAGCGGCGTCGACGAGGTTCGCGACGAGACGGACTTCCCCGGACTCTAGACGCGCGCGAGGCGCAGGGCCGCGTCCGCGATCGTCGTTGCCGCCTGGCGGGAGTCGGTCGGGTCGAGCCAGGTGATGTCCGGCTCGGCTCGGAACCATGTCCGCTGACGCTTGGCGAATCGGACGTTTCGGGCCGCGTCCGCGACGATCGCCTCTTCGATCGTGGCTTGCCCATCGATGACTGACCACGCCTCGCGGTAGCCGATGGCCGAGAACGACGGCAGGCCCGGATCGAAGCGCTCGCGGAGCGAGCGCGCCTCATCGATCAACCCCGCCACGAATTGGGCCCTGGCGCGGGCCGCGATCCACCGCCGATGAACGGCGTGGTCGAGGCGCAGGCCGATCCAGGCTACTGGCCCCGGGTAGCCGCGCGGGGCCGGCAGAGGTGTATCGCCTTCCAGTTCGGCGATCTCGAGCGCTCGGACGACCCGACGCGGGTTTCGCGCGTCGACGCGGCCGGCCCGATCCGGGGCCAGCTCGAGCAGCCGGGCGAGGAGCATGTCGAGCCCTTCGGTAGCGAGCTCCTCCTCGAGCCTTGCCCTGAGATCCGGATCGGCCGGCAGGGCGTCGGTGGCGATGCCGCGGGCGATCGCTCTCAGATACAGACCGGTTCCGCCGACGAGGATCGCGATCGCGCCACGCTCGGCGATCCCGGCGAGCGCGGTTCCCGCGTGGGCGGCGTAGTCGGCGAGGTTGAAGGGCTCGTCCGGATCCACGAGGTCGAGGCCATGATGCGGAATGCCCGCCCGCTCTTCGACACCCGCCTTGGCGGTGCCGATGTCGAGGCCGCGGTAGACCTGGCGGGAGTCGGCGGAGATGATCTCGGTCGGGATCCCCTGCCCCGTCAGTGCCAGCGCTGTTCGGATCGCCAGCCCGGTCTTCCCGGTCGCGGTGGCTCCGGCGATGACGAGCAGAGGTGGCAACCTCAGCTCAGGAATGACCGCCCGCCCACTTCCCCGCGACTATGCCGCGGAGCGCGTACGGCCCGGCGTGCTCGACGCGAGCGACGACGGTTCGGCCGATCAGGTCCTCGCCGCCGATGAGGTGGACGAGCTTGTTCTGGCGGCTGCGGCCCGAGACGCGGGGCCCGGGAGCCTCCAGCCTGCCCTCTCCCCCACCCTCCTCGTGGTCGTGGAGGCGGGGCGGGACCACCCGGTCGACGAGCACGTCGACGTCGCGCCCGAGCCAGGCGCGGTTCCGGTCCAGCCCGATGTTCTCCTGGAGGGCGAGAAGCTCGTTGAGGCGTGCCCGCTTGACGTCGGCCGGGACATCGTCGGCGAGGTGGGTGGCAGGTGTGCCTGGCCGCTCCGAATAGGCCGCGGCAAAGACGGTGTCATAGCGGACGGTCTCGAGCAGGCGGAGGGTCGATCGGAACTGCGCGTCGGTCTCGCCGCAGAAGCCGACGATGATGTCGGTCGAGATCGCGACCCCGGGGATCGCCTCGCGAATTCGGGCGAGCCGCTCGAGGTAATGGTCGATCGTGTATTGGCGACCCATCCGGCGAAGAACGGCGTCATCGCCCGACTGGACCGGCAGGTGGAGGTGCTCGCAGACCGACGGGCAGTCGGCCATCGCCGCGATCAGCCGATCCGAGAGGTCCCACGGGTGCGAGGTGACGAAGCGGAGGCGCTCGATCGCCGGCTTGCCGTCGGCCGTCCGGATGCCGTCGATCGCCCGAATGAGCTCGGCCAGGTCGGGGCGCCCGTGGAGATCGAGCCGGCGACCGGCCCAGCGTTCGGCGTCGACGTGGCCGAACCGGACCTCGGGCGCGAGGTCGTGGCCGTACGAGTTGACGTTCTGGCCGAGCAGGGTGACCTCGCGATAGCCGGCGGCGGCCAGCGACCGCGCCTCGTCCACGATCTCGTCGAACGGCCGGCTCCGTTCGGGGCCGCGGCTGAACGGGACGATGCAATAGGTGCAGGTCTTGTCGCAGCCGTAGATGATCGGCAGCCAGGCACTGATCGCCGAGTCGCGCGCGACCGCGCCCCCGGCCACCGCCTGCGCCCGGGTCGCAGCAAGGTGGTCGGCCACGCCGACGACCGTCCGCCCGACGAGCGTCGTCGCACCGATCGAGCCGCTCACGGCGCCCGTTCCGTCGATGCCAGCGCTAGAAATGCCAACCGGCGCCTGGGCTGACGCCAGCCCGAGCCGATCGACGAGCTCCGGCTCCTCGTCGGGCCGCAGGAAGAGGTCGACCGCGGGATAGCGCTTCCGAAGCCCGGCCCGGTCGGGCTCGCGGACGGAGCAGCCCGTCAGGACGATCCGCAGCCCAGGGTTCGCAGCCTTGAGCTTTGCCAGATGACCCTGCCGACCGATGACCTTCTGCTCCGCGCCCTCGCGGATCGCGCAGGTGTTGATCACGACCAGGTCCGCCTCGTCGAGCGACGGCGCCTCCGCACAGCCTGCTGCAAGCAACCGGCCGGCCATCTCCTCCGAGTCGCTCCGGTTCATCTGGCAGCCGAGCGTCCAGACGTGGAACGTCGGCAGGGCCCTCGCTTCAGGGCGATATTCGGCCAGGCGCGTATCGGCAGGCTCCACCGGCTGGTGCGCTGGCCGCGGAGCAGGCACCTGGTCGAGCATCGGCAGCTGGCGAAGGGTCATCGCGCGATCGCCTCGCGAACGGCGTCGACGACCGACGGCGGCACGTTGAGCGTGGCGTGGGCCTCGGCGTACGTCATGAGGTCGCCATGGTAGTCCGAGCCACCGGTCGCGACGAACCCGAGCCTCCTGGCGACATCCGCAACCAGGACGACCGTCTCGGGGCTGAACGTGCGGTAGTAGACCTCGAGGCCGCGCAGGCCGGCGTCCCGGAGTTCGCGCAGCAGCCGAAGCTGGCCCGGAGCCTCGGAAAAGTGGGCGAGGACCGGCAGGCCGCGGGCTCCGGCGATCGCCTCGATCGCAGCGACCGGCCCGAGACCTTCCCGCGCCACGTATGCCGGACCTCCCCACCCGATCAGGCGCCGGAATGCGTCCTCGACGCTCGATGCGAAGCCGGCAGCGATCAGGGCCCGGGCGATCGTCGGCCGGCCGAGCGCGTCATCGCGCGCACGGTCGACGGTCGAGACGTGGGCGTCGATCGGCATCCCGATCTGGGCGAGGCGGGCAACGGTCCGCTCAAAACGGAGGCGGCGCGATGCCCGCTGCCCGGCGAGGATCGCCTCGAACGCGTCGTCGGCGGGGTCCATCCCGAACCCAAGGATGTGCAACTCGCCATCCTGGAGCGGGATCCCCCGTGAAATCGCATTGATCTCGACGCCGGCGATGAGCTCGAGACCGGCCGGGATCGACTCCGGCGCCGCGCGCAGCTCGCGGAACCCAGCGAGCGTGTCGTGATCCGTGAGCGCAAGGAACGTGACACCGGCCGCCGCGACGTCGCGAACGAGCGCCGCCGGCTCGAGGATCCCATCGGACCGGGTCGTGTGCGTGTGGAGGTCGACGGTCGATCGGCCGCCGCCGGCGATCGGGACAGGCTCGGCCTCATGCCGACCGGGCCGCCGCGTCGGCCGCTTCGGCGGCGGACCGGCCACGCTAGACCTCTACGAGCCGCTGAATACGTTCAATCGCGATCGCGCGACCCGTGGCGGGATCGATGTCGATCTGGGCGGCGTTGAAGATCACCGGCCCGTCCCCGACCTCGAACCTCGTCGGGAGGGCGTTGATGAACCGCGGCAGGACGGTCTTCGGATCGAAGCCGATGACGCTCCAGATCGG
>Ga0209488_10004592_pt1 | contig 10751 bp, 6 predicted proteins | sample Rivendell_Oct201_8_FD_188349 | JGI IMG/M metagenome (GOLD analysis project Ga0209488, IMG submission 188349) | Vadose zone soil microbial communities from the Eel River Critical Zone Observatory, Northern California, USA -... | ecosystem: Environmental > Terrestrial > Soil > Vadose zone >... | reverse complement strand
CGGCTGCTGGCGCATTCCCTCGGCGCCTTCGAGTCGCAGATGGTTCTCGAGAGCGAGACCATTGCCGCCCACGCCGTGAGCGCCGAGGCGGCCGAGGGGATCGAGGCGTTTCTCGACAAGCGTAAGCCGCGATTTCCCGAGGCGGGTCCCCGCTAGAGCCCTCGGGGTGAGTGCACGTCATGGCGTGGTTTTTCGTCGTACTGGTCGCAGCGCTGGGTCTCATCGTGGTGCGCCTGTATATGAAGCTGCGCGCGGCACGCAGCTCGCGCGCTGCCAGCTGGGACGAGCAGGTCATCGGGCGCCTGCGCTCGCAGGGTTACGCGCCCTTCAACGACTACCCGGTCGATTTCTTCCTCGCCCTGCCCGATGAGGCCGCCTGCGAGGCGGCGCGCGAGCGGCTCGAGCCGGAGTTCAGTGTCGACGTGAAGCCGCTCGAGAACGACCCGGAGCTGCGCTTCAGCCTGCACGCCACCAAGACCATGCGCCTGATCGTGCCGGACATGCAGGACATCAGCCGCCGCCTGGGGGCGCTCGCGGCCGAGTACCATGGGCGCTACGACGGCTGGGCGGCGTGAACCGATCGTAGGCAGCCGCAACGCCTGCGCCACTCGCCCGTCGCGAGCGCCATGAGCTGGGGGTGGGCGGTCAGCGCTTTTCGGTCTGGCGCCTGACGGCTTCGGCGGCGGCGGCGATCGCCTGCGGGTCGCCGAGGTAGCGACTGGCGCGGGGCTGCAGCTCGGCGTCGAGCTCGTAGAGCAGCGGCACGCCGGTCGGAATGTTGAGCTCGACGATTTCACTCTCGGCCATCCGGTCGAGCATCTTGACCATGGCGCGCAGGCTGTTGCCGTGCGCCACGACCAGCACATTGCGGCCCGAGCGTAGCTCCGGCGCAATGCGCGCATGCCAGAAGGGCAGCACGCGCGCCAGCGTGTCCTGCAACGACTCGCTGGCGGGGAGCGCTGCGGCGTCGACGCCGGCGTAGCGCGGGTCGAAGCGCGGGTGGCGTGGATCGTCACTCGCGAGCGGCGGCGGCGCAATGTCGTAGCTGCGGCGCCAGATCTTCACCTGGGCCTCGCCGTGCTGCGCAACCGTCTGCGCCTTGTCGAGCCCCTGCAGCGCTCCGTAATGGCGCTCGTTCAGCCGCCAGGAGCGTTCCACCGGGATCCACATGCGATCCATCTCATCGAGCATGATCCATAGGGTGCGAATGGCGCGCTTCAGCACCGAGGTGAACGCCACATCGACGCCCACAGCCTGCGCGAGCAACTCGCGTCCGGCCTGCGCCGCCTCGGCGCGGCCGCTATCCGCCAGATCGACGTCGGTCCAGCCGGTGAACAGGTTCTCGAGGTTCCAGCTGCTCTGGCCGTGGCGAACCAGGATGAGATGTCCAGGCATCTCAATTGGCCAGCTTGCGCACCGACTCCACGCCGACGGTGAGCGTGGCGAAGTCGCCCGCGCCCGCCGCGCGCATGTCCGCGAGCGTGCGCTGCCAGTGCGCCAGGTCCTTGCCGGCCGCTTGCACCCAGGCGCTGACGCGCGCCTCGGCGCTGCCGCGGTCCTTGCGTGCCAGCACCCGCTCGGTGAGGCGGCGCTGAACCCGCAGCGCTGCATCGCGCAGCTCCGTGCGCGCAATCGCCTGCCACGGGCCCTCGACCGTGAGCTTCTCGATGCGCGCGCGCAGCCAGTCAAAGCCGATGCGTGTGCCGACTTCGAAGTACACGCGGGCGGTCTCGGCGACCCTGACGCGATGCGCGGCCGCGATTTCCACGATGTCGAGCGCGGCGTTGAGCGCTTCGAGGCTGGCGACGCGCGCGGCGAGCGCAGGCGGCAGGCCCGCCGCGGCGTATTGCCCGCGGCTTTCGTCAAAGCGCACCAGCTCCGCCCCGGTGAGCACCTGGGCAATTTCCGCCTCCAGCTCGTGCACGCCGTCGCGGAACTCGCCCACGGCGGCATCGACCTGCAGAGCGCTGCTGCGCGAGCTGAGCAGCCAGTAGGTCGCGTGCCGCAGCAGGCGGCTGGTCTGAAAGGCGGCCTCGTACTGCAGCTGGGCGGGCACTTTGTTGTCCAGCGCCTCGATGTGCTCCCACACGGCGCGCATCGCGAAGATCTCGCGCGCCGCGGAGTAGGCGCGCGCAATCTGCGCCGGCTCCGCGCCGGTGTCCTCCTGCGCCCGCGGCACGAACGTCGGCCCCATGCGATTGACCAGGCTGTTGGTGGTGGCGGTGGCGATGATCTCGCGCCGCAGCCGGTGATGGGCGATGGCACGCGGGAAGCGCTCTCGTACCGGCGCAGGGAAGTAGCGCTCCAGCTCCGAGGACAGGTAGGGATCCTCCGGGACGTCCGAGGCGAGCAGGTGGTTGTTGAGCCAGATCTTGCTGTAGGCGAGCAGGATCGCGAGCTCCGGACGGGTGAGCCCGACGCCGCTCTTGCGCCGCTCGGCGAGCTCATCGTCGCTGGGCAGAAACTCGAGCGCGCGGTTGAGCTCCCCGGAACGCTCGAGCGCACGGATGAGATGCTGGAATTCCTGCAGGCGCGCCGCGGACTGCAGCTCGAGCGTGCTGAGCGCCTGGCTCTGCAGATAGTTGTTGCGCAGCACCAGCGCCGCGACCTCGGAGGTCATGCGCGCGAGCAGGCGGTTGCGATCGCCGCGCGACAGCTTGCCCTCCGCTACCTGCGGGTTGAGCAGGATCTTGATGTTCACCTCGACGTCGGAGGTGTTGACGCCGGCGGAGTTGTCGATGAAGTCGGTATTGAGGCGCCCCTTGGCGAGTGCGTACTCGACGCGCCCGCGCTGCGTGAGGCCCAGGTTGCCGCCTTCGCCCACCACCCTGGCGCGCAGCTCACGGCCGTCGATGCGCACCGCGTCGTTGGTGCGGTCGCCGACCTCGGCATTGCGCTCGTCACTCGCCTTCACGTAAGTGCCGATGCCACCGTTCCACAGCAGATCGACCGGCAGGCGCAGGATGGCGCCGATGATCTCATTGGGCGGGGCGCTCGCGCTCTCCAGGCCCAGCAGCGCGCGCGCTTCCGGCGCCAGCGTGATCGTTTTTGCCGAGCGCGGGAAAATACCGCCGCCGCGGGAGAGTTTCTTGCGGTCGTAATCGTCCCAGCTCGAGCGCGGCAGCGCGAACAGGCGGGCGCGCTCGGCGAAACTGACCGCGGGTTGCGGGTCCGGATCGATGAAGATGTGACGGTGATCGAAGGCGGCCTGCAGGCGGATGTGCCGCGATAGCAGCATGCCGTTGCCGAACACGTCTCCGGACATGTCGCCGATGCCGAGCACGCTGAAGTCCTGCTTCTGCGTGTCGATGCCGATCTCGCGGAAGTGCCGCTTGACGCATTCCCAGGCGCCGCGCGCGGTGATGGCCATTTTCTTGTGGTCATAGCCGGCGGAACCGCCGGAGGCGAAGGCGTCCCCGAGCCAGAAGCGGTATTCGGCCGCGATGGCATTGGCGATGTCGGAGAAGGTGGCGGTGCCCTTGTCGGCCGCGACCACCAGATAGGTGTCATCGCCGTCGCGGCGCACGACCTGCGCCGGCGGCACGATGCGCCCGGCGACGATGTTGTCGGTGAGATCCAGCAGGCCGCGGATGAAGGTCTGGTAACAGGCCACCACTTCTGCCTGCACCTCCTCGCGCGTGCCGGCCGGCAGGCGCTTGGGGACGAAGCCGCCCTTGGCGCCGACTGGAACGATGAGCGTGTTCTTGACGTTCTGCGCCTTCATGAGGCCGAGAACCTCGGTGCGGAAGTCCTCGCGCCGGTCCGACCAGCGCAGGCCGCCGCGCGCGACGTAGCCCATGCGCAGGTGCACGCCCTCGACGCGCGGGCTGTAGACGAAGATCTCGAACTTCGGGCGCGGCAGCGGCAGGTCCGGAATCCTGGCCGGGTCGAACTTGAAGGACAGGTAGCTCTTGGGCTGGCCGTCCGCGCCCGGCTGATAGAAGTTGGTGCGCAGCGTCGCCTCCACCAGGGTCAGGTAGGCGCGCAGGATGCGGTCGTCATCGAGGCTGCTGACCGCATCGAGTCCGGAGCGCAGCTGCGCGACCAGCTGCGTGGCGTTGCGCTCGCCGCCGCGGTGGCTGCGGGAGGCCGCGGGCTCGAAGCGCGTCTGGAACAGGCGCACCAGATTGCGGGCGATGCCGGCGTTGGCCCCCAGCGCACGCTCCATGTACGCCTGGCTGAAGGGCACGCCGGTCTGCAGCAGGTAGCGGCAGTAGGCGCGCAGCATCACGATCTGGCGTACGGTGAGCTCGGCGCCGATCAGCAGGCGGTTGAAGCCGTCGTTCTCCACCGCGCCGCTCCAGGCGGCCGCGAAGCCCTCGCGGAAGTTAGTCTCGATGCGCGCGATGTCGACGATCAGCCCGTCGCGCTGCTCGAGCTCGAAGTCCTGGATCCAGGCCGCGCCGCCTTCGGGCCAGGCGAGCTCGTAGGGGCGCTCGGAGATCACGCGTAGCCCGAAGTTCTCGAGCATCGGCAGCACATCCGAGATCGGCACCGGATCGCCGAGCTTGACGATCTTCAGATGCATGCGTTGCGGCGTCTGGCCCGCGGGGCGATGCAGGTTGAGCTGCAGCGCGTTTGGCTGGGGGCGCAGCGCCTCGAGATCGGCGAGATCCGCGAGCACCTCGCCCGGGGCCACGTCCTCCTGGTAGGCGAGCGGGAAGGCGTGGCCGTAGCGGCTCGCGAGCGCCAGTCCCTCGGCTTCGCCGCGCCGCTCGGTCAGCAGCTCCCGCAGTCGGTCCGCCCAGGTCAGGGCCGCTTCCGCGATGCGGCGCTCGATCCCGGCGAAGTCCGGATGATGGCGCCGGCCCGGGTCGGTGCGTACCACGACGTGCAGGCGCGCGTGGCTCGAGCCGGAGATCTGCGCGTGACTCTCCACGCTGGTGCCGGCGAAGCCGGCGAGCGCGATCTGCTCGATGCGCTGGCGCACCTCGGTGTTGTAACGGTCGCGCGGCACGTACACCAGGCAGGAGTAGAAGCGGTGATACGGGTCGCGCCGCACCAGCAGGCGCACCGTGCGGCGCTCGTACAGGTTGACCACTCCGCGCACGATGCGGACGAGATCGGTGACCCCGGCCTGAAAGAGCTCATCGCGCGGATAGGTCTCCAGCACGTTCAGCACCGCCTTGCCGTCGTGGCCGCCCGGGTCGAGGCCGAAGTGCTCGATGACGCGCTCGACTTTCCGGCGCAGCACCGGGATATCCCGCGGGCTACCGTGATACGCGGTCGAGGTCCACAGGCCGAGGAAGCGGTGCTCGCCGTCGACCCGTCCACGCCTATCGAAGGTCTTGACGCCGACGTAATCGAGCAGCTCGCCGCGATGCACGGTGGCGGTCGAGTTCGCCTTGGTCACGATCAGCAGCTCCGGCTCGCGCGCCCGCGCGCGCACCTCCCCGCGCAGGGTGGTGACGGTCGGGTGCCGACCCTGCCGGCGGGCGCTGCTGAGGATGCCGAGCCCCGAGCGCGGGTCGGGCACCAGACGATCCTCGGAGCGGCCGCGCTCGAGCCGGTAGCGACGGTAGCCGAGGAACACGAAGTGCCGGCCTTCCATCCAGTCGAGCAGGTGACTCGCCTCGCTCACCTCGGCTGGCGGCAGCGGCGGGGGGTCGGTCTCGAGCCGGGTGATGATCTCGCGCACCCGCTCGCGCGTCGCCGTCCAGTCGTTGACCGCGAAGCGCACGTCGGCGAGTGTCGCTTCCAGATCGCGCTGCAGCCTGTCGAGCTGCGCCGGGTCACTGACGCGGTCGATTTCGTAGAGTTGCCAGGATTCGGAGTGCGCGGCCTGAGCGCCGTTGGCGCCGATATCAAGGAGATGCCCGCGGCGGTCGCGGCGCACCTGCAGCACCGGATGCACGATCAGGTGCACGGCCAGCTCGGCGCGGCTGAAGGCCATGCCGAGCGAGTCCACCAGGAATGGCATGTCGTCGGTGACCGTCATCACCAGGGTATGAGCCGACTCGAAGCCGTCGCGCTGCGCCTCGGGGTTGAACACCCGCACCAGCGAACGCCCCGGGGCGCGCCGCGCCGCGAACGCGAGGTGCGCGAGCGCCGCCTTGGCGAGGTGCTTGGGTGCGCGCTCGGCGAGGTCCTCTTCCGCGACGCCGTGGAAGTAGGCGCGCAGCAGGCGCTGCGGCAGCTCGTTGCGGCCGCCGCTGCCGGCGGCGGCGCGCGCGATGCGCTCGATCAGCGCCACGCGCGCGGCGGGGATGCTGCGGAGCAGCCGGCTTTCTTCGACAGCAACTGGCGCGTGCATGCCCAATGATCCTGCTTGCGGAGAGCGGCAGGGTCGCGTGCGCGCGGCCATTGCACGCCAGCACGGCCCGCGGGTCCCGCGGTGTTGCGGCGCGCGATTATACATGCCGCGGGCGGCGCGCGAGCAGCGGCGGGTCTGTGGGCGCGCTGCACGAGGCGGCTCGGAATCAGCGCAGGTGCGGGACAGGGGAGATTTCGGCCGCGGGGACCGGGCGGCCCGGCACAGCCAGCCGGGGGCCCCCTGCAGGAGTTACCGGATCGCAACACCGTGTGGACGAGCGGGTCCGGTCTCAAACGCGCTGTTGAAATCGAGTTGAAAGCGAGTGTCCAAAATCAGATCGTCGTGCGTCACGCGGGCCACGTGGATCTTGTGATCACCCTCGGCGTGCACTTTGCCGAAGCCGTCTTCATTCAGAAAGTAGTCGCTGATGACCAGGCGCCGTTCGTCCGCCGTGAGCGCAATGTAGTGCGGACCGGATCCAGGTCCGAGATCGAGCACCTTCAGCACGCGAGGCTGCTCGGGATCGGCAACACTGAACATTACCACCTTGCCGGCCTGATTCATGGAAATGAAGAGACGACTGCCGTCGCGCGTCATGCGCATGAGTTGCGGCCAGCCGCCCTTTGCGATTGAGGCGAAGTCGAAGACCGGTCGCGCCGCACCATGCCTGGTGTTCAACAGATACAGGTGGTCATCGAGCATTCCCGCGGTGTAGCCGCGCTGCGCGGGGTCGCCGGGGATCAGCTTGACGTCGATGGTGCCCCCGGCGTTGGGGATCACGATGGTGCGCAGGATTTCCCGGCGGGCGAGGTCCCACACCCGCACGCTACCGCGCAGGTCAGGCCCCCCTGAAACGGCATTGAGCGTGGTGGCAGGGCAAATGAAATCACTGGTGACCATCAGATTGATTTCAGGGCGCACCGCGATGCCATGCGGATTGAAGCCATCATCAGGCGGGTTCGCGGGGTGCTCGCCGAGCAGCTTGAGATGGCGGTCAAACTCGGCCACGCGGCCCGGCGCATGACCGGTCGCGCTACCCATCATGGTCACCAGGAAACCGCCCTGCGGCAGCGCATGGAATTCGTCGGTTATTGAGGACAGCGGCGGGTCGGCGGCCGAAATGAACTCGGGTTTGGTTGGATCGGAAACGTCCCAGAAGAAGATCTCCCTCTGCCCTTTGAGTACGCTGAGCAGGCCGCCGCAGGCGACGAGTCTGCCGTCGGCAGACAGGCCGATGTGATGCATCTCGTTTCCGGTGGCACCGGGTTCCGGCAGGGGGGCACGAGCAATCACTTTGCCGTAGTCGGGTGAATCTTCGTCGAAATTCACGACTGCCAGAAAATCGGGGTTCTGACGTGCCTGATCACCGGTGCAAATGAAAAGATGCCTGGCTGCGCTTCGCGTGCGCTCCGGGTCGGGTTGCTCGCCGTCGTGCTGCGCGCGCGCTGCGCCGGCGATCGTCAGCAGCAGGGTGATACCAAGGACTCGCACAGCGTGCAGGGCTGTGCTGCCCGAGCGCCTGTTTTTGCTCATGGTCGTGGCCTCCGTCCGTGCGACGCACAATACGAAGCCGCGTTCTTGGAAGTCCTTTGCGAAAGCTGATATTTTTCTTGCGTATTTCTCAAGAGCGCGCGTGATGGTTGCCGGCTGCGGGTACGAATTTCGGCAATACCGCCTGGATGCGCGGGCGCGTCTGCTGTTTCGCAACGGACAGCGCGTCGTGTTGACGCCGAAAGCGGTCGACTTGCTGATCGCACTGGTGGAGGCGCAAGGCCAGCCGGTTGGCAAGCAGGAATTGCTTCAGAAGGTTTGGCCGGGCACCGTGGTGGAAGAGGGCAGCCTGACCTCACACATCTCTCTGCTGCGCAAGGTCCTCGGCACGGGCACTGGCGGGCAGCAGTTCATCGAGACCATCCCGAGGCGCGGTTACCGCTTTATTGAGGCCTGCGCGCAGATTGCGCCGCCGGCAGCCGCTGCCGGCGCCGAGCGGTTGATGCTCGTAGTGCTGCCGTTTGAGAATCTCAGCGGCGGCCGCAGGCACGACTACTTCAGTGAGGGCTTGACTGAGGAGATGATCAGTCAGCTGGCGCGGCTCAGCCCCGAGCAGCTCGGGGTGATCGCGCGCACTTCCGCCATGCAATACAAGTCCACCAGCAAAACTGCCCGGCAGATCGGGCAGGAACTCGGTGTTTCGCATCTTCTGGAGGGCAGCGTGCGTCGGGCAGGAGACCGGGTGCGCATCACGGCGCAGCTCATCCGAGTCAGCGATGCGACCCATCTGTGGGCGGAGGGCTACGAGCGCGGCCTGCATGACATCCTGGCGCTGCAGGCGGAGGTGGCGCGGGCTATCGCGCGGGAAATACGCATCAAGCTCACGGTTGGCGCCGAGCGGCGATTGGATCGCGTGGCGGCGCTGGATCCCGACGCGTACGAGGCCTATTTGCGCGGACGGCATCTGTGGAATCGGCGTACCGAAGACGGTATGCGCAAGAGCATTGCGCAGTATGAGGAGGCGATCGGCCGCTACCCTGGCTACGCCATGGCCTACGCCGGCGTGGCGGACTCGTATGTCATGCTCGCATGCCGCGGCATGGTGTCTGCCAAGGAAACCTTTCGCAAGGCAAAAGCCGCCGCGCGCAAGGCACTCGATCTGGACTCCGAGCTGGGCGAGGCGCACGGATCGCTGGCGCACGTTCGCCTGCACGACTGGGACTGGGAAGGCTTGGAGCGCGATTTTCAGCGAGCCATCGACCTGCATCCCGCCTTGTCGATCGTCTATTACTGGTATGGGGAATTTCTCATGTCCATGGGCAGGCCGGCGGAAGCCATCGCCATGACACGCCGGGCGCAGCAGGCTGACCCGCTGTCGCCGGTGCTCGGCGCTTCGCTCGGAATGATTCTGTACCTGGCGCGCCAATACGATGAAGCAGTGAAGGTGTTGCGGCGCGCGCATGAGATCGATCCGGATCACTTTCTGCCGCACCTGCGGCTGGGCCTGGTACGCCTGCAGCAGACCCGATACGCGGAGGCGATCCGGGAGCTGAAGACCGCCGCCAGGCTTGCGAATCACAGCACCGAGACGCTGGCGGCGCTTGGGACGGCTTATGCGATGGCCGGAATGAGGGGCGCGGCGCACAAGATCGTCGATCGATTGCAGGCGTCGCAGGCGGAGCACTATGTTTTGCCGTACAACATCGTCAAGATCTACGCGGCATGCTGCGACAAGGAGCGGGCGCTGGAATGGCTCGAACGGGCATACCAGGAGGGCAATCCGGATCTGATTGAACTCAATTCGGAGCCGCTTCTTGACAGCCTGCGCGGCGAGCCGAAGTTTTCCGAGCTGATGCGGCGGATCGGATTCAGCGTGGCTGCCAGCCGCGGCGACCTCGAGGTGAACTGATGAGCGACGCGCATGACAATCCCATGGGCACGGATGGCTTCGAGTTCGTCGAGTACACGGCACCCGATCCGCAGCTGCTGCGCACGCTGTTCGAGCGGCTGGGGTTCCCGGCGGTGGCGCGCCATCGCGCCAAGAACGTCACGCTGCACCGTCAGGGTGAGATCAACTTCATCATCAACGCGGAAGCGGAGTCCTTTGCGCAGTCCTTTGCACGGGCGCACGGTCCGTCGGCCTGCGCCATGGCGTTTCGGGTGCGCGACGCGGCCGGGGCATTTCGCCGCGCCCTCGAGCTCGGGGCCAAGCGCGGGCCGCAGAGCGCAGGTCCCATGGAGCTCAACATCCCCTGCATCGAAGGCATCGGCGGCTCGCTCATCTACCTGGTCGACCTGTACGGCGAGCGCTCGATCTATGACGTGGATTTTCGCCCCGTGGCGGCGGCAGAGGGTGCGCCGGCGGAAGGGGCCGGACTCACCCTGATCGACCATCTGACACACAACGTCGGCCGCGGCCGCATGGACTTCTGGGCCGGCTTCTACCAGAAGCTGTTCAACTTCCGCGAGATCCGCTACTTCGACATCGAGGGTAAGCACACCGGGCTCCTGTCGCGCGCCATGACCAGTCCGTGCGGCAAGATCCGCATCCCGATCAACGAGTCGCAGGATGACAAGAGCCAGATCGAGGAATACCTGCGCGAGTACCACGGCGAAGGCATCCAGCACATCGCGCTCGGCACCGACGACATCTACCGCACGGTGGACGTGCTGCGACGGCACGGGGTTGCGTTCCAGGACACGCCCGACACCTATTATGAGAACCTCGCCACCCGCGTGCCCGGCCACCGGGAGTCGCTGGCTGAGCTGCGCAGCCGCCGCATCCTGATCGATGGCAATCCCGAGAAGGGCGAGGGCCTGCTGCTGCAGATCTTCACGCAGAACGTCATCGGTCCGATCTTTTTCGAGATCATCCAGAGGAAAGGCAACGAGGGGTTCGGGGAGGGCAACTTCCGCGCCCTGTTCGAGTCCATCGAGCAGGACCAGATCCGGCGCGGGGTGCTGTAGTTAAATTGGCTGCAAAGGCCTCCGGCCTTTGCAGCAGGCC
>Ga0209488_10004590_pt1 | contig 10753 bp, 7 predicted proteins | sample Rivendell_Oct201_8_FD_188349 | JGI IMG/M metagenome (GOLD analysis project Ga0209488, IMG submission 188349) | Vadose zone soil microbial communities from the Eel River Critical Zone Observatory, Northern California, USA -... | ecosystem: Environmental > Terrestrial > Soil > Vadose zone >... | reverse complement strand
CGCTGCTCGCGGATGCGCCGTCCGACAGCGCCGGACCGATGACCGCGCGCGCCAACGCGATTCTGATGGCCGCCGCCGACAGGCCGGCCGATGCGCAGGCACCTGCCGACAGCCAGACCAACCAGGTGGTAGCGCCCGACCAGCTCAACGACGTCGATCGCGCTTTGCAGGAAGCCGCGCCGCCGTCGCAGACGGTCGCGATGGCGTCGAACAGCACCGTCAAGACCGCTGCAGCTGCGCCAGCCGGCAGTGACAGCTCGACCTGGGACGAGACCTCGCTGATCGGAAAAATCTTCATCGCCTTCGGCGCGCTCCTGACCGTGGCCTCCGCCGCGCGCATGTTCATGGCGTAACGGCTTACCCCTCCCGCGCGGCGCTCCCCAGTGTGGCGCGCTGCCGGGGGTAAGGCTCATTCCACTTGATGCCCATCCCGCCAGCGGGCACATTCCCCCGCGAATTGATCCGGGGTTGGCCTATGAGCACGTTCGAATACATCATCGTCGAAAGCAAAGGCGCGGTCGGCATCATCACGCTGAACCGGCCAAAAATGCTCAATGCCTTGTCGTTCGGCGTGTTCCGCGAAATCGCGGCTGCGGTCGATGACCTCGAGGCCGACGACAAGATCGGCTGCATCCTCGTCACCGGCAGCGAAAAGGCGTTTGCCGCGGGCGCCGACATCAAGGAGATGCAGCCGAAAGATTTTATCGAGATGTTCTCCGCTGATTTTGCCGCTGTTGGAGGCGATCGTATCGCGCGCTGCCGCAAGCCGACGATTGCGGCGGTCAGCGGTTACGCGCTCGGCGGCGGCTGCGAGCTTGCGATGATGTGCGACATCATCATCGCGTCGGATACCGCGAAATTCGGCCAGCCGGAAATTACGCTCGGCACCATCCCCGGCATCGGCGGAACCCAGCGCCTGACGCGCGCGGTCGGAAAATCCAAGGCGATGGACCTGTGCCTGACCGGGCGGATGATGGATGCGGCGGAAGCCGAGCGGTCGGGCCTCGTCAGCCGCGTCGTGCCTGCCGACAAGCTGATGGAAGAAGCGCTCTCAGCGGCGGAAAAGATCGCCTCGATGTCGCACCCCGCGGCGGCGATGGCCAAGGAGGCCATCAACCGCGCCTTTGAGACGCCGCTGTCGGAGGGCATCAATGTCGAGCGCAATTTGTTTCACGCGACCTTTGCGCTGGACGACCGCGCCGAAGGCATGGCGGCCTTCATCGAGAAGCGCAAGCCGGTGAACAAGAATCGATGAACTTGATTTGTAGGGTGGGCAAAGCGAAGCGTGCCCACCACTCGAACGACATTCGTTTTGCCGTTGGTGGGCACGGCGCGAAGAGCGCCTTTGCCCACCCTACAAAGCTTTCGCAGGGACGACGGAGAGACTATTTGCTCCTCGCCAGCGCAGCGCTGACCAGCGCGCGGTAGGCGCGCTCGGTCAAGGTCGCGGGGCGATCGAGGCCGAGCCGCGCCAGGCATTCTTGGTCGGCGGCATCCGGTCGGTGCAAAAAGCCTTGCCACAGCAATCCCGGCAGTTGCAGCGGCGTCCGCTGCACGGCCTGCAGTAGCTGCAGCGCCGGGATCAGCCGCTGCTCGACATCGGTGAAATCGCTGCCGAACGGAAATGACGGCAATAGACCTGCCTCGCGCGCCGGCTTGAGCGCGCGGGCGATCCGTTCCGGAAAATTCTCGCGATGGGCGGCCGGAATTTCGAAATTCTTTTGGAGCTTACCTGCATCCTTGGCGGCCTTCGCAAGCTCAGCCTGAAAGCGTGAGTCCGCAACCGAAAGCATCGCCGCGATCACCTCGGCGTCGGATTTTCCCCTGATATCAGCAACGCCATACTCGGTGACGAAGATATCGCGCAGATGCCGCGGAATGGTCTCGTGACCGTAACGCCAGCGGATGTTGGATTGCGCCGTGCCGCCCGCCTGCCGCGTCGCTTCCAGCGCGAGGATCGAGCGCGCGCCTTCGAGCGCAAAAGCCTGCGCGACGAAATTATATTGGCCGCCGACGCCGCTGATGACCTGGCCGTCCTCGAGGCCGTCGGAGATACCAGCGCCCATCAGGGTTGCCATCATCGTATTGTTGACGAAGCGGGCATCGACCCGCGCGCGCCGCTTGGCGTCCTCATCGCCATAGAGTTCGTTGGTATAGGACACCGGCATCATCCGGATGCGGGCGATCTCTGCGGGCGTCATCTCGCGCAGCGTGCGATAAAATGATTTCGGTCCGAGGAAAAACGCGCCGTGCAGGATTACGCCGTCGACCGCGCGCTTGAGGATGCCGGCGTCGATCAGGCCGAGAAAGGCTTCAAACAGCATTTCGCTGACGCCGTAGAGACCTTGTTTGAATGGCCCGGTTTCCAGCGGCTCCGCATAAGGCGCGAGCCGATTCATCACGCTGCGATATTGCGCGTTGTCGCGATGGCGGACCACCAGCCCCTGCGCCAGCGCATCACCGACCTGTCCGATCCCGATCTGCAGCGTGCCGCCGTCGCGCACGAGGCCGGCGGCGTGAAGCCCGATCGCATATTTGGTGTCGCCGATCGGCTCCGACGGCGGCGCGAACAGCGGGAAATCAGTGTCGGGGCTGTCGAGCACCGCGCTGAACGCGTCCGCGGGCAGATCGCCGGGACCCGGCATGAACGGCAGTTCGGAGTTGACCTGCCCGATCAATCTGAACGACGCGCGGCCCTCGCCGCGGGCGCGCAAAATGTCGAGCGTGGTGTCGGTGTTGCAGCTCAGGTTGTAGCGGGTCTCGCCATCGATCACACGCTTTGCCACCAACTGGGTGACGACGTTAAGCCCGCGCGCCAGCAGGTATGACGCGGCGTGGGTGTAATTCGCGGAAATGTAATGCTGCTGCGCATAGGGCACGTGCAGCCACCTGCCCGCCAGGAAAAAGAACTCGATCACTTGAATATTTGGCGGCAACTGGCCGGCATGCAGCGGACCGGCATAGGCAAGATCCGGATAGCCGCCGAACAGGCGCTCGATCACCGGCGCGATGAAGCGGCGTTCGAGCAGGTTGGCAGGTCTTGGTTTTTCCAGCGTCAGCGCGGAGAATAAAGTCAGCTTGATCGAACGGTCGGCAGCGGCCCGGGCGTAGAGCGCATTGACGATGTGGTTGGCCTTGCCGAGACCGAGCGGCAACCCGACCACGAGGTTGGTCCCGACGTCGCGGATAATGTCTTCCGCGATCGCCTCGGGGGCGGAGAAGTGCTTGGGCATCAAATGCGGACCCGGACGGACTGAGCCGGCCGACTGGCCGGAATCGGCCGTCAACCCCTGGGCAGCTATAGCGCATCTGAAACCGAACTTCGTCTGTGACGAACCGGCAACAGCCAAGCACTGATTTGATGTGCAGATGTCGCGCGGCGGTTTGTCTGTGGCCGCAACGCCCCCTAAACAGGTAGATGTGTCGGGGGGCGTCGGCGGGGGCGGACGGGCCCTGGGGTGTTTTGAATCAGATGGCTGGACGTGCCGCTCAAGTTGGCCACGTTGCAAGGCGCGTGCTTCGATCGGGCATCTGCCTTGGGGTGGTGACTTGCGTCGCGTTTGCAGCACCTCCGGCGCGAGCCGAGTCCCTGCCGGAGGCCCTGGCCAAGGCCTATCAAACCAATCCGCATCTCAACGCCGAGCGGGCGCGCCAGCGCGCCACCGATGAAACCGTGCCGCAGGCGCTGGCCGGCTACCGGCCGCAGATCATCGCGAGCCTGTCCGGCGGCTTGCAGGCGGTCCGCAACCTCCTGCCCGACAACACCGTGCAGTCCGCAACCCTAAAACCCTGGCAAATCGGGGTGACGGTGACCCAGGTGCTGTTCAACGGCTTCAAGACCGCCAACAGCGTCCGGGTGGCGGAACTGCAGGTCCGCTCTGGGCGCGAAGCGCTGCGCAATGTCGGCCAGGGCGTGCTGCTCGACGCGGTCACGGTCTACATGAATGTGTTATCCAATCAGTCGCTGGTCGAAGCCCAGCGCGCCAACGTGGCCTTCCTGCGCGAGACCCAGGGGATCACGCAAAAGCGCCTCAACGCCGGTGACGTCACGCCGACCGATACCGCACAGGCCGAGGCGCGGCTCAACCGCGGGCTTGCGGACCTCAATGCCGCCGAGGTGGCGCTGGCGATCAGCCAGGCGACCTATGCCCAGGTGATCGGCAACCCGCCCGCGCAGCTCCGCCCCGCCGAAATCGTCGATCGTTATGGACCGCGCAGCCGCGACGACGCCACCGGATTGGCGTTCCGCGAACATCCGGCGGTGATGGCGGCCGGTTTTGACGTCGATGTCGCCTCGACCTCGATCCGCGTCGCCGAAAGCAGCCTGATGCCGAGCATCACCGTGCAGGGCAGCGCCAGCCACGCCGTCGAAACCGACCCGACGCTGAGTACCCTGAGGACCGATCAGGCTTCCGTGATCGGGCAGTTGAACCAGCCGATCTACGATGGCGGCACCGCGGCCTCGCAAACCCGGCAGGCCAAGGAAGTGGCCGCGCAAAGCCGCCTGGTGCTCGACCATGTCCGCAATCAGGCCCGCACCGCGGCGGTCAGCGCCTGGGTCGCCAACGAGGGCGCCAAGATCGCGGTCGCGGCTTCCGAATCCGAAGTCCGCGCCGCCACCGTCGCGTTGCAGGGTGTGCAGCGGGAGGCGGCCGGCGGCCAGCGTACCACGGTCGACGTGCTCAACTCGCAGCAGGATCTGATCTCGGCAAAGGCACGGCTGATCGGCGCGCTGCGCGACCGCGTGATCGCCTCCTACAGCCTGCTTGCCGCCATCGGCCGGCTCGATGTCAAGACGCTCAGTCTGAATACGCCGGACTACCTGCCCGAGGTGCATTACCATCAGGTGCGTGACGCCTGGCACGGATTGCGTACGCCATCGGGGCAGTAATTCGCTATCCGCGCACCCCATCCCGCCGGATTTTTTTCATCGCACGACTTGCCGCGTCGCAGGCCGCGTGCATCGCGCGAATAACCTGCTATCCTTATGCCCAAGGCGCGGCTTGAAAAGCGCCGAACAGATATCAGGGAGAAGACCAATGCTGACGCGACGCAGTGTTCTGCTCGGCTCCGTTGCCGCCGGAGTGATCATGCAAAACCGGACCGTTTTGGCGAACGCGGCGCAGCCTTCGACGCCGGTCAATTTCGAGATTCCCGCCGGCGCCTGCGATTGCCACACCCATATCCACGGCGACGTCGAAAAATTCCCGTTCTTCGCCGGCCGCGTCTACACGCCCGAACCGGCCTCGCCCGAAGAAATGTCAGCCCTGCACAAGGCGCTGCACATGGAGCGCGTGGTGGTCGTCACCCCGAGCGTCTACGGCACCGACAACTCCTCCAGCCAGTACGGCATGATGGCCCGCGGTGCGACCGCGCGCGGCGTCGCCGTGATCGACGACAAGACGCCGGAGAGCGATCTCGACGCCATGCACAAGGCAGGTTTCCGCGGCATCCGGCTCAATCTCGCGACCGGCGGCACCAACGACCCCACTATCGGGCGTACGCGTCTTCAGGCCGGCATCGAGCGCGTCAAGGCGCGCGGCTGGCATGTCCAGATGTTCACAAGCCTGGCGATGATCTCCGCGATCAAGGACATCGTCGCGGCTTCGCCGGTGCCGCTGGTGTTCGACCATTTCGGCGGCGCCCAGGCCGCGCTCGGCGTGGAGCAGCCGGGCTTTGCCGATCTGGTGGAACTGGTGAAATCGGGCAAGGCCTATGTGAAGATCTCCGGCGCCTATCGCGCGTCAAAGCTGGCGCCTGACTATGCCGACTGCATTTCGCTGGCGCAGGCACTGATCGCCGCGAATGCCGATCGCATCGTCTGGGGCACCGACTGGCCGCATCCGGATTCGGTGACGCCGCCCGGCAAGCAGCCGACCGAGGTGACGCCGCTGTTCCAGATCGACGACGGACGGCTGCTCAACCAGCTTCCGGTATGGGCACCGGACGCAGCGGTCCGCAAAAAGATTTTGGTCGACAACCCGGCAAAACTCTACGGATTCTGAACGCCGGTACCTGAGCCGATCGCCCGCTCTGTTGGTCGGAGCGGGTTGCCGTCATAATTGCGCAGCCAGTCGGCGGATTTCCGCAATCCTCCGAACGGGAACAGGTGGAAGCCGGCGATCGATGCGGTAGCCGTCGGCGGCGCCGACCGCAGACCGTGCATCACGTCATCCGGCCCGGTGTCGATCAGGAGGCGGCCGAACCGGCCGATCTGGCCGCGCAGCGCGCGCATTGAATTGCCGATGCCGCAGCGGAGCGCAAATTTCGTCAGCGTCGCCGGCGTTGCGGGGCCTGCCAGACCAACAATCACCGGAAGGTCGATGCCGCGCGCGTTCAGTTCGCCGATCCATCGGAGGATCGGCGCGCTCTCAAAACAGAATTGCGTGACGATGTTGACGTCAATGCCGGTTCGGCGGCCCCACTCCTGCCACGCCGCGAGGCCGTCAAGAGCAGCATCTCCGTCGAGGTACGGATGGCCTTCGGGATGGCCGGCGACGCTCACGCAGGCGAGGCCGCGCGCCTCGATCGAGCCGCTGGCGGCAACATCAAGGCTCGACTTAAACGGTCCCTTCGCCGCCAGGACGTCGCCGGCGATCAGGAGGATGCGGGTGACCTCAGCCTCGCCGCGCGCCCGCGCCAGAAAATCGTCGAGCGCCTCGCGCGAGGGCAATTCGCGCGCGGCGATATGGGGGATCGGATTGAAGCCGGCGCGGCGCAGCGCGGATGCGGTTTCGAGATTGTGGCGATAATTGTCGCCGGGCAAAAAGGTGATGGTGACATCGGTACCGGGCGCAAAATGGTCCGACAATTCCTGCAACTGGTGCCCGCGCGAGGAGACTTCGACGGAGGCCGACGATAGCAAAGCTGTGAGATCGGGTGCGGTCACGGGCAGCTCCGGTCACGCCGGGGCGCGGCGGCGCGAAATCACGTAGGTCTCGTCGTTGAACCACAGCCCGCCGTGCTTTTTCAGGACGCGGTCGGTCGCCTCGAGATAGCGGCCGTCGCGCACGACTTCAGAGAGCCTGACGTCCTCGATCTGCGCGACATAGATCGCGGCGTTCCAGGCGGCGAACAGCGTCGAGGTGCCGATCGGGCCGTTCACCTCGTCCGGCAGGGTGTGCATGTTATAGCGGAAGATCGATCGCGCATCGGAGGATGCGTTGAAATTATAGTGCCGCGCCGCCGCGCCGAGCTCATGCTTGACCTGGCGCAGGATCGCGTAGCGATCGGTCTTGAAGGGATCGTCACCGGGCCAGACCTGATCGATGATCTCGATGCCGGGATCCTTGCCGTGCGAGTGGATGCCGATTAGACGGCCGCCGGGCCGCAGCGCCTTGACCAGCGGCGTAATCACTTTCGAGGCCTTGAACTCGACGCTCGCCCGCGCCCGGTAAGGCTGCGAGGCGATGACGAGATCGTAATCCGCCATCACCCGGCCGGGCCGCGGCATGATCGGATCGAGCAGGAAGGAATGATCCTCGCGCCGCAGCGTCAGGATGATCGGGCGCGCATAGACCGGATTGCCCGATGTCGGGCTGATTCCTGCCCGCCAGTTCTCCGCCAGAAATCCCTCGAGCTGGCCGATCTGCTCGGCAAAACCATGCGCGGTATTGCCGGACAGCGTCACGTCCTTCCAGATCAGGCCCTGCGCCGCGGTCGCCGAGCGCGGCGTCAGCCAGGGTGCCTCGGCATAATAGAGATTGGTGACGACCAGCACGGTTGCCGGATGCTCGAACAACCGGTCGGCCATCTTCTCCAGCATCAGGCGCACGTCTTCGTAGCTGATCTCTTTTGCCACGACGTACAGCGGCATGGTCGGGAAGCGCGCGTGCACCGCGCGCATCACCCGCGACAGCACGGTGCCGTCGCCGACCCCGGCATCGAAGATGCGAAGCGCCGGCGGCGCCGGCTGCAAGTTGCCGAGCTCCAGCGAGATCCGGTTGCCGATCTCTGTCTTCTCGCTGCAGGTCGACACGAACAGCAGGTATTTTTGCCGGTTGTCGAAGAAGCGAAACCCGGCCGGCGCGATTTCGGGCGCCACAGCGCCGTTGACCGGCTTCACGGTTTGCAGGCGCCGGTCCTGCGCCACGGGCGCCGCCGCGCGGTGCTCGGAGAGATAGGCGCGCACCTTGTCGAGCGTGCCGGTGGTGATCCGCGCGCCATCGCGCAGGCGCGACACCAGCTTGCCGTCGTTGACGACGATGCGGCCAAAGGTGGATTCCGCGGTCTGCGTGGCGCGGCAAAACTCCCGGATCTCGCCGAGAATCTGATCGGCGGTGGCGGTGAGCTGTCCTTGGCGTTCCTCGACCCGCACGGCGTGCTCCCGTGGTTTTTCCCTGTGCAATCAAGGAGCGGCCGTTGGGAGACGTCAACCACAAATCGAGTGGGCAGGATTCATGGGCGCATGCCCACGCGGTACACAGGAACCCGGATCAAGACCGGGCTCGGGCACTGGGCATCCCGGCGGTACCACCCAAGCCAGCGCCCCCGTTCAGGCGGCCGCGCGGAGCCTGGTGTCGAGGCGGTGTCGCATCCACTGCCCGGCTTCGTCGATCGCGGCAAGGCCGGCGCGAATAAACACGTGGAACAGCGGCCAGGCGTGCGGCATTTCGGGCCAGACATGCAGCTTGACCTCGACGCCCGCCATCGCGGCATGATCGGCGAAGGTCAGCGAATCCGACAGCAGCACCTCTTCGCTGCCGACCTGGATCAGCATCGGCGGCAGCCCTGCGGGATCCGCCCGCACCGGAGACGTCAGCGGATTGTCGGGCTTGCCGCCGAGATAGGCCGCCGCGACCATTTCGATTCCTTCGCGCGTGATGATCGGATCGCGCGCCCCGACCTTTTGGTAGGACTGGCCCGCCGTGGTCATGTCGAGCCACGGGCTCAAGAGATAGAGACCGGCCGGCTGCGGCAACCCGATCTCGCGCGCTTTCAATAGCAGCGCGGTCGCGAGATTGCCGCCGGCGGACTCGCCGCCGACCACGATGTCATCGGGCGCGATGCCGCTGGCCAGTATCTGCCGGTAGGCTTTCACGGCATCCTCGAGCGCCGCGGGATAGGGATGCTCGGGCGCCAGCCGATAGTCGATGTGAAACGCCGTGACGCCGGCCGCAACCGCAAGCCGCGACACCAGGTGGCGGTGGCTCTTGAGGCTGCCGATCACATGGCCGCCGCCGTGCAAATAAAGCAGCGCTTTGCCCGGCACCGCGCCAGCGGGCGTGATCTTTTCAGCGGGGATGCCGGAAAGCTCGAGGCGTTCGACAATGCAGCCCTGGGCCAGCGGGACCATGCTCATGTCGGTATCGAACGATACGCGTTGCTCGGCCAGCGTCACCTGTCCGCGCGCCTCCGCGCGCTTTTTCCAGTACGCACGAAATGCCTCGATGTCCGGGTCCTTCCAGGCCATATGTCCTCCTCCGATGTGAGCCCCATCCTAAAGGCAATGACGGAATAACGCGACCTCCGGGTCGATCTTTCGTCAGCGCGCCCGGCGCGAGAAGAACGAGATCAGCACCGGCAACGTGACGAGGATCACCAGCGGCGCCAGCATCATGCCGGTGACGACCACCACCGCCAGCGGCTTTTGCACCTGCGAGCCGATCCCCTGCGACAACGCCGCCGGCAACAGCCCGACGCCGGCGACCACGCAGGTCATCAGCACCGGCCGCAATTGCAGTTCGCCGGTGCGGACCACGGCGCGCATCCGGTCCAGCCCCTCGTCGATCAGCTGATTGAACTGCGACAGGATGATGATGCCGTCCATCACGGCAATGCCGAACAGCGCAATGAAGCCGATCGCCGCCGACACGCTGAAGGGAATGCCCGAGATCAATAGCCCGAGCGCGCCGCCGAAAATCGCCATCGGGATCACGCTCATGGCGAGCAGCGTATCGACCATCGAGCCGAAGTTGAACCACAGCAGCACCGCGATCAGCGCCAGGCTGATCGGCACCACGACCGACAGCCGCCGGATCGCATCCTTCAAATTGCCGAACTCGCCGACCCATTCGACCCGCGAGCCCGGCGGCAGCTGGACTTGCGCGGCGACCTTGTCCTGTGCTTCCTGGACGGCGCTGCCGAGGTCGCGTTCGCGCACCGAGAATTTGATCGGCAGATAGCGCTCCTGCCCCTCGCGGTAGATATAGGCAGCACCCGAGATCACGTTGATCGACGCCAGTTCGCTCAAGGGAATTTGCGTGATCGCGCCGCCCGCACCGGCAACGCCGATCCGCAAGTTCTGGATCGCTTCCGCGCTCTTGCGGTATTCCGGCGCGAGGCGGACGATGATCGGAAAGTGGCGGTCGCTGCCGGGCTCGTAGAGATCGCCGGCGCTCTCGCCGCCGATCGCGACGCGGATGGTGGCGTTGATGTCGCCCGGCGAGAGACCGTAACGCGCCGCCCGCGCGCGATCGATATCGATCTGGATGGTGGGCTGGCCGAGCGAGGTGAACACCGCCAGGTCAGTGATGCCCTGTACGGTGGAAAGCACGGATTTGATCTTGTTGGCGGTATCGGTCAGCGCCTTCAGATCGTTGCCATAGAGCTTGATCGAGTTTTCGCCCTTCACGCCCGAGACCGCTTCGGAAACGTTGTCCTGCAGATATTGCGAGAAGTTGAATTCGACGCCGGGAAACTTGTCCTGCAGTTGCGCCAGCAATTGCGCCGTCAGCTCTTCCTTGTCGCGGGTGCCCGGCCATTCGCTCGACGGTTTGAGGGGCGCAAAGAACTCGGCATTGAATAGGCCGGC
>Ga0209488_10004589_pt1 | contig 10755 bp, 8 predicted proteins | sample Rivendell_Oct201_8_FD_188349 | JGI IMG/M metagenome (GOLD analysis project Ga0209488, IMG submission 188349) | Vadose zone soil microbial communities from the Eel River Critical Zone Observatory, Northern California, USA -... | ecosystem: Environmental > Terrestrial > Soil > Vadose zone >... | reverse complement strand
TTTCCCATTTGAGTGACGAGTGTCCTAAACAGTTTCATAACGGCACTCCTATAGTGGGGCGAAATGGGAATTGGATTCACGCTGAAAGAGGTCAAGAGCTTTGCCATTTGGGAAAGGCAAGGAAGGAAAGGGATGAAAGCCGGGTTCCCAATTTTCGGGAAAGCCACCAACGTGACGGCAACGATATGAGCGCCGCGATCCCAATACGCCTACCCATTGAAGGTTCAGACCCAGACATCGGGTTGCTCTTTGAGAGCGCGCCTTTGGGAATGGCGCAGTGCACCTACCGGGGGATCATCACGGCAGTGAATCCCGCGTGGCAGCGCATGCATGGCTGTGGTTCAGAGACGACACCGGCACTTAGTACGACCGCTCCGAGCTCCACCGATCGCAGCTTCACCGATCTCATCCCTGCAGAAGATCGGAGCGAGAGCCTGCGACTGTTCCAGGAGATGATTAGGGGCGAGCATGAAGGCTTCCAACTGGAACATCAGTTCTTCAAGAGGGACGGAAGCGCCGCATGGTTACGATGGGTCGCGTGGAGAGTTCCAGGGGCCCACGGGGAGGCCGCCCGCGGCTTGGTAGTGGCCGAAGACATAACCGACCACCGCTACACGGAGCACCGTCTTCGCCAGGCTGAGCGACTGGAATCAGTGGGACGGTTGGCCGGCGGCGTGGCTCACGATTTCAACAACCTGCTGACTGGCGTCCTGTTGTATTGCGACTTGCTGCTTGCTGAATTGGATGCCGGCAACTCTTTGCGAAGATACGTCGAAGAGATCCGCGGCGCCGGCATGCAGGCCGCAGGACTGGTACAGCAGTTGCTCACCGTGACGCGGCCGCAGATCGGGGCGCCGCACTTGTTATCCCTGAACGCAGTTGCGCAGCAGATGAGAGACCTGCTCAGTCGACTCATCGGCGAAAACATTGAGCTGTGCTTCCACCTTGATCCGAATCTTGGTTTAGTCAGGATGGATACGACCCGCGCGCAACAGATTCTCCTGAATCTTGTTCTCAACGCCCGCGACGCAGTGACCGAGGGTGGTCGCATCGTGGTCGAAACCAGCAACAGCAAGATGCAGATTTTCGAAAGCATGCTGGGCAACCATAGTGGGCCGACGCTGCCCTGCGCCATGTTTGTGGTCAGCGATAACGGCAAGGGCATGGATGCCGACACGCAAAAGCGGTTGTTCGAAGCTTTCTTCACCACGAAGATCGCGGGAAGTGGTACCGGCCTGGGGCTCGCGATAGTACATGACATCGTAACCGGCGCGGGAGGCCTGATCCACGTGGACAGCGGCCCGGGATGCGGCACCCGCATCACCGTGCTGCTGCCCCTGGTGACCGGAGCAACTTTGCAATTGAGTGCGCAAGAAGCCGCAAAAGTAAAGATCGAGGGGGAACACCTGCAACACGAAGAGGAATCGATACTATGACCACAGTAGCCGTAAGTCCCGTATCCAGCATTCCCCAGATTCAACCCGCCAACTTTCTTAACCTCCTGATTGTCGATGATGAAAGGTCGATCCGAGAGGCCTGTCGCGAAGTAGCCCAATCGCTGGGTTTCACCACATTCGTGGCCGACTCTGCGGAGCACGCTTTTCGGCTGCTTGAGACCCAGGGTATTGACGGAGTGCTGCTCGACCTACGGCTTCCTGGCACTACGGGTCTTGAAGCTTTGCGGCGTATCAAAGAACTGCGTCCGGAGGCCATTGTCGTGGTAGTCACCGGATACGGAACGGTGCAGTCTGCGGTGCAGGCCATGAAGAACGGTGCGTACGATTACGTGACCAAGCCGTTCAGCCTGGACGAGTTGAAGCTATTGCTTGAGCGCGCAGCCAGCCATCTCAAGCTGAAGACGGAAAACCGGTTGCTGCGTGAGAAGGTTAAATCGAAACAGGGATTTGGCAGCATTGTGGGCCGCGCTCCGGAGATGGAGAAGTTGTATCGCATCATCTCCAAAGCCGCCAACAGCGGGCATCCTGTGCTCATCTTGGGTGAAAGTGGCACGGGCAAGGAAATGGTCGCGAGGTCGATCCACTATTCGGGTCCATTCCGCGACAAGCCTTTCATCCCGGTCGACTGTGGCTCTCTTGTGCCCACGTTGATCGAGAGCGAACTTTTCGGCTACGTGAAGGGAGCGTTTACGGGGGCCAATCAGGCTAAGGACGGCCTGATGGCCATTGCCGAGGGTGGGACCATCTTTCTCGATGAAGTAGGAGAGCTTCCCGTCGACCTGCAGGCAAAACTGTTACGCGCGCTGCAGGAGAAAGAAATTCGTCCGGTGGGAAGCACCCGCCGCATACCCATTAATGTGCGCATCCTGGCTGCCACCAACCGTGACCTGGAGCAGGCGGTGATGCAAGGCGCATTCCGGCGCGACCTGTACTTCCGCCTCAACGTGCTCAGCTTGCGCATACCCCCTTTGCGCGAGCGCCGCGAGGATATTCCGCTCTTGATCGCCTGTTTTCTGGAACGCATGACGCGCGCTTCCAAGCAGGAGAAGATTCTGAGTGATGAAGCTCTCAAGGCAATGCTGGCCTATGACTGGCCGGGCAATGTGCGCGAACTGGAGAACTGCCTGGAACGCACTTACGCCTTTACCAGTGGTCCGCTGATCCACAGCACGGACCTGCCGCGCGAGGTCGCGAAACTGCCTATACACGAGCCCGTGAATGGGAATGGGCACCGCGCGATTGTCCCCATGGCAGAGATGGAGAAGCAGACGATCCTGAGGGCCATCGCAGAGCTTAACGGGGACAAACTGCAGGCGGCGAGACTGTTGGGCATCGGCAAGACGACACTCTATCGCAAGCTGAAGGACTACGCGGTAGCGCAGTAAGGTGCACTGGACTTCGACTGGACTTCGACTGGACTCCGACTGAGAACCGTCGATTAGAGACGGCCTTCCCGTCGCGCGTTCCGGAACGGGAGGCCGGCGATCGGCCAAGCGACTAAACCTAGTGTCTTCAATGCGCACGTAGTGGTCGCCGACGTGCTGTTTGAAAGGGCATGATTCTACTCATTACACCCTCCGCACGCGGCCAACAGTGCGTGGATGCGCTGCAAGCGGCCACAGGAAGGGAAACACACTGGGCCCAGAACCTGGCAGAGGCCGTCACCAGGCTGCGGCAACAAACCTATTCTGCCGCAGTCATTGATCAATTCTTGATAGAGACTGAACCTGAGGAGAGCGACCAAACGGTGGAACATCTAGGCACAGCATTTCCGGTCTACATCAATTTTGGCGTGAGCGGGATGGAGCGGTTGGTGCGGGAGGTTCGTTCGGCGCTGCATCGCCGCAAACGCGAGGAATCTTCAGCGCGTCGCGCCGTCGAAGAGCAAATGCGCAGCGAAATGCGCGAGACATTAACCGCTATGCTGCTATCGTGCGAGCTGGCAATGGCTATACCCGAAGTTCCCGCTCCCGCAGCGGAAAAAATCCGTGCTATCGACAACCTGGCGCGGGAACTGCGACTGCGGCTGGAGGGCGAGCGAAATCATATGGCTCAGTAAGAGCTCATTTGCTCCGGTCAATTCTAATCGATGACCACAGGGGACACAGAAGAACACAGGGTAGACCACAAGCAGAAGTAACTAGAAAAGAAGATTTAGGTGGCGAGCGTTTTCCAGCGCTCCGGTAGAACTTTGCTTTCAACGGGCTTCCTTGCCCAAGAAAAGGCCGATTGCGCGCTGTGCAAGGTTTTGCATCATGCGTGGCCTCGCGGACAGCAATAATCTCTTCAAACGGTCGCGCAATTCACATTAGAATAGGCCAGCTTAGCTTGGGGACCTTTCATCGGCGTCCTCTGGCGGACTTTCTCCCGGAGGTTCTGTGCACGTTCTGGTCACAGCCGATACACTCTCGGGCACTTGGAACTACGCTCGAGAACTTGTCACCGGGCTCGTGACGCGCGGCGTCCGTGTCACGCTGGTGAGCTTCGGAGATATCCCACTTTCCGAGCAGACGGCCTGGATGAACAATTTGCATGGCCTCGATTACCGTCCGACCGGGTTCCGTCTCGAGTGGATGCAGGAAGCAGAACAGGATTTGCCGGAGTCGACAGGTTTTCTCACTTCGCTGGTGCGGGAACTCCAGCCCGATGTGCTGCACCTAAACCAGTTTTGTTACGGCAACCTCCCGGTGGATGTACCGCGCGTCGTCATGGCGCATGGGGATCTGGTCTCCTGGACCCAAGCCGTGCAGGGTTATACGCCGCGGCCTACGCGATGGCTGAAGTGGTATCGCGATATCGTGATTCGCGGAATTATGGGAGCTGACGCCGTTGTCGCGCCTTCTGCCTGGATGCTCGATACGCTGCGCACTTCCTATGCCACGCCCCGTCGCGACGAAGTCGTCTATCCAGGGCGCAATCCTATTTTCTTCAATCCTTATGTCAGCAAAGAGGACTCAGTGCTCGCAGTTGGCCGTCTGATCGATGCCGGGAAGCAGGTCCATCTGCTCACGCAGCACGTGCATCCCGTTTCCGTATGTATTGTCGGCGCCGAGCATACCGTGCCGGTGCCGCGGGTACCCATTCGCGCTGACGTGAAGGTTTCGACTGCTGAGACCAGTGTTGCCATTCGTGGTGCGCAGACCGAGGCACAACTTCGGGTACTCTACAGCCGCGCTTCCATATATGCGGCTACGGCACGTTACGAGCCTGTGGGCATGTCCGCTCTCGACGCCGCGCTGTCGCGTTGCGCGATCGTAGCCAACGACATTCCCAGTTTCCGCGAAACCTGGGGCGATGCAGCGCTCTATTTCCGCACCAACGACGCCGCCAGTCTGGCCGAAAGCATCCGGCGGCTTACCAGTGACCGCGAGATGTGCCGTGCCTATGCCAATCTTGCCTACGCTCGAGCCCGCGAGCGCTTCACCACGAAACGGATGATCGACCAGTACCTGCAACTTTACCGCAGCCTATCGTCGGCCGAAAGACTTGCAGCCTGATGCCGCATAACGCCCTGACACGGGCGCTGCCTTGATGGTATCTTTTAAGCCTTACTAGAAACCCGTAAGGTTGGAGGATTTCATGGCTCAAATAAAAATCACTGTCAAGCCGAACGGCCCCTACCGCGTGGAGGCTCCCGAAGGTTCCGTCGAACTGGTAGACGCCAATGGAACAAAATTCGACCTCACCGGCAAGCCGGCATTTTCGCTGTGCCGCTGCGGAGGTTCGGTCAACAAGCCGTTCTGTGATGGAACTCACAGTCGCATCGGATTCCAGGGTGCGGAGTTGGCAGTAAAAAAGGTCGAAGGCGGCGGATCGCCTTCCTAGTTTTTGTCGGCATTCCGATATACCCCTAACCGAAGTTTGCGCAAGTTTCTGCGCGCTGGACACCCGCTTGTTTTGCGGAGGGATCGTGCACGACTCACAGGACCGTGAACTTGGAATGAATCGCAAGATCACGCGCCGCGACTTTATCAACGGCGTGGCGGTGACGGCGGGAGCGGCACTAATGCCGTGGCATCTGCTCGCCACTGAAGGTGCCGATGCCCAGAATGCCTCTAACTACTATCCTCCGGCGCTGACTGGACTGCGCGGCAGCCATCCCGGTGCCTTCGAGTCGGCCCACAGTTTGCGCGACGGCACCTTCTGGGATTCCGCGGGGAAACCGGAAGACACAGGCGAAACCTACGATCTCATCATCGTGGGCGGCGGCATCAGCGGGCTGGCCGCGGCGCACTTCTACCGCAGAGTCGCGGGCGAGAAGGCACGCATCCTGATTCTTGATAATCACGACGACTTTGGAGGACATGCCAAGCGCAACGAATTTCGCGTGGGCAATGCTTTCCGCCTGGGGTTTGGAGGCACGTTCTCGATTGAAAGTCCCGCGCCGTACAGCGCGGTAGCCAAGGGTTTGGTGGAAGAACTTGGCATCGACGTCGCGTCGTATCCGAAGTATGTGCAGAAGAACCTGTACCGCTCGCAGGACCTGCGTCCGAAAGTCTTTTTCGATAAGGAAACCTTCGGCTCCGACAAGCTGGTCATCAATCCGAGTCCGCGTGGCGGCAATGAGAGTGACGACGCTGTCCAGGGCCCGCCAGCATTGTTGAAGCAGTTTCTGGCTGAGGCTCCGATCGCCGACCAGGCGAAACGCGATCTGCAGGGCCTCTATCAGGAGGAAAAAGATTATTTCCCCGGCCTGAGTTCGGAGGAGAAGAAGGCCAAGCTGGCTCGCATGAGCTATGCCAGCTACCTCAAAGACGTCGCCGGTGTTCATGACGACATCGTCAAGATGTACCAGGCATTGCCGCATCCGCTGTTCGGCGTGGGCATCGATGCCGTTTCGGCCCAGGACGCATGGGGACTCGATCTCTCCGGATTCGACGGTTTGCACCTCGATCCGGCGCCAGGGAAGGGAATGAATCGCGACGCCATTCCCAACGAAGAGGCTCAGAAATACTTCTTCCACTTTCCCGACGGGAACGCCTCGATCGCTCGCTTGCTGGTGCGCAAACTGGTCCCCGAAGCGATTCCGGGAAATTCCTCCACGGACATCGTTCTGGCCAAGGCAAACTATGCCAAGCTCGATCAATCGAGTTCTCCGGTGCGCATACGTCTGAACAGTACTGCTGTTCGAGTGAAGCATGTGGGCGATGCGGCCAGCGCAAAAGAAGTCGAAGTGGCTTATGTCCGCGGCGGAAAGGTTTACACGGCAAAGGCCAAGAACTCGATCCTGGCATGCTGGCACGTGGTGATTCCTTATATCTGCGAGGAACTGCCCGACAAGCAAAAACAGGCGCTCAGCTCAGCGCAGAAAGTTCCGCTGCTCTATACGAACGTTGCGCTGCGCAACTGGACGTCGTTCCAGAAAGCGGGTGCGAATTCGATTTACGCGCCGGGATCCTATCACACCTACATGAATCTCGATTTGCCGGTGAGCATGGGTGGCTATGAATGCGCGCACAAACCTGAGGAGCCAGTGATCTTGCACATGATGAAAACACCGTGCCGGCCGGGCAGGCCTGCGCGAGAGCAGCATGGTCTGGGCCGCATGGAGCTATACAACACTACTTTCGAAACCATGGAGCGAAAAATCCGCGAGCAGTTGGTGCGGACACTCGGTGCAAGCTTCGATCCCGCTCGCGACATTGCAGCGATCACCGTCAACCGCTGGCCGCATGGTTATGCCTATGAGTACAACTCGCTGTGGGATCCGTTCTGGCTGGAGGGTGGCGAGACTCCGTGCGAAGTCGCGCGCAAGCCGCACGGGCGAATTGCCATCGCCAACGCAGATGCAGGGGCCTATGCGTATACAGACTGCGCCATTGATCAGGCGTACCGGGCGGTGGGGGAGATTACCAAGGCGTGAGAAACCGCAAAGCAACCCGTGCGATTTTCAGTGCGCGGTTTTTCACCTTCGCGTCAAAGACCCATTTGACGGAACTCTTGTTGCGTTCTCGGTGCCTCGAGCCGCGGCACACATGCTAGGGCATGTTCGCGAACGGGAGTGCTCAGAGGCTTCGCGTGAGCGAATCCAATTCCTCCGGCTGAAGCTGTACAAAGGCCGCGGCCGCCGCGGTTTTTAGGGCAGTGTAAGTTTGAAGCCCATCGATGTCGCCCGCTGTGCGCAGGCGCGACAGAACCGGCATGGAGTTCAGGATGTCGGAACGAAACAGTAACCAGAAGCGGAGTCGGATTCTGGTCATTAATGAATACAGCCGGACCTCGATTGCCTTCTGTTGCAGCGCAGAAGCCAGGAGGACACGGCGAGGATCCTGGTTATTCTTTTCCGCATCGGCAAACTGCACCAGAACTTTGGAGTTGTGGGCCATGCGACGGGTCACTTCAAGATACAAGCGCATACGCTTGCGTTGGGCCTCGCGAAACTCCAGCCGGCCAAGTTTCCAGCGAAATTCAAATTCCGCGGCCGGGTCGAGAAGCGACTCAGCCAGCGAAATATCCACCGGATAAAGAAACGGAACGACATCGTCGACATCGACGTCGCGCTTGGGAAACCTGGACCAGCCGCAACGCAACATATAAATGCAAGCCAGCGCGCCCCAGGCGATGATCAGCCATGTCAAAATCAGCGAAACCATAGCTAGCGCATCCTTCGTAAAGCGTCTTTGTACTGTTTCAAATCGCCGGGGGAAAGGGCCGAAATTTCTGCAATTGGCGTCTCTAACTTTTGTGGCACGCTGAAAAACCAAATCCAAATCAGCACGGCAACAGAGTATGCCACAAGTGAGGTCCAGCCCCACAACAATTTGAACCTCGTTCCAAAATCCGAAAACTTGGTGGTGGTCAGCAGCATAATCGTGGCATAAAGTCCAAACCCCGTGGCTACGCCAAACGGATACTGCCGCCAGCGGAGGCCCAGGACCGGGACGAGCGTCACGAGACCAGCGAAAACGAATACTTGCACGAATCGGACCGCAATCTCGCCGATGACAATATAGAACTCGGGACCGCTAAGTCGCGACGGAACGGCGCTGGCGCGGGCCAGACTCATGCCTATGCCCGCTACAAGGACCATCGGAAAGATGAGGCGGGCCCACCAGGCTCGGGTCAAGTTTCCTAGAACCGCGTGAAGCACCTCGTACATCACGAGGATTCCCAGGAAATCGTAGCAGGCTTCGGTGATCCAGTAGGTTAGGTAGTAAAGGTGCCGGTGGCTGTGAGTTACGAAGCGTGCTATGTCCGCCCCTACGGCGAATGCGGCATAGGCAAAGAAATACGGGAGTGCCTTGTAGACACGTCGGCGAACCAGCAGTGCTAGAAGCACTACCAAGAGGCAAGACGGAATGAATTCCACTATGTTCATGAAGCCGGGAGCAGCTTACCTCATCTGCCCCCGGCTTACGAGAGTAATTCCCCTAAGCTGCTATCTTCCAAGTGAAATATTTTTCTACTTTACCGGCGGAAGACCTCCACCATCAGCTGATAGGACAACAGTTGGCTTCGTGGTTGTTGTGCTTTTAGGCGGAAGTCCACCTCCGTCTGCAAAAGCTACCGAAGCGAACGACATGAGCAACAGCGTAACTGCGAGGATCCGTTTCATCACTATTCTCCTTATCGTGGGGAATACCCCGGAAACAGTTTAGACGGGAGCGCAAGCGGAAGGGGGTGAAAACACGCAAAGCGGAACATGTACAAAATGAGGGCCAGGAGGGGGGCGAGAGACCCAAAGAACCAGATCCGGCGCGGGCCACAGCAGTCCTTCAGTGGCCTCAGTGAATGGTCTTGGTCTTACGCGACATGTAGTCCATTAGCAGGTATTGTCCGAGCGTGTACGGCGTGGTGAAGTAGGCTTTGCCGCGGCACATCTCAGTGACCTTCTGCACGAACTGGACTAATCCATAATCGGAGGCCAGCATAAAGGTGTTGATCAGTACTCCGGCTCGCTTGCACTTGGAGACTTCTTCGAGGGTCTGACTTACGACCAACGGATCGAGGCCGAAAGCATTCTTGTAGATGCGTCCGTCTTCGAGCGTGAGGGCGGAGGGCTTGCCGTCGGTGATCATGACGATCTGCTTCATGTCTTTTCTTTGACGTTGCAAAATCCGCTGCGCCAGGCGCAGGCCTTCGCGCGTATTGGTGTAGTAAGGACCAACTTTAACGCGGGCGAGCTGCGATAGCGGGACTTCCTCGGCAGAGTCGTGAAACAGCACCAGCGAGAGCGAGTCGCCGGGGTACTGCGTGCGGATCAGGTGTGACAGCGCCATGGCAACTTTCTTTGCCGGCGTGAAGCGGTCTTCGCCGTAAAGAATCATGGAGTGTGAGCAATCGAGCATCAGCACCGTGGCGCATGACGATTGATATTCGCACTGGTGGACTTGCAGGTCGGAGTATTCAATGTTGAGAGGAATGGTCAGCCCTTCACGCTGAATGGCGCTCGAGAGGGTGGCGGTGATGTCGAGATTGAGCGTGTCGCCGAATTCATAAGTACGTGACGACCCGCTGGCCTCGATGCCCGTGGCCAGATCGCGCGTATCGTGGCGGCCGAAACTCGACTTGCCCAGCGACCCCAGCAGATTGCGCAGGGATTTAAAGCCAAGGAAGTCGAGGCTCTTGTCGGTGATTTCGAATTTAGCTTGCTGCTGAGCTTCGCCGGTTTGCCCTCCGACGCTGGATGGGCGCGTCTGGTCCGGCTGGTCGATGGAAATGTAATCTTCCTGCTGCATTCGCTCGATGAGCTTTTCAATCAGTTCGTCAAGTTCGCCATCCGCCGCCATCTGCTGCAGGCGTTCCCGCATTTCTTCGTCGAATTGATCGCCTTCCATCAGGGCTTGCTCGATGGCGCGGCGAAGGTCGTCGAGCGTTTGCTCACTCTCGGGTAGTTCGTACCACATGGAATCCTGGAAGCCGCTCTGCAGCAGGTAGTCGGAGAGCGCGCTGAGCAGGTCTTCCATGCTCATTTCGCCCGCGGGATCGGGCACGTATTTGGAGTAGCGGATGCGCTTCATTTCGTAGAGACGTAGCTTGCTACGTCTTCCTTCCACAGCCTGAGACGTTGCAAGCAACGTCTCTACCTTAGTTGCCCCCGTTAGTTGAATTGCCGACGCTGCCGGTAGGGTGGTTCTTCTTTCTCGAATGATTTCTCTCGTTCGCGGGGCGCTGGCGCCTTATCTCCCGCCTTGAAGACGCGTTCTTCGCTGCGGCCGATGCGCTTGTGCGCGTGCAAACCCTCGAGGATGAACTCCGCCGCAGAAACCTGCTGCTCGGGACTTTCTTTCTGCGATACGCCAAGCGGTCCCAGCTTATCGATCAGGCCTTGAATTTCCCTCAGATTCTCCAACGCTTC
>Ga0209488_10004588_pt1 | contig 10757 bp, 8 predicted proteins | sample Rivendell_Oct201_8_FD_188349 | JGI IMG/M metagenome (GOLD analysis project Ga0209488, IMG submission 188349) | Vadose zone soil microbial communities from the Eel River Critical Zone Observatory, Northern California, USA -... | ecosystem: Environmental > Terrestrial > Soil > Vadose zone >... | reverse complement strand
CGTCAACGCGGGCGTAATCGTGCTGGCGGCGACCAACCGGCCCGATGTGCTGGATCGCGCGTTGTTGCGGCCCGGGCGTTTTGACCGCCAGGTGGTGGTCGATGCTCCGGATATTGATGGACGAAGGGAGACGTTAAATGAATCACGACTTAAGAATTCCAATCACTCTGCAAAGAGTCCCCAGCGTGGAAGACACAATTGCAGACATCCACGATCGTATTGCGAAGCGCGCCTACGAGAAATTCCTGGAACGCGGCTCAATGCCGGGCTCCGAACTGCAGGATTGGTTGTCTGCTGAAGCGGAGTTGATCGTCAATTCCAGAGCCGACGTATGGATTGACAATGATCGAGTGGTCGCCGAAATTTTTCTTCCCGATGTCGATCCGTCACGGCTTTTCCCCAGCGTCACACGCCATGAAATTCTTGTTCTTTCCGCTCCGGATGAAGCAGGGCGCCAGGTCTTTCAGGCAGCTCATTTCCCGGAGGAAATCGAACTGTCCGACGTGACGGCCGAACACTCACTGGACACGCTGTTCTTCTCAGCCGCAATTAGCAACTCGGTTGGCCGAACTTTGAAGTCCATGCAGGTTGCCTGATGAAACCAGGTGGTGAGCGGTAGCACCGCCACCACTTGCCGCGGCTGACCCTGAAACGGCGGAGCATCTTTAGTGATTCTTATGTGCTGCTCTGCGTTTTGTAGCGGTGGCGGATATCCTCGCCAAGAACCATGAAAACGACGTTCTCGGCGATGTTGGTGGCGTGATCCGCAATACGCTCCAGATTTCGTGAGATCAGAATGAGATCGAGCGCCTGCTGAATGAATCGCGTCTCCATGGTCACTTCATCGACCAATTCCTGAAACACCACGTCGCGATATTCGTCCACTTCATGATCCCGTTGCAGAATGGAACGCGCCAGCATCTCATCTCGGCTCTCAAATGCAGCGACGGAGTCCCGGACCATGGCTTCAACGGCCTCCGCCATTTTGGGAATCTGAATCACCGACTTCGGATTTGGATTAGTCAGGATCGAAATCACCCGGCGAGCAATGTGCACCGCGCGGTCGCTCATTCGTTCAAGGTCATTTCCAATCCTTGTGGCCGCCGTCACGAACCTCAGGTCCACGGCTAGAACCTGTTGCAGCGCATGAAGGTCCAGGGCGCGCTGATCAATCTCCCGATGGAGCTCATTCACGTGCGGCTCGATCCGTTCAATGACTTCATCAGTGGCTTCAGCGGCAGCGTCAACATCGTTCCCGTACAGGGATCCAACACTGAGGTGAATTGCGCGCTGGACGAGGCTCCCCATCTCGAGAACACGTCCACGAAGCTCCTCGAGTTCGATTTCAAAATGCCGCTGCATGGCCGCTCCTTAACCGAAGCGTCCGGTGATGTAGTCTTCGGTTTCCTGTTTGGACGGATTCTCGAACATCTTTCGGGTTTCATCGAACTCGATGAGCTTTCCCATCAGGAAGTATCCCGTGAAATCCGAAGCCCGCGCCGCCTGCTGCATGTTGTGGGTCACAATCACGAGCGTGCAGGTGCTTTTCAGATCGTAGAGAAGCTCCTCAATTCGTGCAGTGGAAATTGGATCGAGAGCGGAACACGGTTCATCCAGCAGCAGCACTTCCGGAGAAACCGCAAGCGCGCGTGCGATGCTGAGCCGCTGCTGCTGTCCGCCGGAGAGTTCGAAAGCCGATCGATGCAGCTTGTCTTTAACCTCTTCCCATAACGCTGCACGCTTCAGGCTTTCTTCGACAGCGCCGGACAAGTGGCTGCCCTTCCCTCCATGAAGGCGCAATCCATACGCGACATTGTCGAAAATGGATTTCGGAAATGGATTCGGCTTCTGGAAGACCATGCCAACGCGACGTCGCAGACTGGTCAGTTCCATCTGCAGAATATTCTTCCCATCCAGAAGCATCTCTCCTTCGACACGGGCATTCGGAACCACTTCGTTCATTCGGTTCAATGCACGCAGAAACGTGGATTTGCCGCAACCGGAAGGGCCGATCAGAGCTGTGGTGCGATGTTCGCGTATTTGGAGACTGACCTCCCGCACTGCCTTGTTGGACCCGTAGAAACAAGAAAGACTGTTCACGACGAGTTTAACGACCGCCTCCGGCGCTGTAGGCCGGTCGGGCGGAATTTCCGGAGTCGGACGAGAGTCGAGTGCAGGCTGAGCGCTCATGGTCACCATAATCTTCAGGAAGCTTTAGTGTGCATGACCATTCGTCCGGACGGCTGTGAATAATCTGTAATTTTCTGGCCCCGAAAGAGTTTTCAGATTTGTCACATTCGGGGGCTTCGTTGTTGTGATAGTCGCAGGCCGGAACTACGAACCCGTTTGCATTCGTTCGAGTCGTCGCGTCGCGAATCTCGCAAGGATGGAACAGATCAGTACCAGGGTAATCAAAACCAGTGCGCCGGCCCATGCCTGACGGTGCCAGTCATCGTATGGTCCCGTGGCGTAGGCAAAAACCTGCGTAGGGAGTGTGGATATCGGTTGCAGGAGGTTTGTTGACCAGTAGCGGCTGTTGGATGCCGTGAACAAAAGAGGCGCCGTCTCGCCGGCAATTCGCGCTAACGCCAGGACGACGCCAGTGACAATGCCGGGCAAGGCACTTGGAATAACGACGGTAACCATGGCGTGCGAACGCGTTGCCCCAAGGGCCAACGCCCCTTCGAGCATGGTGCCCGGCACCATTCGAACCATTTCCTCTGTGGTCCGCGTTATGAGCGGGATCATCATGACGCCCAGGGCAATTCCTCCGGCCAGCGCAGTGAACTGTTTAAACGGGCTAACCGCAATCGCATAGACAAACACTCCAATGACAATCGATGGGATTCCGTTGAGAATGTCCGCCGCAAAGCGGACAACGTTGGCCCGTTGAGTTCCGGCCGCCTGAGCAACGTAAATGCCAGACATGATGCCGATTGGAACTGCAAGAACTGCCCCAAAACCACAGACGAGCAGCGTTCCGACAATGGCGTTCGCCATACCGCCGCCAAGCTCGCCAACCGGCTTCGGCATTTGAGTGAAAAAGTCGAAATTGATCGAGCCGATCCCCTGAGATACGACAAAGAACAGAATGAATCCCAGCGGAACCAGCGCCACAAGCACCGCCAGAACGCACAGGAAACTCATGAAATGCGATGTGAGCCGCCGCCTTAAGGAACGCAGATTCATGCCGCGGTCTCCAGGGACTTCACAGGCGTCCGCACGGTCTGCTTCCTCTGATGCGTCATACCCCAGATCAGCAATCGTGAGGCTGTGTTGATCAGGAATGTCACGATGAACAACACGAATCCGATTTCAATCAGCGCGCTGATATGCAGGTCATTGGCGGCTTCCACGAACTCGTTTGCGATGACTGCCGCCATTGTGTATTGCGTCTCAAACAAGGACAGCGACATGTGCGGAGTATTCCCGATAACCATGGTCACGGCCATCGTTTCACCAAATGCGCGCCCAAGACCGAGCATGATCGCACCAACGATTCCCACCCTCGCATAATGCAATGCGACTCGGGTCACTTCCCAACGTGTTGCGCCCAGGGCATATGCTGTTTCACGCTGTGCCATCGGGACCGCTTTGAGAACCTCGCGCGCCACCGACGACGTGAACGGAATAATCATCACGGCAAGAATCAGCGCGGCTGAGAACATGCTCACCCCAACACGCGGGCCGCTAAACAGCGGGAACGCCCGCAACCACTCGGGAAACCATCCTTCAAACGTACGCACCGCGGGAACGAGGACAAAGATTCCCCACATTCCATAAACGATGGATGGGATTGCCGCGAGCAGCTCGGTGAGAAAAACCAGGGACTGCTTCAGCCGCTGCGGACACAGTTCTGAAATGAAAATTGCGACACCAATGCTGATTGGAGTCGCAATCAGAAGCGCCAACAGCGACGAATACAAGGTTCCCCAAATAAACGGCAGAGCGCCGAAATCTCCAAGAACCGGGTCCCATGTTGTTGTACGCCAGAAGTTCAAACCAAACTCGCGAATCGTTGGCCACGACTGGTAACAAAGCACCATTCCAATTGCTGCAACCAGGAACACAAGGACTAGCGCAAACGAACTCGTCCCCACTTTGAAAAGGAAATCACCGACGCTGACTTTTCTACGATTCATAATATTGAGTATGCACGGGAAGAAGCGGAAACTCCCCTCCTGAGTCGTGAGCGGCTGCGAACGCAAGCCTGCGCGAAGCGTGAGCGCGACAGCGCGAAACAGAAAGAAATAAACCGCAGGCTTTAAGAAACTTAGGGGTGGCTCGAAGGGCCGGAGTGGTTCCAAAGCCGTCACAGTTCGGAACGGGAACCACCCCTCGCGGGATCGCCAAGCGATCCCGCTGCCCTCCTAACTTAGGAGGGCAATACTCTCTCTTCAAATTCATCCACACCTTTCAAGACAAGCCACGCATTAATCTACTGCAGCTTGATTTTCTTCAGAGCTTCCTTCTCCATCGTTACCACTTGTTGTGGCAGTGGTGCGTAGCCAAGTCCTGATGCAAACTTCTGTCCGTCCACCAGCATCCAGTTCATGAAGTCGACGAACGTCTTCGCCATCGCTTTGTCCTTTGGATTCTCATAGAGCAGGATCCAGGTAAACGACGAAATGGGATAGGCGCCTTTTCCCGGAGCATTCGTAATCGACACTCGGAAATCCGCCGGCATCTTGGACGCCGCCTGCGCCGCACACGCCGTCACCGAATCCACACTGGCCGTCACGAAAGCTCCATCCGCGTTCTGCACCGATCCATACGCGATCTTGTTCTGAAGCGCATAAATCAGTTCCACGTAACCAATCGCACCCGGGGTTTGCTTTACCAGGCTCGAAACACCTTCGTTACCCCGGCCACCCAGGCCTACCGGCCAGTTGACTGCCGTCGCCACGCCGACTTTGGACTTCCACTCCGGCGATACCTTGGCCAGGTAGTCGACCCAGATATAGGTCGTGCCGCTTCCGTCCGAACGATGAGCCACGGTGATATCGGTGTTGGGGAGCGTTACCCCGGCATTCACTTTGGCAATCGCCTGGTCATTCCACTTCGTGATCTTGCCGAGAAAGATGTCCGCGAGTAATGGTCCAGTGAATTTGAGCTCGGCGGTAACGCCGGGAATATTGTAGACCGGAACATCCGCTCCAAGGACCGTTGGGAAGTGAAGCACCTTTCCCGGCGCGCCGAGCAGTTGATCGGCAGTCATTGGGCCATCGGTGGCTCCGAAAAACACCGTCTGCTTTTGAATTTGTTGAATGCCGAATCCCGACCCCTGCGATACGTAATTGATTTCCACATCGGGATGCAGCTTGTTGTACTCGCTGAACCACTTCGAGTAGATCGGGTACGGGAATGTCGCGCCTCCCCCGTTGATCGAAACCTTCGCAAGGGATACAGTCACCAGCGCCAGCGCGATCGAAACCGCAAGAATGATCTTCACCCAACGCATCGTTTTAATGTTCATCATTGTTTTCGTTTTCCTTTCCTAGAAATTGAGATAGGCGTGCAGGGCATATTTCCGCACCGCCGGTGTAGTTAGTCCGCCTGTGAACGTCGTGTTCTCGACATCGGCAAGGAGCGCAGCGGAAACCGTGCCCTGGTGTGGAAACCAGTAAGACACGCCGACGATCGACAGGTTTTGTTTCTGCGATGAGTTGCCGCGGACCGGCGTATAGGAATCCCAGCGAAGGAGCATCTCCGGCCCGCTTCCTTTTTGTTTGAGGATTGGTGTTGCCCAGATGGAATATCCGCGTCCATGCGTCAGGATCCCTGTCGCGATCGTTCGATCGCTCGCATCCATGTAGTCGAACGAACCGACGATGTGGGGGTGTTCGAAAAGCGCTTTGAACACGAATCGCTGCTTCACATCGCTGATGCCTGTAATGCCTTTTACGTAGTTGTCCTTATCGTAAAAGCCTGTCACACGAAGTCCCCGCATCAACATCCCGCCCTTCGGCAGTGGCCGGATGGTCACTCGTGTTTGAAAGGCCTTCATGTTGTTCACTTCCGATACGCTGTAGCCTTCTCCGTTATAGATACCGGTATGAATCTCGCCGTAGTTGTCCGGAAGATTTGTGTGGACCGATACTCCGAAATCGGAAGACGTGAGTTTCCCGACCCGTTCAGTGAAGACGGTCCCCTGGAATCGATATCGATAGACGCCTTCATCCCAATCCACATATGGCGTCTGATTGGCGCCGATACGCACCCAGGTTTGCTTCCACTTTCCGCTCCAGTCGTCGAGATTGAACTGCGCGAATGCATATTTCACCCGAAACACCAGGCTGTTATTGAAACTCGCGGTAGCTCCGGTCACGGTCGCCCGTGTGATGTCCGGCGTCAGACGGAACGCAACGATATGGCTGAGGTTTCCGGTGAAATTCAGATAGCTCCTCGTCACATCGAATGAGTTCGGCGACACGACGTTTCCGTCGGCATCGGTGATTTTCGGTTTCGGCTGATAGGTATAGTTCCCGTAAAAGGTCATTCCAACCTTTAGCGAAGGCGTATCGTCTGGAGGCGTGTATCCGGCAGCGGGTGTCACCTGCGAGTACGCTGTGCCGCTGAGTGTCATGCAGAGAACCGCCAGGATCAGCGCCAATCGGACTGTGTTTTTTTGAATCATGGATCGCACGTAAACCAAGAGAGACCTCCTTATTCCCAGATCGCGATGCCCGCCTGGGAGGTGCAGCCGAGAGGCTGAATTGATATTGGGATCTGACAAATCATTCGTGAATCTTGTTCGCGGCCTTGACCGGCTCCCACCCCACCACGGCGCGGCATTCCGTATCCCAATGTCCGTGCGATCCGGTTAAGGTTAGGAGCAAGGCATTTCGAAGCAGTATCAGTCGCATTACAAAGTTGTGAATTCAGGGAAGATTGCTCTGCAGGTATTCCGAGCAATCGTTCGGCAAGTCTCGCTTTCACAATCTTCCCTCCCTACACCCGAGATTGTGCGCGAGTCCGTAATCCTTAAATTGTGAACAATAGGTGACAACCCTGCGCAACCGAGAGTTTGCAGAGTTGTCACACGGCGCTATGGGATGTTGTGGTTAAGAGGGAAGAAGAAATGATGGAGTGGCGAAGCGCGAAATGAATCTCGCGCTTCGCCACATTTCTTTAGAAATTGAACTTCATCGCAAACTGAATCTGACGGCTGGTGCCCAGGCCGACGCTTTTCTCGACGGTGCCGCCGATCTTTCCGAATGTCCCGATTCCCGACGTCGACGAGGCGAACGGCAGGCCCGGTTGAACCAATCCTGCCGCAGTTCCCAGCGCATTCGGGAGCGTCGAAGCAGGGTTCGCAAAGTTGGTGAAATTCATGAAGTTGAAAATCTCGGTTCGGAACTCGAAATTCTTCCCTTCACCAAGTTTGAACCGGCGGTTGAACATGAGGTCCGCCTGGCGTTCAATCGGTCCATGCAGGCCATTGCGAGGGAAATTCCCGAAAGTCCCCGGCTGAGGAGTGGTGAAAGCCGCCGGGTTAATGTAGGTCCGCCCGCCATTCTGGACGAGCGGATTGACGCCGGGAATCAAATCCGGACGTCGGGTACCACGAGTATTGCCGCCTCCCGGCGTGTTGATCACCGCCGTTGCGACTCCCGCTCCACCTGCGGCGGCCTGAGTCTGGAACACATTTCCTGAAGGATCCAGCCATACGATATCCGGACGGGTAATCAGTACATTGATGGGAACACCGCTGCGTGCGTTGATGATCGTGCCGACGTCCCAGCCACCGAAGATGTGATTGAGCGCAGGGCCAAGGTCGCGCATGTTCGGACCGGTTCCGATCGGCAAGGTGTACACCATGCTCGCGTTGAAATTGTTCCGGACGTCGAACGAGTTGGAGCCTTTATCAAAGTCGTACTCGCCAAGAGTCTGAGCATTGTTGCTTGCCGTGATTCCTTCGTTCGAACCTGCGCTGGTGCCGAAACTCTTGCCCAGCGTGTACTGCATGTTCATCGTCAGCCCACGGCTTGAACGTTTGGAAAGCGAAAGCTGCATGGCGTTATAGCTGTCCCGTCCTCCGCTGGTCTTCATGTCGATTTCCGCAAACGGAGTCAGCGGTTTTACACCGGGGCCTTGCGAAATATCGAACTCGCGCAACACGAATCCGGTGCTCGGCTCCACCGAAACAATTCGATTTGTAATCGTCCGCAGGAAGAGGTTTCTTCCCTGGCTGCCGACATAGGCTGCCGTCGTTACGACCCCGCCAGGCAGTTCCTGTTGCCACGACACGCTGTATTGATGGATCCGCTCCGGAACCTTGTAGTCGGCGCTGTAAGCACGGGGAGCGAAACTGCGATTGCTCGGATTGTTGATGAAGTTGGAACGTGCGGTAGGAACATCCAGGGGAAAGGCGCCTCCGGTAATCACAGTATTGATGAGATCGCTTTCGATCGGTTGAATCAAATCTTCCGTTTGACCAGGCCCGTAGAAAATGCCAAATCCGCCACGGATTGCGGTCCCCGACCTTGGCGAGTAGCTCAATCCAACACGCGGGCCGAAATTGGTCTTCACCGCGGTGTAAGGAATATGGTCGGGTGGAAACAATGTCCCCGTCTTTGAATCGAACTGAACGGTCAGGTTCCGCGCTTCCAGAAGCGGGGAATAATACTCGTATCGCATGCCGTAGTTCAGAGTCACCGCACGCGAAAGCTTCCACTCGTCCTGACCATAGGCAATGTAGTATTCCTGCTTTGCCTCGCGCTGTCCGGTGGCGCCACCATTGAATACGCTGGGATCCGAAAGATCCGCCGTATAACGAATGTTCGACGCCGTGTTCGTCAGGAAGCTGGCCAGGTTGGAGTAGGTATACGTGACTCCTCCATTGCGATCCGTGTACATCCGCACCTGACGAAGCTCGCCTCCGAACTTCATGCTGTGTCTCCCGCGAATCCACGAAAAGTTATCGATATAGGACAGGCTCCATGGAGTGTATGGCGCTCCGCGGCCATTGGCCTGACTGTTCAAGCGAACCAGGCCACCGGCAACGGCAGAACCCGTCGACGTGCCCTGGCCTGGAATTCCCGAATTGGGAGCCGCGCTTCCGAAGTTGATCGCGAGCCCGGACGTGTCGATGCCGTTAACGGTCGGCGCACTGCCCTGTCCCCGCGTCAACGCTTCGTTGAATCCGAATTTGGCTTCATTGATCATCGTGGGAGAAATAATGGACTGCCAGGACAGCACTCCATTCTGCGGCGTTGTTCGGATTGACAAAACGCGGCCGCTCACGCTTTGAGGCTGTACGGTTCTCGCCTGGTCGCGGAAGAACCTTACGTAAATTGTGTTCATTGGGTTGAGTCGAAAATCGAGCCGAAGCCCGGCGGAATTCTCGTCTACCGTATTCCTGGCAAGCAGCTGAACGATGTCGAAGTTCGGATCGGTCGATGCTCCCGGAAGCAGGACGGCCGCAGGCGAACGGAACGCATCGATGATTCCTTGAACCGCGGGCACAGCTGCGGCCTTTGCCGCAGCGCTGGGAACCGCTTCAATAAAATTGACTCCGGAACGCAATCGATAGCCTTCATAGCTGCCGAAGAAAAACAATTTGTCGTGCAGAATCGGCCCGCCGGCGGATCCGCCGAACTGATTCATGCGAAGTGCAGGCTTGGTTAGATCGAATGTGTTTCGAGCGTCCAGCTTGTCATTTCGAAGATATTCGAATCCGGATCCGTGGAACTGGTTACCGCCCGACTTCGTCACGACGCTGACCTGACCTCCGGTGCCGGTTCCCAGCTCCGCTGGGTAATTGTTGGACTCGACACGGAATTCCTGGACGTTTTCAAGGCTGCTCTGCAGGCGAAATGGAGAAGCGAGCTCGCCGCCAATTACTCCAGGAGCGGCATCAATGATGCCGGTGCTTTCAATGCCGTCGTAGCGTATCGCGTTCTGCTCGACCGCACGGCCGTTGAATCGGATGTCGCCGAATGTTCCTGCGCCTGTGTTCTGAGCTCCGGGAGCCTGCAGATACAACTGCGACAGGTTGCGCCCGTTGATGGGCAACTGCTGCACTTCGCGCATGTCGACGCTGGCGCCGAGGCTCGCGGAATTCATACTGATCTGGGAATCTTCCACGGTTGATTCGACGCTGACGGACTGCGCGACATTGGCAGGACGAATGACTAAATCCAAAGTTCGAGTCTGCCCGACCAGGACATCGATGTTCTTGACCGAGTTCGGTGCGAAGCTGGCGATGGTCGTCTCCAGCGAATACGTCGATGGCCGCAGTGCATTAAAGATGTAGTCGCCGGCTTCATTCGACAACGCGGTTCGCTCTTCACCGGTACGGTCATTCCGAATCTTGACTGATACTCCGGGGACAACGCCGCCGGAAACGTCCTTGATCTTTCCTTCAATCCGTCCCTGATCGACCTGTCCAAACACTGGGGCTACCAGCATGACCAGTAGCGCCACGAGCAGCGCGGCAAGCACAATTCGGTTTCGTCCCTTCTCCAAGGAATCCTCCTTATTTTCTTCTGTGAAAACGTTCAATGAATTTGGTTGTCGTTCGGAACTCAGATATCTGACAGTTGGAAGGCTAGAGGCGACCCGTCACGGAGTCATGAATGCGGCGTGAATAACTTGTTACAGGCGCGTATTCCGAGAAACTACAGAACTTACTGCGGAACCCACAGGCGATAGATCGTAATCAACGTCTTCGAATCGCATTCTTCACGCCGTCATCGAGAAATTGAGTTCGAATCGGCAGGTAGAGGTTCTCGGTGGTCGACGATGGCCCGCGT